>WLWD01004015.1_pt1 | contig 47313 bp, 33 predicted proteins | sample 6712731 | NCBI WGS metagenome assembly WLWD01 (sample SAMN12718690, study PRJNA576275) | sponge metagenome | isolation source: marine sponge | host: Mycale hentscheli | place: New Zealand: South Island, Marlborough, Capsize Point | collected 2014-11-01 | reverse complement strand
ACCAGGCAGACATGCAGCACATGTATCACATCTACCAGGCAGACATGCAGCACATGTAACACATCTACCAGGCAGACATGCAGCACATGTAACAGATCTACCAGGCAGACATGCAGCACATGTAACACATCTACCAGGCAGACATGCAGCACATGTATCACATCTACCAGGCAGACATGCAGCACATGTACCACATCTACCAGGCAGACATGCAGCACATGTACCACATCTACCAGGCAGACATGCAGCACATGTACCACATCTACCAGGCAGACATGCAGCACATGTACCACGTCTACCAGGCAGACATGCAGCACATGTACCACGTCTACCAGGCAGACATGCAGCACATGTACCACGTCTACCAGGCAGACATGCAGAAATATACCATAGTGTTCGTGTGCCACATACACAAAAATTGAAACGTGCCACAGGCATGCAGCATGCAAGTAGAAGGGTGCACAACTCATGAGTGGCATACATGCCACTGCGCATGTATAGCATACAAGAGAATGCACACATGTGGCATGGTTTTTTGTGCACACATGCATTCCTCATATGCACATATGTGGCACATGTGAGGCGCTGTTTCAATTTTTCTGTATGCAGCATACATGCTTGATAGCAGCATTACGCCTGCAGCACATGTGCTGCATATGTACATGATGAGTGCAGTAAGGCAGCATGAATGTGTGCAGCATGCATACAACATTTTTGTTAGGGAAACTTGACTTGTTTTATTTATTTATCTTTTTCTCTCTTTTCTCCCCTCCACTTTTCTGTCTCTTTCCATATTTATTCAGACTTCTTCTCAAACAATCTTTTAACAGATTGCTAACACCACCAATAATTTTAAATTGAACACATTTTAAAGAATGGTGGTAAACACATTTTGTGAGTACATAATTCTCTATAATGATTGGAAATTTAGCCATACCTAATTTAACGTACACCATACAAGTACTAGTGAACCATAATGCTGAAAGTTGTAAACACTAATGCTCTTATTAATGACGAGCAAGCCACAAAATACCGAGAGTTGCTGATCACTATATGGATGTGCAGTACAGCGCAGTGTCACACGTACAATAAGTGAGATGAAGCTGTCTCACGCCGGCAGTGTCGACTATAACTAAGCGTAACTGGTGTAGTGAGATGAATTCATTCATTAACCAAACCTCCCCTGATCTCCAACACATCAACATCAAATCAGGTAAGAGGGAATTATACATAAAGTTCCACAATATCATTGGTGTGACACTGCTGCTGTATGTACACAGGTCTGGCCACCTGATCCCACAGATACACATGGGAATACTCTCATCCCCAACCAACCCCACCTCTCTCATGTATCTGGGGACTTTCCCATCCTAAACTAGGGACCCCACCCACACTCTCCAGAGTGCAAGTGTCGGGTACTAAACCACGACCACCATGTGACAGAGTGTGGTCATCCCAGCAAAGGGCAGAGGTTAATGAAAAGTAACAAGTTGCAGACTGCAAGCTGTGGTGACACTAATATAAACAAAGGCAAACGTATAAACCACTCACCTTAACTTGTGCTTCTTAATAAAAATTATCAATACTACAACGGTAGCCAGCAATACAATCACAACCAAATTATAAACCACCAGTAAGGCAGTGACGGTGCCACCACGGTTGTCTGGAACAGAAAGGGTAGCCACAAGTTAATAGACATTGACATTTGACTTAAAAAACAACAACTTTAATTAGAAGTATCAATGTATATTTAACAAGAATGAAAGCCATCAGAAATAAAATCCAGGATATAATGTTGCAAGCACTTCTCCTATGAGCTAGTGATTGTGGGATAAGCTAGAGGTCATGGGTTCAACCTACAGAGACACCTAATAATTTTATTTTTTAAATAAAAGAAAGAACAAATGATTCCGTGATTTGAATACACTCAACATAAAAACAATGTGACCAACTGCATGGTCTAAAGCTTCTCATAAAATGTATATAATCCATAAGCCAAGTTCAGCAAACTGTGTCAGGTGCTTCAAATACTTACCAATAACACTTGAAATTTGAGTCGAGGATAGAGTAGAAGTGATTGGAGTTGTACTGCCTAGAGTTAAAGAATCATTCGAAGTGGGAGGAGTTTGATGAATAACAGACAATATTGGAATTCGGACTGTATTGTCATCTGACCCGCACACGATCACATTTCCAGAATACTCAGTGACAACCAGCAGACTAACAAATGGAAAAGGCTCCTGAGCGATAAGAATGGCTTGCTCCTTTATGATATTATGTCCGTCTTCTGAAACGATTTCCTGCCGACTGGTTCCAATTACATCCTGTGGTTGAAAAGAATATTCGTCGCTGGCCTGCCACATCATCCTCGACCCACGAACTTCGCAAAGAAATATACTAGTGTATCTGTTATCACTCATAATATTATAGCTCAGAACATACTGAAGATAAATAGTGTGATCAAACCTTTCCACGGTGTACTCATCCGTCAGGCCGGCATTATTGGAGGTGATGTTTTGCTTAGACTCTGTCCTACATGCCACCTCAAGGTGGAGTTCATTTTGTACAGTCACGAGTAACACAGATGTAAATTCCCCTTGAGAGTCCGCCAATGCTCCTTTGGACACCAAAGTTGACGAGTATGCAAAATTGGACCTTGAACTGGTTAAGAGATCACCTGCTCTTGATCCTGTAGAGAAACCGCCCAAACCCAATCGATTTACGCTCCACTGAAGGGTCTGCCCTACGGCTGAGCAGCTAAAGTAGTAATCTTTGATAGGGGAGGCATCACCTCGAGAGTTTCCCTGCAGATACTGAACTTGTATTTCAGCGAAGGATTTTACTGATAGGAGGAGGACGAAGTAAGGCACGATATTAGTCATCTGATGGCAATCAGCCTACCAGGGAGGTTATATACGCAAAGGAAACTCAGAAGAAATGGACGAAAACTTCAACAACAATTGAATTTGGCGGTAACTCACTTACCACTTCTACATTTACCCTTTACCAGACCTCACTACACTGCCACGCCCAACAATGGTCAGCACTCGCTCCTATCCTCCTAACCTTTCCCGCCGCGATGCGGAATCCGCGGAATACTAGCGGAATAGCTACAAGCTAAAAAAGTATCCAATTTATGTAGCTAGCTGCGTAGCAACATAGCGGAGGTATTTGACATTTTGAAATTATTATCTCAAAGCCATTTCTAGTCTGAATGAAAGTGAGAATTTCTTTTTATTCATTGAAGTTATGGCCACTGTTGATTATATCACCTATAACCAGTGGAACTATAATGGAGTTCGAATATCTCACTAAATCTGTATTGGATGGTACGACCTTCAATTACTACTTTACCTGCACAGTTGAAGGACAAGCTTTGCAGTGGGCAGTGAATAAGCTTGGCCTAGGTGGGTTTTCCATCTCTTCTAGTACTGGCTCTATTTTGTCCAGTTCAAGACAAAACTTTTACTACACCTCCACCTTGCTAGCAATGGGACCGGCTGCAATGTCCAGCCAAAAATCTTTTGTGTCAGTGCTTATGGTGACAATTCAGAGAGCCATTAATTTAGAGGTAGCCTGTCGAACAGAATCAGATCAAAGTATAATGTCAGTAATGTTTAATGAGTCCTTCACAGCTTCACCTCCACAGTTGATTCACCTAGAGAAAATCATCAATTCAAAACTTTTGAAATTTAACCAAACCTTGAACACAGCAATATTTTTTTGTGCAGTTCAAGGAACTTCTCAAACATTTCAAATAAATAGACGACAGTATAAATTTGAATCAAGTGACTTAGTTGGCTCAGAAAATCACAATTTATTTTCTGATCAAGGATATATGATAGTAGAAGATCAAGCAATATTAGTAGCTAAATATCCATTCACATTAATTAGTATAGCAATCGCAACAATAAGTTCAGACATAACAGTGGTATGCATGGGAGATTCCGGAAGGAAGAGTATTTCCTCACGTGGTGCAATAAGTTCTACCACATCATTAACTACTATGAATGTCACTACAACTGCTTCAATTACAAGTAAGCTTGTTTGATGAAAGGTAATAGCTAGATAATGCACACATGTAGCTAATATAAGTGTTTTAAAATTGATTAGATATAATATTGGCTCAAGTTCAACAAAATGTACTAAATCAATTTTTCCACACTTAGCTTATTTTGATATTTTGTATTGCATACACTGTGTGTTCAATGTTTTAGATAAGAGGCCAATAAAATCCTCAGGCCGTGCCATGGCATTACTATTTGATGAAGTGGGTAGTATCAATCATGTATTGCTGCTGTCAATTGCTATCAAGATGATATAGAAAACTTACATATCAGAATATTATAATTATTATAATGGTATCAGATCACTATTTTTAAGCATTTAATGTGTTCACAAAAAATATATATTCAACTGTGCTTATATTTTTGATTTACACATTGCAATGCACTCTGGACATAGCTAGTCTAAGACAAAGAGTCTCAGTACAATTTGTAGTGCAAAAAATCAACCCCTTTAATTTTGCCAAAATCAACAGTTGGAGATAAATTTTCTATCTAAAGCTTACATTAGATGGCAGTATGAACAATACTGAATGAAAAATTATGTGTGCGGAGGAACGGGGTATGCAAATGCGCGGACCACTCCTTCTGCGTTGCGGTTTGGTGAAGGGTTCATATGAAACTGAGTTTGCAAACTTTAATTAGGAAAGTATCCATGTAGAATTGAGGGTGCTAGCTTGCTTTTTCAATAAATTATTGCTGTTTCGATAATACATTTTTAATTATATTACGTGTGGCTTGGATATTGTCATAAAATAACCCACCTTTTTAAGTCTGCTAGCGCCCCTGGTACTTCAATACTTTTTATTATAACAATTGTTCATGATATGCACACGTATTATTATTACATTTTACAATTACAATGAAAAATGATGAAATACACAAGAAGATAACACAGAACGTCAACTACTACAAATAAAGCAAATCCAAGAGGATGGTGCACATGCACAGTGAAAAGAGTCTTTACTCTTGCATGTAATTCCAACACATTTGTAGTGAAACCAGGCACAATTACATGACTCACAACTGATTATGTAGTTGTCGAAACATTCAGGCATTTTACATACACGATGCGACTGCAGGAGAACATTCATGACGAAGTTCTTTGAACTGAAGATTTACTACTAGGAAAAGCTGAAAACTTCCCTTTTATAAAACATTGAACAACGTGCTCTCTCATCTTTCTCTGATCAAAATTAATTTGGCATACTTTATCTCTATTAGCTAAATGAAATGTGTTATGCTAAAGTGAAGACTCCACAGTCTTTGGCACCACTTTGCTATTGTGCATTACAGCATTCAATTGAAAAAACATCATCTTTTGCAGTTCCACCTTATATTCACGCAATTTGAATCTGAATAACATCACAAGGCAACTCTTTACCAGGAAGCTAACTGTCGTAGATGCCGACACCACTTGCTTTACTGTACAAGTACAAATCCAATGACCACGACCACCAAATAGTATTTGGAAGCTGTTTGTAAGAGATAGGGAAAACGATTAATCGTAAGAATACACATTTCATTGTGGCTTACCCTCGCCATAAATAATATATTTAAATTTTTCTGTCATTTGGCTAAAAAGAGTATCCTGCAGACCTTGCAAATTCGGAAACTGTTTGCATAAAAACAGATTGCCAGCAAACATTTTGTCTGTCAGTATGAAGTCCATTTTCTTCAAGAATTATTTTTTCGTATAACCTTAACTGGAGAGACTCCAACCACCACACACTCTATGAGATGATTGTTAACAAAATTACAGTATAATAAAGTAATAAAATCAATTTAGTGGTAGTTCACCTTAGACGGACTCGTTTTCCTTTCATAAATGTTTCTGTGATGCATTTTTGTTTCTGTGATGCATTTTTGAGATAGCTGAGTTCGTTTTAAGTGGATAAAGACATACATCATTCATATCTTCCTCTCCATCCTCATCATCTTCAGTATCACTAGAGTCTTCTACAATCACAAACCCATCTTCAGCACCGCCAGTTTCTTCTAGTGATGCTGCTAACCAATCTAATTCACAGATCCTTTTAACAGATTCATTATTGACTTCCCCCGCTGCTGCAACAATGATAAAGGAATATAATTATTCAATTAATTAATTAAGTCTATCGAAATTTGTTTCTTCAGTCACAAACCTTTGCGTTGGTTAAAATCTTTCCTTTTCTCATAAATCCACTCAATTAATTCATCGATCAGTGTTGCATGAAATCGACAGTAAGTGAATCCAAACTTTGTTATTAAGCATGGTATGTCATCTCGGTCAGATATGAACTCCTCTAATAAGTCTCCTCGTTTCAAGTACGTTCACATTCTTCTTTTTTAAATTGGTCACATTCATCCATCTTCTCAAATGTCATTATTACAAAATTTCTGCCTAAAATATTCAGTAAATATGTGCTGATTTTTTTCATTATAATAATGTCCAAAACTTACATGCTTCTGGAAGTTTTGGAAGCTTACCACACTGTCTGAAATCTTGCCATACCACTACATCAACATTTTTGTACACAGGTCGTTGATTTGTTGATTGAATATACTTTTGTAACTTAAATGTAAAATACAATTGGATGTACTTTGTTTGCCTAGTACAATGTACTTACATAATCATAGTGATCATCCTCATCCTCAGTTATCAGGCAATGATGTAGTGCCCTGTCTTCAAGAGATGCAAATACTCATCATCAAATGGTTTGTTTGAAGAATGACTTGTGGCACAACATTCACCTATGTCAAAAAGTGTACATTAAGTGTAAACAAAATCAGAACTACTTTACCTAAATGATCTTCAGTTGCACACATAGTTGTTCCACTTTCAGTTTCTTTGGTCACATCAGAGTATTGGATTTCTTCGTTTGCAGAATTGTCAACAGAATCCAAACAATTATCTTGAGTCATCTCCTCGGCAATAAGAAATGGGAGATATCTAGTCTGACCAATGTAATCTGAAGTATAGAATACTACCTTTTACTTCATTAGGTGGTAACCACAACTTCAAACGTTGGGTATTGTAGGACTTCTTCAATATACCTCCCTCATCATTCTTTAAAAGCCATCTTCCCTTTCCTTTGTCTTCTACTATGGGTGTATGGACCACTAAACTGAACATCCAACTTTCCACCCTTTCTTCCTTCATTTTTTGGACATTGAGCAAGTACTCTATCACCAACCTACATTACAAATCATATTTGACCTAGCAATATCTCAATTTTGTTTTGTTTTACTATTTCCCCCATTTCATTGCTCATTGTACACAATGCTCAAACATTGATCACAACAACAGATATTTTCAATTTGTGATACTAGTGGTCTCTACAGTGCAACTTGTAGCAGAGTAAATTACATTATGCAACCAGTTATTGAATAAGATTCTTAATCTCCACTTGTAAAATTTAGGGAGTTTGTGGTCTAAAATGCTGTTCTACTTTATTTTGTAAATGAATCAATAAATACATTTATGATAGCTGTACAATATAAACATATAAAAAGTACACTACCTTCAGATTGGTTACAACATTGTGCTTTATTGTCTTTTTTGATTATCTTGCACTTTTTTATGTTATCCTTTACTTGATTATAGAACTGATTCTTCCTTTCAATAAACATTGCACTTAAATTTTCATCAATAATATTAGAAACAACAACTTCTTTACTGACTGGCACATAATGAAGCTACAATTGGAAGTTTAGCCTCACGATTATGCATAATGAAAAACGGAGTAAACTTTGTTGTATTTTGCAGATTGGTTCGATTAGCAAATAAAACCTCATCAATGAGATCATCCCAATCATCCTGTTTGTCATTCACTAATTTTTGTAGCAATGCTTTTAAGATCTGATTCAGTCGCCCATCAAGGCCATTTGATTGAGGATGATATGCACTAGATACCCTGTGCTTAAAACCGGTCAATGCCTCCAATCTGTCCATAATCTGGTTGCAAAACTCCTTTCCCTACGTCAAAGTTAACAATAAGCACAGTTTCAGCTAGAGTATACCTGACTTGAAATATCTCCTCAGGGCAACTATGTCACATAATCATCTTGTAGAGGAAGGTAGCAACATGTTTGGTTTCCTTAGTTGGAGCTGGATTTCCTTAGGAATTTTGACGTGGGGACGGATAATACACTAGGAAGGTTCACGAAGTTTTACGTGGGGTGCAAGAAACTCTAGGTTATTTTACGCTGGGATGCAAAAATCTGGGGATACCGAATTTCCTGTGACACATTGGCTAAGCGAGACTAGCCGCGATGCGGAATCCGCGGAATACTAGCTAAAAAAAATCCCAGTTTATGTACATGGCAACGAGAAGGTACTTGTAGGAACCGGACTCTTACATGGAGAATGAACTCCTTAATTGTTTACTGTTGTTATCTTGTTCAGCTTAACTCATGCACATCTTTGTTTTCTGTTATTCATTTATCACTCCATTATCAACATTAGCACCACTGACTATCATTGCAGTGTAGTTGTTGTTCCCAAGAAGTTTAGAGAGGAAATTATGAGAATTGCCCATGATAATTTTGGTCATTCCAGTGACAAACGAACAAAGTCTATTATTAGTAGCAAGTTTGTATGGCCTTTCATGATGAAAGATATTAAAGCTTGGTGTAAATGTTGTAAGATATGCCAGCAGCACAGTAAAACTAAACCTGCTTGGGCCCCCATGCATGAGGTTCCAGTACTTACTGAACCCTTTGAACAGGTTGCTGTTGACCTAGTTGGGCCCTTTCCTAGAAGCAGATCTGGTCACAAGTATCTTTTGACTATGGTCGATATGGCCTCTAGGTATCCTGAGGCCTTGCCTCTCAAAAGCATTACTGCAGAAGAGGTGGCTGAGGGTATGGCAGAATTATTCTGCAGACATGGGATTCCCAGAGCAATTCTCAGTGATCAGGGAAAACAGTTTGAAAGTGAGCTCTTTAACCAATTGTGTACAAAACTTAAGATTAACAAATTTAGATCATCTCCTTATCATCCATAAAGTAATGGCATAGTCGAGAGATTTCATGGTACTCTTATACCCATGCTCAGAAAGGCTTTAAATGGTGGTAAGGATTGGCCTAAACAGCTCAAGTATTGTCTTTTTGCTATAAGATCCATTCCCAATAGAAGCACTGGCTTCTCACCATTTCAGGTTTTATTAGCAAGAGATGCCAGATCCCCACTTGACTTGGTACTTGATGAGCTTGAACAGACTAATTCTGAGCCAGTTGATGTGTGTGCATGGATCAAGAATTTTAATGATCATCTTGAGATTATCAGGGACTATGTTAGGGCTAACAGTCTTAGTGCTAGGGACGAAAGGAAATATCAGCGTGACAAAGGCACTAAAGTTAGAAAATTTCCCCCTGGAATGCTGGTGTTCCTAAGAACCCCAGGTCTGTCTGGGAAGCTGGATGTAAGTTGGGAGGGTCCCTTTGAGATTGAAAGTGTCCCCAATGCTGTGAATGTTAAATTAAAAATTCCAGGCCGAGCTGGTAAATCCCGGGTAGTTCATGTCAATAATGTAAAAGAGTATATGTAAGATAGTAGCTACTGTCATACACAGACTGGTGGTATACGCAGAAGAACCTAGTGCTGACATAGAATATAACAGGTTGGCAGGTTGTAATCTGAATGTGCAGCAGTTAGCAGATATTGAGAATATAAAGAACAAGTGGTCACATGTTTTGAATGATGCCCCTGGCAACACCGATAGAGCGATTCATAGGATTGATACTGGAGACACACCCCCTATCAGGTCACAACCTTACCTGATATCACCTCACAAGTTGGAGGGTGTCAAGAAGGAAGTTGAGTCACTTTTGAAGTTAGGCATTATCGAGCCTTCCTCAAGCCCTTGGTCAAGCCCAGTTGTACCTGTGGTTAAACCAGACCAGAGTATTAGATTGTGTATTGATTTTTGGAAACTAAACTCAGTCACAGTTCCTGACCCTTACTATATGCCCACAGTTGATGAATTGATTGGTAAAGTTGGAGAGGCAAAATTTCTTACAAAACTCGATCTTGCTAAAGGATTTTATCAAGTGCCTTTGCATAATGAAGACAAACCAAAGACTGCTTTTGTTAGTCCCTGGTGAAAATTTCAGTTTTGTAAAATGAAATGCCCCCTCATCATTTCAGAGATTAATGGATAGTGTATTGAGTGGTTTAGAGTCTTTTGCTGTGCCATATATAGATGATATCCTCATCTACTCTGAGGATTGGGTTTCTCACATGAAACATGTGGAGGGTGTTATGAGTAGACTCAGTGATGCCAAACTCACAGCTAAGCCTGCTAAATGTTAGTGGGGTCAGGAACATGTACAATATTTGGGTAATGTAGTAGGAGCTGGATGTGTCAAAATACCAGAGGCTAGGGCAAGTAGTATTAAGATTTTTATGTGACCAGTGAGCAAGTCCCAGCTTAAGTCATTCCTTGGCCTAACAGGCTATTACAGGAAATCCTGCCCCTCTCAAATGATCTGGACTCAGGAGTGCCAGGATTTCTTTGGTAAGCTTTGTTCGTTGTTATCTGATGCATCATTCCTCACTATTCCCTCAGAGACAGATAAATTGCTAGTGCAGACAGATGCTTCAGCAGATGGACTGGGAGCCTGACTCAGTGTAATTCAGGAATGGTGAAGAACTACCAGCAGCATTTTACAACAGGAAGTTGACAGATACAGAATCTAGATATGCAGCGACAGAATTAGAATGTCTAGCTGTGGTCGAGGCATGCAGACAATTTGAAGCCCACCTAGATGGGAAACTATTCTTGTTACAAACTGATCATAAAGCTTTAGAGTCTATGCATACATCTAAACTCTATAACAAGAGACTTGCAAGATGGGCATTAAAATTACAAGGTTTCTTGTTTAGTGTTGTTTACAAGCCTTGTTCTGCAAATGGCAATGCAGATGGTCTTTCCAGACAGGCATGGCATTCAAGGAAGACAGGAGCATCTGCTCAAATTGAAGATGATGGGAAGGTCAGTGTAAAGACATATCTGAAAACTATTGCGAAGTTGGAGCCCAAGGAGATAATGATACTTTCAGACAGGATTGTTCACCGGGACGGTTCGAATTAGTCCCCGGGGGATGTAGGAGCCGGACTCCTACATTCTTTAATTGTTTACTGTTGTTATCTTGTTCAGCTTAACTCAGTCACATCTTTGTTTTCTGTTATTCATTTATCACGCCATTATCAACACTAGCACCACTGACTATGTTCTAGAACTTTCTCTCCTTGCATGTGCTCTGTGTGTTGCCTGTTTTCTATTGGTCAGTTCAAAGTCATGTGTTTCTCTGGTGATCTCAGAGGCTTGGCCTATATAGGCATGACCCTCTGAGTTCTCCAGGTCTTTTTCCAGTCGGACATCTGAACACTCTTTTATAACTCTTCTATGTGAACTGGTACGGGTTTAGTGAAGTCCTAGTATATGAGATACAGTGATAGACTGGGAAGAGAACTGGTGGTGGCTCCCTTTACTATATAGAAGAACTGCACACTCAACAGTACTTGACATTTTGATTTATTATAATTCTCAAAGCCATTTCTAGTCTGAATGAAAGTGATGATTTTATTGAAGTTATGGCCACTGTTGATTGTATCACCTATAACCATTGGAACTGTAATGGAGTTGAATATCTCACTAAATCTGTATTGGATGGCACTACCCTATCCCGCATGCGTACTCTCTCTGGTTGGGGCCCCACCCCCAACCACTCCGTCACATTCTACGTCATTAACTGGGTCTAATCTTGCGATTAAACCTCATTTAAGTGTGCGGAGGAACCGTGCGCGGACCGCTCCTTCTGCAAACTTTAATTTAGAAAAGTATCCATGTAGAATTGAGGATGCTTGCTTGCTTTTTCAATAAATTATTGCTGTTTCGATAATACATTTTTAATTATATCACGTGTGATCTAGGTGTGGCTTGGATATTGACATAAAATAACCCACCTTTTTAAGTCTGCTAGCGCCCCTGGTACTTCAATACTTTTATTATAACATATTGTTCATGATATGCTCACATATTATTATTATATTTTATAATTACAATGAAAAATGATGATATACACAAGAAGAAGATAACACAGAAAGTCAACTACTACAAGTAGAGCAAATCTAGGAGGATGGTGCACATGCACAGCGAAAAACGTCTTTACACTTGCATGTAATTCCAACACATTTGTAGTGAAACCAGGAATTACATGACTCGCAACTGATCATGTAGTCGAAACATTCAGAGCAGTAATTCTTTAAAGGGTAGGTCCAGTGTAAAAACAATTATTTTTCCATTTGTTAATCAGTGTCTCAAATACCTCAGAATTTTTTTTTAATTCTTAAGATCATTTTTATGTGGGAGTTATGGGCAGTTAAAAAACCATACATTTGAGGCACTTCCTCTATGGGTGGGGCATATGAATGACATAATGGGGGGCACCAGCTGTTCACATTACTGTGTGAACACAATTGTGCATTTTTTATAATAAAATTGTTTCCGTACCAATTTGTATAAAATTCACCTGTTTTTGGAGCTAATTCTGTCAAATTGAGGATTACTTCTAATAAAACTCAATAAGCTCAGTTTATTAATTTTTTCCTTTTAATTGCACAGAAATTTAAAAAAATTAAAAGAGGGTGTCATTGAAGTAAACAACCCTAAGCTAGGCTATTTTAACCTTTGTTTCATGCTTAACGCTTTCGACATCAAATTTTTGGTGGTGATGACCATTGGTAACATCTTTTATTCTTAATAATCAATTAAAGTTTTATCAAATTATCTTTCTTTTTTCTGTAAGGGAAACCCTTTAGCAACCATAGTCAATAGAGCTTGAATTGCTGATTCTATTGATATAAAATATCTATAGTCTATGGGTGGTAACTATTAAAAAAAAAATAGGTGTAGTCAATATCAGTCGCTCGCTGATTGGGATGAAAAAGTGGAATTTTAATTTTTTAGGAATTTTTTTTGAGTGCCAATAAACTTGTATTTTTTTAGCATTTGTCAATGCTTTTGGATATTATTGCGTAAATTTAACTCTAAAAAAATGTTTTTTCAAGGTCATCATAAATTTTTTGGACAATCTCAGCAATCTCTATTTTGTCCAGTTTAAGACAAAACTTTTACTACACCTCCACCTTGTTAGTAGTGGGACCGGCTGCAATATCCAGCCAAAAATCTTTCTGGTTAATTTTTTGTATCTATTGAGTTAAATTTTTTTATTGTATAAAGACTTTAGAATGCATAACAAAAAATCAAGCTGCTGCTTTCAATTAAGTATTTTTTCTTAATTCAAAAAGACGAGTGACTCCTTGCCCTGTCTGTAGGCAGTTGAAATGATTAATTTTATACTAAGAGGAGGTTGACATTTAACCTCTGATACTACAGTAAAGTCCATGCATAATTACACAACTTTAAAGATAAAATACCTTAATTGTTTTAATTACTTCTAATTTATGTTACATGAATAAATCAGCAGTAAAAAAACAACAACTAATTAAATGTGATACATTTCACATAGTGATATTCATAGTTGTACACAACTATAGTGTATTCTCCATACTTTGTAACATCCAATAAATTGAAATTTTGTATAACTCATTTCTTATAGTGTTTCCTGCTTCCTTTAACTTTTGTTTAGTACACTACAGAAGGTAAATATCTAGGCGAAATCATTATGCATGTGTATAACATGAAAGCTAAAACACATTGCTGCCAACCTAAAAATTGCTTTATGGGCTTTGCCTGAATCTTCATAGTACGTTCCATCACTGAGATACTTTCTTTCCAACTTCCTAAAACATTTTGATCACTTTCTGAGTCTTCCTCCATGCCAAATTCTATGCCAACTTCTCAACAAACCACGAATCAGTACAGAGTTGAGAACACCAGGGGAGTCATAATTTCCTGAAGGGATGCATGATTTTCTTAGGAATTTGGACGTGGGGACGGATAATACACCAGGAAGTTTACGAGGGGTGCAAGAAAGGCTAGGTTATTTTACGCGGGGATGCAAAAATCTGGGGATACTGAATTTCCTGTGACACATCGACTAAGCGAGACTAGCCGCGATGCGGAATCCGCGGAATACTAGCTAAAAAAAATCGCAGTTTGTGTACATGGCAACGAGAAGGTACTTGACATTTTGATTTATTACTAATCTCAAAGCCATTTCTAGTCTGAATGAAAGTGAGGATTTTATTGAAGTTATGGCCACTGTTGATTGTATCACCTATAACCAGTGGAACTGTAATGGAGTTCGAATATCTCACTAAATCTGTATTGGATGGCTCGACCCTCAGCTCCTACTTTGCCTGCACGGTTGAAGGAAGTACTTTGCAGTGGGTAGTGAATAGGATGGCCCTAGGCGGCTATTCCGTCTCTTCTAGTCCTGGCTCTGTTTTGTCCAGTACAAGACAAACCTTTTACTACACCTCCACCTTGCTAGCAGTGGGACCGGCTGCAATGTCCAGCCAAAAATCTTTCGTGTCAGTACTTATGGTGACAGTTCAAAGACCCATTAATTTCAATGTAGCCTGTCTAACAGAAACTGATCAAAGAATAAAGTCAGTAATGTTAAATGTTGAGTCGTTTTATACAACTTCACCACCTTTTCAATTGATCTACCTAGAAAAAATCATCAATTCAAAACTTTTGAAATTTAACCAAACCTTGAACACAGCAATATTTTTTTGTGCAGTTCAAGGAACTTCTCAAACATTTCAAATAAATAGACAACAGTATAAATTTGAATCAAGTGACTTAGTTGGCTCAGAAATTCACAATTTATTTTCAGATCAAGGATATATGGTATTAGAAGATCAAGCAATATTAGTAGCTAAATATCCATTCACATTAATTAGTATAGCAATCGCAACAATAAGTTCAGACATAACAGTGGTATGCATGGGAGATTCCGAAAGGAAGAATATTTCCTCAGGTGGTGCAGCAAGTTCTACCACATCATTAACTACTATGGATGCCACTACAACTGCTTCAATTACCAGTAAGCTTGTTTGATGAAAAGTAATAGCTAGATAATGAACACCATGTAGTTAATACAAGTGTTTTATTGGCTCAAATTCAATAAATGTACTAAATCAAATTTTCCACATTTAGCTTATTTTGATATTTTGTATTGCATTGACATTTTGTATTGCATACACTGTATGTTCAATGTTTTAGCTAAGAAGCCAATAGATTCTTCAGGCCGTGCCATTTCATTACTATTTGATGGAGTGGACAGTATCAATCATGTATTGCTGCTGTCAATTGCCATCAAGATGTTATAGAAACAAATTGTATATAAATCAGCATAAAATAATTATATATGATATCAGATCACTATTATTGTTAGCATTTAATGTCTTCAAAAAAATATCGTCAAGGGTGCTTATATAACTATTCTTGATCTATACATTGTAATGCACTCTGGACATAGTCTAAGACAAATCTGCTGAGTAAAATATGTAGTACAAAAAAAAAAGTTATGCCAAAAATCAACTGTTGGAGATTAATTTTCTATAAAGGTTACATTAGTTGACAGTATAAACAATTATGAATGTGAAAAATTAAAACATGAAGGCACATGGTAAGCTAATGCGTGGACCCCCCCCATTGGCCTAGCGGTTCGGTAAAGGGATATCATTGTCGACAATTTTTTTTAACGTTTGCTACTATGCAAAAAAAAAAAAAGGAAAAAAAGGAAAAAAAAAAAAAGAGAAGCGAATGAGTAAGTTTCGTTCTCTACCATTATAGTAAATTGGAAGTTACAAAAATTTGGACCATTGTTTGTGCCGTGACCACAATAAGCGCAACCGTGGTCGAGTTTGATTACCTCCGACTTCTCAGCATGGGGAAACCTTCATCTACCACTACTTTGCCTGCACAGTAGAAGGACGTGCTTCGCAGTGGGCAGTGAATAAGCTTGGCCTAGGTGGGTATTCTGTCTCTTCTAGTATTGGCGCTGTTTTGTCAAGTTCAAGACTAAATTTCAGCTACTCCTCTACTCTGCTTGCCTTAGGACCAGCAGGTACATCAAGCCAGCAAACTTTTGTTTCAGTACTAATGATAATCTTACAGAGCAACATTGATTTGGCGGTAACATGTAGATCTGATACCGACCAAAACATAACGTTCATTAGAAGCAACAAGATATCACTTACATCATCACAATCTCCTGCTCAGCCAATTCACCTGGAAACAATTACAACTGCATAATATCTTAAACTTTAATACCACATTGAAGACTACCATATTTTTATGTGCAGTTCAGGGAACATTTCAAACATTTCAAGTAAAGAAATAACAATTTAAATTTGGATCAAGTGACTTAATTGGGCCAGAATATCACACTTCTTCTTCGCATCAAAGCTATTTAATTATAAAAGAACAGGCAATTTTAGTAGCGAGACAGCCAGTTATATTTGTTAGTCTTGCTTTTGTTACTCATGATGCAGATGTTACCCTCACTTGTGTGTACTGGACTTTCAGGGACGAGGAGTATTTCTTCCAACATTGAGGAAGACATAATAACAACATCTCTATTGTTTAACACGGACAAACGAAATGATTATACTACGTATTCTGCTGGCGAAACTGGTAGATTAAAAAATATTGGCATGTATGTTCTCCTTACCCTGTACAAACTCATTCTAATGCACGTGCTCTGAAGTTCAGTTAATTATCATCATTTTCAGTTTTAGAATAAAGGAGGTATGTATGTGAGTATCCTAAAAGAAATATTTATTGAACTCTTCACTAGTTTCCACTTTACTTCTTATATACTTACATTTCACTTGAATTGTATATTAGATGTGCTTAATCAACCAATAGTGTTTACCAGTGAACCATACAGTCCAATTCACAATGGTGTTAAATAAAGTGACTCAAACATATTCATTACTAGTCCCTGGTGGTCAGTATTATACAATAATGGTATTGAGATGCAAATTGAAAATAAAATGCTCTAATAAAATTGTAGATTTAAAAAAAAGAAAAGTTTTCACATCAAAATGCAGTTTTGAAGAATATGGAAAAATATTTACCAGCCACCCAATCAAATAACTAGAGTGCTAATGTTCAATTTGTCCAATTGGATTGCTTACTTCAAGGGAATGTAATTCATACCCACTACCAAAAAGGTGAACCATTCAATCAAAAATTATTTTTTTATGTGTTTAGTATAGTCTAAAGACAAGTACAAGTCTGTTTGGTTGCTGCAGAATTTACACTACTCTCGGGCCTCTGGTCCTCGGTTGTCTGTACACAACTCCCGGACAGGGTGAATGCCCAATGAGTTATTTCATCATTCAATTATCCTTATTTTCAAACCCATTATAATAGTACTAGTATTTAAAGTCTCACTCATCGTCACTATATTAATTGAATACTCAATGTACATTACTGCTAACCATTATTGTGTAAGATAAATATAGCTAAACTAGTTATATTGTTTGCTAAGTTGTATGGTTGTATAATCTGTGTAGGAAGTTAGTATTCTTATCTCACTGCACGCAGTGTGGCTTAGGAAGTGTACATATAAAGTGACCTTGAATGTGTTGTAAACATGGGAATGGCTGTTAATGAAATGTGACTGTCTTGCTGTGTGTGTACATACATACATGTGTGCATACAGCTATTCAGCATCATAATAGTACAAGTAGGAGGAAATGTTGATGTGAATTTGCATTCATAGTAAAAAAAAGACTATAGAAACGAGAAGTTTGCTTAAGCCTACCTTCAAGAACAGAAACACACATCTGTTCTAATTCATCACTGCAATGTACAAGTTGGCCATTTAGGACACAACATTTCATTCTTCAAATAAAGAGCGACTACAACGACAAAGGTAGAAGAATGAAATGTTGTATCCTAATTTTCATACGATTATAGCTTCACAGCTTGTCACTGCTTCAAATTTATGACCCACCAAGACTAGCTAATATTGGTGGGTCATATTTGAAGCAGTGACACGCTGTGAAGCTATAATCATATGAAAATTGTGAAAATAATCCAGATTCTCTGTTATTGAGACTATATTTATGTATAACCAGACAGCTTTTTAAAAGAAAAGTAATTCCATAATAATATCAGCATGATATACCATCCACTTTCATTACTTCATTATGACTTTGTCCCACATTTTTAACTAGTCTGTGAAATAAAAAAAAAGATGAAGCTAGTATCAAAATTGACATTTTAAGTTGTCTGTTAAATGAAGGAACTAGTAAACACATAACCACTATGTATCTTATATAGAGTATATAGCTCTGGCATTCAGCTCCTAGATAGGATAAGATTTTTAACATAATATGATTTTGCCTAGCAGCAGTCATCTTTAATTGATTGCTTATAACTATCATTAATATTACAATGTGACCGTAAATTAAATATTTTTTGTTTGGGACTGTGGGGGAGATAGCTTGAACGCTGCCACCAGAGTTCCAATCAATTACTCATACGCCTGGAGAGGGTGGTCTAATTCCCGCCGCGCAGTCCAATTTCTAGATCAGAGTTTTACGTCTAACGAAAATGATATGAGATGACAAGAGCAACGACTAAGAACTGGACTCACACACACGATGACAACCATAAAAATACAAAAAAAAGACCACACCTACAATTGACACAAAAAGCTCTGAACATCCTGCTCTAGAGCGTTAGGTTCAGCCTAGAGCAGGCACATGTACGGCACACCAATGTCCACAAACATACTTACAATAAATCAACACATTGTCCTTTCACACAAGCTACATGATATGATACACAACAATAATTAAGACACAAAAATGCATTCTCTGTTCAATAAGTTCTTTCTTCTCTTCTCTTTCTTTACTTCCACTTTTTTTTTCTTCTCTCTTTACTTGCGAGGGGTGGCCCCACAGGGATATAAAAACATCGTATGATGGTTAAAATGAGAACAATAATTGCCTAAATAAAAAGCACTTAGGTGTTTAATAATGTATCTTCTAGACAGCAGAAAATTGGTTTAACTATGTAGCTACATTGCTAAAAAATCAGGTCCTGGATTAATATTTCAAACTCACAACAACAAGCTATAACTTTATTCTAGTAAATTAAAGGGTAACTGCGGTGAAAAAAAAAAAATTTTGCAAACATCATAAATAATACTCTTATATCATGCTAAAACATGGCCCAAAACCATTTGACCCAAAACTGAGTGGATGCTTCAAAATAGCACCTTTATTTTCAGCTATTTGGTTCATTGATTTTCACTTCCTGTTGTGGGCGTGGCCTCGCGATGACGAGGAAAAGGTTTCCTGTCTACCCACATTGGCTGGACACTATGGCTGAGAGTGCTTCTAGCAGCCATAGCAGTGCAGAGAGTGATCCCAGCAGTTCTGAGGTTAGCTTAGAATATGATTCCTCCTCCTTTACATCTGAAGCTGGAAGTAGTTCTGATCCTGAAGTGCTTCCATTTATGTATGAGCCAGTAGTAGCCTCAGCTAGTTCCCATAGTGAAGCTGAAGAAGACAGTGAAGACAGTGATTCTGATGAGGGTGTTCACCCCAGGCTTCTTAACTTAGATTGGTAAGTTAGTCACTACCAGCTATTAGTGGATATACCAGTACATGGTGTGTGTGTGTTCTCCAAGGTGTTCACGTGGAAATTGCATAATAATGCCCACTGGAGTAGAGTGTGTCTGTTGTAAAGAAATCTCTAGGATAGTGGATGAAACTACTTCAGAAGGAGTTGGATGCATAGTGCTTCATCCTGGATGTCAAGTCCCAATGAACTTTCACATAACTAGCTGCAGTCACTATGACTGTTGCATGTTTTGTAATGTGTGCTCTTAGCAACTAGTGTCTGTTGTGTGTTCATTTGTGTTGTGTATATTAGTTACGTGTCTCCGTTATTTTTAAGTCACTTTTTCTATGGGCTGAGCCCTGGATATATTTACCCTAGTGCCTAGCTCAGTCGCAGAGTATTTTCTCATGAACCATTGCTTACTTGGATAAGACAAAAACCTAAATTTCTCTGGTTATTAGTCAGGTTGGGCAAACCGGTAGAGAAGATTTTCCTAGTGTGGTTTTCTCAGCACTTGGGAGTACCTGAGCAGCAGAGGAGACCCACATTTGGTGGCAGCGGCTAGCAAAAAAATTACCCACACTCGAGAGATTAAAATGTCAGGTTCTGGGAAAGAAAAGAAGACTAAAAAAGGAGGTGCCAAAGCAAAGAATGTTAAAGAAAGGGAAAAATTAGATGAAGAGTGGTCTGACTTGGGTTCCATGGCTTCAGATGCATCTACGATAGCTGGTCCAACAAGTGAGATTAAGCAAATGGAGTTACTACAAGCTTCAATGGCACTCATGATGGAAGCTATGGCAAAGAATGAAGCTTACAGACAGGAGGAAGCCGTATTGAGACGTGAGGAACTGGATAAACTTAGAGATGATGCTAAATTAGCCAAGATGGAGTTAGAAGCTCAGAAAGCAGCTCAGTTTGCTCAGCATGAAGCTGAGAAACAGCATTGGGCTAAAGAGGAAGAAAGTAGGAGGAATTATGAAGAGAAACATTTTGAGATATCGGAAGAAAACAGAAAGAAAAGAGAAGCATTGGAGATCGATTTTAATCAGATACGAGAGAATGACAGGGTAAAAGAACGTCAAGATCGAATTAGCAGAGATATTGTACAGCAAATTCTATTATGGGATGATAGTACAGATGCTGAATCTTACCTGGAAATGTTTGAATTGGCTATGGAAGAGGCTAAGCAACCTGAAGATTACTGGGTTCTAACCTCACGGAAGCGTCTTACAGGAAAAGCCTTGGCCACATATCGGGAGATCTCTCCGGGAGCCACATCTTCATTTGCTGAAGTAAAGTCTGATATTTTGAAGAGGATGAGTGCAACAGTTGAGAGTGCAAGGAACGTGATTTGGCTTCAGAGGCCTAGACTTGATGATAATTTGGAGACGTATACAAAGGAATTGATGACATCTATAAACAGACTAAAGAGCACATGGAAAACACCAGAGGATGCAGCACACGAGTTATTTGATGGAGTTAAGTTAAGAAGCCTGGGGTGAACACCCTCATCAGAATCACTGTCTTCACTGTCTTCTTCAGCTTCACTATGGGAACTAGCTGAGGCTACTACTGGCTCATACATAAATGGAAGCACTTCAGGATCAGAACTACTTCCAGCTTCAGATGTAAAGGAGGAGGAATCATATTCTAAGCTAACCTCAGAACTGCTGGGATCACTCTCTGCACTGCTATGGCTGCTAGAAGCACTCTCAGCCATAGTGTCCAGCCAATGTGGGTAGACAGGAAACCTTTTCCTCGTCATCGCGAGGCCACGCCCACAACAGGAAGTGAAAATTAATGAACCAAATAGCTGAAAATAAAGGTGCTATTTTGAAGCATCCACTCAGTTTTGGGTCAAATGGTTTTGGGCCATGTTTTAGCATGATTATTTATGATGTTTGCAGAATTTTTTTTTTTCACCGCAGTTACCCTATAAATTGTAGCTTGCTATGATCTGTGAACCGATTGTGGCCAGGAAGAAAGGTGCATACCACTAAGGTGAGATTATGTTCATACTCCAAAGAGCCTATACCAGTTGTGGGTTGCTGTCAGGTAAACATCAACTACAAGGGTCAAAGTGCTACAGTCCCACTGATAGTTGTACAGGGGGCAGGTTCTACATTGTTGGGAAGAAATTGGCTTGCAGCAATTAGATTAAGAAATACATTATGTTAACAATAATTCATTGCAGTCAGCGTTAGACAAGTATCCAGCAGTATATCAGAATGGGGTAGGAAAGATGGAAGGGTTCAAAGCTAAAATTCATGTGCAGCCGGATGCCAAGCCCAAGTTTTGTCGAGCACGGAGTGTATCATATGCTATGAGAGAGAAAGTTGAAGCTGAATTGAATCGTTTGTTAGAAGGAACGAGTCGAGGTGTCGGATTGGGCATCACCAATAGTTCCAGTGATCAAGAGTGACAAAAGTGTGCGAATATGTGGAGGTTTTCGAGTCACAGTTAATCCAGTATCAAAGCTGGATGCCTACCCAATTCCAAAGGTGGAAGATTTATTTACAAAGCTACAGGGAGGTACATCATTTACGAAAATTGATTTGAGCAATGCATACCAGCAGTTAGTATTGGATGAGGAGTCTAAGAAGTATACAGTGATTAATACACACAAAGGTCTAATCAAGTATACACAGTTGCCACTTGGAATTTTGTCTGCACCGGGAATTTTTCAGCATGTTCTTGAAAATGTTCTACAAGATATTCCAGGAGTTGTCAATTACTTGGATGACATAATTGAAATCGGGAAAATCTGAAGAAGAACACCTCCTAGCACTAGAAGAAGTGTTAAATCGTCTAGTAAATTCAGGTCTACGTGTCAAAATGAAGAAGTGTGAATTCATGAAACCATACGTCGATTACTTGGGGCACAGAATTGATGCCGAAGGACTACACCCTTTACCAGACAAAGTTGAGGCAATTCACAATGCTCCATCACCACAGTCCGTACAAGAATTGAAAGCATATTTGGGATTGCTTACATTTATTATGGCAAGTTTTTACCGAAATTGTCATCCGTTTTGTTTCCTCTTTACAGATTACTTCGCAAAGATGTGGCATGGGAATGGTCGGAGGAAGAAGAGAAGGCATTTTCACGCTCAAAGAAGATGGTGACGTCATCCAACCTGTTGACGCACTACAATCCACAGTTGCCACTGACTCTGGCATGCGATGCTTCAGCGTATGGCATTGGGGCAGTGCTGGCTCATCGAATATCAGATGGATCGGAGAAACCAATATTGGGTATGTCTCACGTACATTGACTAAAGCAGAAAAAAATTACTCTCAATTAGAGAAAGAACGTCTTTCATGTGTTTTTGGAATCAAGAAGTTTCATAACTATGTATTTGGCCGTCATTTTGAATTAGTGATTGATCGTAAGCCATTGTTGGGTTTATTGAAGGAAAATGTATCTGTATCTGCACAAGCCTCTCCGAGAGTTAAACGTTGGTCATTATTTTTATCTGGGTACGAGTATTCTTTAGTTTTCAGAAACACAAGTGCACACGCAAATTCAGATGCTCTGAGTCGACTCCCACTTCCTGTGGAACCTGCGACTACAGACACTCCCCCAAAGATTGTATTGCTTGCAGATCACCTCAAAGATTCCCCAGTGACCGAGGCAGATATTTGAGTTTGGACTTGGACAGATCCAAAAACATAGGTGCCAACTTTTTCAAACTAACTTCAAGGACATAAGCCACACCCATGGCCACACCTACAAACCACACCCACATTACGTGATTAATTATGATGTCATTGCAAAAAAATTAGTTAACTAGCTATCATCTGGCTGTTGAGTCATTGCAAAAAATAAGTTAACTAGCTATCATCTGGCTGTTGATTGTGTTCCTATGGTCCTGGACCTTTAACGGCTAAGTATGTTGCTTTTTTACACTGAGCAAGCAGCTCTTCAGTGAAAATAGAGTTATAACAGTTACATCCAGTTGTTAGCCACAAGCCAGCTGAGCTAGCACAGCTGACTGCAGTGCTAACTCAGCTGGCTTGTCAGTTGTGATTAACTGGATGCAGCACTTGTTAGCAGAGTTGCATAAAACCTGGACAGGCATCATCATCTAGGACAAACAATAGGAAAGTGATAGGTCATCAAGGACTCAAGGACAAAGCTCTTAAATCGAGGACTGTCCTCGACATTCGAGGACAGTTGGCACCTATGCAAAAATCCTTCATATTACTACCATTCACTTTTAGTATAAAGGTTCCATATGTTTGATTATCATCGTGTTTGAATCTCAGATATGAATTCAGTCCATCAGATTTCACATTATGGTGTTTGAGAGGCCTACAGGCCTCCCATTTACGTACCATTGAGGCAATTTCTCAGAAAGGCCTGCATACTGGGCTAGTATTGTAGTATATAGCCTTATTATGCAATCCCCATTCCCAGTGTAGAGGCTAGGTAAAGAGTCTGGCTTGCGAGACTAATATGATTCATGCAGGAGTTATTAGCTAAGTGGCTCCAAATCTGGTCGCAGTACCTGTAATTGGAAATGCGCACAAATTAAAAGTGAACGTGCCTATCTACGCAGTGTAGGCCAATCTAATGATCAAGACTAACTTACTGAACAGGAGGTGGGGTGGTCTTTAACTAAGCCTGAGCAGCATCAAGTTTTGAAGTTATTGTAAATAAATATACTTTTTATTCCTTGAGTGATGCTAGGATTGAAATACAAAGTATTGTGTTGGTGTTGCTATTGTAGAAATAAGAGTCATTGGACAATAAGGTAGCACAGAAAAGAACAACAATTGGATCCATTGATGCTGTTATTGACAGCGCTGGAATCATAATCAGAAATACTGGAGCTGATTGGATTTGTAGAAGTTGAAATAAAATTATGGGAATTATGGGGCTTGAGGAGGATTTACTTGAGACATCAGAACATTCACAAATATCGTTATGAAAATAAGTTGATATTACAACTATAATATTAAAGCAAACTTTTAGTTAAAAGTAAGATAATTTGGCATTCCCATTTAAACTGAATATATTATGAATTCACCACTGGTTAGGGTTTGAACTCACATTGAATTTGGCGTGTACTTCACACCAAAAGCGATGAGGTATGCACATTGCACCATATTTTACTTAAAATTCATTGTCCTATAATCAAGTCTGGAGAAAAGTCCTGAGTTGCTATTTTTAGTGAATCCGTGTGTGTGAAATTATCGTTTTTTACACCTACTGCAGCTTAACTAAAGAACACCATAAAGTAAACATTTAATCTAGCAAGAATACTGTTGGGTATCTCTACTGTTTAGTATAGGGTGATTTGCACTCAGCATAGACAGCCAGCAGTCTGGAAGCTCTAAACTCATATCAGTGTTTAACTTGTTGCTGTCTTGTGTCATCTGTATGTGTAGAGCTTCCTTGATCTTTAACTCATGATTCTTACAGGCTCTGTCTACAACTCTAGCTCTTCCCTTTTAATAGGGTGATGTCGCTGCCAAGCATATTCAGCAATGGCTAAAACCTTTCATCACCTCTCTTACAAGTGTTGTGTTGTGTTCACAGTTGTCTTTCGATCATTGTTATATGCCGGGTTTACCTGCTTTCTGGGCTTGTACTTTATTGCTTTGCCGTGTGCCTCTTCATAATTTCTGAGCACATCAATGAGTTGGAAGCAATCTTGAGGGTCAAATCTTTTGACATAGGCAACACACTCTGAAGTGTAGCAGTTGAGTATGTGAAGCTTGAGCATCTTCCACCTAAACTGTGCTAAGTCTAACCCTGTCCACAGCCGTGTAAGAATAGTTGTTGACTTTTGTACTACTTCTTCTGGAGAAGAATTAAAATGTGTGAAACAGTCCCAGAACTGGTGAACATAATGCTCATGACTTAAGCCTACTGCAGCTAATAAAGCATTTTTTGTGGCTTGGTAAGACTTTTTCACGTCTTCAGGAATAGAATGCGTGAAAACTTGTGCTGGTCGACCAGAAAGTACTTTAGTTAGATATTCTACCCATTGATTATTTGGTATGTCTTCTTTCTCCAAAATTGTTTCCAGACGTATAAGAAATGAATCTAGCTGGTCTCTATCAGTAAATTTTGGCAAAGAATTAGCAATAAGTATTTTTTTGTTTCTTTTGAGCTCTGCCTCTCGATATGTTTCATTTCTTTCTTCCTGAGCAGTAAAGAGTTTCTCCCATCTCTGTTCCTGCTCTTTATGGTCCTTCTCTTCTTTGTCACGCCTCGCTTTGTCCTCTTCAGCTCGGTTTATTTCTTTTTGCATTAATAAACTCATCATTTTCGTTAGTGCTTCTAGCGTATCTATAGTTTCATCCTTTTCTCGATTCCCTTCGCGATACTTGGTAGCCTCTGCCCCCGGTATAACTTCGTCTTCCGCCGTTCTGCAATCGAGTAGCTCAAGGGCATCGTCGTCTTGGTCGTTAGACACAATTGTGTCCGTTTCGAAATTCGAAATTGTCGTAGTCAAATTCGAAATAGCAGTTTTCTTGCGTCGTTTCGACCGTTTGGACATATTGGCACCCTCTGACGTGAGCTTCCTGAGGGAGATCTACACACACACACACACACACACACAAAAAAAAAAGGAGTAATACAGGTGAAGCACAAAATAAGATTGAAATAAAGCAGTTTTGTGACAAACAGTATACAGTTTCCTTTTTGTTGTAGTTAACTGTTGGATTCTCTGTACCACCACTGTCCGCTGTCCTGTTCTGTCACCGTTTCCTGTTGAGTCAATGGCTCAGTTATCCGCAGAATTAGGGCCCCTCGACTTCTTAAAATTAATTGTCGTCCAATTTCAATTTGTGAATTTGTCTGCAGACTCTTTTTTTAGACTTATTCTTCTCGATGGCTGATCTGTCCAAGACCGCTGCCACCAAATGTTGGGCCACAAGAATGACTTTCCCTTATCCTCGTAGTCCAACTGGTAGTGCCGCCACCAGGGATAATGTTTGTTGAAATGATGTAGGTGTATAATTGTTATTTAAAAACACAAATACACACTGTACACTATTATTATAACAAAATCCAACGACTTGACAACGCTGGCTCCTTTTTATAGGTAGCCAGCACTGCCGTCGGCAAATATTTAACAACCAATGAAAATAAAGATATTAATGATACATAATTTAAAGTTCGTGAGTTTATGTTCGATACTGAAGTTTGTCGTGAAATAGTACTTTGCGCATGCCTGTAAATATGAGTACGTGGGCCCAACACAAGCATCCTGATGTTCTTTCACTCTATGCTCAAACCTATTAGTTGTTTCACTTTGATATAATTTAAATAATAACAAATTTTCTTGTTCTAACAGCCAATGCTCATTAAAACTTAACCTGTCATTTAGCTTCCGCCAAAGTCCTCTTCAGGGTCAACTGAACTCTCGAATTCAAAAGGTTGGGTTAAGTTTTAATCATCAATATTGGCTGTTAGAAGGAGAAAATTTACTGTTATTATAATTGTTTCAGCCCAGAATGACTAAATTGTATATAATTTACGACAGCTGCATGTTACTATACAATATGGATGACTGGGTACTAGTGGATATATACCTTTGACTTTAATAAGATGTGTGACCTTAGTGTGTCTTACCTGACTTTGATGCTGTTTTTATGTCAAAGTCTCTACACACTCTCTGAATACTCTTACTCAGTTCTGCTATGTATGGAATAGTAAAAATCAAGCCATTGTCTTGCTCAGTATCCATGTGATCTCTAGGAGGTAACTCTTTAGAGCCTGCCCTAATGGTTGCATGTTGTCATAATCACTGTATTGAAGTACTTTGTGTAGGTATTTCTCTTCTTCCATAAGTTTTTACACATATTATTAGTTACCCTCCTAGCTCTCTGATACAATCATCTCACTAATCTTCTCTTAAAGTGAAGGTAACTATCTGTGTGTATAGGTTTTCTGTACACATTGGAAAAGTAAGCCTATCATCACTCTCTCTCTTCAATAAGCAATCCAGAAAAGGTAGCTTACTATCTTCCTCTGATTCCATAGTGAATTTTATAGTTTGTTTAAGTGGTCCAACAAAATGTCATATGAGTTCCTTTCTTAACCGTGCAAATGATGTCATCTGCATATCGTTTTCATATCACAGGCTTAACTGGAGCTGAGTTTAAAGCTACTTCCTCAAATATCTCCATGTACAAGTTGACCACTACTGCAGAAACAAGAGAACACATGGCTGCTCCATCTATTTGTTCATAATAGTTCCCGTTGTACCTAAAGTATATTGATTTAAGACTGACCTCTAATAATTTGGTTATGCACTCAGGCAATAGACATGTTCTCTCATATTGACTTTCATCATTCTGGAGCTTATCTCTGATCACAGATACTGCCTTGTCTATTGGAAACATTGGTGAACAGGGAAGACAAATAAAAACTCACGATTATTTCATCAGATCTCAAGCATACACTATTAAGTGTTTGGATGAAATGTATTAAACTTCAATTCATATTTAAGATGTACTCCACATACTATTATAATGGTTTGGATTCCATCCAAAGAGGAACCTCCATCACTGTTATACTGCTGCATTCCATAATAATCATATGCAATTTCAACAAAACCACTTGAAATTACTCTTCACTAAAAGTTTATCTAGTAATATAATGTACCTGTGCACTCACATTGTTCAGGATCCACCTGAACAAGAACTTGCATTAACTTAGCCTAGCCATCAATCTTAGCCTCGCCATCAATAACAAGTAAGTTACCTATCAATAACAAATAACTTATCTTAATGATATTCATATATTCCCATTCAGTTGGGCTTTACTTCTATTCCATACATGTCTTGTGTATTTACTGCTCCTGTGTGTCTGTGTTACCTAAACTTTGACTTTAAAAGTTAAAGAGTGCGCGCTTAACGGGTGCTTTTGTAAGTCAGCAAGCTTACGCCAGCGGCTGCACACTAGTAGAACTTGGCGCCATTAAGACACCGACAACTGGTCCTTCGGGTGTGACATATCAAGCCACACTTATTTGACCTCAACCTCACACGCTCGGGAATTCACGCCTCCCAAACATTGGTCCTTCGAGCCAGATAATTTATCTTGGTAAAAAGGATCAGTGGCCCGGCTCTATCACAGCTGAGCAATCGAAGACCAGTTCAACGTCGTCGTTCAATTCCGATGACTCCACGCATTGAGACACTCTCCTTGTGTATTTAGAGCAGCCAGCGCACCTTGAGAGAGCACATTCAAGCTTTTCTCTTGGTATCAGGATTCTTCAAACTACTCCTAAATTGACAAGAAGCTGCTTTCAAGGCTTCTGGCGGAATTAAACTTCAATTTTTTCGTCAACAACCAACTTGTCAATTCTCAACAAACTTCAGAAACCTCTCAACTCAATTCAGAACTTACCTTTTCAGGAATTAAACTTCAATTTTTTCGTCAACAACCAACTTGTCAATTCTCAACAAACTTCAGAAACCTCTCAACTCAATTCAGAACTTACCTTTTCAGAAGGAGACTATGAGCAAAATACAGGCCATCGCAGAGATAGTCAAGCTTGAGACAGCGAAGCACAGGTGAGGCGCACGCACGGGACGTTTCACACGCCTGCGGAAACGACTTGAAGAGTTTCAGAACACACACCTCCATGATCTACAGGCTCTTCAATTGAAGCAATTAGCAGATGATCTCAAGCGCAAAAAAATATTCTTTGACGCTCTACAACATCGATACGAGCAGCTTCTCAAAGACACTGAAGGAGTCACAGAGGAACAAGTTGTTCAGCTACACCAAGCCACTGGAACATACTCTCTCAAGCCTGACCATCTCGTCAACAACATCATCTCCATCAGCAGCTCCTGTCAAGTCATCAACATACTCTACTCGCAAGGTGTGGACTTTGCCACGAGGAACATAGACTCTTCCACTGCCCTGTCTACCTGGGTTACGATGTAGGAAAGAGAAAGAAAGAAATATCTCAATGACAAACATGGATTTGTCAACTGCCTAAGCCTGACACATCAAATTACTCGTCACAACACCATAGTTGCCAACTTTCTAAAATGAAAAATCGGGATAGGCCACACCCACTAATTAACCATCATGAATATCATTAAGATAGTATGAATAGGAAGGAATGTAGCTAATAATCTTGACCAGAAGAGAGTAAGAAGTGAAGTTCTGTGTCATTTATTTGTTCTATTTGATACTTTCCAGGTCTATTTTTCGCTTGAGAACACCGCTAACAGTCATGGATTCTACCAAAATAGCCTGGCTATTTATAGCTACTTGTGTTCCACCATACTCTGGATCCTGAATATCACTGAATAATCACTAACCTCCTTGAGAAGACTTCAGCCATTCTTGATTCACTCACCTGTACCAAATGATGAACTTTTGCTGTTGTGCTTTCATACAATAATATTTTATTCTTTATTTCAGTGTTTTCAACCAAGTTTATATGAAAAATGTTTTATAGTAGCTAACCACCCTTGTAGATATGTTGTACAGATAGCTATACCACTACACAAACCACTGATATCAAGCAGACTAACTTGCAGACTATTGTATGCAGCTGTAGGCTAATAATTATTAACCCCCTTTGTTGTATGCGGAATCGAGTATTTGGCGTTACGCGTTAACTCTATCCAGACTTGCTGACTGTGCATGACTAGACTGTGCAGCTCTCTGTTGTGGTGGTGGTCAGGTGTGTGGCTAACTAATGTAACAATTCCTGTAAAAAGTTATGTGGGCTTATGTAAGAATTCCGGGAAATCCTATTGCAAGTAAGTAAACCGGGCGGGATCCGGGAAAGGCTAAAAAAACCGGGATAATCCCGGCAAAACCGGGATAGTTGGCAACTATGCAACACAGATGTCGCAAGTGTGACAGCAAGCACAATTCCTTGCTACATAAAGACAAGGAAGAATCAGCACATCAGCCTGCAGCTACCAACATGATGGCCATCCAACAGGCCCATCCAATGGAATCAGCATTGGATCCCCACAACGACGTGTTTCTGCACACCACCCTTGTCAATGCTTCCCACCAAGGACGAACCATTCAGATGCGTGTGGCAATCGACACGGGAGCCACATCTTCCTTGATTTCAGTGAAGCTAACCTCACACTTGCGACTTAAACGCCACCCACGTCGTCTTCAGATAACAGGAGCCTGCGGCAAAAGGGTGAGCAAGCACTTCATGGAGCTCACACTTCAATCTCTCCATGATGAGCAGCAAACTCTAACTACAAATTCAGTGTGGTTGGACGTTTGCCAGCCGCTCCTTCACCCAACAACGATCAAGTGAAGAACGAACCCCACCTACAACTGGCAGACCCCCATTTCGGAGGAAGTTTGGACATCCTGATTGGAGGGCTGGACTGTAACAAATGCATACTGGGTTCATTTGTGCAGAGACCTCACCCAAACATAGCTGCCCAGCCTACACTCTTTGGATGGATGCCTCTCCAGCTCAAGACCCAAGAAAGAAGACAATCTTCATGATGCTCTCAGTCTTCTTTGGGAATTGGACAGGACGCCAGAATCACCTTCATCATCCCCTGATGATGAGCGGGTTATCGAACATTTCCGGGATACGCATTCAATCGATGACGACGGAAGATACATCGTCTGTCTGCCAAGAGTGCCCCACCCACAGAAACTAGGAGCCTCAAAAAATCTCGCCCTAACTCGATTTCTCCAGAACAATAAATCACTTCGTAAGAAAGGAAACCTCAATAAATTCACTGACACTATCAACAAGTACTTCACTCTGGACCACGCCAAGGTGGTACCTGCCGAAAACCTGGACAAAGAACTTGCATTAACTTAGCCTAGCCATCAATCTTTAGCCTTGCCATCAATAACAAGTAACTTACCTATCAATAACAAATAACTGATCTTAATGATTTTCATATATTCCCATTCAGTTGGGCTTCACCTCTATTCCATAAATGTCTTGTGTATGTACTTCTCCTGTGTGTCTGTGTTACCTAACTTTGACTTTAAAAGTTAACACTGGAAGAAAAGTGGAATTTCCTGCTATAGGAAAGGTTAAGTATAGCTATCTCACAGATCACATGTCCTTCACATTTCCAACTTCAGGACAGATGAGCTGGTGGTAACCATTCCGGGTACTGTATAGGGCGTACTTTCCTTCACTATTTCCTGAACATATCCTTGACATAAACTGCACTATTTCCTTTACATGCCATATGGTTTGTACTGCATATATCATATCACATTTCCTTCACATTTCCTGAATTAAAACTGAACTATTCCTGTACATTCTAGGTAGCTGTCTGTGCGAAAATGTGCAGCTTTCCTTTAGATTTCCTGTACTCAAAAACTGCACTTTTTATGCACCTTTCCTACACAAAGCAACCATTCTTCACACACCTTTCCTGCAGCAATCCTGAAGTTAAACTGCACTTTTGTGCAACCTGTTCTACACAAATCCTGTACCTTCAAAATTTATCCATTGTTACCAGAATATGAATAAATAATTATGACCATGTACAAATAAATGAAAAAAATGATGCATCAGACAACAGTTCCTGAACTTTGGCTCCATCTCTGCAATATCTCAAGTTCATCTCTGCAATATCTCAAGTTCATCTCTGCAATATCTCAAGTTCATCTCTGCAACCTCTTTAGTTCATTCCTGCATTAACAAAGAAACAAGGTAATGAACTCAACGGTAATACTTCAAACACTAGTATTGGTGATCAATGACTTGTACAAATTACAATCCTACATCCACAGATCCAATAACACTTAAAGAATCACCTAGATATCACTAATTAGCGTTTTCATACTTACTCAATAAAATTGAACAACACCGCGCTCTCTACTTGCTGTCGCAGCCTGTAAATCAGTCTAGTAAGATCACACAGGGCAGAAATTAGCTCAATCTTCACTGTGCCTACCACCGCGTGTACGGCACGCATATTGTGTTGATACCCTTTACCACCACCTCTTCTAACACTCCTGATTACTGAGGTAAAAGGTCGATAGTGCTAGGTTTCAAACTCGAAATTGGTAAAGGGTTTCATTTTAAAACACCAGATCAGAAATGGTAAAGGGTTGCTAATACCACAGAAGTTCTCTACAGCAAGAGTGATAATACGCCTGTGTATCTCCTCTTCTGGTCTGCTCTTACTGGCGTTCATGGATTTTTATCCCGGTGAGTGAAAACACAACTGGTACGCTTATAGTGTACTCTGCTGCTGTCCGCACTAGACTAAAACGGTGTAAAACTGAACAACCGTATTGGTCAATTCAAAGACTGGTATTTCTTCAGTAGTGCCTCAAGTAGCATAGGGCAAGTATGTTAGTACCCTTCTCTCATTTTTGTTTTGCTAGCAAGCCCATTAGCCACTGAATCAAATTTCTGTGGTCTTCATTGTTGCACCATAACTGTATTGTACTTGCTAGTGAGGAATTTTTAATGAAAACTATAAGCCATTTTTCTTTTGAAATTAATATATACAATAATATATTCAACAGTTGATGTCTCTTTAACTAAGCTTTACTGTATGAGAAATAGTGTTGACAGTAATTGGTGCCCTGTTGTCATTCTGGTTGGTCTATCAATTTACCTAAATTGTGCCACTCTGTCTCGTCATGTCGCGGGGGGGGGGTGGGGAGAGAGAGAAGAGATTTGACTTCAGAGTGGAGTTCATCACTGGAACGGAGTTTGGGACAGGTGAACACTAGTGAAGGGAATTTAACATATGTGGAGTGTCCATAGAACAGAGCCTCCCACCTTACTGATTCATCCATATTTTTATGGAAATTGCTGATTCAACACTGATGGCCCCCTGAAATTTTGAAAATGTTAGACCTTGAAATTTTACCCTTGATAATATACCCTGATGAAGGTATAAATTTTGAACAACTACTTATGCACTACTGAAGTAGCCTGGCTGGCTACAAAATATCTAATGTATGAATGTGTTATGGAATGTAATAATGCAGAGCACAAACTCCAATCTAAGGATCTTGAGTTTAAATGAACTGTATTTAAGCTAATTTTACTTGTGACTCTCTGTATGTAGGGTTGTGAAGTAGGAGGTGAAACCCAACTCCACAGGGTCAACACATGTCCAAAAGTATCATTAAAAGAAGACTCGGTGTTCCTCCGTGAAGAGTGTGCTAATAGCTACTCTTGGACTTCAATATATGAGGTGAGGAACTCCTGAATAACTTTTAACCTACACTAATAAGAAAAGAGGCTTTTTACCTTTTATTCAAGGTAAATTATATATATACATACTCTAGTGACTAACTCATACATATTTTCATTTAATGCACAGTTAGACAACCTGAAATATATAGGGGCTCTAGTCACTTTACGAGCAATTCGTTGAAATCCTGTATATTGATAAACAAATAACACACACACATACTCAAAAATTAATGCACCCATTTGTTTTTAATAGTACATGTCTATACAGGCTTCTGATAAAAAGTGAAATTTTAGCAGACATGATGTCCTCTCAATATTAAATTTGAGAGGAGAAATGCTATTTTGGTCAGCCGGCCGTGTATTTGTGTTATGTAGAAAGTAGTACCCTATTCATTTACTCGGCCCTCTCTCTTTATGTTGTACAATCTGCCGAAGATACTGTTGAAAGAAAGTAAGCAGGGGGTGATGATAGTGAGACACATACTAGCATTAATTCAAAAATGTAGTGCTAATACATTACATACATTTAATAGCAACAAGATTTGTACTTACGAACCTTGGCCAGTGAGCTAAAATTCACTCCTGATGAGATATTTCTGATCTGTAGAATTCTTATTCAATCGCCAGTTTATTTCTACTTGGCCCTTCAATATATTAAGTTTCTCCATATCTCACTCGCTAAATTGTGTGCGTGTGTATGTGTATATAGTAATTTATATATAATATATTTGTAATAGCAAAGGTGCACTCACTGTGGACTTATTCAGAGTGCTTATGAAAACACTTATTACACTAGTTTGTATCTACATACACACATAAACAGGTCTGCACTGTTAAAACATTACATACATACGTACGCTCAATCCTATTTTATCCAAATACCTCTATTACAGGCACGCCTCTTTACAGGGCAGGGCACAAGTTAGCCACTCAATTAATCAATTCTTGCCTCACAATTTCGCTAATTTGACCACCATTACCCAATTGTGTCAGCACAAGCCAGTTATTTCTGGTTCCATAAAATTGTAGAGAAGCCTACTAAGGGTTGCAAGTGAAAGAGGACTGTACTTAATGCTTGGAAAAATTCCTTTGTAGCTGGCATTTCTGAGATACAGACACCCTCTGGTCCCATGGTGCCTGGTTAAGAGGGGATTGAGTGTACATGCATACATACATACTTACATACATACATGCATACATACATGCATACATACATGCATAGATGCATGCATACATACATGTATACATACTTACATACACAGAGCTGGGCAATATTGGATAATCACAGGCGATATGATACTTACCTGCATTATCGCGATAGAGCGATATATGATATTTCATAAATAATATTTAACAAAGTAAATTTTATCCAGACAAAGTTAGTCCGTGGGGCAAGACTATGTTGGCTTTCTTTAGACAGAATTTTAACTCGCAACCACTGCTAGCTACTTTTAAAACTTTGCTAGTACATTACGGACATGTTTGCAAACCGCGAAATGGCTGTTCCTTTAATCTGTCGTGCGCATGAAGTTCATGCATTAGTTTAACGACCCCAACAGTTTTCTGAAAAAAAGGCAATATCAGTTTTTTATCGCGGTGCAACGATAATACCGGTATATCGCCCAGCTCTATACATACATACATACATACATACATATCATACACACGTATATACATACACACACATACATACATACATACATGTATACACACTCGTACACTATCATGGTTCCTATGTTATCATGTAGGTGAGCATTTATAAGGGTATACATGTAATAAAATCAAAGCTCAAGTTTTATTTTGATGATTTCATAATACTGTAGCTTGAGTGGTTAAACTTATATGAATTTTATGACTGTAAGTTGTCTGACATTCAAATAGTGATTGTAGGTGACACATATTCAGGGTTTGTAGCTGTTCTTGTGCAAGAATAATATCTGATAATGTTCATGTGTACATATGTGCCAAAGTGCTTCTTGATTGAAAATGACCACTCAGGATAGTATCTAGCTGTACTCTGACTTTACGCTGTATATCCTGTGCAGTAAAATTTAGCTGTATCAATGGCTAACAGTACTCTCTTTCTTACTCTTTATATAGCCCACCTTTTCCATGAGGCTTTTCCCCCTTCTTCCATACTGTTAATGTGCTCTTGACTTATTTTCCTACTTATGTAACATAATGAAGTACATGCACTGATCCTCTGCTTTTTTGTTGCCTATGCACACACGTAACATTACACTTTGTGTTATGTTTCGTGATTGATGTTGTGGCAACGATGGGAAATTTGGCTAGCTTAACACTATCAAGTTATATTTTCTAAATTTTGATGACCATTACCAAATCTGGGATAACAACATGGACCCCTCGAGAAGTTGTGTGGCTGTGCTGGTCTTATGAGTCGCAGTTAGTCTTAGTGAAGTGAGGAGATTGACTTAAAGGGGAAGAGGTAGGAGTTGTAGACAGAGCCAGTAAGAATCAAAGATCAAGGAAGCTCCACAGATACAGATGACACCTGAGTTCAGTAGCCTCGACCCATGGGTAGGAGTAGAATGGAGTAGAGCAGCGCAGGTGTCTCAGCTCTGGCCACTTTCCTCCCTCCAAAGTCACTGCCACTAGGGAAATCCCATACACTCTCAAGTCTTGTTGTAACTTATTGAACGCGTGGGAAATCTGAACTGAGAGGGGAGTGGCTGACAATGATATAGTCTGTTCACAATCCATTCACGCATGCGTGAGGTAAAGGGTTTATATGCAATGAATTAGGCAAGATGTACACAACTGGGAATATATAGATCGATGTATGGATAGGATTAGAAAGAAAGAAATAAGAGTGTGAATTACATAGCAGTGAGGTACAGTGTATGCATCACAATATTCATATGGTATAGAGTGAAGAGTCCATAACAACCTGACAACTACAGGTTAAACAGAGACATGGGTTTAGAGCTTCCAGGATGCTGGTTGTGCTGCCTGCAAATCACCGTTCAGTATTATATTAAACAGTAAGCATACCCTCCAGTAATCTTGCTGCTTACATTGTGTTTAATATATCACCATGGAGAGTTCAACTTCAGTTGACCCCTGAAGAGGACTTCAGCAAGAAGTCGAAACGTTGGGTTAAGTTTTAATTAACATGTGCTGCTAGAATGAGAAAAGTTCATATTATTAGTATATATGCATATATATATATATATATTATATATATACGTATTTTGTTTTATTTTTCTTTAAACAGCCTGTATATAAATTATAGCAAGTACACAAAATGAATTCAAAAATTTAGGATTTTTGCATTATTACTGCGTATTATAATAAAGCACCAAAGGTGCGAACCCTCAGCGCTATTGTGAGGCTGCGCTCCGGGCTGCTTGATTATGTAGGAACAGGGACCGGGCTGCCTTGGTACTTGCTGCCACTAGTTCCAGTTATCACAACTCCCAGATAGAATGATTAAGTATCTACCTCCTGAAACGTCAAGTGATTTAAGTTTTAATTCAAATACGCAAGTATGATGACATAGAATACAGAAACGGATAGAAAAGACTTGACCTATGACCTTGCGTGGACTCTTCAGCCTGCTCCTGCTTGCTTCTCTGTTAGGTATCTGCTTCTGTGGCTCCGCCCTCTGGGTGGAGTCACTCGCTGAATTTTCTGGCCCCACAGCTACCAAGCTATTTCAATATAATCTCAGACCAAAAGAACGAGCAATATTTATTAGTTATTTTAATCAGGCAACAATATTTTTTCTATCTTGCTCGAGCTATATTATAGCTCGAGCAAGATAATGGTACATAGAAACACTGTCTTCATAAGAGAAGATGCTAAACTAGCCAGAAACACTCACTGGTATACATATTCAACGTGAAATTTAACTTCTTTGAACTTGGTAATTTTATTTGCTCATGTGATTGTGACTTGATGCTATAGGGGGCGTAACCCACAAAAGCTGGTACCTACGCATTGGTGAAAGCTTCGCATTTTCTCAACAATTAGCCCGAAATAAAAAAAAAAAACAGCACAATGAATGGTCCTAATCTTCGTTCTGAGTAAGTTCATACCTAAATCAACAGTTAATTGTTAGTAATCTCCAATATCAGAGCGTGACAGACGAGACGACTACTATAACTCTCTTGCACATACAAGCTGAGGCTTAATAAGCATTTTTGAGCTCATGATACAAGTGTCCCACATCTCCTTCAATGCTATCACAAATCATGGCGTTCATCTTGTATGAGTTTATCTCTATCACAAGAATTTAACCTCGTGACTTACTTGATTATTAAATAACTTCCGTTGTCGTCCCCCCCCAACCACACCCCCAATAGCTCGCCCGAACAGCTAGTACAATATTTTAAAGAGTATGAATGAACAACATTCAGTATGGAGTTACTACTATATCTCATGGAACTTTCATTCTTAGCCCTCACCACATGTGTGCAAAAGGATTACAATACTTGTGTTCTGTCCGTTTGTCTGTCATGCTCAATTACTACACTTAATTGTTAATTTAGGTATGAGCTAATTCAAAACAACCATTTAAGACCTTTTATGGTGCCATTTTGAAATTTCAGGCTAAGAAACACGAAGCTGTCAGCTCTGCATCAGTACTAGCTTTTGTGGGTTTTGCCCCCTATCATTACGTCATAATTACTTGAGCAAATAATTTCTTGCTGTCCATCATGGTTTGGCTTTGTACTGTAAAGTTAACGAGTGCTGGAATTGGAGTTACGAGGGTCAAAATACAAAATGACATACGTACGTCCACACATATTTTCAAACAAACAAATATCCCCGATTTTCAATTGTGTTACCCCTGATAGTGTCTCACTCTCTTTGCTCGCTCGCCAATTATATATATATATATATATATATATGTGACCGGTTTTGGGGAAATCGGCCTAAACACGGCATCTATAGTTTTCTAGTTTATTCTACCAGTAGGCTGCACGGGGCCTTGGGATGCCTTCCTCCTAATTTGGAAGCTGTAGCACAAGTCGTCTTCGCCCTACGCACTACAACACTTCAGTATTTTTGCTAAACTTATTATTTGATTTCGCCGGGTAAAGGCGTTGCTAGGTCAGGGGGCGTACCTTGTGTCCGTATACTATTACTGCATGTCTCCGGGACACTATGGAATGAACCGGTTACAGGCGGATTGAAAGAAGTCTAAAAGGCTTAATGCAGGGCTTTATAAGAAACTGTGATGGCGAGAATTGCGTGAGTACGTGAATTATGCAGAATAGTAAGTGAATTAGTTAGCTACAGTTTTTTCCCCGCTGTTAGTGAAAAGCCCGCCAATAATTTCTTAGCAACTCTCCGTGCACGAGTCCAACCGGCTAGTGTTTCTAGCCTCCTAGTGTGATCCATTTCTGCCATAAAAATTTTTTCGAAAAAAATCTACCCATAAGGCTTTACCCGGGGATACTGAAAAAAATTGTTTGCCGTGTTTAGGCCGATTTTCCCAAAACTGGTCACATATGTTGTTAACCTTCAGTGTTACATTTTGTAGCTCTAGGTTAACATTGAAAATGGATACTGGTAAATGTCTCTGGCCTTTTAGCTTCTTTGCTTATGAAGACAGCTTTTACATATACTGTTTTCATTGCTCAAGCTATATTGATACCTAATTAGAATAGCCAATAAATCATTCATTTGGTCCTGAGATGATTTTGTAAATAGCTTGCTAGTGTATAGTGGCACTTGTGGGCCTCCCTCAGTGAAGCTCATGAGTTCCTCCTTCAGGCTCACACAATGGTGACAGCAATTAAGCTGCTACCACCAGAATCAGTATGCCTTCCCCTCGACAGCCCCCCCTCGAAAGGTGGACTCAGGATTATACTAGTTTAATCTAACGAGATCAGATGGCACAAATGGCAGCTGAGAACTGACTGACTGCACACACAAAACACGAAGTCTTATATGCACAGCCCGGACAACACAACAATGAACAACAAGATGTAGACACACACAGGTGACATGACTTTAAAAATTAATTAAGTCCCATAACCGAAAATACATGTAACTGAATCCAAAACAAGCACAAACATATAATGTTCAATTCATAGTTCCTGGAATGTGGGCGGCCCCACCAATTTAGTTGGGATGTCGTCCCACAGCGCTGAAGGTTCGCACTTATGGTGCTTCATTATGCCAGTGAACTAAAACACACACTTTATTGCACAATCTAATTGTAAGCCATACATCGTCTCTAATATATACTTCGTTTGATCTGGTTTTATAAATGCATTTACAGGGAGTTTTAACTTCACACACATACTTGCTTAATTGTAGAGTTGGTAATTATTGTGGACTTATTAGTAATAAGGTTTAAGGAGCTAACTCTAATGGAGTTCAGTATGGAGTAGATATCTCACAGAATATCATTAAGATATGTGTGACTGTGAACTATAACAATTATGTGATAGGTGTTTTCTCTAATTAAAGCACTTTATTACACAATCTACACCATAATTGAGTGAACTCATATATATTGTAATTGTTTAATCTCATATATAAACACATTAGAATACAGAGAGGTTGGTTGTTTCCAACCATAGTGGGCTGAGTATCCTTATAGCTGCCTAGTAGATGACTTTTGCTGTTCATGATGGTTCTACTGGTTACCATGACCATAAAGAGATGGATGTGTTTGTTGGTTTAACTTCCCCCTCCAATCCCCAATACTCAGGGGTTCATTTTGGAATTAATCTAGGGAGGGAGGGGGGGGGGGGCAAGACTGAGCTTTCACTATCTTAGGGGTCATAACTTTTGTACATAATTAAGATAGTAGAGGACTTGTGATTTAATCATTTACAATCTTCATCATTCACATTTTAACTTTGCTTTTTTGCTTACGAAAGTTTAAAATATTTCAAGGGGGGACGAAACGCCTTCAAGGGAGGGGAGAGGGCGAGCACCACCCTGGCTCCCCCTAAATGAACCCCTGAATACCCACATGCTAAATATATGTCCACATTTTGTTATGAAAGTGGGTATAGTAATTACTGAGTATAAGAATTTCTGAATCACACGAGCATTCAATATTCTCCCATACTGAACGCTGCATGATGAATGCTCCAATGTGCCCACATGTAGTTCTTGAGCACAACCAATTTAAACCATTTTTACTTTGATGCACAAGTCTTCCCCCCACTTTTCCCTCAACTCCCCATCCCCCTCCCCCCCCCCCACTCCAGAAAGAGAAAATAAGATATATGATTTATGAGTCGATTTGATATGATTTTTTTTTTGTTTATCCGTTTGTAATTTACAGCATGTGTACACATCTAAATCTGTGTAGCCCCACCCTCAAACACTGACACCCCTCCTTCCCCTTGCCCAATTCCTGTTCCTACGTCCAACACTGAATACATGGAGAAGAACGGCTATAGTTGGGGAGGGAAGGGGGGGAAGAACTCTGTTTGAGAGGGAAATTTTTCAGTTTCCCCCTCCATTTTTCTGTATCAAACTCTGCTACATGAGAGTATTCATACTGATCAACATTTAATCAATCACAGCATGATGTTACAACTCACTGTAATCTAATTACTATAATTATTAACTTTCAAAAATTCTGAGGAAGGGAGGTTCCATCTTGGGGGGGCGGAGGTTAGGTTTCTATCTACTCTACAGTGTGTATGAAACCCAGACAACTATAAACACATGATTATCAGTCTTTTTTGTTTATGTGTTTGTTTGTTTGTTGTTTTTATTTTGTTATTTTAGATTTAGAGGAGGTCAAGTGAAGTTTCTCTAGGAGAAAATGGCATGATAAGGTTGTTCATTATGAAGTCTACGGAAAATTCCTAGACACTACACTTCTAACTTTGATGACGGATAGCAGAATGTCTGATCATAATGCTGGAGAAAAATATTTGTTGTTTTGTGTGAATTATTAATTTACACATTCATCATGTTTTTTTATTATTTTGTATCCTGAGAAAAGAATATTGCACCTTCGTTACATTGTACACTCACCTACTTTTTTAATTCCTGAATTATTTCATGGCGTATTCATCATTCCATACATTATAGTTTATGTATTCATCTTTCTTAAAATTTGAGACATTGTTAAATGCTAGATATTGAAATGAGAATTTCTGCTAAAGATCAATAAGAAAGCAGCATCAAAAGTATTGTACTTTTGTCATAAGCTTTATGTACAGTATCCTTATGGTGTGTCGAGGTCTGGTGCCAAAAGCTAAAAGTAATGACCTTTGTTTCATGGAACAGTGGTAGACTTCAGAATAGGATAAAATTTCCCCTGATATCTTCAAAGAAAAAAACATGCTAAGAAAGCCAGTCAAGTGAAGAAGTGTGCAGAGTATAGATCTAAACTAACTAGTTATAGAAATGTTGGGCACGGTTAGTCCCTCTACCCTGAAATATTCATTACAGAATTTGAAAGGAAAATACTTTTAGCCACCAGAGAAAAGCAACTTAAGTTGTTGTGTTGCTGTTACAGTTACAGCAAGGAAATGTAGAAGCAGTCATAGAGTGGGATTTTTTTTAAAAATTTGCCTGACATGGGAAGCTCAGGCTGTCGTTATTTGTACTACTAATAATCTAATTGTACACTTAAGACTTATGATAAATCCAAGTAGCGATCACGTATACACATGTGTCATACTTCAAAGACACTATAGCTATAGCCACATCAAATAAAGCCTACAATTGAATAATAACCCAAAAAATATCTTCTCTGTTGAGTAACTGGAAAACTATCAATTGACCTTAGTGCAACGTTAGAGTCTGTTATACAGTTTTCACATACAATGTTACAATGGTAGGAATAAAGTCTGGATGTCGTATCAGTAACTTATAGATACCATTATTAAATCACTGCATTGTTTGTATTATCTAGTCTAGTTACACGTCTCAGAATATCTATGTAGCTGTAAAGTTCTAGATTCACTGGTATAGCTAAACCATTCTGACGGAAAACTGACTGGAAAACTTAGTTCACTTTAGTGCAACATTTAGTGTCTGTTATACAGTTTTCACATGGTAGGGATAAAGTCTGGATGTCATATCAGTAACTTATACATACCATTATTATAAATCACTGCGTTGTTTGTATTATCTATTATCTAGTCCAGTTACAAGATTATGAATTTGTCAAGTCTCAGAGTAGCTATATAGCTATATGGTTCTAGATCCACTGGTATAGCTAAACCATTCTGATGAAAATAGTTTTGTTCATCATGCCATTGAAGTATACAGATTTTGTATATTATCAGCAGTAACAGCAATTTATTTTATTGCATATTATAGTTTAATAGAAGCAATTCATTTTGCAAAATAATGAAGTAGCTATTCCTACTGGAGATAAGATAGCTATTTGGGGGTGATGTATGCCGCTTTACTCGTCAGAAGATACCTGCAGCCCGACACCCCTCAATTTAGTGATGGATCGTCTTAGCTGTCCTTTAAAACCTGTTCATTCGCACGGTGATGGATTTGTTATTGTTTTTATTTCTCTAATAACTATAGCAACGGAAAGGTACCGCCCAATTAGGCAAAACAACGGTCGTCATTTGTTCAGATACATTGCACACGCAGCGCATGTGGAAAGAAATGTTGTGGGAGAAGAGGCTTGACGAGCTACAGTGGTCTGTCATATTGATTAGGTAGGCTCAGGCGTTAGATACTGCGTGAATTAATGCGGCGGTGGTGTAGGGGGGGATTAATGTGAAATAACTATAATAATACTCTACTTTGAATGAGTTGTGCAAGTGTTAGTCGTGTAGGTTTAAACTATTTTAGTTTAAGTTGTTGTACATTAAGGCAGTCAATACTCCAGAGTAACACAAATAATCTGTGGAATATACAATTGAAGCCTATTGTCGAATACTCTGCTAGCCATTAGTATTTGTAGTAGTCACACAACTGATCAGCGGTGTTGGAAGATGTTTAGTAAAGGGGCACGTTTTCTTAGGGTCGGGGGTTTAAAAGTGAGAAGTTGCCTTGTTAGATTATGCCCCACAATTTTGGTGGCCTGAAGCCCCACCCCCCACCCTCTGCCTATGCCACTGCTGATATCAATCACGGTGGCTTTGCCCCTATAGCCTCCTCTACACACTGCCCAGATTGTGTCACATAATATTTTTAGCTGCTACGGATTATTATGACCATGTGAATAAAACACTCAGGTTTACTGGACTGACTGGCAAGTTGAAGGTCTTGCCCTAGTTCAAGCTGGCTCATAACCAACCTGCGAGGCAAGACTTACTTGCAAGTGTTTGTTCTTGACGAAGTCCTCAATATAGATGCAAGTCTCAAGTTGTGGTGTACATGTCTCATTTGAGTTGAGTGTCCATCATTTTGGTTGAGGTGATTGTTCAAACTATTTTATGATGATGCCCAGGGCATACCTGATTTAGGTGATGTTTGTGACCTTCCTTTTGTTGCTGTGTGGCTTGCAGAGTGGGGGAGGGGAGAGAATGGACAGGATATGACCTTTGAATGGGACGTGATAGGGGGCTAGTTTCATTAAAAGTCCAGGTGGAGGAGATGGGGTATGAGTGATATGCATCAGTTTTTATTGAACAGGTGAAGGATGTGGACTCCTGTCACATGGTAATAGACACATGTATGAGCTGGTGACGTTTGTATGTTCTATTGGAACTGTAGTTCTTGGACTTTCTAAGTCTTAGGACAGAGAAATTGTAGGCTGTGGTTTATGCTTTTATCACTTGAGTGATGTCCACCAGTTGTATTACTAATTTCTTTCATGATTAGTTTTCATGTAGCCACAAGATTTGATGATAGACATTAGGAGCACTCTAGTTCTGCAACATTTACAATAAAGTTGAGTAGCTTCTTATCAAGAAGTGCAACAGTTTTATTATTAATAATAAATAATAATAATAATTACTGTTATAACAGAAATTTATTATAGTCAGGGTTTTATCTAGAAAATTTGTTTGGAAAGGGGTGGGAGGAGTTAGGGCATATCCGCCACCCTTAGGCTGCAAGACAAAAAATATTTACAACTAGCAAGTACCCCACCTCATAGTGGCGCTTGACTTATTGCACAGTAAGAATGCAGTAGCATAAGTTAGTTTTATTCATTGTTATCATTCTCTACATCAGTTTCCCTCTTCTGCTCTCTTTTTCCTGAACTATCCCAGCTTTTTTTATCCCCAACCTTTCCTTTCTTTCACCTTTCTTCTCGAGTCATGGAGTCCCTTCTATTTCTTTGTCTCTCCTGCTTCTGAATATTTCTGTCCTTCTATCATGATTGTGGACTTGGGCTTTGTTGAAATGTTGCCTTCTTTTTCGCACTTTTCCCTTCTTCTTGAAACATATGCCGCCTTTACTCAGTGATTTCACTAGCCGCCTTCTCCTTGTCCATTCAACCCTCTTTTTAGTGTACTATTAATCACTTTCAACTGAATGGGACAACCTATTCAAGGTATCACGATGCTTTATCACCATACTTTTTAAGTTCGTGAATTATTCATGAATACACACTGTCGATCGTTGTTACTGACACACGAGCATATTATTATATAGATTCTTTGAGTAATTAGCATGGCATTATTATGAGTTTGAGTGCTGTAATTTTGAGTACTGCCTAACTGCATACTGCACTCAGATACTATTGAGCTGTGATAGGTGCTGGATTCGAATGTTGTGCAACTTTACTAGAGTATCATATTTAGATAGTTTCTTCAAAATTGTCACTATGAGGAGGCGCTTGGCCTTAATTACAGTGTTGGTATGATTATTTAGTACACATTGATTTTTAAGAAATTCTTGAGAATTTTTTAATTTATTATTTGTTCAGGACTATACAACAAGATAAGAAGATCACATGTGTGGTAGACTATGCAGTCGAGTAAAAGTGGCTTGCAAGGTTAGGTGGATTCTAAATTAGGAAATCTTTTTGAAGGGGAATTATATAATGTATATTATAATATACTAGCATCAAGTACCCCACCACACAGTGGCGCTTGACATATTGAAGTTATTTTGCTCAGTTATCATTCTCTACTATTGAGTATGGTTAATTAGTTTTCCTCTCCTGCTCTCTTCATTTTAAACTATCTAAGCTTTTCTTATCCCCCACATTTCCTTTCTTTAGTTCTGTCTTCTTGAGTCATAGAGTCCTTTGTCTAATTATCCTGCTTCTGAATCTCTGTCCTACCATCATGATTGTGGACTTACGCTCCACGAAACTTTTGAAACCTACACTGCCTTCCCTCATCTATTCCACCCACTTTTTAGTAACAATTAATCACTCTTTACTGAATGTGATGACTCTTTACTGAATGTGATGATCTTTACCCATTGAAGTAAGGATGATACTTTGCCAGACTGTTTAAGCTGATGGATTATTCATGAATACACACATGGTCATTGTCGTTATTTGACACACAAGCGTAATATTCAGGGATTCATTTAGAAATCACTTTAAGAGTGGGCGAGGTTGAGTTTGTGCTATCTAAAGGGTGACACAACTTTCGTGCAGAACTATGACGAGAAAGGAGATGGGCATGATTTGAGCATTTCCCTTCACCTTAAATATTCACTTTTTAACTACACATTTTGCTTACGATATTTTAAGAATATTTCAAGGGGGCGAGTGTCTCCCCTGCCCCCCCACCCTTAATGAACCCCTGTTACTATATAGATATTAGTAAATTTTTCAAAATGTTAATGAACAAGTCCGATCCGAGTTTTTTTGTTTTTTTTTTGGGGGGGGGGGAAGTTCTCTTGTTGCAGTATTTAAAATTGTGAAGTATTATACTATTTTAACCCACATGGCTGAGGGTGTCTGTTGTTACATATAAAATCTTGTAATAGGTAAAGCGAGAGTATGGACTGGGTAAAGTGAGAGTATGGATTGGATAAAGCGAGAGTATGGACTGGGTAAAGCGAGAGTATCGACTGGGTAAAGCGAGAGTATGGATTGGGTAAAGCAAGAGTATGAATTGGGTAAAGCGAGAGTGTGGACTCTGTAAAGCGAGAGTAAGGATTGGGTAAAGTGAGAGTGTGGACTCTGTAAAGCGAGAGTATGGATTGGGTAAAGCGAGAGTATCGACTGGGTTAAGCGAGAATCGACTGGGTAAAGTGAGAGTATGGATTTGGTAAGGCGAGAGTATGGATTGGGTAAAGTGAGAGTATGAACTGGGTAAAGTGAGAGTGGATTTGGTAAGGCGAGAGTATGGATTGGGTAAAGTGAGAGTATGAACTGGGTAAAGTGAGAGTGGATTTGGTAAGGCGAGAGTATGGATTGGGTAAAGTGAGAGTGGACTGGGTAAAGTGAGAGCTGAGTAAAGTGAGAGTATGGATTGTGTAAAGCGAGAGTATGGACTGGGTAAAGCGAGAGTATGGATTGGGTAAAGCGAGAGTGTGGACTCTGTAACGCGAGAGTATGAATTGGGTAAAGCGAGAGTATGGACTGGCTAAAGCGAGAGTATGGACTGGGTAAAGCGAGAGTGTGAACTCTGTAAAGTGAGAGTATGGATTGGGTAAAGTGAGAGTATGGATTGGGTAAAGTGAGAGTATGGATTGGGTAAAGCGAGAGTATGGACTGGG
>WLWD01000644.1_pt1 | contig 47355 bp, 27 predicted proteins | sample 6712731 | NCBI WGS metagenome assembly WLWD01 (sample SAMN12718690, study PRJNA576275) | sponge metagenome | isolation source: marine sponge | host: Mycale hentscheli | place: New Zealand: South Island, Marlborough, Capsize Point | collected 2014-11-01 | reverse complement strand
TACTAGTGTATGTGCACAGTGGTATTACTAGTGCGTGTGCACACAGTGGTAATACTAGTGCGTGTACACAGTGGTATTAATAGTATGTGTGTGCACACAGTGGTAATACTAGTGCGTGTACACAATGGTATTAATAGTACGTGTGTGCACACAGTGGTAATACTAGTACGTGTACACAGTGGTATCACTAGTGCTTGTGAGCACACAGTGGTAATACTAGTGCGTGTACACAGTGATAATACTAGTGTATGTGCACAGTGGTATTACTAGTGTGTGTGCACACAGTGGTAATACTAGTGCGTGTACACAGTGGTATTAATAGTATGTGTGTGCACACAGTGGTAATACTAGTGCGTGTACACTGTGGTATCACTAGTGCGTGTGAGCACACAGTGGTAATACTAGTGCGTGTACACAGTGTAATACTAGTGTATGTGCACAGTGGTATTACTAGTGCGTGTGCACACAGTGGTAATGCTAGTGCGTGTACACAGGTGGTAATACTAGTCTGGTGGTATTGCTAATGCGTGTGCTCACACACTAGATATACCAGTTTGTGTGTGCATACACTACAATACCAGAACGCACTAGAATACCAGTACGTGTGTGAACGCACTAGAATACCAGTATGTGCATGAACGCACTAGAATACCAGTACGTGCGTGAACGCACTAGAAATACCAGTACTTGCGTGCATGCACTAGAAATACCAGTACGTGCATGCACACACTAGAAATACCAGTACGTGTGTGAACGCACTAGAATACCAGTATATGCATGAACGCACTAGAATACCAGTACGTGCGTGAACGCACTAGAAATACCAGTACTTGCGTGCATGCACTAGAAATACCAGTACGTGCGTGCACACACTAGAAATACCAGTACGTGCGTGCATGCACTAGAAATACAAGTTTATGCATGCACAGATTAGAAATAATAGTACGTGCGTGCATGCACTAGAAATAATAGTAGTGCGTGCATACACTAGAAATACTTGTAAGTGCATAGGTATACAAACTTTAATGAACACTTAAAATTACTGCTTGGATTAACAACAGACTTACTTACCTTTATCTTTTCTTTATAATTCCTACTTCCATGGTACCTCACTAGATAAGCAGGTAGCAGCAGCACCAATATTCTCAAAGCTAAAAGAAAAGGAATAAAAATACAGCTAAAATGGCTACCAGCAACAACCCCGAAATAAGAAAAGACTTCCTACTCTTTCTAAAAGCTGTTTCCGTAACAAGATAGCCTATCACTACCAACATAGAACTACAGACAAGCTCACTCACCTTCGCACAGTAGACTAAGAGAAGACAGTAGTAGAGAGCTTTTGTTTCGGCGGATTACGCGCGGTAATAAGCAATAGTATACGGGTTGCGGTTGAATACGGAATTAACGCGGGCACGCCCTTAGCAACGCATTTGGGCTCCAAAGCTCGATATTCAATGGATCTTTGATGCTAGCAGAATGGAGCGGTTCTGTGTATTATGGCGGAAACGGTTCGTGCAGTGGCTCTAAAACTTGGAGGAGTTCATCTTCAGGTCTTGGTGGGCTTATTTGTGTAAAAAAAATAAAAATTGTGTTGGCCGCGTTTAGCCGGGTTTTCACAAATCCGGTCACATATGTGACCGGTTTTGGGAAAATCGACCTAAACGCGGCATCTAAAGTTTTCTAATTTATTCTACCAGTAGGCTGCACGGGGCCTTGGGATGCCGTCCTCCTAATTTAGAAGCTGTAGCACAAGCCGTCTTCGCCCTACGCACTACAACACTTCAGTATTTTTGCTAAACTTATTATTGCTGATTACGAAAAAACGCCGGGTAAAGGCGTTGCTAAGGTCAGGGGGCGTGGCTTGTGTCCGTATACTATTACTGCGTGTCTCCGGGACACTATGGAATAAACCGGTTACTGGCGGTTTGAAAGAAGTCTAAAAGGCTTAATGCAGGGCTCCTTAAGAAACTATGATGGCGAGAATTGCGTGAGTACGTGAATTATGTAAGTGAATTAGTTAGCTACAGTTTTTTCCCGCCGTTAGTGAAAAGCCCGCCAATAATTTCTTAGCAACTCTCCGTGCACGAGTCCAACCGGCTAGTGTTTCTAGCCTCCTAGTGTGAGTTCTAGAGCACGCCAGAGCTTACAACTGCGTCATAAGCTAGAGCTAACTGGTGTCTATCCATTTCTGCCATAATTTTTTTTTGAAAAAAATCGACCCATAAGGCTTTACCCGGGGATACTGAAAAAAATTGTTTGCCGCGTTTAGGTCGATTTTCCCAAAACCGGTCACATATTAGGAATAGTTCTCTCTCATGAGGCTGACCCTTTACCAACTGATGTGGGATAGAAAGGAATTGGAAATGCATTTTCCTAAAATAATAATGCATCCTCACTTATCTGAACTCTCATTCTCAGAGAAAATGAGTTGTCTAAAACAAAGCGTTATCATTTTATGTAAGTGAAGTGATAAAAGAAGTCCATTGAATTGCTGTATAACAAAAACATAAAAAAATTGAATTTATTAATAACTGAATCATATAATTAGGGTGTTCAGATGCTTGAAGGTTGCATTATGATGTTGAAATATTCTTCTGTGCCATAACGTTACTTATAAGCAGGTTGACTCGCGCGAACCGGGTGTTTCCTTCACCAGGTTCGCGTGGATCAACTTGCTTATATGTAACGCTATAGTCAACGGTTTTACTACAATTCCGTCAGCGTTGACTACTGACTAAGTTCCAATAAAGCGAATTACCGTAAAGATTGACATTTAAAAATTGCGGACCGGTACCTGTGCTGCACTAATATGGCTTTTAGATCGACGATAAGTTGTGAGCAGAAACTGCTTTTGCAAAGAAAATTTGATGAAGGTATGCATAACTGCAACACTTCTACCCTGGCTATGCGCCAAGAAGCTTCTCAGCAAACAGGATGGGCAATCAAGACAATTGATGTGAGTTCATACCACAAACTGAGTTACATCAGCTAATTTAGCTAATAATAATAATAATGATGATGATAATAATAATTAACAACAATAATAATAATAAAATATTTCTAATCGTTATTTTGGCTTTGTGTTTTATAAAATAATGTTGCAGGTGGCTTAGTGGCTAGCCAGACCCTTTACCTAACTGCTACACGGGGAAGGGTCTAGTACACAGCCTACATTCATTTTGTATCTAATCTTCTAAGTGCTAAACAATATCTGACGCATAGTATAGGAAACAAGACGCCATTGATGGCCTACCCATTTAATTACACACATCATTCCCAAGATCATTAGATTTAATTAATGCTGAGTGTATAGATGAAATTAAGCTGAGTTATTTACCAGACCCTTTTCCTGCGTAGCAGTTTGTAGGTAAAGGGTCTGGCTATTAGAGACTATCCGTGGCCTTCTATTAACTATACCTAATTAATTAATTGTAGCATTATTGACCCTTACGGGTCAGATAGTGCTGCCCCTTAATCATAGTAGTTAGAGCACTAGCAGCTCTGAAGCTTGGAACCAAGGTTTTAATCTTAGCTACAACATAGACTTTTATACTCATTTTGCAACTGTTATTATTTTTATTATTATTATTTATTATTATTATTATTACTTTTTATTACTATTATTATTATTGTTTTGGCTAGCCCATCGAAAGAAGCAAAATCTCATGGTACATTTAAATAAACTGGCCTCAAAGTTTACAGTGCATCCTGATGTGTTCATGACAGGCTTGAGCACAAATGGCAAGCGAGCTTTAAACTACGCTATTGTTAAATGATTGATTGTAACTACTAACACTCAAGCTACTAAAATAAAGTCGAGTTTTTAAATTACATATAATGCGGTAAAGGGGATTCAATGCCATAGTAACCTCTCCCCGCAACTGTTTGAATTGAAAAAGAAGCAACATAATCAAGTCAAGTTATTCACAATTTTCTTTGTGATATTCTAAATAGTAGTTGTAATGCACAATACTTTCACACAACTGAACATACCTACGCAAGACTTACCTTTGTGGTTCGTCTAGTGGACAATAAATTTTCAGAAAATACTGTTGCGTAGGGCTTATAACTGTGACAAATAGCGTAATAACTTACCACCGCCACTAACTCTAATAGAAATGGAGCTCCCATAAGTTTTTGAGTTTTAATTGCACCTGCAAAACCATTCGAAGCAGTAAACAATTCAATTTCTAAGGTGATATGGGTAATGATCGCTAAACCAGAGGATTCTGTTTAGTGAAGTTTGGGACGGGGTCGAACACGGAGCGAACACAAAAATATGCAAGGGTCATAGTACAAAATGACATGTACGTCCACATATATATAAACAAACTAACATCCCCGATTTTCAATTGTGTTACCCCTGAGAGTGTCTCGCTCGCTTCGCTCACTTGCCAACTATAAGACGACACATTGTTAGCCATGCTGTTGGGCCTCCTCATTTTATGAGCAAATAATTGAGAAGAAAGTGATGTGAGCAAGACACTCAACATCTGACTCAATCAAAAATATATGGTGTGTGTAATCTGTGTGTGTGGTATATTGCCTAATATTAATTAATCAACGGTGTTTGTGACAGTAACTACCATTTTTTTTAAGTTTGTGTGTTTAGGTCGTATTTTTAAGAAGCTATGAAAAAATAAGGGAAGTGTATTTACAAGTTCAGATTTACCACCAGAAAATTAGCATAGTTCCCCAAAAGTGACCAAGACATATGTGTATGGGCATGAGAAAACATGACATTTGGTTTTAGCTACACTAATGAGAAAAATGAACTTCAATATCTAATTAACCATAACTTCCTGCTCCTTAGTAATATTGAAATTCCATCAGTACCAGTTGAAAGGGCATTATTAGAGAACAGTTTGATATAGAATTTGGCTAGTTTGAGTTGGAGTTGTGTAGTTAGACAGCCCTGCAACCGCTACAGTAAGCTGGGTACACCACATGCTAGTCCTGTCAAAGCATCTGGATCTATCTCTGATTCTTCTGATGAAGAATCAGACACAGATGAACCTGCTAGTACCATGGCAGTTGATACCACTTTCGATAAAAGGCATTTGGATTTAGAAGAAGAAAAGAAGACTGTGTCTGATTTCAAGGCAGCTACTTGTGGATGTTCTCATAACTCTGGAGGTCCATGCAGTGATGCATTTACAACTGCCTATCTACTGGAACATAGAAGCAACTGTTCAGAGATGACCCATACTGAACTTGACCTCGTTATTCTCACTGCCATTTCCAGTGCAAGACCCCAGCAAACTTCACGGACCAAAACTACTTACCTTCATCATGGAAAGCATGTTTGTATGAAACTGTTTCTTCATCTTCATGGAATATCACGTTCACGTATGAACGAACTTCAACATCACTATGATACTTGTGGGATTACGCCTCGTATTCATGGGAATACTAAACGACGTCCCAAGCATGGAGCTAGTTATGAAGATACTACTAATGCTGTAACATTCATTGAGAACTTTGCCTCTCTTCATGCAATGCCTCTTCCAGGACGTCAACGTGGAAATTTCGATGAAAAATACCTCCTTTTGCCTTCAGACATGAATAAAACTTACGTGCACAAGAAGTACATCGAGGCCTGCATAGAAGACATGAAGCAACCGTTTAAACGGCGCAAATTTGAATCACTCTGGAATGAAACTATCCCCCACATTATTACAGCTAAACCTGCAACTGACCTTTGTTTTACTTGTCAGCAAAACAACCAGCTAATATTAAGGTCTGTTAATCTACCAGATAGTGTGAAGTCAGCAAGGCTCCAGGAATCTCTTGAACATCTGAAGCGAGCTCACACTGAGAGGGATTACTACAAACAACAATGCAAAGATTGTGAACAGGAATGGAAAGTGCATGTGGAGTCTGGTAATGTCGAAACTAAAGTTAAAAAAATGCACTACAGTTATGATTATGCTCAACAAGTTCACTTTCCTTGTAGCCCCCAGCAGACAGGCCCGGAATTTTTTAAAACCGCTCGCAAATGTTCTCTTTTTGGTGTGTGCTGTGAGCCACTTTCGTTTCAGATTAACTATCTTATTGATGAAGCTGTGGATACTGGAAAAGGGGCAGATTCCACTATTAGTTTATTTCATCACTTTTTGTGTATTCATGGCTTACAGGAAGAAACCGTTCATATCCACCTTGACAACTGTGTCGGACAAAACAAGAATAATGCCACTGTACATTATCTATTATGGAGAGTTATGACTGGACAGCTTAAAGCAGCCACCCTTTCATTTATGTTAGTCGGACACACGAAGTTCGGACCTGATCGATTTTTCGGTTTACTAAAGCGGCAGTATAAGAAGTCTGTTATTGGAACTGTTTGTGATATCGAGCGTGTAGTGAAAGAATCGACTCGAAATAACCAAAATAGGGCCCAACTGATTGCTAACATGACGGGAAAAGAAAGGTATGTAACTTCGTACCAATGGAGCTCTTTCCTTTCACAATTCTTTAAACCAATTCCTGCTATAACTTCTTATCATGTCTTTCGTGTATCCGCTGACAAACCTGGACATGTCATTGTAAAGAAATACTCAGATTCTTCAGAGACTAGTATAAACTGTTTAAAGAATCCTAATGACAAGTCCATTGATTCCTCCCTCTTTCCAGAAGTATTAGAACCAAAAGGCCTTGATGCAAAGCGGCAGTGGTATCTTTATGAACAAATTCGACAGTTTTGCCCATCAAACCTACAAGCTGATTTTACCTGCCCCAAACCAGAAGTTCCTAAACCAATGGCAGACAACACTACTCAACGATCTGTTCCTCAACCAAATCCACGTGAAGTGAATAGGAAAAGGAAACACCCACCAGTTACAGACTCGTCCAGTAGCAAGTCTCAATTGCCCCAAAAAGTTTCCAGGAAATGCTCTGGTTGTGGATTAACTGGTCACAATGTTAGGTCTTGTCCCAGTAAGAAATCTTCATCATGATTTTTGTGGTTTTGCCTTGAAATATTCATAGTATCTCAAAATGTAACAAATTCTAATTAACGCCCACTGCTGGGTACCTATTTTGTATTACCTGTAGTTCTCAACGAAAGAGAATTATGGCTTATTTTTTGGTTGGGATTGAAAGACAATGCATTAAAGTATTGTAATACATCAAAAAATAGTTTTCCTCAATTTCACCCAAATGTCATGTTTTCTTGTGCCCTTACACATATACATACATACATATATACATACATACATACATACATATATACATACATACACATACATGCATGCATACATACACACACACATACACACACACATCCAGATATTGAGCTCTCCAAGTTTTATTGCCGTAATTTAAAATGTTTCCGATATATTTGACCTAACTATTCCCTTTCGTAGGCTTATTTGATTCATTTTTAAAAATTTGATCAATATTTTCTTGACGTTTACGTGTGCCGCGTTGAGCCCGGTTTTCCTGTAGACAGTCACATACACACACACACATACATACATACATACGTACATGAATACATACATACACACACACATACATACATGCATACACGCATACATGCATACACGCATACATGCATACATACACACACACATGTATGTGACTGTCTACCGAAAAACCAGGGGGCATCCAAATATTGAGCTCTCCAAGTTTTATTGCCGTAATTTAAAATGTTTCTGATATATTTGACCTAACCGTTCCCTTTCGTAGGCTTATTTAATTAATTTGATCAATATTTTCTTGACGTTTACATGTGCCGCGTTGTGCCCGGGTTTTTTTTTTTTTGAGTCACATACACCACATACACACACACACATACATACATACTCACATACATACATGCATACATACATATCCAACAAACAGGTGACAGAGTTTCATGTAGATATTGAAGCCCTAAAATTTCTCCCTCTTAACTCTCTCCCTAATTTTATTTTCCTCCAACCCTCCCCCCCCCAGCCTCCACTTCTTCCCCCAGAATTTATTTGATTTATTTCTTGCAATTGCGTCTGAGCTAATTAACTCAAGCACCTTGAATAAGTTGCGCACAGGCCAATAGTCTTATACCAATTTTAATGTGAAAGTTTTTACAATTCATTCATTTCTCGATGCATCAATCAAGGTATTGAACAGTTAACTATCAAGACATCGCTTCCTTTTGGATAGTGCCTATAAACTTCAATATATAAGGCACATCCTCGTTTAACTTGTGCCTTAAAAAAACTTTTTCTAAATTGCACACAAGCTATTAAAAAAAACGGATGCTAACCTTATTCTTTCTTATTGCACTACGATAACCTACCAGACATGGATAATGAGTAAATATCATTAAAATCATCAATAATTGCATTCCACGGGTACAAATGAGCATATAGGTTTGACACCAGACCCTTCCGATCTATGCGTGTCTGGTCTGCGACGCCAAACTATAGATATTAGATATTCTTGATAATAGTCATAAAATATATGGTGGCTCTGAAATTTCCTCCTCCCCCCCCAAAAAAATGTCTCCCACATACAAAATCAGATTTGTAACAATAATTTGTAATTTAGAGAATTTTTTTTTGTGCCAAATTTTACGTCAGAAACTTATGCCAAATCCAGTCGATAGGGGTATCGGCTTCACATGCTCTCCTCGAGTTGGTAATAAGTTTCACTCCCCACCCTTGAGAGAAATCCTGCTCAAAGGCCTGGCAATAGTCTCAAATGCTCCGAAAATCAGACTGGTTGAGGTGGTGCGTATCAAGTAAACAGTATACCCTTGCTGCGAAAAACCTCTTTGAGAAAAAAAGATTTTTGACCTTGGGTGTTAAAAATACAACCCAGTAATTGCGATGTCACAATTATTTCAACATTGACTTGATTTCTGAGGCTTATTACGCCACTCAATCACCATACTCATTATTGTTTCAGTGTTTATATTAGCGATATCAATTTTGAACTAAAAGCTGTCATATCAGCAAATTATATTCTTTGTCTACTACTTGATAAAATGCTATTGGTATGCTATAAACACAGCCTGAATTTTACTTGATGGCATTAGGCGGGAGTAAAAAATGTTTAATTGTTTCATAATTTTCTAAATTCTTATACCAACGCTAGCTCTAGAAATGGTTTACTTAAAGCGCTACAATATAATGTACACGTATCATGTCATCAGCGTATGCCCAATTTTCCAATAAGAGCTCCCCTAATAGCGTCTTTCTCATCAATAAAGAAAGATTATAAATTTCCAGCGTGCATATTAATGAGGTGCATTTTTTGTTAATGGTATCCGTATGTGTTGTCTAATTTAGAACTGGATCAACAACCACAAAAAGCGATCAAGGTCCTGTCTGCCACCACCATTAATGACCACAAAGGAGTCGGGTTCAGTTAAAGTACTCAAAAGAAGGAAAAGCTGGAGCCATCCGGTTATAATGCTTTTGCGAAGGAGTTCCACACGAAGAAGTTCCACACGAAGAAGTTTGCAGGTGGGTGTAATGTCTCAAGCAGTGTAATGTGGTAGTAGTGTGGAGATGGGGTGCATGTGTGTGGTTATTATAATGAGAAGTGTTTGTTGCACTGATGAAGCCACTCCAATAGAATAGAACAATCTAGCAAATGATATACTCTAGCTTAATAAAGAAAGTCAAATTGAGATGTTTCATCTAAAGAAAGTCACATTGAGATGTTTCATCAAATATATTTTACCACTTTCGGTGAAAAAACAGACAAAAAAGTATACACACAGTGTTTTATCTAGGGGGAGGGGGAGGCGGGGGAGGAAACTTCCCCCCAAACATCTCAGCTTCCCCCCAAACTTCCTAGCTGACCCCCCCAAAGATTTGCAATTATATTTACCTTTTGCACGTCTTCTTAAAATTTCAATTATCGAATCGTGCACCTCATAATTGTAATTGTCTCATTGAGATTGGATAGAAGTAAGCATCTCACTACACCTTGCCAGTGCATGCATGAGTCTAGAGAAGTGAGACACAGCTGTCTATTGTCATGTCACTACACCTTGCCAGTGCATGCATGAGTCTAGAGAAGTGAGACACAGCTGTCTATTGGCATCTCACTACACCTTGCCAGTGCATGCATGAGTCTAGAGAAGTGAGACACAGCTGTCTATTGGCATCCCACTACACCTTGCCAGTGCATGCATGAGTCTAGAGAAGTGAGACACAGCTGTCTATTGGCATCTCACTACACCTTGCCAGTGCATGCATGAGTCTAGAGAAGTGAGACACAGCTGTCTATTGGCATCTCACTACACCTTGCCAGTGCATGCATGAGTCTAGAGAAGTGAGACACAGCTGTCTATTGGCATCCCACTACACCTTGCCAGTGCATGCATGAGTCTAGAGAAGTGAGACACAGCTGTCTATTGTCCTCACTACACCTTGCCAGTGCATGCATGAGTCTAGAGAAGTGAGACACAGCTGTCTATTGGCATCCCACTACACCTTGCCAGTGCATGCATGAGTCTAGAGAAGTGAGACACAGCTGTCTATTGGCATCTCACTACACCTTGCCAGTGCATGCAGCATGAGTCTAGAGAAGTGAGACACAGCTGTCTATTGGCATCCCACCCTACACCAACGAATGCCTAGTGTGGAAAGGTACAGGAGGCTATAATCTGCAAGAATTGCTGATAAGCTGCTGTGATGATGAGTGGTGTGGTGGTGTGTTCCTTACGTTGAAGAAATGCAAGAATGAATTCATGCAAAAGATAGAAGCCATTTGTGATCATGTGTATTCATAATGTTGTTTTGGTTAACTAAAAGTATTAAACACTGTGAATGAAGAAGCTTAGCCAACTTTTGCAGATCCCAGCAGGTTGACCTACTTATAACCTAAACACACATAAAAAGTCAGAAAATAGTGACTAAATTCTGTATTATTACATATAACCAAAACTAAAATTACAATTGAAGCCATTTTTGTTGAGAAGGTATAACTAAAAACAAAAATGTAAATGTTAATGTATGCAACTGTAATAAAACATTGCAGCGTTTTTCATGCCAGAATGCCTAGGACTGAATAATGTTTTCATCTCATATGCATCTATCGACTTGTTCATAACTAATGCTGTGAAACCCACAGCACCAAAACAGTTTATACAAAATATAGTGTTGCATTAAACAATGAATAAATCACAATTCACAAAATTATGATAAATTTTCTTCATCAGAGTCAGAATCTGAATTGTCTGAGTCTGACACAAGTACATTAGGCATAAAATCTGACTGTGAAATATAATCACATGACTGATAGTCACTATGAACCAGTTGAAGGTGAGGTAAGTTGATAGTGTGGTACATGCTGACAGTTTTCGAAAAACTGAGGAGAGAGGCTTCACATCGAAGTAGTTTCCGCTTCAAATAATGGATACAGCCTTTTTGAAAACATGTAGAGTGTGATTCTGACGACATTGAAGAAAGATGCTTCTGGAGCGTTGAATGTTCTTCCTTCATGCTCTTCTTGACAGACACAAACTCCTTCGAGATAATATTTTCCTCTTCAGTTGCTCGGTTAATCAAGTTGGTTTCCCTGACAACTCTTACCCACAAAGTACCAAACTAAAGAGTACCAATGAAACTGAAAAAACAACAACAACAAAAAACAGGTGGAAATCCGCGTGGAGTGCAATCTTGTGATACTATCAGGGCATATGTCAGGATTTCTTCCTAGCTGGAAGGGGTTGAATGGGTATGACAGGGGTCAAATTGGTCCAATTCATCATTCCACCAAATATTTAGTAGGTCAAGCCAAGTCATAGTGAATGCTTCCACCCCCATTGAAATAGACCCTGACTGTGACCTTACAGACCCACAGTAGAACCTCACTAATCCGAACACCACCAAATGATATTCATTTAAATGTCGGTGTCCTTTATTTAGAAGCCAATATGAAATGTGTACTTCACTAATCCAAAAATTTCGCTAATACAAAGCAGGGTTCTGGTCCCGAGCTGTTCAGATTAGCAAAATTCTACTGATCCTTTTGCCTAAAAACTTGCCTACATTTGATCTCACTTTCGAAGCATAATGCAAAAGTGCAGATGAAAGTACATCTACACGGTGTGATGGCTTCATCTCTTTGGTCGATTTGGCAAATCTTCGCAGGTATGACCAAAGTCTCTCTGTGGCTTCACCATCAGTAAGACCACAACCACTAAGAACTCGTGGGGAATAGGTAATCTGAACAACATGGACACAAGAGAAGACTAATACAAGCTGACTAAAAGACATTTTAGTTGTACCTGGCAAAAAGCACTATGTCCATACACATGGAAAATTGGTACTGCTAGCTTAGTATTCAATAGCAGATCTGTTCTTCCACGATTCTGTTAGATTATGAGTTATGAAATCATGACTAATATCAACATACACAGCATACCTTAAGATGAGCTTCAAATGAACAAGCTACATCATAGAATAGCATCAGCTGTTGATCACCTATGTTTTCCTTCAGCTTTTGAAGAAGATACACAGGATATGCAAATCTAATACAGTCCAAAATATTGTCACCCTAGGTTAATTCAAGCATCCACATCATACAACCTTTCTCCATGCTTCATACTGAAGAACCTTTGAGGAAAATGGTGACGACATATGCTACCAAACACCGCTGTCTCATCTAGTGCCGCATACCGAGTCTTGGAGCGCAAAGCATCCCCTGCTAGAAACTCGTGACATCCCTAGACCATATAAAACAAATAAACAATAAAAAAAAATACAAAGGATTGTCACATTGCTATTGTCACATTGCTATACAGTATTACTGTACCTTGTCTGGTGTGTGAGATCCTGTATCATAAGATGACACAAACTGGTCGACAGACTCCTGCTCCTCAAAGAAGGTACCAGCAAACAACGGTGGCCTTACACTCACTCCTGAAGATTTCTTTCGACAAAGGCCATACACACCATCAAAAGAAATCTGTTTTGGTGTTCCTTCCAACTAAATAATCATCACCAGTAAATACCATGTTATTACCTATGAACAGCTAACCTTAGGACAAGCAGGGCATCTTGTAGAAGTGTCGAGTTCAGATGACAGAAACCTTAGCGATTCAAGATGATATCTGTTATACCTACAAAATTAAATTTTATAGAAAGAAAAGGATCAAATACCCCATGTATTCTGATAAATGTACATACCTAAATTCCTCAAATGCTTCAATGATTGCTGGATATACATTTCTGAACTAAACAAAACAAATTTACTTTGCAATTATGAATGGCCAACAGCCACATACAATAGTACTTGAATACTATTATCACTTACTTGAGAGCTAATGCACTTCCCTCTCTTGCAATCCAGAGCACGGCAAAATGCATCCACACCAATACACCCTTCCAGGACTAATGACTCCAGCCACAAAAGTAGGTCTTGATGGAATGCAAGTGTAGGGCTCTTTGGAGTAGCAGGCCACATGTTGTGTCTCACTAAGGTGACTGACTGCTTCTGGCTCACACGAACAAAACGCCACACATACTCTGTGTTGGAACCCTGTGTGTATCGAATATATTTTACATGCCTTATGTTGGTGAAAAGATTCCTTACCTCTCTCATCAATACATACAACTTCTTTGTTGTGAACAGCTGATGGCAAGCATGTGCAATTTGTCAAAAGTGGAAGAGAGCGGGGTTGCTCAAAAGTATATGGATGAAGGTATCCATTCTATAGCCATAGAACCGAGATTTAGTGGTAAACAATTTTTCATCTCTAATTAATACCTTCTATTTAGAACTTTACATTACATGGAATTATAATAACTAAGCTAAAATAAAATGAGGAAAAAAAAAAAAAAAAAAAGAAGAGTCGTGAAGAAACGGATCCCAGAGCAGATTTCATTCCTAAAAACAAGTCGCCTACATTTACGCACCTAATCATTTCTATGGTAAATTTCAATGCATGATATTTTCTATTACCAATGCCATGTCATAATTCTATACATAGCTAAATAGCAGAAATTATTTTCAGCAAACTTTGATTTACCTCTACACAAAGAATTTGGATCCATAATTACGTAACCACCCATTATGCCCTACTAAACACTTGCAATGGAGAACTAGAAATAACACCAGGTCACTAGCCAATTCTCAGCCAAAATGACAGACCAAATTCTCATTCACTCGGCCATGCACGATACCATTTGCTTTCTATGTGCCATAACTCTTGCAAAATCAATTTTGTATTTCAAGCGCTGTGATACATACGGTGTGCTTTCATTGATGGACAGAAATTAATAAATGCAAACATAATACAGTAGAACCTCGCCAATCCGAACAGCTTAGGACCAGCACCCTGTTCGGATTAATGAAATTTTCGGACTAGTGAAGTATACATTTTATATTGGCTTCTAAATAATGGACACCAAAACTTAAATTAATATCATTAATTTTGGTTTTCTGGTGGTGTTCGGATTAGTGAGGTTTCAGATTAACGAGGTTTGGATTAGCGAGGGCTTACTGTAGTAAACATCTTAGTTATCCTAACTGTGTATTTCACATGATTAAAGGGTTATTGTATAAACAAATAGTCTTTTGTCCAATCTTACTGTTAATAAATCATTTATCTACATAATTAGTACAAACCACAGTAGCGGCCAAAAAATTTACATGACCATCATGAAATTTAATAGTTCCAACATGTTCTAGTGAAGTCATGAAAAGAAAGAGTTCTAGATTCCAACAATATTGATATTCCGACAACATTGATATCCCTCTAAAATGCATGCTGTCAATAAAAGGGTTTGTCAGTAACTTGGCACTGAAAACGAATCATCTAACAATAACAGCTTAGATAAGATAATCGTATGTGAGAACCCTCAGCACCTGGTTGTTCATTAGCAGTCTCAATGACATCAAGCTAAATCAAACATACAAAATGCTAGACAGCACTACAATATGAACCATCACTGCCAGACTAGCCTCAATAATAATAAAATAACCAAAACAATAATAAAAAGTTATTTAATACAAATAATAATAATTATATGAGAACATTATATATAGCACCATTTATTGTTGTTATTTTTGTTGTTGATGAAGTTACGCATATATTGTCCATTGAAAAATGTATGGAGGAAAATTGCCATTCAAATAAAACAGCCGGGGAAAATGAAATAGCACGGCTGGAGTTGAAATAATACAGTTAGCAAAGCACATGCGTGGGGCTGTTCGCCCTAGTAATGCTGTAGCTTTTGCTGAAAAGTTTATTTAAGGGGGAAGTAACCCACAAACTCATTAATTATTCATGAAATTTTATTTTCCATGTGGTAATTTGTGTGAATAAACAGAGATAGTATCTACATATAACTTACTTCCTAAGTATGTGGTCGATGAAAAATGTTGCTATTCAAATGAGCCTGCTCCACATGCTCCTTACAAAAGAAGGCCGTAGAACTACAGTCATCACAAATTGCAACCGCAAGCTCATCACACATCATGCATTTCGAATTAATAGGGGGGATTCTACTTTCCACAAGTACACGCTGAAGGTGGTCCCGAATCTCTGACCAATGCTCCGCAGCTTTACGCTGTCGATCAGAATAGGACTGGCCTTGGACAGCAGGGTTTTCATCAAAGGTGTGGAAAGTCATCAGTTGTCAAGTTTGGAGATGTATATCTGGAGAGCTGAGCCAGTCCAGTGTCAGTGGTACCACTGGAAATAGTAGTAGTAGTACTACTACAGGGATTCACAGTAGGATTAGAGTTGACAGAAGAAGAAACAACTCTCCTGCGAAGTGGTCGCTTTTTGGAAGGAGAAACATCTAAATAATTAGTAGAGTACGACTTGCGACTGATTCTTGTCCTTTTCATATTTGCCAACCCAAAAAATAGAACCAACGCATAAACGTGCAGATTTACTACAATATTAGTCCCAGAGTTGCTAGATAGACCGTATTCGCTCTAGTTCGCTATATTAGAGATGGTCAGTGGTCACCGCTGCATGCGTAGCAGCAATGAGGTTGACTATAGAGTTACTTATAAGCAGGTTGACTAGCGCGAACCGGGTTGTTCAACTGGGCGCCTCCCCATTACGTACAGTCTTAGGTAATGCTTATTACATCATAGAAAAAAAGTGAGCGTGTCGTGTGATCCAGGTAACCTTGAAAAATTTGAATTTTTTTCAAAGTCATTTTGGAAAAATTGTGTCTACCAGTTACAGTGCTGTGCAAGTTTTAGACTTCCTTGATGCTGACTCTACCGACTCAGGATCAAGTGGAGAGGAGGGAGACGACTACCTCTGTATCATGGTTGGTGGACCAGACCCTGTCAACTCTGATACTGACAATGGGAGTCAAGAAGATGATTGAGGTAAGCTTGTCATGGCCTGCTTTTTAGAAGCCGATTGTGGTGAAGATACTAATTTCTCTGGAGGGATTAATGAGTCTTACAAGAGAAGTTAGAAAAAGAGATTGCTTTGTTCCTGAATGCTAAGATAACAGAAGAAAGAACAACATGGTGATCATTTCATAACTTCCTAAGGATAAACTGATGAGAAAGAAATGATTAATTTCTAAAAAGAAAGGATTTGTATTTTTACTGATCATCAGCAGTTTTGCTCCACAATGTGGAAGAACTCTTGAATATCTTTGTGAAGGATATTGTAACAAAAAGCATTGCTACAGTGGAAGGCAGTGGAGAATTGGCAAGCCTACAAATATTGCCTCTTATTACTGATCAAGTTTACTTTATTTAGATTGAGTATGTTTTTAGTGTCTGACCAGGGTTTAAGTGCTTAACTGCCATCTTGACGATGTCCATGGAGTGCCGTATCATTGCCACTGAATGTGCAATGTCAAGAAACAGGCAGCAATGGATTGATTGCTGCAGGTGAGATGACAGTTTGGAACACATCAGCATAGTAGGCAGACCATGATATCCAGCCATCCATGGTAGACTGTTCAAAATCGGTCTTGACTTTGCTCAACCATGCATACTCGTCATTTTTGGCCGCTGCAGTTGCCAGGAAAGTGGAAGGTGTCATGGGAGCTTGTAAAACTGGCACACTGAAATTCTTGGTCCTGACTTGCTGGAAGAGCCACTCTGACTAGTCACCAGTATACCACGATCTGTCCCACCATCTGTGTGTGATGGATGCTGCACAAGGGAGACTCCAGTGCCGTGAAAGGAATCTTTGGTAGTTGTTGAACTTGGATTGTGGTCAATGTTGTCCACAATCCCTGTTGTGAGCAGTCCATGGCGCAATTTTGGTGGGCACACTACACCTTCCATCCTAAAACGCTGGCAGACACCATTGGCAATGTCTGCTGAGAGCTGCAACAGCCTGTCATAGGAGACACACAGTCCCAGATTGAATAGTGTGTCAACCAGCCCTCTGCTTCGTGTAGCTACATGAATCTTGAGGGACAAATAGAGAGGGAGTGGAGTTTCTTGACTGTGACGATGATGTGCTGGAGGTTGATGAATCAACATTCCGTGCGTGCTTCCCACTATTGAACACATCATCTTTGGGTGCAGCTTGCCTAGCTCTGTTGTATAGAGAACACAGACAGTTGTTGTGGTACTTTGCCTCAATGGCAATATGTCTCCTGCTGCAAGCTTGGCCAACAGTGCAGTGTCTTCAAGTTCAAGGGCACACTTCCGCACATTAGCATCCATGGAAATAGCAGAGGAAGTTTTGGGACATAATTCAAATTTTACATCTGGTAAAAAAATTATTACTTTGTTTTTCTTCGATGTAGTTAGTAGTTTGTTGTTGTTGATGATGATAAATGATATTGAGAAGTGGCTTGTAGAGGAATTGGAAACGTGTAATTTTAACTGTCTTAAGGGTGCTCACACATAGCAACGCGTGGGCGCCTTTAGTAGCGCACTCCAGCTGAATAGTAGCACGTTCACGCCCGCTCTGTAACAAATTAGTACCCATGAAATGCAGCTGTGCCTCACTTACCACTACGCATGTACTGATAGGGCGGGGCGGAGTCAACTTACAATAAAAAATTCTCGCACTCTAAAGTAATGGATCCAGAATCTTATCTTGCATACTGCTCAGGAATGGACTAACTGCTATGGTTAAAATATTGCCAGGGTTTAGGGTTACAGGGGGTCGACCCTATAACATCGAGATATTTTAATGTACGGAATTTCACGGAAATAATCGACAATAGTTCACGTGGTTAGGTGAGTAAATAGAAAAGTAAAATTAAATTCAACAAAAACTCAACGTTATGGCATGCACGCACGGGTAAGAAAATGACATACAAAAAATCAGCTTCTAAACTACGGCGGTAGCCGTGCAGTAATGCCAAGAAGTCCAAAATGGTGACGGGGTATTTCTTGAGATGCGATCGACTTCCATTCTTCATTCTTGGTAAGTGCTTTCTCCTAGCAGTACATGCTGGCATGCATAAATAAAATAATTCGGGGGAAAAGCAGAAGTAAGTTTAACAAGCCCTAGCAACCGTGGCCTATTTGACGGGTTTTTCGCGCTCAAAGAGTGTGTGAGCACCCTTAAGCCAAGTAATTAAAGTAACATTATGCAGGGGTTAGGAGATGGGTACAGGGGTGTAGTCATCCCAAGCTTAGTCCTCCTACATTCCTACATCTGTGTTATTAACCTTCATTTCACATGAGCATGAGGGTTACAACACTCACTTGGTCTGTCTGTCAGTCAACCAACAGCAGATCTCAATTATATTTATTCTAACTATCTCACCCTTTATCTCACATTCCCCCACCTTCCCACTACCCACTGTTTACTTTCACTATCCATATGTGACAGGCTCTGCGAAAAGGTACAAATTCGCGGTATAGTAAAGGCTAGGGCTAGGGCTAGGGCTAGGGCTAGGTAACAGCCAAAAAGCCGAGTACTACTTAATAATTCAAAAAAATTTTTTTTTACCTCACAGTAATCTTTGGTTTTTCCTCTAACTGTGCGCCAAATTTGAATGCTGAATTCCACCAACTAGCACTGGAAAAATATCCAGATTTCCTGTACCAGGTCAGTAAAAGGAAAGGTTACTGGAAGGTCACCTGTCAGTCACATGGTTGTCACCTTTCCTAATGCCAGGGAATATCTGGTTTCCCTGTACCTATCCTATAACAGTACAGGGCAAAATTTCCTATAGCCTTTCCTTTGAATAGACTGATCCATGACAGCTCACGTTACCCTACACCTATCCTTGAGTACATGCCACCTCATGTTCTGTGTAATATTTCAGATATCTTCCACCTCATGTTCACTGGACCTGTCCAACATGATGTCATTCCATCTATACTGGACCAATCCTGCATGATGTCATCCCATTTTTATTGGACCTGTCCTGAATTACGGCATCCCATCTTTACTGGACTTATCCTGCATGACAACATCCCATCTGTACCGAACCTTTCCAAATGTCAGGGAATATCTGGTTTCCCTGTACCTATCCTATACTAGTACAGGGCAAAATTTCCTATAGCCTTTCCTTTGAATAGACTGGTCCATGACAGCTCACGTTACCCTACACCTATCCTTGAGTACATGCCACCTCATGTTCTGTGTAATAAATTTCAGATATCGTCCACCTCATGTTCACTGGATCTGTCCAACATAACGTCATCCCATCTTTACTAAACCTATCCTGCATGATGACATCCCATCTTTACTGGACCTATCCGGCATGATGAAATCCCATCTTTACTGGACCTATCCTGCACGATGTCATCCCATCTTTACTGGACCTATCCGGCATGATGACATCCCATCTTTACTGGACCTATCCTGCATGATGACATCCCATCTTTACTGGTCCTATCCTGCATGATGTCATCCCATCTTTACTGGACCTATCCTGCACGATGTCATCCCATCTTTACTGGACCTATCCTGCATGATGTCATCCCATCTTTACTGGACCTATCCTGCATGATGACATCCCATCTTTACTGGTCCTATCCTGCATGATGACATCCCATCTTTACTGGACCTATCCTGCACGATGACATCCCATCTTTACTGGACCTATCCTGCACGATGTCATCCCATCTTTACTGGACCTATCCTGCACGATGTCATCCCATCTTTACTGGACCTATCCTGCACGATGTCATCCCATCTTTACTGGACCTATCCTGCACGATGTCATCCCATCTTTACTGGTCCTATCCTGCATGATGTCATCCCATCTTTACTGGACCTATCCTGCATGATGTCATCCCATCTTTACTGGACCTATCCTGCATGATGTCATCCCATCTTTACTGGTCCTATCCTGCATGATGTCATCCCATCTTTACTGGACCTATCCTGCACGATGTCATCTCATCTTTACTGGATCTGTCCTGAATAACATCAGTCTATCTAAACTGAAACTGTCACGAACACTATCAGTACATCTGTACTAATCAGTATTGAATAATGTCAGCACATCCTGTCATGAACAATGTCAACCAGGTTATTGTATAATCTGACCAGTCCAAATAATATATATATATATATGCCCACCCATACTGTACTACAATTAAGTCATTCAATTCCGATAGAAAAATGAGAAAAACTATACCAAGTTATCTCTACAGTTTAGTCTGAGAGTTATGAAAACCTCTAGCGTCCATTTATATGTAGCAAGTTAAGATGATAGTAGCACCAAGTCTCATCTTCCATGACTTTCATCCATTGAAATAAACATCCACTGTGTAGTATGCTTCAAAATACTCAATTCTACAATATAAATTTTACATGACTACTAATTATACGAATATAAAACTGTAAGCAACTATTTAAATTAGGGTAACATAGAAGGCTTTCAGTAGAAAACTTACATCAAAATAAGACTTCTTAAGTTGCCACTTCCACATCTGAAAACATTACTCCCCCTTTGTAGAGAACTCCAATTTCCTGAGTATAATAAATTAGTATACTGCATCTAAAATGTCATCAGTACATATAGCTAAATTATCACACTTACACCACCAAAATTAAATTAACCAACAATGACAAATTACAAGAAACTAATGAAAGGTTTCTATTCTATTTTAACATCGGGTTGCACTGTTGAGAGGTACAAAATGAATTGCCTGCTTCTTTGAAATGTCTATCACAATCGGTACCCGGAGGAAGCAATAATTAGAACATCCGAACCAGAATTTTTTTTTGTGGGGGTAAGGGAATGCTAGACTCATAGGTCAGACACTATACCTAACCACTCCACTCGGAAGGTTCTGGCAAATTGGCCATATCAAACTCGTTATGCCCAGAATCTGGAATGTATTGGACGTGTACAGTGTATGGTGAGGGTATGTGTTTTGATTAAAAGAGGGCAGGTACACTACTTACGAGCTATCTCTACAAATCAAAGGCGCCTCAAACATGGCAACACTACAACGTCTGTAGATAGAATACTATAATAACAAACAACAGATTGCTACAAGCACTCTCTTAAAGTACATTCTCTACCGTTAAGGAGATGTACTGTGACTAATACGAGTCTAGAAATCTTCCCTCAGTAGGTGTCGTGTGTATCCAAGAACAGTTAGCACCATTGCTGGATATCAATGGGGAAGGCATGATACGGATACTGCACTAAACACTTTACCGAGTATTGCATACATTTTATTGATTTACTTGCGGTTAAACACAGTATTCCAGTAGTCTGGCGCACGCAGACCCTTTACCTCTTTAAATACTGCCAGGGAGGAAAGGGTCTGGTCACTCCCCAATTGTGGTAGTTGTGTCTACGCTGCCAGGACAGCGGCCCAATCAGATTGTTCAGAATTTGTTCGCGCTAAATAAAATTAAGGAAAATGGCAGGTCGAGTGTGCCAAAGTGTTATTAGATTTTAAAGCTCTGGAAGAAGTGTTCAATAAGCGTGGATTGAAATTAGTCAGCAACTAGATTGAAATCAATGAAGTAACGCTGTTCCCTGATTTATTTCCTCGCAAAACTAATTATGCTGATCTGTTACATAACCATTACATAATGACACAACTACTTACAATTGGCTGTGACCAGACCCTTTCCTCTCTGACAGTATTTAAAATAGGTAAAGGGTCTGCGCGTGCCAGGCTAGTATTCCAGAAGAACAAGTTAGATGTGGGCAATAGACCATATCCTTCCTAGTGGAACGGTTCAGTAAAGGGTCTTATTTATAAAACACACTACTCATGAAATATTTTGCATACACATACAAATTATACCTTCTATCTGCTATATTGTGATTATCACAGAAGAACATCATAACATGTTAAATAAAAACCATTTTTATATAATTTACCTGAATAAATTGCCACTCGACATAAAGATTGCAGGCTGATTCCACCCCAGCAACACCAACCCAGTCCACTCACCTCCTAGTTATGCCCACTACACCACAACGTGCTGGCAGGTATCTTTGAAGAAAGAAACCCTTTTCCGACTTCAGTGACTTTTGGTGAATGCTATAACCCTTTACCAGGGCTCTCTCCCGTGCTTGCAGCGTGAGCGTGGCTACTAAACCTGGAATTTAGGTAAGAATCGAATAGTATCGCAGACCCTTCTCCGGGCGCTATAGCTAGAAGGTGGTGTAAATCATAGATATAGCTTTTTATATCTATGTGTAAATACACAATGGAGTGTGGAAGAGATCAAATTGTGGTAGCCGTACAGTTTCAACCAACACCTTACTAAATCTTTATGACATGTGATACGTCATTGTTTGTTTCTGCAGAATTTGTGTGTAGCTAATTAGTATACTTGCTGGGCCAAAAGTCCTAGTTTGCCAATTGCCAACTTAGTAGATTGTCAAGTCTGCAACTTCTCTCTGTATATATGGTACGTTTTATTAACCATTTGACAGGTATGGAACTATTGGGGTAACTATTTGGACATGTCCAGCAACTATTTCACAGTCACATTCACAACTCCCTTGAAGCTTCCTGTTAACCAACTCAAATTATATCAAAATCAATATTCAAAATTTTATTTCAAAATATTAATTGTATATTTTATGGAATATGGAAAATAATCAATATCTCATTATAAAATATAACAGAAAAAGAATGAATGTTGTTAATTAAAATTGTTCAGTCTTCACCAGCAAACAAAAACTCAATCCGGTCACTTGATCTATAATACATAAACAACAATAGGAATAAATATGATGGTATGCAATCGTTTGTGCCTTATAATTTTCCTTACTAATTTTGGCCAAATGGGGAGGGGGCCAAGATGGCCACAACACTGCTACTAAGAACCTCTGGAGGAGAAGGTGGCTGGTGGAGTTAGCCTCGCCACTTGTTCTCTTGAATCCAACCCTAAAGCAGACTCCATTCCAACCAGATCCCTAAATTACTGAATGCATCACAACTAATTCTCTCACTACATTATCAAAGTAAATGTACAAGTGTTTTTTTCTATATCTACAGTCATTTTAACACCTTCACTCATAAACACTATTACCAAAAAGGTAGCATAATCTTTGCAGGTGGGGAGGGAGATCAAAGGTACACATCAGGAACAATTATGCTCTTTCTGCTTCCCATTATGCTATGCTCCAATGCCTTGCCAGCATGTTTTTTTCTCTTCAGACCCTTTACCAACTTGCGCCCAGAAGAGTAGGTGCACTGCAATTGGTACCATTATGCCAGCAGTGCTCAGGCATCCAGGTGTTGCCTTATTAGGCCTACAGGAATCCCAGCATAATTTGCATAGCCTTACTACACTTGTACCTAGCAACAATGAAGGGAAAAAAATTACAAAATTATTAAATGCGATACATGTGTAATGATATTTTTTCCTGTAGCCGCTTGTCTGTACATGTAGGCTTATTTACAATGTTTCACGTATGGCATAGAGGCCGTTTTTTGAAGAGAAAGAAGGATACTCTTGTTGTATGCATGAAATATTGAAATAAAGTACTTATTTCACTCCTTGGTCATGAAATACCATTTGACATTTCACTCGCAGCTGTATTTAACTCACCTTCAGCTCGTGAAATACGGTCACTTGCTCATGAAATATCTGGTGATATTTCACTCCAAGTCATGCTATAAGTACAATTTATAATTTTTGCCAGGATTTTTGGATACAGAATGTTTGTATGTTGCGAGCCTTTTTCATTTCTATTTGTGTCACAAAATTAATATCACAGCTCGAGGAAGTTTTAAGAAACTTCCAAAAATTGGAACTAGTCCCATAAAATTCCTCTCACCTCTATGATAGCTAACACTAATATCGAAAGGAACTACTGTATTTATGGTCTCAACACAGTGAGGGTGCTACTTGGCCTGATGGACTACAAGTACAGTAGTTCCTGCACTGTAAATCAAAAGGTGTGTACTGCACACCAAATTGAGTGTGACGCACTTGTCCCTATACTCACACCCAAAATAGCGTGGGGTTCACGCTCAATGAATGTGTTGTACACACCCTTATGAGTGTAAGCTCACACCTTTGTTGGTGTGTTGTACACACTTACGAGCGTAAGCTCACACTGCTGTTTGTGTGGATACACACCGCTTTAGTGTTACCTCCTACTTCCCAAACTCCACCCACACCAATTACAGCAGACTCAATTAAGCCGAGCAGCCATCTTCTGGATCAGATCTTCAAAACCAGCCACCTGAGCCTTGCAGGTAAACCCATTATACATTGTGTGGTGTATCATCAGAATTAAAAGATTTATTAAAAATTAAAAAATTCAAATTAAAAAGACAGAGACGTGAGTAAATGCAGAAATTGAGGCCTTTTTGGTCGGAAACTGAAAAAGTAATATTTCCAAAAATGAATAAAAATTATTGCATCCAACTGGGTACTTTATATTAAAAACAAAATAAGCACTTGTTAAAATAAATGGAATGTCCTCAAAATTCATTACTTCATTAATGATCTTCTTATCTATCACCAAGAAAGCTTGCTCTGGCTGAAGCAGACTTCCTGTCATTAAGATATAAGGAGCAAGATAGGAGACCTCTTCCACAACTGAATGGATATTCACACACTCCTACAGAGACATAATAATAATAATAATAATAATAATAATAATATAATAATAATAATTATAATAAATAAAAAAATAAAAAATATAAATTCAGTTTCAAGTGATAAAAATGATATATTTTCTTAGTTTCACCAATCGGCGACTCCACCAACTAAAGGGTTAATTCAATCTGGATGTTGGTATGCCTATGGAATTGATCGAGTCAAATAAAACAAATTTTGTTAGTCAAGACCTGATTAAAATGAAAATGGATACGTCAAATAAATAAATAAAACATAGTATTGCATCAGACACAGGGGGGTAGGGGGGATAATTGAAAGTGGTTTAATAAAAAAAATTTACCTCTGCATAGTATAATGACCTTGCTGGGATCAGCTTTAATTCACACATCTGGCAGTAGCAGTGGCAGTACCATGAGGACACGCACCAAAGCATTCACTCCTTCCCGATCTGCAATCAATCATATTAATGACTTCAGAGTAAAATATTATTGGCTGTCCCTATAGTGTGCTAGTGTGGTAGAGCACCGCATACTAAATGGTGTTTTTAGAGAGAATCTTGCTGGGTGGGAAAAATATGTATCTTGCATGAAAATTTGTGACCCCACCAACTCTGTGGACAAGACTTATGCTAACTTGACTGAAATACCAACACAGACGTACTTGACTGAAATACCAACACAGACGTACTTGACTGAAATACCAACACACACGTACTTGACTGAAATACCAACACAGACGTACTTGACTGAAATACCAACACAGACGTACTTGACTGAAATACCAACACACACGTACTTGACTGAAATACCAATACAGACGTACTTGACTGAAATACCAATACAGACGTACTTGACTGAAATACCAACACACACGTACTTGACTGAAATACCAACACACACGTACTTGACTGAAATACCAACACACACGTACTTGACTGAAATACCAACACACACGTACTTGACTGAAATACCAACACACACGTACTTGACTGAAATACCAACACACACGTACTTGACTGAAATACCAACACAGACGTACTTGACTGAAATACCAACACACACGTACTTGACTGAAATCAACACACACGTACTTGACTGAAATACCAACACAGACGTACTTGACTGAAATGAAAACACACACGTACTTGACTGAAATACCAACACACACGTACTTGACTGAAATACCAACACACACGTACTTGACTGAAATACCAACACACACGTACTTGACTGAAATACCAACACACACGTACTTGACTGAAATACCAACACACACGTACTTGACTGAAATACCAACACACACGTACTTGACTGAAATACCAACACACACGTACTTGACTGAAATACCAACACACACGTACTTGACTGAAATACCAACACACACGTACTTGACTGAAATACCAACACACACGTACTTGACTGAAATACACAGACGTACTTGACTGAAATACCAACACAGACGTACTTGACTGACAGACGTACTTGACTGAAATACCACAGACGTACTTGACTGAAATACCAACACACACGTACTTGACTGAAATACCAACACACACGTACTTGACTGAAATACCAACACAGACGTACTTGACTGAAATACCAACACAGACGTACTTGACTGAAATACCAACACAGACGTACTTGACTGACAGACGTACTTGACTGAAATAACACAGACGTACTTGACTGAAATACCAACACACACGTACTTGACTGAAATACCAATACAGACGTACTTGACTGACTGACAATACTTGACTGACACACGTACTTGACTGAAATACCAACACAGACGTACTTGACTGAAATACCAACACACACGTACTTGACTGAAATGACGTACTTGACTGAAATACCAACACACACGTACTTGACTGAAATACCAACACAGACGTACTTGACTGAAATACCAACACTGAAATACCAACACAGACGTACTTGACTGAAATACCAATACAGACGTACTTGACTGAAATACCAACACACACGTACTTGACTGAAATACCAACACACACGTACTTGACTGAAATACCAACACACACGTACTTGACTGAACATACCAACCACACACGTACTTGACTGAAATACCAACACACACGTACTTGACTGAAATACCAACACACACGTACTTGACTGAAATACTAACACACACGTACTTGACTGAAATACCAACACACATGTACTTGACTGAAATACCAACACACACGTACTCATTAATCATTACTCCTTTATGCTTAAATAATAATTCTGTAACAACAATTAATTGTGAAGTATCATCTAAACTATATCAACAGATTCTGACCTTATCACCCACCAAGTGCAGAAGTCTCTATTATCTATTTGCTCTTGGCACTGAGAGCTTACAGACATCAACTGTGCTTAAGAAATTAGATGAAAGTGATTAACCATTGTCCTGAGTTGTCCTGATGAATTCATCCATGTACCTGTATACCCCACCTCATACAAATGTGATGACCATACTGGTTACATGGAGATGTACATTCCCTGGGTCCAGTTGAAGCAGGTCCAGCCAATTAGCTAAGCCAGAAAAATCACAAAATATACTTGAGGTAAACTGATCCACCACCCATGCTACTCCTCTCTGTACTTAATCTACTGGCAACCCTCACCTCCTTCACCTAACACACATGAGTCAGAGTGTGATTATGGCAAAATATTTCACAAGCAGGCAAATATATTTTCATGAGCCAGACCCAAGTGAAAATAAAGCCTGAGCTCCAGTACTTCAAGAATTGAAGCGAGTTGTTACTATGGCACTGAAATCCCTTTACCGTGTATGCGTAATTAAAAAAACTCAGACCTTATTTTCAGTAGCTTCAGTGTTAGAAGTCAAAATCATAAAAAATAGTATAGTTTTTAAGCTAGCTCGCCATTTGTGCTCAAGCACATCCCTAGTTATATTAATTATCCTTCACACATACATGTAGTATATTTTTCACTCCCACACAGTCTTATCACAATTCATATTATGGCCACTTCGGTACTAAAATTATGACTTAGGAATTCACCTTTTTAGCAGCAATGGGGGAGGGGGGGGGAGGGGCTACAATCTCAACAGCTGCAATTTGGGAGCTTTATGCTTTATGACCTCTTATGCTGAATGACCCTCTCCAGACTAACCATACTATAATTAGCTGAAAAATTATTCCTCACACTAGAAACCACAACACATACACACAAACAAACAGATTCTCTATCAGACTCTATTTTTGCTCTTTCTCACTAAACACAAATAAAATTAAAATATATACATGGAAAAAATTGTGGGCATAATTTAATTAAAAGATGCAATAAATTACCTTAAAGTTCTGGGCAACTGTGGTTATAGACCTTCACATGATATTTACACCTCCACCACAGACCAGACCACCAAATATTGTCTTCTCACATACTGGAGTGAGTGTACATATGTACCTGTTACACAACACTCCCCCTAATTCTGACCCAAGTTAAATAGTCACTGAAATTACAATTATGCTGTGATTATTTCATCCTTAGTAGGAATCATCAGTATGTTATAATCACTATGAAGTCATGGGTGACAGTGTACTATAATAATATATGATAATGAAGCAGAATAGTATAAAAAAATATTATAGGATACACCCATAACTTGATAATGATAAACATAAATAATCACAATTATTTAGTTTGTGCATTTATGGTGATCGGCAAGCTTTTCTTACCTGTTATATGCTCCTTATTGTTGATGTTTACATTCAAATCAGCAAGGTCTTACTTTTTAGTATTTTTTAAGCTAAATGCGTAGATTATCTACAGCAATGACCACTGCACAATCTGAACATTGTTGGGATCATGACATTACATTTGCAGACTTTGTGCACATAGTGGAGTCACATAGAGTGAAACCACAACCATTGTGGTAACTGTGTACCACAACATCACCAGACTCACATAGGTGAGAACTTGGACATTTGCTGTCTCTGAGGACTATAGCATACAGTCATGATAGTTGCCACTCACTGGGTGGGAGTATCGGCTCTGACTTGCGGCATTGGTTCACAAACACCAGACTACAATGCTGCTGTTTAGTTCAGTGTAACATAGATATATGCTAGAGAACATAATAACTCAATCACTCGTGATCTAAAGATGGCAGGTATTTTAGTTATGTTTGAAATGCTTGTGTACAAGGAACAGTGCCACTGATCTCTCATGAGAAAAGTTGATAGGCATATTTGCAGGGGGAAAAAAAAGAAGCTGCATCGGTGTAAAGGACTAGCATAATTTATCTGCCATTTACAAGTTTAGAGTGTCAGTTTGGCCTTGGTCACAATAATATGGTGATAATGAGTAAAAACAATCACATGCACCCATGCACACACACACACACTCACACACTTGTGAACCATTTCAAGTGTTCCCAATTATTGGATACACTAATTTCAGCATTACTATGACATCTCTCATGTGTTCTGTAAAGACAAGAGTACTGGGTTGGCAACCAGTCACTGAGTGAGAGATCAAAATGCATTTTATAATAGCAGTAATGGTGCTTATTTTGGTACCAATTTAATTGAATGTAGTGAGGACCATTATTGTAATGTCCCAGTACTAAGGTACACTGCACCTGAATTTACCATACTACTCCTTCACACTACACATAATGCACTAAAGACACAGTAGTTATAAACTTACTTGAAGAGGTGTTACAAGTGCACAGATTTACAAACGTACCGCACACTTTGCCAATCTTACTGAACTGCAATAATGACATCATAATGGTTGACAGCATGGCGAACATACATGGCCATTCGAGAATCGCTGTAAGTGGAGACATCAAACTGGCCATGCACATTGGATGGAATGTGTTTGCTCCACCCATAGTTAGTATCATAAGTATACACTGACAAACTGACTGACTGACTGACTCATCACTGACAGACTCACTGACACACATATACACACACAAATATCTATATAATGCACATTTTTTAATTTATTTTTTATTTCACTGACAGACTCACTGACACACACACACACACACAGACTGACTCACTGACTGACTGACTCACTGATAGACCGACTCACTGACAAACTGACTGACTGACTGACTCACTCACTCACTAACAGACAAACTGACTGACTGACTCACTGGCAGACACACACACAGACTGACTCACTGACTGACTGACTCACTGATAGACCGACTCACTGATAGACCGACTCACTGACTCACTGACTGACTGACTCACTGATAGACCGACTCACTGACAAACTGACTGACTGACTGACTCACTCACTCACTAACAGACAAACTGACTGACTGACTCACTGGCAGACTGAATTATAAATGTGACCTCTATGTTTAAATGTTTTACCTTCAATACATAAATGCATAGTTACAGATCTTGCAATGGCAAAAATGAACTCGGATTAAAAAAAAAAAGTTTTAGCTCATTACAATTACTTCGCATAATGGTTTATTTGCCATTTGTGCTTAAATCACATCACTAGTGATATCAGGTTAGCTCAATGAAATCAATGCTTCTTTGCATACACAGGATACTTATGTAAACTGTCAAATGTTGTATAAAACAAGTAATTGTGGCGAGCAAGTGAAGTCACAAGAAGTTGTTGCGACTAGTTTTTATGGCATTGAAAGTCCATTACCAGACATAAATTCAAAAACTCGCCGTTCTTTTGGAGCTGCTAAGTGTCGTTTCTTGATTGTCAAGAGCCACTGGTAGCCAGAAAGGCTTCTACCATGACTCGGAGCAGTCGTAGTTTGGTGACTTCGTTTCTACCCTTCTGCTTGACATTCTGGTTCACTTTAGGCTCAGGTTGGTTAACTAAAATTACAAAAATAACTCTGGCTATTTTGTGTTGTTGTTGTTGTTTGGTGTGATTACAGTGGTGTTTTAATACGCAGAGCATAAACTAAAATCTATTAATCAAACTCATATCTTTAATTAATGAGTGGGTGTGGTTAAGTCGGTGTGGTTACATTGGCCTGCCTTTACACAGTTTTTTCGGCTACTATAGTAGTACAGTTGGGACGAATGGTAACTATGGCATTGAAACCCTTTATCATACTTCACATACCTCAACATTTTTTTTAGTACCTGGAGTGTTATAAGTAAAAATTAATCTACAACAATCTGGGTAACCTGACTAGGGATGCTTGGTTTTTTGCTCAAGCACACCTCTAGTATAATCATTACTAATACCCCAAATAATGAGAGCACAGGTTTAACTCTAGATCTAGCAACAGAAATTTTTCACAAACAAAAAACAAAATCCCACTTACCATGATTATATCGAGCCAGCCACTTGAACCGAACAGATTCAGTCCAGCTTTCTACAGCACAGCAGACAACCGATAATCACACACACACACACAGACACTGAGACACACACACTAACACCGCTGACGCAGGGAGTTCTAGTCAGCGCACACTCGGTAGGCGTGGACTGTTGTTATAGTTACAGTCACTCTGAACATCAAAAACCTGTAGTGCGCTGATGCTGAGGGCACTATAAAATCTATGAACGCAAAGACTACCCTTTATCTCTTGTAAGGGTAATTCGTAGAGGATATAAACAATAGTTCAATACAGCTATTTTATATTCAATGACCTGTGGATGCATTTGAGTAGTTTATTTGAGGTGTATGTGTGTGTGTGTGTGTGTGTGGGGGGGGGGAAGAAGGAATTATAACTGCAGGTGAGCTGTTTTGTAGAGAAAATTGAGTGAGGAAAGGAATTGTGGATGATATAACGATTAAAACTTATAGAGGACTACCTTAAACCTCAAGACTACAAAGTTAGTTAGAGGTCAGATGAAACTAACCAAGAACTCATGATGCTTAAAGCTGTAATTGACAGAGTGATATACTTGTATAAGACTCTATTGCTATAATTTTCAATTAACACTTATTACACTGATCAGGTCGTGTGCTCTAAATAAACTTGCTATTGTTCCTGCAGTATGCCAGTATACCATAACCACTGAAATAACACTCCATACAAAGGCAACACCCTATAATGTGACTAAACAGCCACACAATAAAACTGACACCACTGAAGAGTAAGATTTGCTTGCCAGATGCCAGGTTATGGCTCCGAAGTATACAGTATGCACACACTATGTTGTCTATGTTGCAGGGCTGTTCAGTTAGTGATTTAGCTAGTAATATTTTTATATAGCTAGTCTTCTCTCTAGATAGAACCAAGTTCTCATCAAACTTCCAACATTTATATGCTGATTATCTGTTTACATGCCCAGTAGCTATATAAAATTGCTTGAATTGTTTCAGATGACCTGCTAGTTCAATGTGAAACTGAATTCACTGCGCAAATGTGGTCATATATGGCGTCATTACTTTCTTAAAACTTGTGGTAGCTATACGCATATTATAAGGAGATTCAGTATGGGTGTTGCTTATATGTAGCTTATAGATTCGTTATAAGCTGACTGTTATAAGCTTGTTGTAAGTGTGGAATAAGATAGCCTATACCAAGCTTACACCAGCTTATTACTATCTTATACCAAACATACACCCAGCTTATATTATCCTATACCCAGCTTATATTATCCTATACCAAGCTTACACCCAGCTTATATTATCCTATACCTAGCTCACACCCAGCTTATATCCTGTCTTGGAATAAGGTGGACCATATTCAACTTTTACCCACCCAGCATATTACGTATCCAAAGTCAATTTAAAAAAAATTTTAATCAAGTTATAACAATCAATGTCTCGTAAATTGTTATTCACTTTGTTCATCAATTTCTTGATTGTCCTTCAATGAATCACTTCGCCTGGTTCCTCTTGGATGACTTGATGGCAGGCTGTCCAAGTAGACATCTTACTTGGCTATAAACGTATTTAATGCTTTTGATATGATGGAGGATGGCGTAAATGTCTTCTCATCTTGTTCTTGTTCTTCATCTGACATCATGTCAGGTGTGACATCTGACCACAGCTCCCTCTTCCGTCCTTCCCTCACCTCCTTGCCCTGGCACTCATAACTCTGTAGAGAAATAATTAATACGAAGTGCACATAAAAAATGTTGTACATAAGATAAAAACACACGCATAATACATTGTCAATCTCCAGTGATCATAGGTAATGTATAATGGCCATTGATGTTAATTGTTAGATAAGTAAAAGTACTACAGAATCGACACCTCTGATTGACACCTATGCCCAAAATAATTAATCATATACACCCATGCCATGCTTACAAACATCAAACCAAACAACACCCTTTCCTATGTATTAATTGATGGCCATTATTTTATATTAACCCTGAAATATGATCAGGATAGCAAGTCACAAGCAGTAAATACTTAGTGTATGTCACAATAAAAGGGTACGACCTACATTATTATTGAAAATCAGCGAAAATATCTATTATTTTTCTCCAATTAATGACCATTAGGGGCTATACTATCTTATTAAATTTAGAAACCTAAACTTATTTTGACAAAATGTTAAAGTCGAATACACAAAGAAACAAATATCCCCGATTTCCAATTGTGTCACCCCTGAGAGTGTCTCGCTCGCTTCACTGCAAGGGGAAAGTGGAATAGCTCTAAGTGAAATAGATGGGTATGTGCGCATGCCTTGGAAACGTGGCTTGGAAATGTACAATGTCATTCTTTAATGCACCAGTTCTACCCGTATTTGACGAAACGTTTTTCAACAGATTTGGAGGAGCCATAGGTTGAAAACAAAGTTCTAGTGGAAGCTAATCCTGAAATATGGAGATAATGAGTGAACAATACAGTAGCTACAGTGCAAATGATATTAAAAAACATATAAACTGGCTTTTAGTGAGTGATAGGAATTCACAGCACTCCTAAAGTATTTGAAATAGCCCTTGGCTTCGTCTCAATCACATTACTCGTGCTATTAATCCCGAATAGCATGGTATCCACTGTGAGTAGTGTAGTTGAAATAGCACAAGGCGAAGCCGAGTGCTATTGCTATCACTAGTTAATAGTAGACCAGTTTTTTTTTTTAATCATTAGCACATATCATTAACTCACTATCTCTGTATTTCAGGATTAGCTTCCTCTGAGCATGTATTTGACCTGTGGTTCCCTCTAATCTGTTGAAAATATTTCGTCTAATTTGGGTAGAACTTCAGCGCTAAAAAATGACATAGTCTACAAAGAAACTACTCAAACTGTATGTTTCTCAAGGCTAAAGCTGTATGCAGGCACACTTACCCATACTATTTCACTTGGCTACCATGGTATTTCACTTTCCCTGTGAGATTTCAATTGAACAGTGCTTTTCCCATACATTGTTGAATGGGCAATTTACGCACACGACTATTAGAAAATGAACACAAAGGGAAAAAAATAACTTACTCGTTTTTGTGATCTTGCCACCTTTCAGCCTCTATCGGAATTGAAAAATATTTCACTTTTTCAGATAGCATTTTTGTTGTACATAAGTTTGATATCCTCTGCAAACGAATTAATTATACAATCAGCGACCCTCAATAATAAGCTACAATATATAAATCATCTCCTAGTTACATTCAAAGAGAATTTCCTACTGCATTGTTTATCCTCCCTCTCTACTTCCCCTTCCCCCTCCACCCCCTCTCTACTTCCCCTTCCCCCTCCACCCCCTCTCTACTTCCCCTTCCCCCTCCACCCCCTCTCTACTTCCCCTTCCCCCTCCACCCCTCTCTACTTCCCCTTCCCCCTCCACCCCCTTGAATTTGTCCGCGCTATCATCTGATGTGTAGTGTACACACACAAATACCAATAATAAATGAAACGCACTATACTAATAATTACACATGAATGAATTGAATTGTGCGAACACACACGCACGATGTGTATAAATCTAAAAGCGAACACACGCACATGATGTGCATCAATTAAAAGTGAACATACACACACATGATGTGCATAAATCTAAATAGTGAACACACATGATGTGCATCAATTAAAAGCGAACACACATCAAGATGCTAGTTCAGTGGGGCCACTAGTTTTAGACTTAACGACTGGAAGGAATGGAAGAAAGGTCACAGCACTCAAGTATAGCATTTTAACTATGCTCGAGATAATTATAGCAGAAATGAAGAAGGAAAGTCATTGAGGTTAATCTGGACAGTTCTAAAGCTACCAGCGAATGTTATTTGAATGTGTTTCTGAGTTAGGGGACATTTCCTAGTTTTGGTCCCACACAGTTCTGGATAGAGAGGTTTCAGTGTAATAACACATGCAAAAATGCAAAATGCTAATTATCTTGCAACCGCTAGCGGTTATGCGCACCTGGTAGAGCCAGGATGCCTGTGCACTAAGCAGGCACTGTGAGTCGTGCAAGCAAAGTTCCTAGAGCCGGGCTAGGAACTCTCGCAGCAGCACAAGCCTGTCCTCACAGCAAGTGATGTAGGCACCCGAAGTCCCACCTAGACCATTGCTGTTTCATGAGAAAAGGCCTTGAATTTGCAACCAGGTACCCAATCACAGCTGAGTGGACTGGTGGGGCTGGTGGGAGGCAGGTGAAAAACAAAATAGAAAACTGCCCGAGTGTGGGACACAACCACTACACACCATACAGTCACAACCACTACACCACACACACACACATACACACACACACACCTTGAACCTTGAAAGAAAGCCACCCATTGGATGATGCTTCTCTGCCACAAGTGACAGACTAAATCACAGTAACTAATGTTTTCAACGAGTAGTCACACATCTGTGTCTATCAATGTCTTGCTTGCGTATGAATGCTCTCTCACACGTACTACACTGGTATGGCTTATCTGTCACTGTCATGCCTCCCATGGAACTAAACACAATGAATAAGCCACAGTCGTGGAGACTGAGCACATGTACACTGTAGCACATGTATAATGAATAAAACACAGTCATGGAGACTGAGCACATGTACACTGTAGCACATGTGTAATGAATAAGACAGAGCCATGGAGACTGAGCACATGTACACTGTAGCCAGCTATAGGTCATTGTTATACATTTTGGTGTAATTCATTGATCAAGTCATGGATGAGAAAAAATAGAGCCATCTATTTTTTGAGACAGAAGGCATGGTAGTAGAAGAAACCAACAAACACCTTCAATTAATTGTATGATTTAGTTACAGTTTTAGGTGTGCCATATATTACTCTGACAGAGAGGCAGCCCTTCACATGCGCATATCCAAAAAAATTAGATCACACAGTGGATACCCATGATTGGTGCAACCAGCAAATTTTAGCTACATCACCTAAGAAAGGTCAGGTTAAGTATCCAGCAACAGAAACATTACAATCTCACTTAATATTAGCTATACATACACAAGAGCCAACAGACAGTAAATACATTTTCTTATAGCTAGCCACAAGTCTCAACTTGCACGTGCATATGCAGCCCCGGAATAAAGTATAGCCACCTAAACATCTCTAACCTTTCTTACAGGAGGGCCATTCCACCCAGCACTAACTGTGTATTACTTACTGAGACTGGACACGAGTAGATTGACCTTTCTTTAAAAGCTGACTAAGTGGGCGCGGACTGTTGTTATAGTTACAGTCGTTTTACAAACAATTCTGAAAGTATGTACGCACTGATCTAGCCCTCGAATGATCTCGGAATTTAACTTTGCTCCAGCAACGAACAATAAATTGTTGTTCAAATATTAAAGAATCGATGATGAATTTATTGGTTATAACGTCAGGTTGGAAACTCTGATGAAGTATGCACGCACAAGAGCGTTGTGGGAAATACATTTGAGAATGCTTATCTAAATTAGGTGAGAAAAGCATATAAACATACATATAATCAACCCATAATATGGGTTGATTATATGACATATTATGTCCATTGGCAAAAGTACTGTATTTTTTTACAGCAAAACCTCTTTACAAAGGCCACCCATGCATGGGGACAAATGTTTTGATCTTTGTTAAGAGTTTGGTTGCTTTCAGAGGTTAGCTATTTTAGATTGTGGAAGATCATTTTGCTCCATACTGTTTGCTGTCGCTGAGATTAAAGGTTGCTTTTCCAGAAATCATTGTAGAGAGGTTCTACTGTATACATAGCTATATGTTTACTTAGCTAATTGTAATATTAATAATTATTGTCATCCACTCTAGGGTAATTTCAAATTTTCTATCTTCTCCATTTAGTTTTATATAGCTGTTCTTCAAACTAAGGGGTTTTGTTTTTTTAGTTGACCAAAACAGTAGCTACTAGCAATGGAAAATATGAACTCCAGTGATCGGAGTGATCATTATTAATTTATCACAAACTTATCCTGATTAAGATTCTCTACATATTGTATTATTCTCTCTAGACATAAATAAATCATATTTTAGCTATGCAAGTGAGAAAAATTAGTCTAAAATAGTAGAACCCACAAATCAAGAGCAATCTTTCAGATCATAAATCAGAGGTTTGCTTGTTCCAAGGAGTAATAAATTATCTAATTGGATGGGGCAGGAAGAACATTCACTGTAGCTATGCATTATACAGTATTTCCATACAAAATGTCGAGGTTGTTCAACATACGTCCATCATTCTATAGCTAACTGGTTGTCATGACGCAATTTCAAGTCTCTCTACTCACTAGAATTTAGCTTTGTTAAGTTGGTACTTTTATGTTACTGTAAGTCTAAAATATCTGCCACAGTAACAATTTTTACCAGTGCATGATTGACTAAGTAGAACTACAAGTAAAAGTGAGATAGTTGAAGTTGAATGAGTTACATTATTTTGATTACCCTGTATCTATCTATGCTGCAATGCCCTATTTGCTGGTTTTAGTGGTAGATCAGTATGCACTGCTTGCTTATTGGACTTCATATCCGACTCCGTACAACAGCCAAATGAATGTAACCACTGTTGTAATAGAAATATATTTGTAGTAGTAGTTAACCTCCTCCACAAATCTTCCCACTCCTGTTGTGTGAGGTTTCACTGCGTAATGAGTTACTGCACTAAACTATCAATAAGTATAACTCAAATTAATGAAAAACAAACAAACAAAACAACAACAACAAAACAAAACAAAAAAGCAACAAAAAAAAAAACAACAAACAAATAAAGAAAAAAAAAACCCAGTGGGTTCAATGAAAATTCACAAAGAAGTGGGATATGATAGAATGACAGGTGTTAAGAATGTTCGCAGCTTCCTCTCCAGTTATCTTGAGAAGGACAATTCACTAGGGGGCCTCCACCTTCTTGTGGGGGAGTGGCCCACACTGGTAACAAAATTCTGTGCTTGTTTTGCCATAAGACGAGCATCAGCAGAATTCCACTGTTCACTGCATCTAAAAATCAAGAGCATAAAAATATTTCACAATTTCTTTCTCAGCCTTCTTTTACTCATTAGATGTATTCTCTCTCTTTCACAGGCTTTTTAAAAAGAAATTAAAAAAAATGTTTGTCTATCACTAGGAATCCAACATGAGACCACTCAGGGGCTTCTCTGGCATTTCTAAGTGGTCTGGCCAGGAATTGAGTGTGGTGTAAGAGGTGCGACATACCAAACCACAGTAAACAGCATCTGAAGCATATACAAGTAGTGCTGGCATTGTTCAAAGTGCATCTATTGCGTATTTATCACAAGCACTCTGCTCATGCTTTCAAAAAGCATTACCTTTGAGAAACCCTCGAGATAGCAAAACAAAAGCATTCTGGTAGTGCAATTATAACTAGCAAAACAATATTAATAGCTGGTTTAGTCACTTCATGTATTCATTGTTAACTTTCTGGCACATAAGAAACAAAGAGTAGTCTTCAGTCACAATACCAAAGCTATTATATTTCCAACTTGCAAATCATTCTAGATAGAAAGTCGTAATTTATACTACCGTCTAGCCAAAACTTCTCTTTGAATATCTATGTTAGGTTGATGTGGACTTCCTAACATAATAAGCTGTGTGGCGCCTTAGAAAGAAAAAAGAGGAGCATACGCCCACTTTTGGAAAATTATCACTCAGCCACAGAGTGTTTGTGTGTTAAGCAAGCTGGTGACAGCCAAACATTTTTTTTTTATTTGTATGGTAAAAAAAAAAAAAAAAAAAGTTGTGAAAGAGAAACATCCACAAAAATATTTGTACAACAACACACACACACAAAATTAAACATACCTTTAGTAAACTAATTTTAGTCTGTCACATGAAGTACAGCAAAAAGACTTCAGTACTCTGCAAAACACATAACACACACATGTACACACATGTACACACACATGTACACACACACAGAGCAGTATGGTACATATAAATAATAGCTGGACAATAAATTTAGACATTACAATTTGATTGAACTCAGATATAGCTCTCGCACTAGAATAGTTAAAAATACATCTTACTGCCTTAAGGAATGCTTTATTACATATATATCTTTATTAATGCTCATCTACACAATCACATAGGAACCACGATGTCAAACATTCAGTATGCACATACGGCAGTTCTGCCTTCTCAGGTTAATGCCAATGGCACAGACCTGGACTGAGCGGCAAAACTTCAAAGTAGTGAAGTGTGTGAACTGATAAAACAAAACAACAACAACAACAACAGTCTTGGCTCCATCCAGAGTGGTCAATCTCAGGATAACTGTCTGTCGGAACCACCCCCACAAAGGAGGAAGAACTGACCTACAGCTATCCGTCTGAACTTGGAACAGAACCTGTTATTGATTACCACCACATTTATCTCATCATTTAACACCCACACCTTACATTTGGCCAGCTTGCTGGCGCCTCTCATCTTAAAACTTAATCATATTCATCTCAATCTCCACCTACTTCCTACCTATCTTAGTTCTATACCATATCACCCTATATAATCTGTACCAACTCGCAATCAATTATTCTTCTTGCGCAAATAAAGTCTAAGTGCTGGCGCGAGCCTCTGTACGTCTCACTGACTAATTAGATGCCATTATAAGAATTCTGGTCCTAACAGTAAGTCCAAATTTGTAGCTATTTGTTGTGTGGACTAATAGACTATTTTTTTTGCATCATAGTAAACAGTTTTGTCTGTACCGGCTTTTAAAATATATCTCGTTGCTGAATGTCTGTGCAGGGAAAAAAAAAAAAAAAAAAAAATTATTGGCGAGCGGAGCGAGCAAGACACTCTCAGGGGTAACACAATTTAAAATCGGGGATGTTTGTTTGTTTATATGTTGGACGTACGTATGCCATTTTGTACTTTAACCCTCTCGTATTTTCGAGTTAACTCAGCGTTCGGCCCCGTCCCATCCTCCGGTTTACGATCATTACCCGCATCATCCTAGAAATTGAATTGTTTACTGAAACTTTGAATTTTTTTGTGGGTGCAGTTTAAACTCAAAAACTTACTGGAGTTCCATGTCTATCGAGTTAGTTGCAGTGGTAAGTTAATACGCTATTTGTCATAGTTAAAAGCCCTACGCAACAGTATTTATTGTCAACTAGACATACCACGAAGGTAAGTCTTGCGTACGTATGTTCAGTTATGTGAAAGTATTGTGCGTTACAAAAATATCCCAAAGAAAAAGTTTAAAGAACGTGACTTGTTTTTTGTTTCAATTGAAATAGTTTCGGGGAGTGGTTACTATGGCATTGAATGCCTTTACCGTATATTACATAATTAAATAACTCCACTTTTTTTTAGTAGCTTGAATATTAGAAGTTAAAACCAAATGTTTAACACTCCAGTGTAGTACTAGGCTCGCTCGCCATTTGTGCTCAAGCACATCACTAGTTACATTTTCATGTTACCGAACTGGTCGTCATAAACTTGGCAGTGAAAGGGTTAATGAATCTTACATTATCTGGAAATCACAGGACCATAGAAATACTTGACTCCAGCCCCCCGGTAACAAATGACTAACTATCATGTGTAGCCATTACTTTTCTTCTTTAACTTTCATTAATTTCATTACTGTAGCTATGTGTGTGCGTGTGTGAGACCAAATGATTCAGGAACTCTTCACCTTTCATTTGAATTTAATACTTTACAAATGAAGAGTTGAATAAATATAATGTGTGTGTGTGTGTGTGTGTGTGTGTGTGTGTGTGTGTGTGTATGTGTGTGTCCGGCCACACATACAAATGGTTTCAAAGAATTATTCTGTTAGTAAATGAAATGACAAGAGTTCTAGAAGTTCAGACTTTAAGTCGCTCCCTATATTTCGGGTTGTCTAAGTGTGCATTAAATGGAAATATCCACCAGTCAATTAAAATGAGTAATAAATAATAGTAAATAAAAAAATAATTTCACAAGGCCTCTTTCTTGTTAGTGGAGTTAAGAAGTCATTCTAGAGTTCCTCACCTCTAGTTTTGAAGTCCAGGAGTCATCACATGTACACCAGTGGAGTAGTCACTGCACTATTACACCTGCCACTTCACACTCCTACATTGAAAGTTTATGTCTCAAGTAAAACTAGCTCAACATAATTCAAGATTCTCGGATTTGTGTTTTCGTGCTTGTAATTCTAACACATGTAGACATTTTTTTTTAGAGAATCAGGCTAGTTTAGTACAGTACCTTCCACATTATATTATATTTATATTAACTACCACAAAACTTTATGAAAAATTGGGGCAAATTTCTCTACGAAAGTCAAACTAATATCTGGGATGTGTGTGCATATGTGGATGATGGGGGGAGGGGAGCAAAGGGAAGCAAAGTACTTCCCTGTCTAACTCAAGTGCAGTGGAGCCTCCCTATTCCAAATAATCTTCCACGCCCCTGGACACCAAAAAAGCCACAAAAGTTTATCAATTGATGAAATCACGAAGAAAGCATTTCGTCCAATAAGACCACATTTATCATTTCCTTAGCCCCAAAAGATATTACTGCTCAGTGTCATAATTTAGCAGCACAATAGATATTACAGGATAAGCATCTTGCCACAGTCTGCCTTATGCTGCTCATATGGAAAGAAGTTTATTACAAATGACGCTGATTAAATTAGACTAGTTAGCCATTGTACATTGCTTTAAATTCACCAGAACAGTTATCTAATGATGACTAATTGACATTTGGAAAAAAAAAATCATATCTCAATGTATTCTATTTTTTCGTAAATATCGAGTACAATTAATTTTAGGATGTCTTTAATCCCTAAGGGGTGGGGGAAGGGCGGCAAACTAGATTTAAGGAGATGTACAAGCCCCTACCCCTCCGCTCCCTGAAAAACCCCTAAGATAGAACAATACCATATAACTGTGGTTAGGAAGAAAACCGATGGGTCCAGCCACTAGTACTGCGGCTTCAAGCCATGAAGGCTGAAACATCATCCCTAAAGTTAGTACAGCTAGCAACAGTCTTAGAGAGAATAATTCCTGGCATCACGTGATAAAACGCAGAGCAGTGGTAGAATATGAGAATGAAGTTAAAAGTCATGCAAACACACACACACACACGCACACAAAGCTCAACCGTGGTAATTATATATGGAAGCGAGTGAGACACTATCAGGGACAACACAAAAAATCAGGGATATATTATTGTATAATCATATATGCTTGGACGTATGTATGCAACTTTTGTACTTTGACTATCACATTTTTTGTGTACACTCGTTACCTTGGTTAACAACTCGTTGTTTGTCATCACTGTTCATACTTGAAAATTTATTGCCCAACATGCCAAGCTACCAAGAGACTACACTGTAAATCTTGTGTTGGGTATATCCAGTGAACGCGTGCATGTGAGAGTGTTGTGTGTTACACCTGCTGACTAGCTAAGAACAAACAATAAATATACATTTGCTGCTTTATGTGTTAAGGTTCTTAGGTTCCTTCCTGTTTCTTTTGTTAGTAAGCAAGCCTTATATAGAGTTAGGATTTATATTTATTACTTATATTTATACAGCGCAATAATTCCTTGGAATAGCTTGTTTTTTTTTTTAAGTCTCAAAAATTGCCGTGAGTGGTCTCGTACGCTAATTTTAAAAAGTCGGCTGTGTAAATTGTTCAAACAAATTGTGCATGATGATTTATAAAGATGAATTTTACCCTTTCACCTTATTTTTTTACTGAAGCACATCACAAGTATAATGCCTTTTCCCCTACGACTGTGTATATGAGTGGGTGTGAATGATTGTGTGCTTGCGTACTTGAGCTACAGCAGAAGGAAGGGCATGTATGGTCAGTGAAACTACACCACCTTGACTACTATACAAAAAACATTTGTACTGGCTCCTAGCTATTATAATATAATCTCCTTCAAAAAGAACAAAGCAATCTGTTAGCTATTTTAATGAGGCATCAATATAGCTCGAGCAATGAAAACAGTACATGGAAATGCTGTCTTCATAAGAGAAGCTAAACTAGCCAGAAACACTCACTGTTATAGTTTTCAACGTGAACTTCACTTCATTCAAATCCGTCGGTTAACTTTCCTGAGCATAAAGCAAATTACACTGCGGGCTGCAAGAAATTATTTGCTCAAGTGATTATGACGTGACGCTAGGGAGCTGAAAGCTTCACGTTTTATCAACAATTAGCCCCAAATTAAAAAAAAGTAGCACAATAAAAGATCCCAAATCTTCTTTCTGAATAAGTTCATACCTAAATCAACAGTTAATTGTCAGTAATCTCCAAAATCAGAGCATGACAGACAGACTGACAGGGCAACTACTACAACTCTCTCATGCATGCGTGCTTAGGGTTAACAAACATACAAACAAACAAAAAAACAAAAAAAAACACCAACATTGTCGGTCGAAATTTTTTTGCAAATTAACTGTCTACCAGTCTCAAATCCACATCGTGACTTATAAGACCTGCAACTACCTCTATGAGGTCATGAGACTTGCATTTGGTAATGGTCATCAATACTATACTGTATCATGCCAAGCAAGTTGCTTATAGCCTTAGTGGTCGTCATGGCTCCCATGACCTGTCCTACTCTTATTCTATGAACTGCATGTGAAAAATGGCCATTTTTCTTCCCATCACTGCACATCTGAATACTGGAAGCCAATATATTTGGCCAACGGAAGAAAATTATTGTTCCCTATTCTCACAACATCAGCTGACAAATGCACAAATGCTTCATAGTGACATTAGAAATTGGGGAAAAAGAACATACTTTTACTTCAGAAAAAGCATATAATCACTAAGCTATCAGGGTGTCATACTGGATTCTGCGCTGGGGGTGGGAAACACTGGTGTACTTAGCCACTCTCAATTTGGAAACCCACACTGCTTTGATGGGCATGCCTATGTGAAAGTGTATACCTTATACTGACCTGTGTTTTGTCACATAATTCAAGCTTATAGCTATTGTAGCTACTTACTAAATTAAAATTCTAGGGGAAACTAAGGCTTGGAGGAGATAGGGGATTTCAGGGTGCCCCTACCACCTCGGCACAAAACCTGGTTATACAAGCTAATACGACACTGTGCTTCTGAAGCCGTGATATTAGCACTTATGTGCTTAGAGAACTGACAAATTTACTGACGTTGCCTTAGAGAACATAATAAAAACGAATAATCATTTAATAAACTGTTAAAACTATAATTAAGCAATTGGCAATCTGAAAAAGTCCTACAACAACAGCTCAATGAAGAATAAGCAGATAAGTAAAATGATATCACTAAAGTTTATCAGAATTACATGAACTAAAATGACAGAAATTCATACAGGATTCTCACTGGGGAGGAAAGATAAGAGAGATTTGTAAAGTCACAAAAACCGTTTAGCCACATGAAAATGGTGAAATCATGATCATGAAAGCTTGGACAAACTTTTTCATAACTTATATTAAAATAAATTCAGAAGGGGTAAAAAAAAAAATTAGGGTGGAAATCCCAAGGCTCCCATAACCTGCATGAAACCATGGGCCTAAAACAAAGTAGAAAATATAATTATGTATGTTGTGCAATGATTATCCGCTTCATTGTCCAGGAGCACACTAAAGGATGTTAGGGTGGCCATGGGAAAAGCTATGAGTGAGGATAATTTTGGTAGAGCATGTTTTAGAATAATTCAGTAACTAGAAACCATTCCAACATGCACCCACACTTTCTCACAAAGAAATGAAAAATTTCAAGAGTACTATGGAACAAACAAACTGACGAGCCCTTGTCATAAAGATATAGCTAAAACTACCACAAAATATCACTATCATAATTCAGGCCACCCTTGCTCTTTATTTTCATTCATTAATTAATTCATACAGTAGCTATATTAGCTTAGAAAAAATTGTTCAGGAAACACAACTTCACCAGGAAAAAAAAAATGACCTGGGTGACCCCGTGCAGCTAAAATACTTAGAAACCCACTGACCCCTAGCCATAAAACTACTTACCCAGAAGCATAAGCCAGGGTAGACAGCGAAAGCTTCCTTCAAGTTCCCCAAGACACAGTAGCGTAGCCGTATTACAAATCAGTGGACTAGCGCCCAACAATAGTTAGGACGACCACTTCCAGTCGAGAGTTTACTTATATGGTAAAGCGTTTTTAACTTATTTAGCCTGGCGATACTTACCTACACGTAACTGGAAAAGGGTTTTCCATGAGACAATGCAGTATCTTTGCGAGGCTGCTGGGGAAGAAACAACCTTATTTTAACGGTCCAGCGTCTCGCGCAGCGAAGTACTTAGGGCCTGAGGGAGGTAGTTCACGATGCACAGAGCCGCCTATGTCTACCCAACAGTACATAGCCTAACAAATATTTAAGGTAGCTACATTTTCATCAATGCCGTTGGAGGGACATTATAAACTCAAGGTGGGGTCACTATCTAATTGTGTCTTTCTCTGGAAGGACCTGGGACCTGAGTGATCAAGTAAAAAACTACACCATTATAAAACTGTGCAGTGGTATGCACACTGGATATGCTGGCGCTTATGAGGGATTCTTCTTCAATTAATCATCAGCCATGTTATCCTTAATATAACAATTAGTTAAATGCATTTAATAGTTAACTAACAACATTTGGACCCTTCAGTAAACCATGAGCAAAACAAAGGTGTAAAAAAACAAACCTGTAAAACTACAGTAAAACGTGATACAATGTTTTACTTAAGGTTTCCTGTTAGTAAAACTAAGTATGTTTTACTAAATGAGTAAACTATGCAGTAAATATTTAGTGTAATAGTTTCCTCAATTTAGTAAAACAAGCACCTTCAAGCAGTGTAGTAAAGATTTTTTTTTAATGACTCCCAGTTTATTTGTGATCAAATGAATAAAATATACTTGGCACAGTACAACAGTAACGAGTATGAATATTTATGTTCTTCATCCAAAGCTCCATGTTATACCAGCTTGCCTTTATTGCTGCAATGGAAAGTAAAACAACAAATAAAACAAAACCAACAACAAATAATAATGGGAAATTATAAGTCAACAGGTTCATTATAAAATGTTGGTATGTAAAAAAAGTATTCCTGAAAGGGTGTTACCTATTATTCCTGATAAAAATACACTCCTTTTGGTATGATCATAGAGTGTTTCGCAGTGTGAGTGTAACAGCATGCCCTATGAGTGTAACAATACACCCCAATGCAAACAATTGTTTCAGTACACCCCACTTAGGGTGTAACTAAACACCCCGGTTTTTACAGTGTAGAGTACCTGATAGGTGCACGTTATATGAAGTGTACTCCTCCAGGATTAGCGATAGATAAAATGAAGTATCAGGAGGTCAACGACAGGTGCACGGTAAGGTGGAGTGTCGTAGTACAGTGCAGATACAAGGACAGGTGCACTGTAAGGTGGAGTGTCGTAGTACAGTGCAGATACTGGGCAACATTGCATGTTCTAGAGTACCTGATAGGTGCACGTTATATGAAGTGTACTTGTCCAGGATTAGCAATAGATAAAATGAAGTATAATGAGGTTGAGGACAGGTGCACGGTAAGGTGGAGTGTCGTAGTACAGTGCAGATACTGGGCAACATTGTATGTTCTAGAGTACCTGATAGGTGCACGTTATATGAAGTGTACTTGTCCAGGATTAATGATAGGTAAAATGAAGTATCAGGAGGTCAAGGACAGGTGCACGGTAAGGTGGAGTGTCGTAGTACAGTGCAGATACTGGGCAACATTGTATGTTCTAGAGTACCTGCCAGGTGCACGTTATATGAAGTGTACTTGTCCAGGATTAGCGATAGACAAAATGAAGTATCAGGAGGTCAAGGACAGGTGCACTGTAAGGTGGAGTGTCGTAGTACAGTGCAGATACTGGGAAACATTGTATGTTCTAGAGTACCTGCCAGGTGCACGTTATATGAAGTGTACTTGTCCAGGATTAACGATAGGTAAAATGAAGTATCAGGATGTCAAGGACAGGTGCACTGTAAGGTGGAGTGTCGTAGTACAGTGCAGATACTGGGAAACATTGTATGTTCTAGAGTACCTGCCAGGTGCACGTTATATGAAGTGTACTTGTCCAGGATTAGCGATAGATAAAATGAAGTATGAGGAGGTCAAGGACAGGTGCACGGTAAGGTGGAGTGTCGTAGTACAGTGCAGATA
>WLWD01003617.1_pt1 | contig 47388 bp, 64 predicted proteins | sample 6712731 | NCBI WGS metagenome assembly WLWD01 (sample SAMN12718690, study PRJNA576275) | sponge metagenome | isolation source: marine sponge | host: Mycale hentscheli | place: New Zealand: South Island, Marlborough, Capsize Point | collected 2014-11-01 | reverse complement strand
CTGTCAGTAGTTGCAGTGATAGTCATGGTGGTCCACATCCTGTGAGCTAGCTGTCAGTAGTTGCAGTGATAGTCATGGTGGTCCACATCCTGTGAGCTAGCTGTCAGTAGATGTAGTGATAGTCATGGTGGTCCACATCCTGTGAGCTAGCTGTCAGTAGTTGTGACAACTCACTCACCAGCATCTAACTTCCTCCATCTCCTGTTCCTCCTAGTAAATGAGAGAATGAGTTTCAGTCATGTATCACAGTGTGGGCATTTCCTGTGGAAGCTGCGTAGCGGTGTTGCAGATGTGGGTGTGGCATATGTGGGTGTGGTGGGCATGTCAGATAGGCATGTCTCTATTTGTAATCTCAGAAGCACCTTACCGAACCATCATGGACGAGAGAGGAGACTGATCATTTGTTTGACCTCTGCCACAGATTTGACCTCAGGTTCTCTATCATTAAAGATCGCTATGACATATCTCAATACCAGGCAAGCAGCATCGTGTGTGTGTGTGTGTGTGTGTGCATACATGTGTGCGTACATATGCATGTGTGTGCATAATCATGGGTACATGTGCGTGTAGTGGCATGTGTGGGTATTGACACATGTGATGTGTAGTTACGTGTGTGTGTGTATGTGTTTGTACCTGTGTGTGTATGTTGGTGTAGAATCGTGGTGTGGAGGATCTTAAAGAGAGGTACTACAGTGTGTGTAACAGACTCAATAAGGTAAGGGACAACACTGGAGTCACATGCATATGGAGGGAGGGTGTGGTTTATATCACAGTCACATGTGTAGGGTGGGTGTGGTTTATATCACAGTCACATGTGTAGGGTATGTGTGTGTGGGCTTGCTCAAGAGAGTTGTTACTCTGCTTGGCTTGCTCGCACCTGATCAGCAAAATAGTTGTTGCCACCAGAATCAAGGTCCTCTCTAGCTACCCACGGCGAACCGCTGACATCCTCAGGTTAAGTCTTAAGGTAGATTAAATTATTTTAATTAGAGAAAAATGCACACACAACGAATTGAGTGACATGAACCAGGACTAGTATGACAAGTGGAGCCAGAGTTTTTATATAACTCCAAACTCCACCCAATACTTGCACGAAAAGATGCAAAGTTCCTGTTCTGCTACATGCACACAACATTCCTACATCTATTAACACAACTGACACAAACAAATCATGACCACATACAGACTACACAATCAACTGCTGCTCCTGGCAGGTTTAGTGTAATGTGCCGAGGTTACCGACGAGGAATGGCGGGAGAATTAGTTTAGTGGGCGTGTCCGTGCACGCCCACGGAAGAGGGTATAAAAGGAACGAGCGCGTGTAGTGTGCGTTATTCAGAGTAAAAAGGAAAAGTGAGAAGCATGGACGAGTGTAAAAGTAAAGAGGGCCATCGCGGCTCGGAGGAAGTGCCAGCTCCGGCAAAGAAGGCTAGGAAGGAGACGGGTAGACCTGGAGAGGGTAGCAGCGGAAGGCTTTCTAGGCTATGTGATGATGATAGGAGCCTCTTGGCGTCTCTGGCAGAGCGGTTGGGAAAGTTGGAAGAAGGAATGGCCGCTAGGAGCTGGGAAAAAGAGACACCAGAGGATGGTATGTGGAAAAAGGGTGGTAGTAAAAAGATAGGGGGTGAGGGTAAATAATTAAAAAAAAAAAAAAATAATAATATTGTAGTCAGGGACGTAGGTAATTAAATGGAAAGCTGGAACAAACGTTCCTGACTCTCACCTCCGTACCAGTGGTACGTGACAACCCGAGGTCAGTGGGCTTTGTGAGAGCATCCAGAGGGAGGATCAATATGTTAGTTGGGGTAGGGTCCAGAGGGTCTAGTGCAAGAGGGCAGCTGGGATCGAGTACATACAAGCAAAGTGCGTGTGAGCTGGACAGATGTCAGGGCACATAAAGAGACCAGGAAGAAGGACACCGGTGACTTTGAGAGGAGGGCACACAAAGGGTGTGTTGGCTCAAAGGGTGTCGGTGCACATAGTTGTGCGGTAATAGACACTAGGTGGGTCGAGAATGAATACGGAAGGCGTATGGGTCTCGTGTGGTGTCGATAAAGTTTATGTGTGAGTAATGGGGCGTGAGAGGGTCGAGCTGGGACACACGCGAGAGGCGTGGGGCTCGATCAGTGCCAGGCACACAAGAAAGAAGGGGACTATGTTAGCAAAGGGTGCCTAGGAGGTGCACAGAAACGCTTAAAAAAAAAGAGAGAGAGAGACACGCAAAGGGCGTGTGGGGAGCGAGAGTGCAACCGTTAATGGCACAGGGCTAGATAGTAAGAGAAGTGGGAGGGAGCGACACTTTAACGGGAACACGGGTGGACACGTCTTATGTCAGGTGTGTTCATAATGTGTCTGTAGAAGAATTTGCCAGGTTGGTGGAGGCCGCCAGAGTAGGCGGGGCCAAGGAGGCATGTGAAGGAGAGAGTGGACAACAGGGTCGGTTGCTTCAAAAGTTGCTTGACAGTGTGAGCGAGGAGACGGTGGACAAGAAAAAAGACGAAAAGGCACAGAAGGCCGTGCACCTGGTCGAAAACTTGCCACCGTTACCAGCTAAGCTGGTGGAGATGATCCAGGAGGGATCACTTGTGGATTTCTTGTGGTTCCCGGTCCTGGAAGATGGCCCCAGTGACGGAGAGTGGAGGAATTATGCAAGTGAATCCGGAGAAGGAGGTCCCAGTGGAGTTGGGACAGGTAAAAAAAGGAAGCTCTGGAATGAGGTACCAGATGTATCCTGGTGGGGTACATGCTTCTCACTGTTCGGGTGAAAAAGGAGCCAGAGATGTTGGGGCCATTGATGGCCTACAGAGAGACCATAGCAACGATGGCGAGACGGCATCAATGGCATCATGTGGTCAAGTATGACCAGAGGTTCCGGCAGGAGGCTGCTGGTAAGAAGGATGTGTGATGGGGTGAGGAGAAAGTGAATCTCACCTTGGACATTGTGTTTAATGCCTAGCAAGGGGGCAAGCAAACGTATGGTGGCGGAGGACTGCCGCAAAAGAGATACGAAGCAAGAAAGAAAGGAGCTTGCTTCCGATTTAATAAGGCGAACGGGTCGTGCTCGTTTGGGGCGCAGTGCAAGTTCGCACACGTGTGCTCACAGTGTGGAGGCGACCACCCACTGCCTCAGTGCCGGCAAAAGGCGGGGGAAAAGTGAGGTGGAATGAAGGGAGAACCTTATGTCATTCATTGTCAGTGTGCACAGAGGACGTGGTCATTCACCAAATTTGTACATATTGTTGAAATGTGTTATGAGAGACGAGATTGTGAAACAATATCAGTTGACAAGGGTGGTATGGCGTTAAAGGGTAGCGTTAATTGGGTCATGGGGGCAGGCGTTAACCGACTGAGTAATTGGGCGGGTAGGGTGATTACATACATGCGCGCACAGGGTAGTCCAGGGTAGTTACATATGCACACACATAGTTAGGTGGAAAGTGATGGTACGGGCAAAGCAGTGAGGAGAGCAAAGACTGGGAGATATATGACAGTTCCTCTGTGGTGGGTCATCATCCTTCTAGTGAAACACTCTTTAACACACACAAAAAAAGTAACGAAATAATGGATACTGTTTAAACACTCAGTTTTTATGGGTGGGCAAAGTGAAATGAAAATGGCTTCCGGCAGTGTATGTAACTAGGTTGGTCCTGACATGGTGTTGGCTTTTGCAGGGTACTGGTTCACTAACCAGCTATTGGAGCTGGAGGGGGTCTCAGAGGGTCCGGATAGCAAGGAGATGCCGGGGGCGGAAGGTGTGGTGACTCCATTGATATGGCAGAAATGGGAGGAGGAACTGGAGGGACACCCAGATAGACGGTGGGTGGAGTTCCTAGTGAGACGAATTCGGGATGGATTCTGAGTGGGCCATGACCAGAGAACGGCCACGTTGGGGGAGAGACGGGGTGGCATGTATGAGACGTCTTGACACCAGGAGGTGATCCAAGCCTATTTGGATGAGGAAGTGAAAAGCGGGAGAGTATCCAAGGTGAGCCATGAGGTGGTGGCTCGGGGGGTACACTGTTCCCCATTTGGGGTGATTCCCAAGAAGGGCAAGCCGGGCAAATGGAGGCTTATTGTGAATTTGTCGGCGCCAGAACGGGAGAGCGTCAACGATGGCATCGCTAGAGAGCTGGCAAGTGTGGCGTACACCTCGGTAGATGAGGTAGTGCGAAGGGTAATGCAACTGGGTAAAGGGGAAGAGATTGCCAAGGCCGATGTGAAGGCGGCATATAGAAATGTCCCGGTACATCCCAGGGACAGGTGGTTGCTAGGTATGAAATGGAGGGGAGAAACGCTAGTGGATGGAACGCTCCCATTTGGTTTGAGGTCGGCGCCGTTGTTGTTCACTTTATTGCCTTGCAGGCGTGGTTAAGCGACCCCACTGTAGACTGTAGATCCCTTTTTCTACAACTCTTCATGCCCCTCCACCTCTTAACCGTGGTCCTAAGCTCAGTAAGCTTCTCCCGGGGCAACCTTATTTCCATGTTATTCGTGTCTAACTCTATGCCCAAGAATGTCACCACCTCTGCTGGCCCCTCCTCTTTTGCATCATCCAGGGGCATCCCCAGTATGTGACACGTTTCCTTGAGTACGGCCATTGCTCTGGCGCACTCGCCAGTGCCTCCTCTACCAACCATCACAAAATCATCTACATAGTGGCGCAGCCACTCTGCCCCTTTCTTTCCTGCAATCCATTGGACCGCGCCCCCAAGCGCCGTCAGGCAGAGCGTTTAAGCGCAGGTTACAAGACCTCATCGCTAGCGTAGATAAGGAGGACAGGAGAGTGAGATTAAACGTAGAAGCCAGGGCAGACCTAGAATGGTGGTACCAATTTGGCCTGGAATGGAATGGGACGGCCATGATGAGGTCGGTGGCAGAAATGGTGCCACAGGTGGAATTAGTATCAGACGCATCAGGATCGTGGGGATGCGGGGCTGTGTGGACGCGGAGGTGGTTCCAACTCAGCTGGGATCAGGTAGAGAATGTGAAGGCATGGAACATCATGCCAAAGGAGTTGCTTCCCATCGTGATAGTGGCGATGGTATGGGGAAGTGAATGGCGTGGTCTCACTGTGAAGGCCAGGTGCGATAACATGGCAGTTGTGGCAACAATAAAATCGGGCACCTGCAAAGAGAGGAACGCTATGTGGTTGATGAGATACTTAGCATTTATAGAGGCAACCAAAGGTGTCACGGTGGTTGCAGAGCACATAAAGGGGGTGGACAATGTAGTGGCCGATGTGTTGTCCAGAAACAAATGTGACTTGGCTCGGTCCATTATGCAGGTGGCAGACGAGGTGGCCACACCCGTACCGGAGGAAATCGTCACCATGTTGACAGAAGAGACTCCTTACTGGTCCGAGCAGGAGTGGCAGAGGATGCGGACTTCCTGTTTGACCAAGGATTGAGCAGGGTAACGAGGGAGCATTACCAGGGGATATGGGTGAAATACAGGGAGTGGTGTAAGCGGTGGGAGGAGGCGCCCCTGCCTGTGACCGAAGAGAAAGCCATCGGATACGTGGTAGCCCTTGCATCCGATGGGACGGTGAGGCACCATATGGCAGGTCTGAGACAAGCGCACCTGAGAGCAGGTTTGCCGGCTCCAGTTTGGAGGGACATGGCCAAGCTGGGACAGATCAGGAAAGGCATGGCCAGAAGGAGGGCAATCCAAGGCGTGGTGGGATTGCAAAGAGACCCGTTAACGTGGAGGCACTTGGAGGCGCTGCATCGGGCATGGGAAGGGACAACCCGGGACAAGATTATGTGGTGGGCGGCGGCCTGTCTGTGTTTCTTTGGCTGCCTGAGAGCAGGAGAGGCGTTGGCTCCCGAGAAGGAGGAGTTTGATCCCGGGACACACCTGGCATGGGAAGATGTGGGACTGGAGCAAGGTAAATGCCCAAATGGATCAGAGTGAAGATAAAGGAGTAAAAAACCGACAGGACGAGGCAGGGCGCCTTCATCACGGTGTACAGGTCAAGGAAGAAGATTTGTCCAGTGGCAGCACTGCTCAAATACATGGTGCTGAGAGGAGAGGGACAGGGGCCGTTTTTTAGATATGAGCACGGAAAGGGCCTGACAAGGAGAGTCTTTGTGGCGGAAGTAAAGAAAGCGTTGGTGTCACAAGGCATGGATGCTGTGGGCATATCGGGTCACAGCTTCAGAATTGGGGCGGCCATGACGGCAGCTATGAATGGAGCATCGGACGAGGACGTCAAAGCTCTGGGCAGATGGAAGAGTAGGGAGTACAAAGGGTACGTTCGAACTGGGAGCAGAGCCCAGGCAACGTCGGCACAATGGGTGACGATGGCTCCGGAGGAAAAGAGTCAAGGGGAAGAAGGAGCGGCGCCGGGAGAGTGACATGGTGGACGCCCTGTCAAGTCATTCAGTGAACGAGCCAGTGGCAAGGGAGGTGTCATGATAGAGTTGTTTGTATGTGCATATTAATATATATAAAAAAAAAGGGGGAGAAAGAAAGCTAAGTAACAGAGAAAGAGAGGGGTCAGTAAGGTCGTATAAGGTGTGGGTGTGCAGATGTGTGCGTCGGAGTAGGCGGGGCTCTCCGGGGGGGCCTTGGGTGGGGCGGAGCAACAGCAAGGGGTGTGTTGCTAGGCAACACGCTGTTGCTAGGCACGCCCTCCGGCGGTAAAGGCCGAGGAGCGTGGCCCATCCAAGGCCCAGGGCGGAAGCCAGCGCGCGTATAAGCGAAAAGGTCATGCGCGCGCCTCTCGCACACACGGCTGGTAACAGAGTTAAAGGAAAAGAATACTGAACAAGAGTAACGAAATATGTTTAACACGAACGCCCGAGTAGGTAACATACTACAGCATAAACAATTAATGTTCACACACACACACACACACACACACACACACACACACACACACACACACACACACACACACAGTCCTTTTTCTTCTTTCTTCATGTGGGTGTGCCCACGGTGTGGTTTATGAGGGAGCTAGAGTAATGCTTGTAAGAGGTACTAAACTACTGAAGATCTGTTAGTCTAACTGTTCACTGTATTGTGGTGGAGTACAAGGGGTGTGGCTAACACTAGTAGGTCACTATGACTACCAAGTACCACGCCCACAATGATGCTTGATGTAATAAACTGTTAACATGCAGTGACATACTTCATTCTTACAGTTATCAAGTTCTGACCCTTCAAAAAACTAGATTGAAACTTCCTCACCTAAAGGGGTCGGAAAAAAGCAAAGAAAAATGTGAAAAATCTTAGTTGTCGTCGGGTGTAGTATTATGTTCTACTTGTAGCGGTTAGCCTTACAATAGGATTGTTCTATCACTCCGAAGGATCATATCAAAACTCCCATAAAACAGTTACAACCAGTATATATGCATGTGATACAGGAAGTATATTTGACCACAAGTGGTACAGGAAACATTACAAAGTTCATTGACAATAAACACACATAACTGTTATTCCACACTGGGGATTCGAACCCAGGGCCACTGGCTTTAGCCACCAGTGCTCTAACCACTGAGCTACGACAACCCTCAACTTCCTCTGGTGCTTCATGTTAGTAGTTCACACGGCCATAACCATGGATCTAACCTCAAAACTGAAAATGGTATATGGTCAGTAATACACATGTGTATAAAAATTTATATGTCTAACTTTCACACAACTGTACCCATAGACAAAATAGTGTTACAAAAAACCCAACCATTTGTACTCTTCAACTGGATGCACTGTGCTTAGTAGTGGTAGTGAGGTTTTGCTATGAATACAATTACATCACATGACCCTCTCAACTGACAGTACTGTGGGTGGAGTTAGTCCCTTGTATATTGTGTTGATAGATCTAGTGTGTCTGATCACAACCTCTGAGGTTAGCTGTAGAATCCAACATGGCTGAAGATATAGTTCATGAGGGGAAGAGTTTGGAGCAGTTAGAGCAAGAGATCACTTGTGCTGTCTGTCAGGAACACTACACAGAGCCTAAGGTCCTCCCTTGTCTCCACTACTACTGCAAAGAGTGCATCCTCAAACTGGCCCGAAGGACAGCCTCCAACCAACCTTTCTCTTGTCCAGAGTGTCGCCAGAAGACCAGCCTCCCAGAGGGAGGTGTGGAGGAACTCAAAACAGCTTTCTTTGTCAACCGCTTCCAGTCCCACTTGTCTGTGATGAAGCGAGTCCATGGCAAGGTAGAGGTGAAGTGTGAGGAGTGCACAGACTCTGGAAACAAAGCTCAAGCATTCTGTCGCCAATGTGCCATGTTTATCTGCAAGGAATGCGCAAGACAGCACAAGAGAATGAAGTCCTTTGCTTCTCACCAAGTTGTCTCTCTTGAAGACCTCAGACAAGGCACAGCTAGAGAGATAGCTGTGAAGGAGCCTCCCACTAAGAAGTGTCTCACTCACGAGGAGCCCCTCGCTATCTACTGTTTTGATTGCAAGTCTCTTATATGTCTTCACTGTACAGTGACAGTTCATAAGGAACACAAGTTCGAGTTCAGCAAGGTGGCAGCTCCAGACACCAAGAAGAAGCTTCTGGAGAATCTGAGTCCCTTGAGAGCAGCAGCAGTGGCCTTATCAGGAGCTGTTACAGACATCCAGACTACCAAGCAGGAGGTAGAGGCCCAGGGCAACTCTGTAGCTAACACCATCCACACCTCCTTCAATCAGCTCCAACTCCTCTTGGACAAACACAAGCAACAGCTACTCCACCAAGCAGCAAATCAAGTTCAACAGAAGACAGACAAGCTTACAGCTCAGGAGAAGAGCTTGTCTGTAGCTACTGCAGAGGTCCAGAGTATCGTAGACTACACTGAGAGATTTGTAGGCCATTGTTCAGACAACGAGGTAATGAGCATGCACACTGAGATCAGGAGGAGAATACAGCAAGAGGTAGGAGAACACAGCAAGTCAGGGAGGAGCCTGGAGCCAGTGGAGGAGGCAGACGTGGGGGTAGAGGTGAGGTGCGATGAGGCACTACAGGAGCTCTGTCAGTCCAAGGCCAAGATCACTCGACTAGCTCTAGACCCAGCCCAGTGTACAGTGAGGGGTGAGGGGACACACACAGCAGAGGTCAACCAAACAGCCGAGGTTACCTTGACTACTAAACTAACTAACAAGAAGACAACTAGACGTAGAGCTGTAGTAGTCAGTGAGTTGAAGTCTCTGTACGATGGATCAGTCGTCAAGTGTGAGGTGGACCAATCAAGACCTGGGGAATATCGTATCCAGTACACACCCACTGTGCGCGGACGTCATGAACTAACTGTGTCAGTAGACGGGCAGCAAGTAGCAGGTAGTCCCTTCCCTGTGTCTGTCTCCATCTCTCCTACTCTACTAGGCAAGCCTGGTAAAGTGTGGACAGGAATAGAACGCCCTACTGGCATCACAACTAATTCTGTAGGTGAAGTTATTGTAGCTAAATATGGGAGAAACATTGTGAAGATAGACAAGGAGGGGAAGAAGACAGTGCTTGTGAAACATTCTAAAACTAAAATAAATTGGTTGTCTTCTATTGCTACAGATGAAGAAGACAATATTTACTGCACTAGTGAAGACAGTAATAAGATCCTGCAATGTGACAAGAATGGAGGCAATGTTCAGGTGCATGAGATCCAGCAGGTGAAAGGTCCAGGATACAGGGGAGTGGCAGTAGTAGGAGATGAAGTGATGGTTTGTGAGTGTAACAATAGAGGTACTATTCTAGTATATGACAGAGAAGTCAAGTATGTGAGGCGTATTGAACAAGATGGTATGGGAGCGTTCTTCAACATATCTGCAGACCCACAAGGCAACCTCTATGTCACTGACTATGATAATGATTGTATCCGAGTCTTCAGTAATGATGGTGTCTTACTACGATCCTTTGGCTGTGATGATGATGGAGTGAAGAAACTAAACGAGCCTCGGTGTGTGTGTGTATCTGGTCAGTATGTGTATGTCACTAACTGGGGTGGTCATAATGTGTCAGTGTTTACTACAGAAGGAGAGTATGTCACTTCATTTGGTCAGTGTGGTGATGAGGAAGGTGAATTCAAGTGTCCTCAAAGTATATGTGTAGATGTTGATAACTTTATATATGTGACTGATTTATTCAACAACAGAGTTCAATGTTTCTAATGAGTTTTATGTCACTTTGTTTAATAATAATGTTGGACTTTTTATATTTTGTTGAAAAAGGAATTGGTATAATTTGGAGTAGATCAAGTGATGAGCTAGTTACTGGATTTGAGGGAACAGAAGCTAGTGCACTAGAGAAGTGGACATCTCATAGAGTCTCACAGGATTGGTCTGTCTAGTTTCAGTAGAACAGGTTCCACACCTGTCTCTGTCTGACCTGGTAATAACACAGAACTTCAAACAGAAACAACCCTTTACCTGACAAGACCAACTAGACACATTATTGCAGTAAGCCACACCCACACCCCTGCATTGGGAACAATGGCATAGCTGCCAACCTTCCCGGTTTTGATGGGAAATCCCTGTTTTTTAGCATTTCCCTGTTCCCCCCCCCCCCCCCCCCCCCCCCCCACACACACACACACACACATCTCTATGGTAATGTACTGGTGTGAAACAGTTTGTACATGTATTTGTTTATTAGTGTCATAATCCTGACTTGGATGACAGTCAACTGATAGCATTTGATGCACAACACGAGACTAAGAGGAAGGAACAGCTGGAGAAATTACTAAACAGGTAAGGTGTGGTACTAGTTGCAGATATTTGTGATATGCGGGGCGGGGGTGTGATACTCCCTGTGGGTGTTATGGGTGTGTGTGTGACACTCCCTGTGGGTGTTATGGGTGTGTGTGACACTCCATGTGGGTGTTATGGGTGTGTGTATGACATTCCCTTTGGGTGTTATGGGTGTGTATGACACTCCCTGTGGGGGTTATGGGTGTGTGTATTACACTCCCTGTGGTTGTTATGGGTGTGTGTGTGACCATTGATAAAAGAATGGGATTGGAAATAAAAGCAGGCGTGGTAACATTACCTACACACCAGTTTTTTTGCAGCCTTCTCATTTTATTTACATAGTTTAGTGTGTGGAGCCTACAATGAGTTCAGCCAGATACACAGAAACTGTGATATCCGCTATACCAACAGGTACCGACTTGAACAAGGAAGCTGGAGTTTGTAATAAGGAAGCTGGAGTTTGTAATAAGGAAGCTGGAGTTTGTAATAAGTCCCTTACTAATCTTTTGGACATATCTTCAACAGAAGAGCACAAAAACTTGTTTAATAGCTTCTGCAAGGAACTAATGTGCATTATTCATGGTTGTTTTGACCATTTTCATCACATTTTCCCTCCTTTGGCTAAGATGAGGGCTCACAGGGACTTCTCTATGCTGTCAACATGGTGGACTTTTTGTTATCAATGATGAAACATTTGAACTTTTCAGGGCCATTGAATTGATGACTGGACAGGTTCTTCCCCAACATTTGGCAGGAAGATCAGCACAGCCTGATTGTTTAGGCAAAGAAGAATTAGTAAAGCTGATTGTACGTGATGATGCGGTTCAGCTGAAATGGAGGCAATTGGCAACTGACATTGTGGATGAAGAAGATGCCAATGAGTGTCTTCATAGGATAGTGGACATGTGGGTGAAAATAAGGGGATTTGCTGTCACCTCTAAGTGGATGGTAGACTATAAAGTAGCAAAAGGCAAGACAGTGAAGAAATCTAAGTGTTTGTGAAAAGAGCTGAAAGAAGCAGTGAATCTTGACTCCCTTCCTCCCTTAAAGCAGTGAATCTTGACTCCCTTCCTCCCTTAAAGCAGTGAATCTTGACTCCCTTCCTCCCTTAAAGCAGTGAATCTTGACTCCCTTCCTCCCTTAAAGCAGTGAATCTTGACTCCCTTCCTCCCTTAAAGCAGTGAATCTTGACTCCCTTCCTCCCTTAAAGCAGTGAATCTTGACTCCCTTCCTTCCTTAAAGCAGTGAATCTTGACTCCCTTCCTTCCTTAAAGCAGTGAATCTTGACTCCCTTCCTTCCTTAAAGCAGTGAATCTTGACTCCCTTCCTTCCTTAAAGCAGTGAATCTTGACTCCCTTCCTCCCTTAAAGCAGTGAATCTTGACTCCCTTCCTCCCTTAAAGCAGTGAATCTTGACTCCCTGAGCAGTTCGAATCCCTCCCTTCCTCCCTGAAAAGCAGTGAATCTGACTCCCTTTCCCTTAAAGCAGTGAATCTTGACTCCTTCCTTCCTTAAAGCAGTGAATCTTGACTCCCTCCCTTAAAGCAGTGAATCTTGACTCCTTCTCCCTTAAAGCAGTGAATATTGATCCCTTCCTCCCTTAAAGCAGTGAATCTTGACTCCCTTCCTCCCTTAAAGCAGTGAATCTTGATCCCTTCCTCCCTTAAAGCAGTGAATCTTGACTCCCTTCCTCCCTTAAAGCAGTGAATCTTGACTCCCTTCCTTCCTTAAAGCAGTGAATCTTGACTCCCTTCCTTCCTTAAAGCAGTGAATCTTGACTCCCTTCCTTCCTTAAAGCAGTGAATCTTGACTCCCTTCCTCCCTTAAAGCAGTGAATCTTGACTCCCTTCCTTCCTTAAAGCAGTGAATCTTGACTCCCTTCCTTCCTTAAAGCAGTGAATCTTGACTCCCTTCCTCCCTTAAAGCAGTGAATCTTGACTCCCTTCCTCCCTTAAAGCAGTGAATCTTGACTCCCTTCCTCCCTTAAAGCAGTGAATCTTGACTCCCTTCCTTCCTTAAAGCAGTGAATCTTGACTCCCTTCCTCCCTTAAAGCAGTGAATCTTGACTCCCTTCCTTCCTTAAAGCAGTGAATCTTGACTCCCTTCCTCCCTTAAAGCAGTGAATCTTGACTCCCTTCCTCCCTTAAAGCAGTGAATCTTGACTCCCTTCCTCCCTTAAAGCAGTGAATCTTGACTCCCTTCCTTCCTCCCTTATTGTATCTTCTATTACTTGTAATAATAATATTGTTCACCAATAGCTACTTACATTATATAAACATATTGTCATTATCATTGCACATGAATTTAATTATATGCGACTTTCTTTTCTTCTTTGGGAGTGGAGTGCTGTTAATAACTTCCTCTCGAAGTGTGTGTCGTTTTCTTGAGGAATTTCCTCTCACAGGAGGCATGTCATACTTGCCTGCATGCGTGGAGATTGTGCTGATGCTATACAAGCATGGATGGTTGGGTTTTGGCACCAGACACCTCGCAACTGCTGTTGAGAAAAATAATTTTCCAGTGGGTCCTGTGAGAACCACTCACTGAGTATGTACTATCCAGCCATGAAGAGTTTCTCCAGCAGAAATTTGGAACCATCAACAAATGATTTCACTGGACATTAAAATTGAAATTACAACTGTAATGTAACTTAATTACAGACCTGTAATGCGTAATCCTACTATGGTCTCACAACTCAAAAGCATTTTCTGTTTATCTGTGTCTGAGACATCCATTGTCCTGCCAACACTCCTCCCACTCCTTAAGATAACCCAAGAAATCCTCCTCTAGCCACTGAAAAAGAAAATGCAACAATTCATGAAAGGTGGTGTCCTCCAAATAAGTCTTACTCTCAATCCTCCATCATCTTTGCTAGAGTATGGCTTCAGATTAGGTTTCTTCTCTTGATGTGCTCTGAGGGTGCCAGACATTAAAGCAGTGTCGAAGAAAGTGTCTAATGTTTTATAAACAACTGAGTTTGAGTGGTAGCTTCATCCCCATAGTAAGTAAATGCTGTCGACACGCTGTCACTTAGAACCTACAATATAAATCAGTCATTATAGACATAATTTACACTATACTACACACACACACACACACACACACACACACACACACACACACACACAATTATGATGGTCACTTCAGCAGCCAAGTCCACTCGCATTCTGCTGTATGGAAGTCAAGTCAAGATGTTCCTTAGACAACTTTTTTAACAGAAACAGTCCTTCACTACGAGGAGAGAGAGATCTTTGCCTTTTGCCATGAAATGTATTGCATCTACACCCATAGGTTGTGTGTACTGCATCTATACCCATAGGTTGTGTGTACTGCATCTATACCCATAGGTTGTGTGTATTGCATCTATACCCATAGGTTGTGTGTACTGCATCTATACCCATAGGTTGTGTGTACTGCATCTATACCCATAGGTTGTGTGTATTGCATCTATACCCATAGGTTGTGTGTATTGCATCTATACCCATAGGTTGTGTGTATTGCATCTATACCCATAGGTTGTGTGTACTGCATCTATACCCATAGGTTGTGTGTATTGCATCTGTACTCATAGGTTGTGTGTACTGCATCTATACCCATAGGTTGTGTGTATTGCATCTATACCCATAGGTTGTCTGTATTGCATCTATACCCGTAGGTTGTGTGTACTGCATCTATACCCATAGGTTGTGTGTATTGCATCTATACCCATAGGTTGTGTGTACTGCATCTATACCCATAGGTTGTGTGTATTGCATCTATACCCATAGGTTGTGTGTATTGCATCTATACCCATAGGTTGTGTGTACTGCATCTATACCCATAGGTTGTGTGTATTGCATCTATACCCATAGGTTGTGTGTACTGCATCTATACCCATAGGTTGTGTGTATTGCATCTATACCCATAGGTTGCAGGGTTTCATACAGGATTTGCGTTTAGGGGGGGGAAATTTGGGATTGTATGAAACAGTCCTGATTTTTTAAGTACTTCAATGAAACTAGTAAATGTAATATATTTAACAGCGTTTAATCTAATGAGGGGACATAGGAAAAACTTCTCTCCCCCTTCCCCCCACCTCCCACATCCAATCCAGAATTATTCTTCAAAGATATTGTCAAAAAAAGCAGAATTGCAATGAAAATCAGGTCAATTAACATAGAGCTAACAAATTTTGTAGAGTTAATAAACTTTTCCCTCCTTATTCCTCAACACCTCTGCTAAACAAGGATGATTTAATATCAGAGTGGGCTATATTCAAGAGAGCATTGCTTCAAGAAAGAGATGAAATTATGAAGTCAAAATCACTGGAGAAAGCACCAGAGTTCCAAGAAGTATTAGAAGAACTGAAACGCTCAGCTGCTTACACGGGAATTTTTTCAGAGACGTTTAAACTGATTGACATTATGCTTTCGATTCCAGTTGGTACAGCCACAGCTAAGAGATCTTTTAGTGAAATGAAACTCATAAAAACTAGATTACGAAGCCGGCTGACAGAACAGAACTTGGCATGGTTAATGAGAATTGCCATTGAAGGTCCTGAACTGAACGAAATAAACTTTAGTGAAATATTAGATATATTCGAACAAAGCGATCATAGAATCATACTTTGAGAGTGACTTTATTTAACGTGTCTTTGTTCTTATGGTATTGCTATTATGAAATTCAAATCTATTAAATAATTGAATGAGCAAAATCTTTGGGGGGGGAAATTTTCCCCACCCCCCCCCCCCCCCCCCCCCACCCCCCCCCCCCTCTAATGAAACCTGGGTTGTGTGTATTGCATCTATACCCATAGGTTGTGTGTATTGCATCTATACCCATAGGTTGTGTGTATTGCATCTATACCCATAGGTTGTGTGTATTGCATCTATACCCATAGGTTGTGTGTATTGCATCTATACCCATAGGTTGTGTGTATTGCATCTACACCCGTAGGTTGTGTGTATTGCATCTATACCCGTAGGTTGTGTATATTGCATCTATACCCATAGGTTGTGTGTACTGCATCTATACCCATAGGTTGTGTGTATTGCATCTATACCCATAGGTTGTGTGTACTGCATCTACACCCGTAGGTTGTGTGTATTGCATCTATACCCATAGGTTGTGTGTATTGCATCTATACCCATAGGTTGTGTGTACTGCATCTATACCCATAGGTTGTGTGTATTGCATCTATACCCGTAGGTTGTGTGTATTGCATCTACACCCATAGGTTGTGTGTATTGCATCTATACCCGTAGGTTGTGTGTATTGCATCTATACCCATAGGTTGTGTGTATTGCATCTACACCCATAGGTTGTGTGTGTATTGCATCTATACCCGTAGGTTGTGTGTATTGCATCTATACCCATAGGTTGTGTGTACTGCATCTATACCCATAGGTTGTGTGTACTGCATCTATACCAGGGATTTTTTTAGAAAAATTGCTAAGGGGGGGCAAAATAGAGATTTTTGTTAGCAAGGGGGGGCATGCATGTGTCAGAGTGCATGCATTAATTGTGTCGTGTGTGCCTGTATTAATTATTAATGTGTGTGTGCCTGCTTAAGTGTGTGTGTGCCTGCTTAAGTGTGTGTGTGCCTGCTTAAGTGTGTGTGTGCCTGCTTAAGTGTGTGTGTGCCTGCTTAAGTGTGTGTGTGCCTGCTTAAGTGTGTGTGTGCCTGCTTAAGTGTGTGTGTGCCTGCTTAAGTGTGTGTGCCTGCTTAAGTGTATGTGTGCCTCCATGATCCAGCTTGAATAGCAGTGACCTTGCAAAAAAAGGGTGAAAAGTAATGTAATTGACATGTCATATTGACACCTTTTTATGATTGTTTGCACCTGCAATAGCTGTACACAAACTGGAGACAGTTGCCAGGCCAGCACTTGCAAGCACAACCACAACAGTTGTGCTTGCAAATGCTGGCACAACCCTGTTAGCCTATATAAGTCTGTGCTTGAGTAGCTTAGTTAGTTAGTTCAAGAAGTCTTGAGAAGATGGATATTCGGCATTACTTTAGTGCAAGCACTTCAAAGCAGTCTTCTACACCAGCATCTACTAGTAGTAGCAGTGAAGATGAGGAGCCATTGTCTTCTGATAGCCAAAGCCTAGAGCCACCTCCAACTAAAAGAAGTCTTTCCAGCACGGCTAACTATAGAGCTAAGTCGAAGTATAAAACAAAATCAGGCCAGCGGAAGTACAACAAAAAGTGGGAAAAGCAGTTTCTTTGGTTAGAATATGATGAAAATTACCGCGGAGCATTCTGCAAAACTTGTCGAAAGTACGATCATCATCCTTCTCAAAAGACAGGTGGAGCATGGATTACAAAGCCATTTAAAAATTGGAAAAAAGCGGTTGAGAAGATGCGTGCCCATGCAAAGAGTGATACTCACATTCGCCGTTCCGAAGCTGAATTGCTGGCTACTAAGAAGGAAGTATCCATTTTAGAGCAACTGCGGAGTGTCATAGAAGAGCAGAGGATCAGAAACAGGAAGGGAATTAAGGCACTTTTGCGATGTACTCACTTCCTTGCACGAAATCACATTCCTCACACCACCAATTTTGCTGCTCTGGTTAATTTGATTGTGTCTTGTGGTGATGATTTAAAACAATTTACTGAAAAATCTGCAAGAAATGCTACCTACACCTCTACAGATTCTGTTTCCGATTTTCTGGAGGCACTGGGATTGTGGGTAGAAGAATCTCAGCTCAAACGCCTTCGCAAGGCTCCTTTCTATAGTGTGATGGCTGACGAATCCACAGATATATCAACAATCGAAGAGCTTTCTCTTTGTTTTCGTTGGGAGGAAAATGGAGAACCCGTTGAACATTTTTTTGACACCATTCCATTGAAAAAAAACTGATGCTGCATCTATCTATACCACTTTGACTGACTGGTTCAAGCAGAAGGGTATTCAGCCTACTAAGCTTGTCGGAATGGGGTTTGATGGAGCAGCAACGTTTTCTGGAGTCAGAACTGGAGTCCAGGCGAGACTCAAGAAGAATTCTCCTCGAGCTCTCTATGTTCACTGCCATTGCCACTTACTCCAACTTGCTTGTGTTCAAGCTGCAAACCACACTCCTGGAATTGAGCATGTTTACAAGACATTGCTCACTCTATGGACATTTTTCACTACTCTCCCAAAAGAGCAGAACACCTGAAGAGTGTACAGCGTGTGCTTGACCTACCTGAACTGAAGGTCACCAAACCGTCCGACACCCGTTGGTTAGCTCATGAACAATGTGTCAAGGCAGTGAAAAAGAGCTATGCTTCCATTGTGATTGCTCTTGAGTCCTTCTATGAGCAAACACATGAGCCAGAAGCACTGGGGCTCAACAAAGCTCTATCAAAGAAGTCTACTGTGATGGCAATCTACCTCCTTGACTTCGTGCTGCCCCAAGTTGCTAAACTAAGCAGATGTCTTCAAGCAGAAAAGCTCGACTTGACCGCTATTTCTGGTTTGGTTGATTATACTCTGCAAACTCTTCATGAATCTTTGTTACCTGCTGCAAATTGGGTGCTGGAGCTATACTAGATGCCCAAGATGAGCTTCAAGCTATCGCAATAATTGACTCTGAATCTATCACTTCCTTTCAAGATAAAGTGGCTAAACCCTTCGTCACTGACTTGAAAGAAAATATTTCGAGGAGATTTTCTTCCCAAGATATTGTAGCATCATTTAGTATCTTTGACTCTTCAAAGCTACCACAAAAAGACTCTCCTGATCTGTCGTCATATGGGGATGAATTCCTTGGTGTTCTTGAGGACCACTACGGCAAGGAACTTGCAGCCAAGTCAGTACAGGGAGAGGAATTTACCGTGCCAGCTTTAGTTTCCTCTGACATTCGCACAGAGTGGGTGACATTCAGGAGATACATCACTACTCGGCCTAAGGAAGACAATACGAAATTGCTGATGGAATTAGCTACCAACAGCATGCTTGTACAGATGTTTCCCCATCTCAGTGACCTTGCCAAGGTGTGCCTTTCGATTCCTGCATCTGTGGAACGAAGCTTCTCCCAAATGAAGATGATCAAAACAAGGCTAAGGAGTCGTCTTGGAGAACAAAATCTAGCTCACCTGATGAGAATAGCAATAGAAATGCCTGAAGAACTTCCAGATGACATTGTAGAAAGTGTAATCGATATTTGGAACAGAAAGACTAGACGTATTGCTGTATAAATGTATTGCTGTATAAATGTATTGCTGTATAAATGTATTGCTGTATAAACGTATTGCTGTATAAATACACTTATATTTTGCTTAAATAAAATTGTTTGTTGCCTAATAATTAGACTAATGGATATAATAATTTAAAAAAATGCAGTACATAGTCACACAGGTCTATTTAGAATAATGAAATTTCATTTCAAATGCTCAAGGGGGGGCACAAAATCCTCTAGGGGGGGCGAATGACCCCCCCCCCCCCCCCCCCCAAAAAAAACCTGTATACCATAGGTTGTGTGTAGTTCTATACCCTAGGTTGTGTGTACTGCATCTATACACCATAGGTTGTGTGTTATTGCATCACACCCATAGGTTGTGTGTATTGCATCTTACCCGTAGGTTGTTGTGTATGCATCTGATACCATAGGTGTGTGTACTGATCTATACCATAGGTTATGGTACTGCATCTACACCCGTAGGTTGTGTGTATTTGCATCTATACCCATAGGTTGTGTTGTACGCATTATACCCAGAGGTTGTGTGTATTGCAATCTATTACCCATAGGTGTGTGGATTGCATCTATACACATAGGTTGTGTATTGCATCTTACCCATAGGTTGTGTGTCCTGCATCTATACCCAAGGTTGTGTGTATTGCATCTATACCCATAGGTTGGTTGTATTGCATCTAACCCATAGGTTTGGTATTGACATCAACCCATAGGTTGTGTGTACTGCATCTATGCCCATAGGTTGTGTGTACTGCATCTATGCCCATAGGTTGTGTGTATTGCATCTATGCCCATAGGTTGTGTGTATTGCATTTATACCCATAGGTTGTGTGTATTGCATCTATACCCATAGGTTGTGTGTACTGCATCTGTACCCATATGTTGTGTGTATTGCATCTACACCCATAGGTTGTGTGTATTGCATCTATACCCATAGGTTGTGTGTATTGCATCTACACCCATAGGTTGTGTGTACTGCATCTATACCCATAGGTTGTGTGTACTGCATCTATACCCATAGGTTGTGTGTATTGCATCTACACCCATAGGTTGTGTGTACTGCATCTATACCCATAGGTTGTGTGTACTGCATCTACACCCATAGGTTGTGTGTATTGCATCTATACCCATAGGTTGTGTGTATTGCATCTATGCCCATAGGTTGTCTGTATTGCATCTACACCCATAGGTTGTGTGTATTGCATCTACACCCATAGGTTGTGTGTATTGCATCTATACCCATAGGTTGTGTGTACTGCATCTATACCCGTAGGTTGTGTGTATTGCATCTATACCCATAGGTTGTGTGTACTGCATCTATACCCATAGGTTGTGTGTATTGCATCTATACCCATAGGTTGTGTGTATTGCATCTATACCCATAGGTTGTGTGTACTGCATCTATACCCATAGGTTGTGTGTATTGCATCATACCATAGGTTGTTGGTACTGCATCTATACCAATAGGGTGTGTGTACTGCATTATCCCATAGGTTGTGTGTATTGCATTTTACCCATAGGTTGTGTGTATGCATATATTACCATAGGTTGTGTGTATTGCATCTACACCATAGGTTGTGTGTATTGCATCTATACCGTCTATGTGTGTGTATTGCATCTATACCCATAGGTTGTGTTACTGCATCTATACCCATAGTTATTGTGTATTGCATCTACACCCGTAGGTTGTGTGTATCGCATATATTACCCATAGGTTGTTGGTTACTGCATCTATACCCATAGGTTGTGTGTATTGCATTATAACCCATAGGTTGTGTGTATTGCACTATACCCATAGGTTGTTGTGTATTGATTCGATACCATAGGTTGTGTGTATTGCATCTATACCCATAGGTTGTGTGTATTGCATCTATACCCATAGGTTGTGTGTATTGCATCTATACCCATAGGTTGTGTGTATTGCATCTATACCCATAGGTTGTGTGTACTGCATCTATACCCATAGGTTGTGTGTACTGCATCTATGCCCATAGGTTGTGTGTATTGCATCTATGCCCATAGGTTGTGTGTATTGCATTTATACCCATAGGTTGTGTGTATTGCATCTATACCCATAGGTTGTGTGTACTGCATCTGTACCCATATGTTGTGTGTATTGCATCTACACCCATAGGTTGTGTGTATTGCATCTATACCCATAGGTTGTGTGTATTGCATCTACACCCATAGGTTGTGTGTACTGCATCTATACCCATAGGTTGTGTGTACTGCATCTATACCCATAGGTTGTGTGTATTGCATCTACACCCATAGGTTGTGTGTACTGCATCTATACCCATAGGTTGTGTGTACTGCATCTACACCCATAGGTTGTGTGTATTGCATCTATACCCATAGGTTGTGTGTATTGCATCTATGCCCATAGGTTGTCTGTATTGCATCTACACCCATAGGTTGTGTGTATTGCATCTACACCCATAGGTTGTGTGTATTGCATCTATACCCATAGGTTGTGTGTACTGCATCTATACCCGTAGGTTGTGTGTATTGCATCTATACCCATAGGTTGTCTGTATTGCATCTACACCCATAGGTTGTGTGTATTGCATCTACACCCATAGGTTGTGTGTATTGCATCTATACCCATAGGTTGTGTGTACTGCATCTATACCCATAGGTTGTGTGTATTGCATCTATACCCATAGGTTGTGTGTACTGCATCTATACCCATAGGTTGTGTGTACTGCATCTATACCCATAGGTTGTGTGTACTGCATCTATACCCATAGGTTGTGTGTACTGCATCTATACCCATAGGTTGTGTGTATTGCATCTACACCCATAGGTTGTGTGTACTGCATCTATACCCATAGGTTGTGTGTACTGCATCTACACCCATAGGTTGTGTGTATTGCATCTATACCCATAGGTTGTGTGTATTGCATCTATACCCATAGGTTGTGTGTACTGCATCTATACCCATAGGTTGTGTGTACTGCATCTATACCCATAGGTTGTGTGTACTGCATCTATACCCGTAGGTTGTGTGTATTGCATCTATACCCGTAGGTTGTGTGTATTGCATTCACCCATAGGTGTGTGCTTTGTCCGGCAATCTATGACCCATAGGTGTGTGTACCTGACATCTATAACCCATAGGTTGTGTGTACTGCATCTACACCCATAGGTTGTGTGTATTGCATCATACCCATAGGTTGTGTGGACTGCATCATATACCCATAGGTTGTGTGTATTGCATCATACCCATAGGGTATGTGTTGTGTATTGCATCTATACCATAGTTGGGTGTACTGCATCTATACCCATAGGTTGTGTGTTGTACTGCATCTATACCCATAGGTGTGTGTTGTACTGCATCTAAACCATTAGGTTGTGTGTTATTGCATAGATACCCATAGGTTGGTGTACTGCATCTATACCCATAGGTTGTGTGTTACTGCCTCTACACCCATAGGTGTGTGTTTGCATGATACCCATTAGGTTGTGTGTACTGCATCTTACCCATAGGTTGTGTGTATTGCTCTATACCCATAGGTTGTGGTTATTGATCTATACCCAAGGTTGTGTGTACTGCATCATTACCCATAGGTTGTGTGTATTGATCTATACCCATAGGTTGTGTGTATTGCATCTATACCCATAGGTTGTGTGTATTGCATCTATACCCATAGGTTGTGTGTACTGCATCTATACCCATAGGTTGTGTGTACTGCATCTATACCCATAGGTTGTGTGTACTGCATCTATACCCGTAGGTTGTGTGTATTGCATCTATACCCATAGGTTGTGTGTATTGCATCTATACCCATAGGTTGTGTGTACTGCATCTATACCCATAGGTTGTGTGTACTGCATCTATACCCATAGGTGTGTGTATTGCATCTATACCCATAGGTTGTGTGTACTGCATCTATACCCATAGGTTGTGTGTATAGCATCTATACCCATAGTTGTGTGTACTTGCATCTATACCCATAGGTTGTGTGTTGTGTGTACTGCATCTATACCCATAGGTTGTGTGTACTGCATCTATACCCATAGGTTGTGTGTATTGCATCTACACCCATAGGTTGTGTGTATTGCATCTACACCCATAGGTTGTGTGTATTGCATCTATACCCATAGGTTGTGTGTACTGCATCTATACCCATAGGTTGTGTGTATTGCATCTATACCCATAGGTTGTGTGGCATCTATACCCAGAGGTGTGTGTATTGCATCTACACCATAGGTTGTGTGTATGATCTATACCCATAGGTTGTGTGTATTGCATCATACCCATAGGTTAGGTGTATTGCGTAGGTTGTGTGTGCATCTATACCCATAGGTTGTGTGTATTGCATCTATACCCATAGGTTGTGTGTATTGCATCTGTACCCATAGGTTGTGTGTATTGCATCTATACCCATAGGTTGTGTGTATTGCATCTATACCCATAGGTTGTGTGTATTGCATCTATACCCATAGGTTGTGTGTACTGCATCTATACCCATAGGTTGTGTGTACTGCATCTATACCCATAGGTTGTGTGTATTGCATCTATACCCATAGGTTGTGTGTACTGCATCTATACCCATAGGTTGTGTGTATTGCATCTATACCCATAGGTTGTGTGTATTGCATCTATACCCATAGGTTGTGTGTATTGCATCTATACCCATAGGTTGTGTGTACTGCATCTATACCCGTAGGTTGTGTGTATTGCATCTATACCCATAGGTTAAGATAAGGGATCAAAACATTTTTAGTTGACTGACTGTAGAGAGGTATTACTCGAATCACTGATTTTTTTTTTTTTCATGGAAAATATCAAGTAAGATTAAAATGGTATCTTGCCTTATGAGGCTCTGCAGGTGGTAAGCCAGCTCTGAGGAACCACAAACAATAGTAGTCAATGTTACACGCCTCAGATCAGCGTTTGGTACTGTTTCTATGGGCACACGTGATCCGTTTCCAATCCTGGTAAATTATTTTAACAATGGTGTGACACTCCCTGTGGGTGTTATGGGTGGATGTGTGACACTCCCTGTGGGGGTTATGGGTGTGTGTGTGACACTCCCTGTGGGAGTTATAGGTGTGTGTGATACTCCCTATGGTGTTATGGGTGTGTGTGACACTCCCTGTGGGGGTTATGGGTGTGTGTGATACTCCCTGTGGGTGTTATGGGTGTGTGTGTGACTCCCTGTGGGGTTATGGGTGTGTGTGTGACACTCCCTGTGCGGTTATGGGGGTGTGTGATACTCCCTGTGGGTGTTATGGGTGTGTGTGACTCCCTGTGGGTGTTATGGGTGTGTGTGACACTCCCTGTGAGGTTATGGGTGTGTGTTATACTCCTTGTGGGTGTTATGGGGTGTGTGATACGCCCTGTGGGTGTTTACAATACCCCCTCTGTGTGGGTGTGATTCAGGACGGAGGAGCAGGTGAGAGAAGAAGAAGTTCTAGTGGCAGAACTCAAGAAGATAGAGATGAGGAAGAGAGAGAGGGAGAGGAAACAGCAAGACTTGCAGAAACTCATCTCTGCAGCTGAGCAAAACACAGACAAGTGAGTCAGTGTTGCCATGGTAACAAAACACAGGCAAGTGAGTTAGTGTTGCCACGGTAACAAAACATATACAAGTCAGGCAGTATTGCCACGGTAACAAAACACAGGAGGGGGGGGGGGGGGAGTGTAATGAAGTGCACCTGTACCTGAAGTAGAAGAGGGTGGTTTTATCTTTTAATCTGATACGTATGTGTGTGTCGATGTATTACAGAAAGAGTGTACGTATGTGTGTGTAGATGTATTACAGAAAGAGTGTACGTATGTGTGTGTCGATGTATTACAGAAAGAGTGTACGTATGTGTGTGTAGATGTATTACAGAAAGAGTGTACGTATGTGTGTGTCGATGTATTACAGAAAGAGTGTACGTATGTGTGTGTAGATGTATTACAGAAAGAGTGTACGTATGTGTGTGTCGATGTATTACAGAAAGAGTGTACGTATGTGTGTGTAGATGTATTACAGAAAGCGTGTACGTATGTGTGTGTAGATGTATTACAGAAAGACTGTACGTATGTGTGTGTCGATGTATTATAGAAAGAGTGGGGGAGGAGCTGTGAAGAAATCCAGTGCCAGTTCACGCAAAATGAAGGCAGGCACTCCGGGTCACAAGGTCAGAGAGAGAGAGAGAGAGAAGCAGGGTTTGAATATCTGCCACTGCTTCTGTGTGAAGTTACATAGATGTGTGTATGTGTGTTTGTTTGTAGTCTATAGAGACATCTGTTGTATTCAAGTCTTATGACAAGTCTAGTGGAGTATCTCTTAGGAGTAGTAAGGTAAGGGATACCATTGAGTTCATAGGTCATGTGACCCATAGACACTACTTTGTAAGGTAAGGGATGTCGTCACTAAGGGCTAGTATTAACAGGTTGGAAGTAATTTCAATATTATGTTACTTGTAGCACATGGTTATGTGCAAATATCAGCACACACCTGCAATATAGTAGTAGTAGTGGATACATCTACGCACGCATACTGAACTAGTGATATCTAATGAATCATTTTCAGTGTACGTGCATAGATAATTTAAAAGATGATTGACTTTGAAAATAATATAATATTCGACATCCTTTCTGGGGGGAGATAGTCTTATATGAGGCATAGCCAGCCTGTGAACATCTTAGTTGTTGGGAGGTGGGTATTCCAACTCCCGGGTAAATGTGGTGAGGGTAAGAAACTAAATATATATAACACTAGCCAAGACAATGATGTGCACAGCACTAGGACGTGAGCACTAGGACAGTGAGCACTAGGACAGTGAGCACTAGGACAGTGAGCACTAGGACAGTGAGCACCAGGACAGTGAGCACCAGGACAGTGAGCACCAGGACAGTGAGCACCAGGACAGTGAGCACAGGACAGTGAGCACTAGTGAGCACTAGGACGGTGAGCACTAGGACGGTGAGCACTAGTGAGCACTAGGACAGTGAGCACCAGGACAGTGAGCACCAGGACAGTGAGCACCAGGACAGTGAGCACTAGGACAGTGAGCACCAGGACAGTGAGCACCAGGACAGTGAGCACCAGGACAGTGAGCACTAGGACAGTGACGGTGAGCAGGACAGTGAGCACCAGGACAGTGAGCACCAGGACAGTGAGCACTAGGACTAGGACAGTGAGCACTAGGAAGTGCCACACGGTGAGCACTAGGACAGTGAGCACCAGGACAGTGAGCACCAGGACAGTGAGACAGTGAGCACTAGGACAGTGAGCACTAGGACAGTGAGCACTAGGACAGTGAGCGAGCACTAGGACAGTGAGCGAGCACTAGGACGAGCACTAGGACAGCGAGCACTAGGACAGCGAGCACTAGGACAGCGAGCACTAGGACAGTGAGCACTAGGACAGTGAGCACTAGGACAGTGAGCACTAGGACAGTGAGCACAGGACAGTGAGCACAGGACAGTGAGCACTAGGACAGTGAGCACTAGGACAGTGAGCACTAGGACAGTGAGCACTAGGACAGTGAGCACTAGGACAGTGAGCACCAGGACAGTGAGCACTAGGACAGTGAGCACCAGGACAGTGAGCACCAGGACAGTGAGCACCAGGACAGTGAGCACTAGGACAGTGAGCACTAGGACAGTGAGCACTAGGACAGTGAGCACTAGGACAGTGAGCACTAGGACAGTGAGCACTAGGACTGTGATGCAATGCTCTACGATAGAGTTATGTTGTGAAATAGTCACAGTTGTGAGTTGAGATGTTTGCTTAGGGAATGGGTGGAGTTCTATGCAACTCATTGTATCTCCTTATAGGGCATCATGGATGACCAAACATTGTGTGTGTGTGTGTGTGTGTGTGTGTGTGTGTGTGTGTGTGTGTGTGCAGATGAAGACTCCAATGACTTTAGGACACAAGAAAGCTAAGACTCTAGAGCAACTTCTGGATGAACTGGGCATTCGTAAGTTGCACACATACATACAGATATACATGCACACACACACACGTGGCACAACTGGTGAGAGAGCTCACTGCTGGTAGTGTCTGTCTTCTCTGTTCTCACTCACCAGCCATCACTACACTGAGTGTTGGCACCAGCCATCACTACACTGAGTGTTGGCACCAGCCATCACTACACTGAGTGTTGGCACCAGCCATCACTACACTGAGTGTTGGCACCAGCCATCACTACACTGAGTGGCGTGGTGGTACAATAGATCATTGTAATTATAATGTCTTCCTCCCTCACAGAGACACGCCCAATGCCAACTGAACAGATCTGTGTCCAGTACAATGATCTTAGGTAAGGTGTAGCTAGATATTAGTGTCAGTAATTAGGTAAGGTGTGGCTAGATATTAGTGTCAGTAGTTAGGTAAGGTGTGGCTAGATATTAGTGTCAGTAGTTAGGTAAGGTGTGGCTAGATATTAGTGTCAGTAGTTAGGTAAGGTGTGGCTAGATATTAGTGTCAGTAGTTAGGTAAGGTGTGGCTAGATATTAGTGTCAGTAGTTAGGTAAGGTGTGGCTAGATATTAGTCCAGTACAATGATCTTAGGTAAGGTGTAGCTAGATATTAGTGTCAGTAATTAGGTAAGGTGTGGTTAGATATTAGTGTCAGTAGTTAGGTAAGGTGTGGCTAGATATTAGTGTCAGTAGTTAGGTAAGGTGTGGCTAGATATTAGTGTCAGTAGTTAGGTAAGGTGTGGCTAGATATTAGTGTCAGTAGTTAGGTAAGGTGTGGCTAGATGTTAGTGTCAGTAGTTAGGTAAGGTGTGGCTAGATATTAGCGGTCAGCAGTGGTAGCAGTGAGGTTTCTAGGAGAGTTCCTGTTATTATAGTAATCATTGAGACAATTTTGTGCCATATAAATACTTTTTGTACTGTATTGTTCCTATTGCTATAGTTACAGTTTCTATAGTTACAATTCATGTGGTAAATGTATTCTCTCTTTCACAGGCTTTTTTTTTTTTTTTTTAACAATACAGAATTAAAAATATTTGGTCGCCACCGGGAATCAAACCCAGGACCACTTGTATAACACAAAAGCGCTCAGCCACTGAGCTATGACAACCAGCCAGCAAACAAACACTCCAATTCTGTAGAGCGCTTGTGTGTTATACAAGATGTCCTGGGTTCAATTCCCAATGGCGACCAAATATATTTAATTCTGTATTGTTTAAAAAAGCCTTTGAAAGAGAGAGAATACATCTAATGAGTAAAAGAAAGCTGAGAAAGAAATTGTGAATTCATGTATTGACTAGGAATGACATTCTGTTGTTGCTGGATCTCAAGTCTGCCAACGACGCGTGTGAGTTTGAGCTACAGAGTTTGAAACATCGCCACGAAGTTCTCCCTTCACACAAACAGTCTTCCATCACCTTACCAGGTGAGTGTGCATCATGGAGGAAGGCTTAGTTAGGTCTAGGCGATTGATAACTATTGTTGTATATATACAGATATGTCACAGCAAGTTCCCAAGAAGGTGTGTTATAAATAGAATTCTAAGATTGTGTGGTTAATAAACTCCTCCCACTTGTATCTCCACCAGACTCTCACTTCTGTCCTGCCCTTCATTGATGTGTCTTCAACTGGCAGCAGTGGGGTGAGTACATACACACACACATACATACTTTTATACTTGTACCATGGTACAAGTCTATTGCACCCCTCCCTCCGTTCAGTCAGTACTGAATTAACGCTATCGTCAGGCCTACGGCCTCGGTTGTATAAACCCCATACCAACCTCCATGTCGTGGTGTAACCTATGCTTACTTACATGTTCTACATTACTGTGTGCATGTATAGCGCAAGAGAAGACTAGCCACACTGGAGTCAGCCATTAAGAAGCAGAGACGAACCTGAGGCACTTTCCTTGTCACGGATAGAGTTGTCTCGTGAACTATGTTTCTGTTTCTCCGCCTACTCTAGTCATCTCCATCAGAAGTGCTTGCAGTGAACATGTGACATTCCATGTGCTGACTCAGCAGATTTCACTATTTGTACATTTTATTGTACACTCACTAATACTTCTATGCAACGTTTACCTGATACACATGTATCTCACACCTGATGTGGTAGCAACACATGTATCTCACACCTGGTGTGGTAGCAACGCATGTATCTCACACCTGATGTGGTAGCAACGCGTGTTAGCAACACATGTATCTCACACCTGAAGTGGTAGCAACACATGTATCTCACCTGAACACATGTATCTCACACCTGAAGTGGTAGCAACACATGTATCTCACACCTGATGTGGTAGCAACGCATGTATCTCACACCTGATGTGGTAGTAACGCATGTATCGCACACCTGGTATGGTAGCAACGCATGTATCTCGCACCACTGGACACATGCATCTCAGCAGGTGGAAGGTCCAGGATACTGGGGAGTGGCAGTAGTAGGAGATGAACAATAGAGGTACTATTCTAGTATATGACAGAGAAGTCAAGTATGTGAGGCGTATTGAACAAGATGGTATGGGAGCGTTCTTCAACCTGGTTCATGAACTGGGTGGGGGAAAAAACTAAAACTAAGCATTCAGACATTTTTTTAAGTAAAACTAAGAAAGTCTGGAATCGCTAAACCAAAACAACACTGGGCATGTGTAGATGACACTTGTATGTAATGGACCATTTCAAATAGAGTTCTGTGTTTCTAGTATGTGACCCGACATCATAGATCCCTGGTCTGGTCATTTCATTAACAGACATGCCAATGTAAAAACTATTCTCCAGCACCTCAAGACCATTTACGGATAGACCATGTGGTAGATGCCAACACACAGTCAACAGCAATACTGGACCCAACCTTGCCCATTCTGCGATCTAAACCACATGTATGTAAGAGATACAGTTCAAGAGTTGATTCAATGCAATGCAATGCAAGAGTAACATGTCCAAGTTGAATAATCAGGTGAGAGGGGAGTGGCAAATGAAGGATACTGTGTGGGTGTGGGAGGAGACAGATGAATGATCGATCACATGACACGGAAGAGGGAATCCATGAATAGGAATAATAATAGTAGTAGTAGCAGAAATGACATTAAAGTGAAAAATGGTAAATGACAGAAAAATGAACCAACAATGTTTGGGGAAGATCCTCTAGTTCAAGCTTTAGTGGGCGTGGTTTACCAGTCATCGTTGCCTCCGCCCCCACTAGCTGCTTCAAAGCCACCTTCTTGAGTGTCTCCAAATCCTCCACCAAAACCACCACCATCACCAAATCCAGCTGAGTCTCCACCTCCTCCTCGACCACCGCCTCCACGACGACCTTGGAACTACAGCAAATACATAAACAGGTAAGGATCACCAGTAGCAATACCAACATTGTAATCATGCACGTATTTCATCAGCCCATCAGCGAACTTGTGCAGACTATTAGCTCCCTTATGAACAACTTACTCGAACATCTTTAGCAGCAAACTTCCCTCCGGCAGGTCCATAGCTCGACCCAACTGCTTCTTCTGCAGCCTGCTCCAAAAATACTTCCACATCTTGCTGGGCCTAAGCACACATACATTAATTGATATACAAACCAGGACTTCATACAGACTATGGGGGGGCCTGGGATTCCTCCCCCCACTCCCCCAATTTAACTATTTATGGGGAACAATTTTAAAAAAAAAAATAAAAAATAAATACAAGATGTGAAAAATGTTAGCCTGTCCCACTAGTTCCTCCCCTCCCCCCCCTCCCTCTACATTATAGTTTTCCACAACTGCAGTTCTCTACACCTCAATAAGACAAGCTCACACTCAACTCACATCTGCCAATACTTTGACCAACGCCCTGGCCAGGTGACCGTCTCTGTCCTTCTGGAAGAAAGCCGTAGCTTGTCCTTGGTTACCAATACGCCCAGTCCTACCTATCCTGTGCACGTACTCCTCTATGTTGCCAGGGAGGTCATAGTTCACCACGTGCTTCACTTTAGGGATGTCCAGCCCTCTGGCCGCCACTGACGTAGCCACCAGCACCCGGGAACGCCCACTGCGGAAATCCCTCAGGGCCTCCTCCCTCTCTCTCTGAAACCTGTCCCCGTGGATGGATGTTGTTGGGAAGTTCTCTTGAGAGAGGAAACTAGCAAGGAAGTCTGCATTCCTCTTGGTCTCCACAAACACAAGAACTCGATCTGAACCTACACAAGACCACACCCACAACAGCTAAACCCACACCAAACTTGAACTTGTATATACAATTTCTAGCTGCATTCACTACCTAAAAGGCGCAGCCCAACCAGTCCAACTGCCCACACCTTACCTGATTCACTGAGAATGTCCTGGAGCTTCTCTCTCTTCTGAAACTCGTCAACTTCAACTACGGTTTGTTTGATATCGGACGTAGTGCCCCCGACCACACCCACTGTGAGGAAGATGTGTTCGTGGAGGAAGTCTGCGGCCAAGTGTTGTATCTCGGGAGGGAAAGTGGCAGAGAACATGAGAGTTTGGCGTTCTCCTTTGTCTGGTGTGTTGAACTCGCCCACGATGGCTCTGATGTCTGGCTCAAAGCCCATGTCCAACATGCGATCTGCTTCATCCAGGATAAGAACCTTCAAGCTATCTAGCAACACCTAACACACACACGTAATATTACTTAACATGAGCATGTTACATGCCTTAACACACCCATGTTACATGACTTACACACCCATGTTACATGCCTTAACACACCCATGTTACATGACTTACACACACGTGTTACATGGTGAAGTTACCTAGGACATCAAGATTCTATCTAGAGAGAGAGGAGATGTGAGCTTGCTCCCAAACATCCCAGCTTCCCCTAATATTTGCATGCTGTGCGCAGTGTGCTTGTGAGGCTAATTAATTAATCAGCAATGGCCCCCACCCCTCGTAACTTTGGTAACGTATACACTGAGGATGATGAACTGCCCAAGCTCCTTCCCCAAACAAATTTTTCTAGACTGAACTCTGGACACACATGCTACATGGCAAGTTACCAGACCATGATCACAACATATGCTACATTCTAGTCCCTTCTCTATCACCACACTCACTAACATTCCTTTCTTCACTGCACAACACACTCCCAACTTACTTTCTTCCTCCTCAGGAAGTCCAACAACCTCCCCGGAGTGCCCACCAGTATGTTACACCCCGCCTCCAGCTGGCGCAGCTGATGGCCGACACTGGTGCCCCCGTACACGACCACTGGCCGATACATCATCGTATGAACAAACTTGCGAGCTTCTCCGTATATCTGGAGAGTGAGTTCTCTAGTGGGAGACACGATCAGAACCTGAGGACTCTGCTGCTCTGAAGCACTGGCACCTTCTATCCCTTCAGCTAGGAGGCGGGTTATGACAGGCAGCAGGAAGGCAGCCTACACACACAACAACAAACAAACAACAACAACAACAACAACATGGTCTGTAAAATGCTGAATTGCGCTGATTATAACTTGAGGAACAATCAATCACTTTATAAACTTCATCCAATAGATGTCAATAGATGTCAGGATAAACAAACAAGCTACAAAAATATGAAAGAACTTTATAACACTCATATTGATGCACACACACACACGTGCACCCACCAACACACACACACACACACAAGTGCACCCACCAACACACCCACTCACTGTCTTGCCAGATCCAGTCTGGGCGCATGCCATGAGGTCTCTGCCGGCCTTCACGATGGGGATGGCGTACTTCTGCACGGGGGTGGGGCGTGTGTACTTGCAGCTGTGGACGTTCTTCATGACGGTCTCAGAGAAGCCACAGTCCTCAAAGGCGTTCACATGACTGGGAGGATTACTGCCCGTCACCTCCACCGATATCTCGTCGTACTTGTCAAAGTTAATACCAGCGGCCATCGTAGCAAACAACGCCTCCTCATCCTCAGGAGGAGCTGGAGGAATATACACTTCAGTCTTCCTAGCTGGACCTAAACAACAACAGTAAACAAACCAGGATTGTTTACATATCAATTCTAGGATACCTCCCAGAGAGAACTTTACAACAAATACTAGAGACCCTTTAATCTCATAGCAACCACTGGTTACTGCTACCTATGACCAGCCTTCCTAGGTACTAAACGACTTCTTTACCAACTCAGGGGAAAACAACGAAAAAAACAGAAATTTGAGGTGCCACACGTGCAGACTAGTGGTGTAAGCTTGTGCTTAAATGGCAGAGAAGTGAGTGAGTGAGCCAACCCAGTTATAATTCCTATATCCAATGACTACTAGGCATATTTAGTGATGAGACCATATCTGTATTTATACATAGCAGGAGATATTGCAGCTGCTACTCAACCAACACACACAGTATTACACACTTCACATGACCTATAGATGAAGAATTAATGGACCATTCTCCTGGTGGTGTAGTGCCCCACCTGGCCCACTTTAACCTCCAAGCAGCTAGTTATTCCAGGTCACCACTACATCACTGATAACAACTCCACCACTTCAAATCCCCACCTCTACTGACCCACTAACAAGCTGCAAGGGACACCCACAGCCCACAGGTTGTAACTTGTGGTGGCTTGCTACATAGAGGATGAGTTGAGAATGAGATTATAGCTTTAATTGCTTATAGTCCTTGGTCAAGGATTTTATTTTACTTTAGAAACAAGACAACTCCATTGCTGGCCTCACCACCTCCATGACTTGGACTTACATAGTTGTGTAATATGATCATATTCCCTTGTAGCTAGCAACTTACCTTCTCCTTCTTCATCTCCATCTCTCTTCCCTCCACCAAATCCTCGCCTCCCCCCATGACCTTCAGAATCTTCACCATCTCGTCTTCCCCCTCCAAATCCTCCTCGTCTCCCCCCTCGACCTCCGAAGCCCCCTTCAGAGTCCTCGTTGCCATCTCCATCTTGATCTCTCCTGCCCCCTCCAAACCCTCCCCTTCTTCCCCGACTTCTGAATTCACCATCTTCATCATCGCCTCCTCTGCGGTTGAACCCTCCTCTTCCTCCCCCTCTCCTGCCAAATCCTCCACCTGATTGATCCCCATCTCCACCTTCATCGTCCCCGCCTCTCCTGCCAAACCCTCCTCTGCCGCCTCCGCCCCCTCGCCTGCCAAAGCTTCCACCAGATCGCTCTCCATCCTCATCTCCATTTTCATTCGTGCGTCTACCAAATCCCCCACCACCACCACCTCTGCCCCCAAACCCTCCTCTACCAAACCCTCCACCTCCTGAACCAGACTCCTCATTCTCACTGCGTCTTCCAAACCCGCCTCTCTTGCCACCAAATCCACCTCCACTGCCGCCATCTTCATTGCTGTCTCTTCCAAACCCGCCTCTCTGACTGCCTCCACCACGCCTACCTCTGCCTTTGAAGCCTAACCCACCACCACTGCTCTCCTCTCCTTCATCCGCCCCCCAGCCATTGGAGTTCTCAAAACCATTCTCTTTTGGTTCTTCTGTTCTAGATCCAAGGCCTCCACCTCCTCCTGAAACAACACAATAAGATATACAGTAGAACTAGTAGCCTGCACCACAAGGCTAGGGCCACTACACAACTTACTTCTAAATCCGCCTCTGCCACGACCTCTTCCATAACCTGAAGACTCTTCGCCACCGACAGCCTAGCCCAGCAATGGAGAGATTCACAAACATAACATCTGACAAGTTACTTACTCCAGCAAGTTCACTGCGCTAGTCTGTACTTACGGAAGTGCCGGTATCTTCATTCCATTCGTCAGACATTGCTACACGTCTAGTTCACTAGAGGACTACACAGAACTAGGCAGAGAGAACGAGTCGAATTTTAACAGGATAGCTATTGGAACACGAGCTCAACCAGGCTTTTCTGATATCCAACACGTGGCCTGTCAACCTGACACGATATATATATGGCGGATGGGTAGACAGCACACACTACGCCGTCGCATATATTAATAGTTCACGCCTACCTAACTACGGCCGGGTTTATCCTAGTAACACATACACAAACACTAATTTGTTAGGAGAGACTGAGCACAGTAGCCACGCTCAGTGAGTGTGGGCTCATCAACACATAGCATTGTTGTTTGATTACTTGAATAGCATAGTTCCCATACATACAACATTTGAGTGTGTTCAATTAATGTTTAATGTTCTGGAGTAAAGTTCAGTCTTCATCCATCTCCTCCATAGCTTGTCCATTAGTGCTACCATGGTGACCACTGGTCTTGCCTGCTGCCATTTCTGCCAGAGCCTCAGCTGTGGGTAGTTGGCCAGACTTGAGCATAGCCTCAAGTTGCTGTACCTCTTCCAGAGAGCGGGCCCCTGCAATGGCTTCCTACACACCACACACACACACATCAATAAGTCAGGAACAGTTCTAATAACATCTTGATACCATGACCTGCTGAATCCTACCCTACAGGTTGAGTAGCAAATGATACTAATCTAGCAACACAACAGACTCTGCACTATCTGCTACACTTACATTGCAAGCACATTCCTGAAGTGCTGAGGGTTTGCCCCTAATTTTATATTTTAGTTTCACATGCAGGTTAAGCTATCTGATTAGCAGTAGGCTAGTCCCAGCCATTGAGTTAATCTAATAGTAGCTATTGATAATGTCCCATCAAATGCAACTCAAATTACCCACAGTACGTAAGAACTGCACCTGATACCTCCTCCCCTACATAGATGAGGCTATAGTAGGGAGGAGAAGGGCAGATGTCTACTTTGATTGAGACCTGTATCTTCACTGAATCATCACACCTTAGTTATTCAGCACAGTAAATACATATAATCCTTCAAGGTCAACAGAAGAGGAAGCCCCCCCCCCCCAGGTCTTGAAACATAAGACTAACTAGAAATGTCTTAACTATTCCTGGACATGACTCCTTCACACATAGCGTACACTCCCCTATCCTCCTCCTCCTCCTCTTACCCTCCCTCTCTCGTATACTAAATGTCCTCCCTCTCTCGTATACTAAATGTCCTCCCTCCCACAGTGCACACATGTAAAGTGTTGTGTCCCAGACTTACTCTTATTCTAGCTATCTCTGCAGCAGATGGTCCTGCAGGCTTTGCAGGTGCTGGGACCTTCTTCTCACCCCCTGGAATAAACCTAAATACCAGAACACGAGACATACATGCGCATGTGAATATATGACATGTGATAGTCACGTGACATACAGATACATCCAGGACATGTGAAATACATGCAGGGCATGTGAAAGTCATGTGACATACATGTACATGCCCTCAGGAACAAGGTGGTTACTTCAGAAGGATGTCTGAGCTTAGAATAACTGGAAAAGCCAGCAGTAAATGAATGTTTGACTAAACAGTAGCTTCTACTGGTTACAAAGAGAGGATTGGTTGGTTGGTGGTGGGGTGAATTGAAATTCCCACAAATCACTACTTCTCATATAATTAAGACTTTAATTGTAACAAAAAAATGCCCACCTTATTAAACATAATGTATGTGTTACTGACACAACAACATTGAGAATAGGAAATGATCTCCACTAGCACAACTCCCATTACTATTCAAATCTATTTTTATTTATTTACTTTTTTCTTTCAGTAAGCAGACAGTTTTCCATTCACTTACGTCTTGAGTTTTGGTGCAGCTGGCTGCTTCTTTGCTCCAAACATTTCCTTGGCCTTTTGCTTCTCCTAGAAAGTAGGAAGTGTTATAGAAGTGAGTGTAAAGATACCAGCATTAGTGGGGATAAAACAGTTATGTCAGAGTGGGCAAGTGAGTGAGGGTTCAGGGTTCAACACCTCCTCACACTCTATCCATGCACTATATGTTTCGCGTAAAGAGATAGAGAGGTCATAGGAGAAATCACTCTGTATGATTTGTCGGTGATACAGTTAACTGCCAAAGTAGAACCAACTAAACCACACCCACTCACCCTCAGACGAATGCGTTTGAAGTCCAGCACTCTGAGACTGGGCAGAAGATGGATCATGTAATACCTGTAGGCAGACTTGTGCACCACAGGGTTCCTTAACAAACTAACACACATACAAACAAAAACTTGTTTGATGAAGCTACTGATAATAACATTAGTAGCATGTGCTCACCTCAAATAGGTAAGGGTCTTCACTGATGCAAGCTGTTCCAAGTCAGACTACAAAGAAGCCATGATTAAAACCTTCAGCTCTTCACAATCAGTTCAGTAACTTACAAAGTCCTCAATGTTGTTGTTAGTGAGCACCAAAGTCTCTAAGGATGGCAATGCCTCCTCCAGGTTACTGCCTATGCGGCTATACAACATAGCTTATGTCACTGATATCCCTTACCCAATACACAGCAACCTACCACACACTGTTGTTTGCCACGAAAATGGACTTCAGACGACACAGTAATGGAAATCCATCCAGTTTACGAATTTCATTATCAGAGAAATCAATGGTATCAAACTGATCCTGCAGTAATAGATAGCATCACACAGACACACCCCCATATCATCAATGAAAACCAGTAAGAGCTATTGTTAAAGCTTTTACCAGTGTGGCCCCTAGGTTTTCTATTACTGCAATTTTGTTCCCTGAGAAACAATCCAAAAACAAATAAGAATATGCAAGTGTGCACTGTTAGGAAAGCTGGAAGGCCAAAGTACACGTACAGGGACCCTCCTAGTAATTAGTGAGGGTTTCTGAAGTGGCAATTAGCCCTCGACAGCCAAACTGGAATACTTAATCTACAAGGTTTTCTTTCATTCCCACCTCTCAAATCCAGTTCCCAGTCCTTCACAGGGTTAGTGAATTGTGGGGACTCTGCAATTAATTCTGCAGTAAGTCTAGGCATCTTCCTGACTGAAAATTAGAGAGGAACAGAACGTCCACAATCCGTTCAGAATCAAATAATGCTCACCATGAATATCGCGTGCGCGCCAAACCACAATTTTGGGAAGGGGGGATAGTTAACCTCAGAAGTCCAGCCTTCTTGCGGAACAAAGGGGAACAATATTTTATTTAAACATGTCTTCTCTGCGTATGTTTGCCACAGTAGCCGCAGCTTCTTCTGCTGCTGCGTTAGGATTATTTACTGCATCCAGAAAGGACAAAACCTTTTCATATTCTGCTTGTAAAAGTGTGGAGAAACCCAACCTTCCAGAAACTAATACAGATGACACTGATAAGAAGATCAGGAAATGGGATTACAACTGGGACAAGATGGCACCTATGAAGGCTGAGAGCAAGGCCATGGGGGATGGTTCAGAAGGACAGGTGGAGGGGAAACCCACGGCTAGCAGAACTCTTATCCTGATCAGGCACGGGCAATACATATGGGACCCTCACGACCCCAACAAGAGAATCCTAACAGAGCTCGGCAAGAAGCAGGCAGCCATGACTGGTCAAAGACTGAAGGAACTGGGTTTTAAGTACACATCCATCCATTACTCCACCATGCCTCGCGCCACGGAGACAAGTGACATCATACGGAAGAGTTTACCCGACATTCCAGCAGCAAGCTGTGACTTAATGAGGGAAGGAGCTCCAGTCAGACCCGAACCTCAGCACAGCAAATGGAAGCCAGAATCATATGTGAGTGTTGTAGTTGAGGTGTTTGGATTAGTGGGTGAATTTGTCAGAGGATGTAGTTGTGTGCAAATTTACGAATCTTTTATTTATATCTTGAGTTCCATTACTCGCTTCATCAAGTTCCCTACCTCATGACACGCACACACACACAACACATACTTACACAAAGTGATTCACAAACTTTGGTCTAACACACCTACTCAGAAGTTGTACTGGTTTGGTATTGTTTGGAGGTATCCTGAGCAATTACCTCCACTGAAGCATACTATTGATTATTACGTGTTTAAACCTTTTACCTAGTTGTTTAAAATAATAATTGAGCAGTGAAGGGTCAGTTATGCCAGTGTGGGTGTGGTTTCAATGTTGCTCTGCACATGACACATTAAAAGTGATTTTGTTATTGTAATTCTCTTTGGAGGAGTTTTTCCGTGATGGCCCAAGGATTGAGGCAGCCTTTCGCAAATATTTCCACAGGGCCCAGCCCAGCCAGACGGAGGATTCAGTGGAGGTGTTAGTGTGCCACGCCAATGTCATTAGGTACTTTGTTTGCAGGTACGTACATTCAAGTTTGAATTACTTATAGAGTTGGAATGTACGTCAGTTCATTATGTTTGACCTCTCTGTCCTGCAGAGCGCTGCAGCTGCCTCCGGAGGCGTGGCTGAGGATCAGTCTGGCTCATGCTTCACTCACAATGGTGGTATGTCGACCTAGTGGCACGGTCCATGTCAAGACAATGGGGGGCTATGAACACTTGCCCCCTGACATGGTCACATTCAAGTAGCTCTTCACAACTACTTTGCTCACAAGTTACTAAACTTTTTTTAATTTATATAATTCATGAACCTATAATAATTTTAATACAATTCTTCAAATATTGGCCAGGATTTAAGGGGAAGTTGTATAATTTATTCAGATTAATATACAATACATCATTAACTAAGCTGAGTGTATTGTTAAGTTGGTGAATACGACAGTGACATACTCTACTGGACACTTCTTATGCTCAAGCAGTTGCTGGTGTGTTACCAATAGTAACTGAGAAACCCCACATGATTCATTCATTCCCCACTACAAATACACACTACTTCCAGTGTTTAAACCATTCATATATATTTTTATATAGCATTTAAAACAACATACATACTCTACACTTACTCAAACACTGTTCTTATGTTATGACTTGATGGACCATGCGGAAAAAATTATAATGATTATCAGTCTAAATAATGCACACCACAAGACATAAAAGTCACTGCTGGTTGCTGCAATGAATATCCAGACTGTCTGGCCTCACACTTCCGATTTAGATGGCTCATCAAAATTGCCCACCAAATCTAAAAGTAAAGAAAAAAAATCGAAATACTAATAGAGCATACCAAAACCATGCACTGATTCTTACCAGGAACCTCGTCATCCTCATCAATGTCTCCAAGCTGCCCTGCCCCTTCCTGGCCTGGATAGCTGGCCAGCTTCTTCAACTGACTGAGATCAGTACCACCCTGAAAGATGCACACCCACCAAATACCACAACATCAACGAGGTTCAAGTGTTGAATGTGGTGTCAACTGAATTACATCATTACCTCAAACATGCCATCTCATTCAACCCTCATCAACTTTGACTGATTTTAGTATGTTAGTCATAGGTTTTAGACATAATCATCTCCATTGACCACACCCACTATACTAGTGCCCGACTCACCAGTTGACTGAATAGACCTGGCAACATTTCTGTGAGAGCTATTAATAAATATCACATGACATTACATGACATCACAAGACCAATGACATTAAACTAAACCTTACGTTTCTCCTCAAAATTGCCAGTCACAGCAAAAGTGTTAGCAGTGAGCGAGGCCTGAACCTTAGGGTTGACAAAATGGAGGACATGACCATCATCCTTGATCATGTTGACCTCTTCTATCCCCTGAATGCTGTTCACTCCCAGCTTCTTCAGGGAGTTCTACACACATACACATGTGCGGGAAATTAAAGAGGTCAAATCAAGTGTTGATATACACAGCACTGTGTCACAAGCATGTGGAATAATGAAAGTCCCTGAAGTGAGATATCACTCTCAGAGGTTAATCTAGTCCCCCAGCATGCACAATAGTTCTCTAAATGTTACCCCACATTAGCCTCACCTGTAGTTTCTTGTCATCAGTGGCTGATTTATGAACTACCTTCTTCTTCCTCCTGGCTGATCCCTAATAGTCACACAACAGCGTGTATAGCTTACCATAAGAAAACAACACTACTCTAACTTACCTTGCCGCCTATCCGCGCCTTATCAGCCTGCTGAAGCTTCAACAGCTTAGCTTGGTTTACCGGCATGACTTCTAACCCCACAATAGGTAGTATACACACTAGCGAACCTTGAAAATGAAGGATCGCTTACCTCACACTCCACCTAAAGCACTTCAACCATGTGCTGACGCTCCGGGCAATGTATAGTTTTACGGAAACAAGCTGAAAAACCGGGGAATTGCGGATATACTAACTTTCCTAACGCGCCTGCGCCGGGGAATAGGACACCTTTGACCCCAGCGGGATTCAGACCAACTTCTCTATAATAGTCGTTCTATATCTATATCTGGCAATTTTAGTTCACTGCTATGTCTGAAGAGAAAAATACCAAGTAACCAACAGTTCAGGAGTTTTATAATATCACTCAATTAATTTTCACTATTAATAGAAGTACTTTTGAGGAAGAGGAGGAAAGAGAACAGAAAGAAGGGGAGGATGACATATCTTCAGAAGTTGAAGAGGAGGAGGAGGAGGAAGAGGATGGAGATGCTGAACAAGTAGACCCTATGGAACTCCTTGCTGTAGGAAAGAAATGTCTGGCTGCAGGAGATGCTACAAATGCTCTGGAATATATACAAGAAGCTTGTTCTGTTTTGTAAGTTGTAGATATTACGTTTGGGAGTATTGCTACTATTGAAGCATAAAGCAAATTATACTAGTGGTATGCTTTAGCACAAACAGTGAGCAACTGGCTTAACTACATTTCAATTAAGAACTTTTATTTCAACGTTGTTTTTAATACAGTGTGTATTATTACTATTGTAAACATACTCTACATACAGCTAATAGTGTTACTATTGGAAACATACTACATACAGCTAATAGTGTTACTATTGGAAACATACTACATACAGCTAGTATTGTTACTATTGGAAAAATACTACATACAGCTAGTATTGTTACTATTGGAAACATACTACACACAGCTGGTAGTGTTATACTACATACAGCTAGTAGTGTTACTATTGGAAACATACCACATACTGTACATACATTCAATGAGTATTGCTGCATTTGAAGTTAGTCTTGGTCCCCACTTGACCAAGTTCACTAGGTTTCACTGGGAATGGTGATCTTCTGTTTCTTGTGTTAGTTATTTTGTATTTTTCTTTTCCTGGTTCAATAAACATGTGCCAATTCATAATCTGGTGGTAAACCCCCCCTCAACTAACACTAGTAAACAATAACTACAGTTAAAGAAAAAGAATCATTTTATCTAACCACCTGATGATGGGATGATGGGATATAAAGTTAGTGTTTGTCACAATTTATTTAATAAGACTTGAAGTGAGCAGAAAGCAAGAAGAATTGGTGGATATATGTTTTCTTTTTCCCAAATAACTATTAATTTTATGATTTACTTGAAAAAGCAGAATAATAAACACTAATAATTATAATAATAATCTATATAGTAATACCGTTAGTATGTCAGTAACGACAATGATGACAGGCGAGGATGGCGATGTGTGTGTTCATGAATAATTCATTAGCTGGGGTAGGTTGGTAAAGCATCGTCATTGGCTGACTAGGTAGAGAAAGTATTGTCAGACTTTTTTAGAACCAAAGGTCTAATCAACTTTTTTGAAGCATGAAATTGGAGAAAATGTTGTGGCAATTACCATGAAGGTGGTAATAACTTGATAGAGGTCAAAGGGCATGTCGGAGGGGGAGCAAAGTATTATCCTTAAAAAGCCAAACAAAAATGCCTGGAACACCATTTAGGAGGGTTTATCCCTAAACATAGTAAATGTATCCATGTTAAGTGTTAAAGACTGCGTGTATGCATGTGATTGGTGTAGGTCAGAGAAGCATGGACAAGTCAATAAGGAGCTGGCCGAACCGTACTATTTATATGGACGAGCATTATTGGAGGTGGCCAGAGAGAAGAACACAGTATTTGGACAGGGAGTGCCTGGTAGGTGAGCAGGAAGAGAGTGTGTTGGATAGATCTGTCTGTGTGTGTGTGTGTGTGTGTGTGTGTGTGTGTGTGTGTGATAGGAGGTAGCACAGGTGATACGACAGATGCTCCATCATCATCATCGTTACCATCAGGGAGTCAAGGAAGTGCTGGTTCTAGTAATGGAGTCACTGGAGGAGACATTAGTGGTAGCAGCAATGGAGGCGGGGCTATCAGTGGTAGCAGCGATGGAGGCGGGGCTAACAGCGAGGGGACCAGCTCTTCATGTGGGATCAGCCCTGCTGCCTATCTCTCAGAGACAGGAGGTGGGCGTGGTGGCGAGCATGTAGCATCAGAAGCAGCTGAGCAGGGTGATAATCAGGGGGAGGAGGAAGAGGAGGAGTCAGATCTGAAGTTAGCGTGGGAAATACTTGAACTGGCTCGGATCATATGTCAGAGGTGAGTGAGACCACACCCACTTGCACTTCTAATGATTGGAAACCAAATTTATTCTGACATGCCCTTCTAATTTATTTAAATATAGAGTTGTGTTTATAATTCAATGCTATTCTCCAGACACGAAATCTGTGGCCTTGTTTACCACAGTCCCAACTCCTTCTAGAGGTCTGGGTATAAAAGAAGAATTTTTGACTTGCCCTTAGCCCCTTCTGTTCAAAATTTAAAAAGTAGCCATGCAAAGAGAACCCTCCATAATAGCTCACTATTCTTTCCATTTGATCCACACCACGTTTAAGACGAGTGCACCAACTCACGAACAACTACATAACTATATGTAATCATTTTGCGAGTGATACAATAGATATCCAGTCTAGCTCCTATCAATGACTAGCTAGGATGGGAGCATGTGTTCAACTTGATCCTTGCCAGTACTAATTCAAGTCAGAGGTTGCTTGGGGTGTCTTGCTGTGCAGTGTCACCTGGTACATATTGTATATGAGACGTTGTCTTCTTTACTGAACAAAGATCATCTAAACTAGATGATTTCAAGTGTGGTACAGCTTCTAATGCATCTACAACACTTAGGTCTTCATCTTGCAAACACTTGCTCTAAATAGAGCATGGCTCAGTAAGTTTATAAAATAAAGCACAGCCTAATAAAATTTTGCTGGCATGCTGTTCAATTATTATGCTATATAACCTTTCAACTTCTCATTACCAACAGATTTAACACCTGAACGCTTTACCTAACTTACGTAATTAGAGGCGCGGGCGAAAACAGAAGTCTCACGTACCCCATAAACAGATAAATAAATAAATAAATAAATAAATATAGCGAAATCTCGATTGCGTTACCCCTGAGAGTGTCTCGCTCGCTTCGCTCGCTCGCCAATAACCTTTTAACTTCTCATTACCAACAGATTTAACACCTGAATCTTCAGTTAGTGAAATTATATGATTGAGAGCACACAAACTCATAGCTTGTCAATAGCATGAAGCAGCCTCCTGTGACTTACTGACTCATGACTTGTGTGTGTATGTATGTATGTGTGTGTGTGTGCAGAGAGAAGGGGCGTGACTTCCTGTTGAAGTTATCAGATGTGAATTTGTTACTGGGTGAAGTAGGACTGGAATGTGACCAGTACAGTCAGGCCATCACAGATTTCCAATCCAGTCTCAGACTCAGACTGTTCCTATTAGAGCCCACTGACCGCAGGATTGCTGAAGTGTAAGCCACATTCACTCATTGTGGCAGCCTCCCCTCCTCCTCCTGTGTTGTACTGATATCAGTGTTTCTCCCTCCCTATAGTATCCAGTATATACTATCTAGTCTATGTATACTATCATCATCACCATCATCATTATCTCTCCCTGGTCTTCCTGGGTTGCTATCATCATCACCATCATCATTATCTCTCCCTGGTCTTCCTGGGTTGCTATCATCATCACCATCATCATTATCTCTCCCTGGTCTTCCTGGGTTACTATCATCATCACCATCATCATTATCTCTCCCTGGTCTTCCTGGGTTGCTATCATCATCACCATCATCATTATCTCTCTCTGGTCTTCCTGGGTTGCTATCATCATCACCATCATCATTATCTCTCCCTGGTCTTCCTGGGTTGCTATCATCATCACCATCATCATTATCTCTCTCTGGTCTTCCTGGGTTACTATCATCATCACCATCATCATTATTTCTCCCTGGTCTTCCTGGGTTACTATCATCATCACCATCATCATTATCTCTCCCTGGTCTTCCTGGGTTGCTATCATCATCACCATCATCATTATCTCTCCCTGGTCTTCCTGGGTTGCTATCATCATCACCATCATCATTATCTCCTCTGGTCTTCCTGGTTACTATCATCATCACCATCATCTCTCTCTGGTCTTCCTGGGTTACTATCATCATCACCATCATCATTATCTCTCTCTGGTCTTCCTGGGTTACTATCATCATCACCATCATCTCTCCCTTGTCTTCCTGGGTTACTATCATCATCACCATCATCATTATCTCTCTCTGGTCTTCCTGGGTTACTATCATCATCACCATCATCTCTCCCTTGTCTTCCTGGGTTACTATCATCATCACCATCATCATCATCTCTCCCTGGTCTTCCTGGGTTACTATCACCATCACCATCATCATTATCTCTCTCTGGTCTTCCTGGGTTACTATCATCATCACCATCATCTCTCTCTGGTCTTCCTGGGTTACTATCATCATCACCATCATCATTATCTCTCCCTGGTCTTCCTGGGTTACTATCATCATCACCATCATCATTATCTCTCCCTGGTCTTCCTGGGTTACTATCATCATCACCATCATCATTATCTCTCCCTCGTCTTCCTGGGTTACTATCATCATCACCATCATCATTATCTCTCCCTTGTCTTCCTGGGTTACTATCATCATCACCATCATCATTATCTCTCCCTGGTCTTCCTGGGTTACTATCATCATCACCATCATCATTATCTCTCCCTTGTCTTCCTGGGTTACTATCATCATCACCATCATCATTATCTCTCCCTGGTCTTCCTGGGTTACTATCATCATCACCATCATCATTATCTCTCCCTGGTCTTCCTGGGTTACTATCATCATCACCATCATCATTATCTCTCCCTCGTCTTCCTGGGTTACTATCATCATCACCATCATCATTATCTCTCCCTTGTCTTCCTGGGTTACTATCATCATCACCATCATCATTATCTCTCCCTGGTCTTCCTGGGTTACTATCATCATCACCATCATCATTATACTATCCATGGTATTCCTGGGTACTATCATCATCACCATCATCATTATCTCTCCCTCGTCTTCCTGGGTTACTATCATCATCACCATCATCATTATCTCTCCCTCGTCTTCCTGGGTTACTATCATCATCACCATCATCATTATCTCTCCCTGGTCTTCCTGGGTTGTTATCATCATCACCATCATCATTATCTCTCCCTGGTCTTCCTGGGTTACTATCATCATCACCATCATCATTATCTCTCCCTCGTCTTCCTGGGTTACTATCATCATCACCATCATCATTATCTCTCCCTGGTCTTCCTGGGTTACTATCATCATCACCATCATCATTATCTCTCCCTGGTCTTCCTGGGTTACTATCGTCATCACCATCATCATTATCTCTCCCTCGTCTTCCTGGGTTACTATCATCATCACCATCATCATTATCTCTCCCTCGTCTTCCTGGGTTACTATCATCATCACCATCATCATTTATCTCTCCATGGTCTCCTGGCGTTGTTATCCATCATCACCACTCATTATCTCTCCTGGTCTTCCTGGGGTTATATCATCATCACACATCATCTTATCTCTCCCTCGTATCCTGGGTGTACTATCATCATCACCATAATCATTATCTATCCCTGGTATTCAGGGGTTACTATCTATCACCTCATCATGTATCTCTCCATCGTTTCTGGGGTCCTATCATCATCACCATAATAATTATCTCTCCCTTGTCTTCCTGGGTTACTATCATCATCACCATCATCATTATCTCTCCCTGGTCTTCCTGGGTTACTATCATCATCACCATCATCATTATCTCTCCCTGGTCTTCCTGGGTTGCTATCATCATCACCATCATCATCATCTCTCCCTGGTCTTCCTGGGTTACTATCATCATCACCATCATCATTATCTCTCCCTCGTCTTCCTGGGTTACTATCATCATCACCATCATCATCATCTCTCCCTGGTCTTCCTGGGTTACTATCATCATCACCATCATCATTATCTCTCCCTCGTCTTCCTGGGTTACTATCATCATCACCATCATCATCATCTCTCCCTTGTCTTCCTGGGTTACTATCATCATCACCATCATCATTATCTCTCCCTGGTCTTCCTGGGTTATTCATGTATTGATTCTGATTTTGTTGTGTCAGACACTTCCACTTGGGGTTGTCCTTCATGTTAGACAAGCAGGGAGACCAGGCAGTGGCTGTGAGTTCACACGATACAATCTAACATAACCCACCTTCATTGGGCGTCTCTCACTTGCAGGCTTACCGGAGTGCAAAGGACACACTCACGAAGAGAGCAGGTGTGTGTGTGTGTGTGTGTAGTGGGAGATAGGATATGAGTGATTGTGTAAATCTGGAATCATGTGATCCTGGCTGTGTGGGGATGGGTACAGACACTCCCTGGATAATGTATTTGCAGAAGTTGATGTTAATAGACTTACTGTTATTTGCTGGATACATTAGTATCAGTGGAACATCAATTATCCGAACTAATTGAGGGTTGGGGTGTTTGTAAAATCAAATTAAATGCAAGGCAATGAAAAGAAATATTGCTGCAATATATACATATATATATATATATATTAAGGACCTCAAATTGCTATCCATTGAGGAAACAAAAGTTGTCAATGTTCCCTGCCTTTCTTGATGTCTGTGATGGTGGA
>WLWD01003634.1_pt1 | contig 47391 bp, 41 predicted proteins | sample 6712731 | NCBI WGS metagenome assembly WLWD01 (sample SAMN12718690, study PRJNA576275) | sponge metagenome | isolation source: marine sponge | host: Mycale hentscheli | place: New Zealand: South Island, Marlborough, Capsize Point | collected 2014-11-01 | reverse complement strand
AGGCTCGCTCGCCATTTGTGCTCAAGCACACCATAGTTTATTTGTATATATGTTTGGACGTACGTATGTCATTTTGTACTTTGACCCTCGCGTATTTTTGTGTTCTCTCCGTGTTCGACCCCGTCCCAAATTGCACTAAACAGAATCCTCTGGTTTATCGATCAGTACCCGTATCACCCTAGAAATTGAATTGTTTACCGTTTTGAATTCTTTTGCGGGTGCAGTTTAAACTTGAAAACTTAAGGGACTTCCATTTCTATTCGAGTTAGTGGCGGTGGTAAGTCAATGCGCTCTTTGTCATGGTTATAAGCCGTGCGCAACAGTATTTACTTGAAAATACATTGTACACTAGACTACTGTGAAGGTAAGCCTGTGTAGGTGCATGTCCAGTTGTGTCAAAACATTGTGTGTTACAACCACTACTTAGCTAAAGAATATCACAAAGAAAGCGTTTAAATAACGTGTATTGTTTTGTTGTTGTTGTTTTCCTTCAATTCAAGCAGTTGCAGAGAGTTTGTTACTATGGCACTGAAATGCAAATCCCTTTACCGTGTATGCAAAATTTAAAAACTGGACCTTATTTTCAGTAGCTTCAGTGTTAGAAGTCATATAAAAATAGTATAGTCTTTAGGCTCGCTCGCCATTTGTGCTCAAGCACATCACTAGTTTGTTTGTATATATGTTTGGACGTACGTATGTCATTTTGTACTTTGACCCTCACGTTTTTGTGTTAGTTATGTGGGCGACCCGTCCCAAATTGCACTAAACTGAATCCTCTGGTTTATCGATCAGTACCCGTATCACCCTAGAAATTGAATTGTTTACCTTTTTGAATTCTTTTGCGGGTGCAGTTAAAACTTGAAAACTTAAGGGACTTCCATTTCTATTCGAGTTAGTGGCGGTGGTAAGTCAATGCGCTCTTTGTCATGGTTATAAGCCGTGCGCAACAGTATTTACTTGAAAATACATTGTCCACTGACTAGACTACTGCGAAGGTAAGTCTGTGTAGGTGCATGTCCAGTTGTGTCAAAGCATTGTGTGTTACAACCACCTTAGCTAAAGAATATCACAAAGAAAACTTTTAAATAACGTGTATTGTTTTGTTGTTTGTTTTTTTCCTTCAATTCAAGCAGTTGCAGAGAGTTGTTACTATGGCACTGAAATCCCTTTATCCTGTATGCTAAATAAAAAAACTGGACCTTATCAGTAGCTTCAGTGTTAGAAGTCAAAATCATTCATATAAAAATAGTATAGTCTTTAGGCTCGCTTGCCATTTGTGCTGAAGCACACCACTAGTTAACGCGCGTGCACTGTTAATTGACCCAATTGAGCTGCCAAACCACGGAGTAGTAGCTTGTGGTTGGGCTTAAAAAACACGCGCACACAATCCCGCCTACAACTCGCAAATTATAGTTGGCGATCTCGATCTCGCCCTTACAACTCGTGGCTTTTATTCAAAGCAGAGGCTCGTGGCCTGTTATCTAATTGCAGTCGGACCGTTTGCGTAATTTCGCGGAAGATTTTGTTTTTTGTTTGACTGTCGACGCCTTACCTTGTGGTGTCACAAAATGCGGTTCGGAGCGTCTCTCTGAGAGCTAGAAGTTTTGCTGCTTTAGATGAAAAATATGCTGTGAATATGGCTTAATTTTATAGCTTATGATTACCACCATTTAAGTATCAGCAAATTTGCTGTTTTAGTGTTACTAGACGTTCTGGCACGTCGGACATGATCTCTAATCCTAAAAAATTGTTCACCTTTCAATGGACATATCAGCCTATATTTTTGCAAGTAAGTGTGGGACAGTGGTTTTAATACTTTTAACCTCAATAGTAATTATTCTAGAATAGATTGGTAAAATTTTTAGTGACATAGCTGGTGCAAAACTGAAATGTCCAAAATAAATATAGTGTTTGGATTAGAATTCAATCAAAAAATCATTTAATTCATCAAATAAATCTGATACAATTTCTGTTTCAATGTCATCGTCACTTTCACTGATGGATTCTGACTCTTCAGAGGAGGAATCAGGCTCTTGTAAAGGAATGACTGTTGTGTTCAGGCAGTTCAGGCACTGACATCCTGGCCCACATTTCTTTCCCTTTCCAAAGCATCCACATCTTGGCGACACACAACCTTTCTTACAGGAACAACCTTTGGTAAGAAAATCAATGGTTTCTTGAACATTGTTTTGCACTGTGGGACATTCCCAGTCGAACTCATAAATTCCTTTCTTGTTTGTTTTCCAGCCACTGGTTTCAGGTGAAGGAAGTGACTCATAGAGATCCACCTCAGATGAATTGGCCCACATCTGTGCTACCCAACAGCAACGCAGCCAATGACGCCACAATGCGGTAAGTGAAGGCATTCTATTTCTCTCATCTGTTATCCTCTCACTTACTATGGCTCTTATGTCATTGTACCACTCCCTGTGTGGATCGGCAGACTTCCTGTGGCAATTGAACAGCTGTTGGGGGGTTTGTACATCCTTGCGACTGGCCATAGCAGCATAATGCTTTTTGAAATAAAGGGTACCTATCAACCTTTGAAATGATAAAAATCCTTTTTTTTTATTAGTTTCCTTATGTTCTGATAGGAAATTCCCCATCTGTTGGCCACTAATAAATTTGACATGCTGAAAAAAAGAATTGAAAAAATTTGCTTTACCCAGCCTAGCAAAGTATGACACATAGTCACACCCAGAGCAGATGAAGAGCATTTGAAATATTACTGGTAATTCACTCTTTGGCAATGATGCCACATCAGGATCCAATTCTAGAGCTTGTACTAGTTTGTTTAGATGAAGATACAGGTTTAGTATAGACTTTGGGACATTCAGTTGGATAATTATTTCTTTTCCAGGAAGTTTGGGTAGAATAGAAAGGCCTATGTTATAGATGTCAGTATCTGGCGAGTAAATCAATATTTGTTGGGCTGTTGTAATCCGTGCATGTCTCCAGCACCTCATATCAACCTCACTAGCGTTGGACTTGTTTGTAATGTCTTTTTCTGGTAATGAATCACCAACAATTTTGACTGCACACTGATCACTAAAGCACCCACTGAGATACAAGGTTTGGTCTTGTTTCAGCCTTATACTTTGCATGTAGGCTAAACCTAGAGCCTGAATCATTGATCATTTACATGTCCTGCAGTTCAGGTAATCTCGCCAGGAGGAATTCTTTAACAAATGAACCAGTGAGGTCGCAGGGATGAAAGACTCATGTGTATGTAACTGAGACTGAGACTGTAAGTGGTCTTGATCTCTTCTGGCTTGTTCAAACAGCTTAGGGTTAAAATTTTGGGTGGTTGAAGTGGTAGCTTCATCAAATAGAAAGTGAATTTCTTGAACATCAGCTTGGTAATGTGGTAGCAGGAAAGAATTGAAAATATATTTTGCATACTCCTTTAGAGTGGCAGTAGACCGCAGTGGTTTGCAATTTATCAAAAACATTCTATCAATAATTACGGCTTGTGGTATCCACCCATTAGGAAGAGTCTCAAACACTACTTGTGGTTTGGAATAACGCTTCCTAAGCTTATCCTTCCAGAGTGACTTACTTCCTTTCAAAGGTAGCCCATTCTCATCACATAATGCTCTGCTCTTTCGAAAATTGAGCAAATCATGAGCTTGTGCTTCTGTTGCCCCAACTCCAGAAAATATGTTCACAATGCCACGATTTGTTGTGGGACATGCAGTTGGAAACAAACACTTTCTCTTTATTTCATTTCGCATTACTACAATGTTTTGTTCTCTTTCTTTTATTTCAGCCTTTTCAGAGAAGAAACTGAATAATGGTGACATGGAATGCTGGAGCTGTGGATATATCTGGCACCTGCACTGTAATAAATTTTCATCAGCACTGGCTGATAATTGGCTAGCACATGCCAATCCCCGGGGAAAATTAATAACTTGCTAAGTGCTGGGCCATAGAGACGCTTGATTTCCATGAGATGCTGGTAAGTTTTTCAATCTCCCACCAAAACTACATAGCCAAGTTGGTGTTCTGGAGTAACTGTGCTCAATATTAGATCTGACACTTGTCTCATAGTGTCACTGGAATCTGGATTTTCATTAATAATTTCCATGTACTGTATATTTGATATATTTGGTGAGGTTTGAGTGTCGTATGCAAATAAGTCCTTGAATTCAATCAAATGTTTCTCTGTTGTCTCAAGCTCTGCTTTAGCAAACATGTATGCCAACTTTTCCCATTTTGTGTGGTGAGCTAGCTGGTGAAATCTCAATGCAGCATTTTAATCTCAGTGTAGATGTGATTGGGTTTTCAGTAGGTAAGGTTAGAACTGGTAAAGTTTCAGGCTGACTTAATGGTTGAGTACAAGTTATGGGTGGAAAAAATGTAATTGTAGGATCTGGTTGTACTATTTGTACAGTTGTGCCATGATAACTTCGATGCTGATCACCGCAATATACAGCAGCATGACTCTGAAGTTTGTCAAAGTTATCAACACTAGCAAGTGTAAAGGTATCTCTTGGCAAGCTGTCCCACAGTGATCTTAATCTTTGGGTTTCAGCTATACTAGTGACAAATTCATCATGTGTAGATGGACTTGAAGCAAACCCCAATTTATTAAAAAATTTTATTAACTTGCGAGAGCCTCCACATATTTCAATGGTGTCTGCTAAAATATTGTGCAGCAATGTTGTCCGTTTCGTATTGCTACAATAACAGAGAAGGTTAAAGATAACGTAACGTCTCAACCTCTTGACAGCACAATTGGTTTCAGGCAAACCTTCTCTCTGTCTGACACTGCGTGTGATAGATTCCAGAAAATCCCAAAGTAGAGGATTAATACTGCCTATTTCTGCATTTATATCCAATTCTTTATTTGTAGAGACTGGTAATTTTGCCATTTCTGTATGAATCAAATTATTGACTATATCTCCTGCCTCCCTTAAAACTTTTGATACATCAGGTTTGCTTGATAGATTTGGCTCATAGAGTACATCTTGATCCTCATTTGTTCTGGCAGCACCCAGTGCATGAGAAAGACTTACTAGTAAATCACCACCCTTTCTGAATAGGACAGTTCCAATCTTTTTGTGGATACATATGCACTCAATGTGTTTACCGAGATACATTTTAAGTTTCTTGAGTAACCAAGATGTAGTAAACTTTACTGTTCCTTCCTTACCTTCCAGAATCAGATGCTCTCGAAAATTGGATTGAGCGTTGGCTTCGTACTTGCAAAGAAATACTCTCGAGACATGTGGAAGAAGCACTGCATGCTGATTAATGAACTCATCTGCTACATACAAGGCTGAGTGAAGTGTCGCTCTGGTAAGCTCATCATTATTTTCATTTGATAAAGTATGCTTCCAAATGTCAATCAAATCTGCTAAGGTATTGTTCTGTTCATGCATTTTAATAATAGCTAAATGGGCTTTGTAGCAGCTTAAGCAAATATGATGGGATGAACTGATTTCTTCACTTTCCTCACGGCTATTGAGATAAGCATTAATCAAACTGGGATTAGGGCAATGTCTTGTGAAAGTAGTATTATTTTTTGACTTAATGCCACAACTGAAACAATGTTGAGAGGGTCTAAGAAACTGGCGGTAAAGTTGATTGTAATGATCTCCACACACTATTATTGATTGCAGATCATCTTGAAGACTTAATAAGACTTTCAACTCGCTGACAGGAGCAAAAGATGGACTGCATAATTTTGTGGTAGATTTACAAGATGGGTACATGCATGTTTCGGAGGTGGAAGCTGGAGTAAGTGGAAGTGTGGACCATTTAGGACGATACCCCGATGGATGTGCTCGTTGGGCTTCCTTATAATGTGCTATGCAAATGCAACTGCTTCCATCTGGTTCGCTCCCCCAGTGCGTAAGTAAAAACTTTTTCTCCTCTTCAGATCATGTCTGATAGTGAGAATAATAGGCATTGGACTTACCACACAAAAGACACTTGCTGCATGGTCGCTGTGGGTGAAATTTGGAATATTTCCTGTCCTTGCTAGCCATACCTGCAATTAATATGCTCTCACACATTACAATATTTTAAATACATGTATTATGCTTACTTCATAGAGTTGGTGAAGACTAGAAGGAAGAGAACTGGGCACCATGAAAAGTCAAGTGATGCAGTACTACATAAAAATCTATTGTCATACCATAGATCGTTTTTTGTTTTTGTTTTTGGTTTGTTTCTATGTGTGGGACACAAAATCTGTTTCAATTACTTTGTGCAATAATACTTAGTAGATGCAAATTTTGATGGGTTTTTGTTGATCATACCTGCAAAACTGGATTGTCCAAAGACTTTATGACTCAATCAAATTTGGGTATGGTGGCTTCTTATCTCAGCATTCCAGGGCAAACCAGGCCATATGCTTTGGCAGGTAGTTAGGCCTATATAAAGTGCACTGCAGTACCAAATTTGGATATTTAATATTGCATCATCATTAAGATATAAAAATAATACGAAATGATCATTTGGAAACCACATGAACGCGCCAATCGCGCGGCAAAAAATTAAATCTCGATTACCGTGAAGTTCTGGCTACGCGCGCGGTCCGACTGACCATCCATCCATACATACATACATATAACATATACCAGATTTGGCATTATCCACCCCTAATACTGTCTCGCTAGCTTCGCTCGCTAGCCAATAAACATCCCCGATTTTCGATTGTGTTACCCCTGTAAGTGTCTCGCTCGCTCGCCAACTAACTGAGATAGCACAGTAACTAAGCAGAAACTAGGTGAAATACCATCGTAGCTAAGTGAAATAGTACGGTTAAGTGCGCATGCGTGCAGTGTTAACCTAAGAAACGTACAGTTTCTTAGGTCATTTTTACCACAGAATGACGGAATGGTATTAGAATGGTTTTCAACAGATTAGGAGGAGCCGTACGTTGAAAACAAAGTTCCAGTGGAGCTAATCCTGAAATAAGGAGATAATGAGTGAACGATACAGTGTAGCTACAACTGCTAGCTAATGACTTTTTAAAAAGTTGGCCTAATATTAGCGAGTGATAGCACGGATAACCTGTGCTATTAGGGATCAATAGCACTCGTAAAGCAATTGAAATAGCACTTGGATTCACCTTGTGCTATTTCAATCGCGTTACATGTGCTATTATGGTTACCCGTGCTCATACTATTAAGTTTCAGAGGTTAATGTTCTCAGATTGTGCCCTAGTAGATTTTTTTTGCCTCTCTCCCTCCTCCATGTTAAGTGAGTCGTCTTAAGTCGGTCATGTCAGGTGTTCTAACCAATACACATAGTTGGGCATTATTTAGAATGTTGAGCTTTTAATGTACACTACATGGAATACATTTTCTCTCAGTACACACTCATGGCCACATTCGTAGGGTTTCATATAGTGTGTGTGTGTGTGTGTGTGTGTGTGTGTGTGTGTGTGTGTGGGAGGGGGGGGGGGTACTTCCACACTTTAATTGTAATTTGATCATCAGTTACACCATATTTTCCAAATTTTTAAAATGCATAATAAAAATATAGATATTAAAAGTTTTATTTTTGCTAGCATTTAAAAATGTTTTAGTCCTGGAAGCTTTGACTAGATGTAATACTGTTAGCTCTATGCCATTGTCGGCAAGAAAAAAAATACGGTTAGAAAAATTACATAAACGCTACCTTTTAGATATTGACTTCAAATATCACTGAAAATGTTCACAAAGCATTAATGAAGCAATTGATAAACCTTTTAACAACAGTAACTGACATTTTAATGTCAAGCTAAGTAGCCCACAGTTTACAGACATCATGGTTGAGCAATGAGACTTCTCAGTATGTATTTTTTTAATATTATTATTCAATATAAAGCCTGTATTTACGGTCTGGTAATGCCCAATGGAAATGATATTATAGGAAAAAAGTGTAAATGTCAGATCACCACAATAATATAAAAATAAAATGCTAACTTTTTTAAGCATTACTGAGGCCACCAATTTCAACGATCGAAATTAATTAGGGAATGGAAGGAGCAGAAAGTTACAGTGGCAGAAACACCACTTCAAAAGTGGGGGGGCAGAAAATAACTGGGGCATAATAAAAAAATTGCTTAGGAAATCAAAACTATGCGTTTTGAAGATGCAAAAAATTTATGAGCCTAATAAAAGTAATTGGATCGTGACAAAAATAAAGAACAAAAAAGTTTAAAAAAAGACAATGAATCAGGAGTACCAGCTGAAAATATACGAATTATAGTGTGCTTGAAAATTATAAATTTAGTTCCTTAGCTAGACTGTCACAAAAAATTACCAAAGTATTTTCTCCGTGTATCATACATTCCAACAAATTCTTTTGCTACTTCGATTAGATTCATCGAGTGTGTAAGTTCCTGATGTATATGCAGAAGTAAACAGTTATTCAATCGCTTTTCAGTCATAGTTGAACGTTGTGACGTGAATACAAACTTGAGGGCAGAAAAGGTTCGTTCAGCTGTTGCTGATGATATAGGGACAGTCAGAGCAAGTCGAAGAAGTCCATGTATAGATGAAAGCAACTCCTTGAAGCTATCTCTCTCATTCATGGCATCACATATAGTGTGGATAGAAGTGACCGTTTTCACTGTTGGCAGAGCTGTCTTCACTGCACCATGAAGAAGTTGAAGTTGCTTTCTTAATTCAAAAAAATTGACATCCTTAGAAAAACAAGATTTCTCAATTTCTTTCATTTCACTCTCAAATTCTTGATTATTGGCAGCTTTTATTAGTGCCTTTTCCATAGACACTACTGCTGGAATGGTCTTGGATTCAAATCGATTTTGAAGTTCTCCTAACAGTTCGTCACAAGCTTCAAAATACATCTTTCTGTAATGTAGTTTAGGACAAGATGGAGTATGTGGCTCACTTCCACTTGAATAACGCTGCGGCCTTCTCCTCTTTCTGGGCAAAATAGGCAAATCAATTCCATGTTCTTCAGCAAAGCTTTCTGCTCTGCTATAGAAGCGATCGAACTCTTCATCAGTTCGTAATATTTTGAAATGATTCTTTGCAGCTTCTACAGCAGATAATGCATCATGAATTGCAATATTTTTCTTTTGAAGTGTTAATGAAACTTGTTCAGAAGCACTAAACAATTGGTAACTCAGCTTTAGACCAAAAAGTGTGTCAAATTTTTCCAATAACTGCATTAGGCCAAATGCTTTCAATCCATATTCATCCTTAGTTGTATCATGAATTTCTTCCAAGATTTCCAAAAGCACATTGTAATCTTTAAGTATGGCATCAATTGCTGCTGTACGAGCAGTCCAGCGAGTCGTGCTTAATAACTTCAAACTTACTGTGCCTTCTTCCTTGACTTCTTTAATTACAGAGGAAAATAAGTGAAGCCTTTTTGGGGAAAACCTTATTAGCTTACCAATTTCACGAACCACGTCCAAAGCATCTCTAAGGCAGACTATGTTTCTTCCTATTCCCTGAAGGCATAGGTTTAAAGAGTGGGCAAAACAGTGCACTGGAACAGCTGCTGGATTTTCAGCTAGAAACCTTGCTGCCACTCCAGAACGTTTACCTTGCATGTTGGCTGCTCCATCATAGGCCTGGCCACGACACATTTCCAATGGAAGATTACACCTGATGAGAAGATCTTTAATTACTGCAAATAATGTTTCTGCCTTTGTATCCGGCACTCTGAATAAACCAATCGGATCCTCAAACGATTCATACCTGTTATTCACCCAGCGAATTGACAAGTTTAGCTGTTCTGTGGAGCATATGTCTGTAGCTTCATCAACAACAACAGAAAACCAAGCTGGGTCTTGTGCACCAATTCTTGATAGTAGAACACGTAACAAATTTTTACCCATTATATTTATTAAATCGTTGACACTTTGATGACAGGTGTATCGATTTTCTTTCAGCCATGACTTAACAACTTCACAATCATGACTCCAGGTAACCAACAACTGATAGAGATTGCCATCTTCTTGTCGATGTCCTTGTTTATGTCACAGTTTGAATATTTTTTTGGAATTGTACTGGGAGAGTTGATTCTAAAGCACACCGACAATTTGAGCAAGACGCTCCAAAATCCAAAGCTGTGCTCTTCTGAAGGTTTGAAGGTAGCGAATCTTACAAAAAGAACCTTAGAAAATTTGAGAGATGAGAAAAATTTTGATTTGTTTTGGTCCAATATACTTCTAAGGCAACAAAAGTTAGAAGTTGGTGACCCAGTACTACCCAGAAAGCGTCGACCACCTGCCAAATTATCCCTTGGATCTGCTACTCCATATTATCCGAGTACTCCAAAAGAATACTATCGTCAGCAGTATTATGAAGCATTAGATTTAATTACATCTTTTATAACAAATCGATTTGATCAAATTGGTATGAAAACAATTAGTGCATTAGAAGATCTTCTCGTGAAATCTGCACGAAAGGAAAGTTTTGAAACTGAGCTTGAGCAGGTAGTTCAGATTTATAAGAATGATATTAATCAAGCATCATTGACCACGCAGCTACAAACTTTACAGACTGCTTTTGAAGGATGTAAAGAAAAACCTTCATTTTCCGATATTGTGGCATATATACGGTCATTTTCACCAGCACAACAACAACTTTTCTCAGAAGTGTGCATTTTGCTGAAGCTAGTGCTAGTCAGCCCAGCAAGTAATGCTGTGAGTGAGAGAAGTGCCTCAGGCTTGAGGCGAGTTAAGACTTATTTACGTTCAACTGTGTCACAGCAAAGATTAAATAATTTAATGGTTTTACATGTGCATAAGGATAAACTGGACAAATTGACAATGCCAATCATTTTAAATGAATTTGTAGAAGGAAATGAGCACAGAATTAAAACATTTGGAAAATTTTGAACATGTTTTTTCACAAACCTTGTATCAGTCTAATGATAACAATAATTATTATTGCCACATATTTATTTTTAAGTATGCTTTGTGGTAGGGTAGCAATATATGTAGAGTTCGTGGTAGAGGGCGTGATTTGGCCGTATAGGTTAAATTTTGCTTCCTACGGCCCTGTGCTGCCCTATATTGAGGACAATGAAGTGATTTATATTTTAGTTTCTTTTATTCATATTGTACTTATTGTAAGACAATATTTTTATGTAACTTTGTGGATGAATGTTGGATGTTATCTCTGTAATGAAGTCATATAACCATATAAGATTTCAATTGTTCATAGGTCTGCCCCAGGTTTTTGGCACACCCCTCAATCATGTGTATATATATATATTTATAGCCCGTTACCCGAGCGACCGCGCTTGTCGTTAAGTACTATAAATTGGATACAGTCTGGTATGCTTGTAAGAAAATGTGTTAGCAGGGAAAAGTCTGATATAGTTCTTAGCAACCATAATTACGATGGGAGGCAGATCAAAGCAAAATGAAATAATGAAGAGTTTGGGTACTTTAATACAATTACTAAGATAGCTAACGCTATACTTTGCTCGTTGTTTATGTTTGGGCTATAAAATAGTTATAAACCAAAATCATTAGGTTTGTATTGTGATTTATAAATCCGCACCACTCGGGCTGCACCCTCGTGTCTGGGAGTATATAAATCGCATACAAACCTCAATTTTGGTTAATAACTATAACATATATATATATATATAATATAGGGTCAAATTTGACCTCGGTTTCAAGTTATATTCTGGCGTGCAATGCCAGGAATAGCTTTTGTATTCCGTGTTTATAATATCCACGCAAAATTGTATGTCACACACACACAAAAGCTGCCCTCCATGATTAGATAAACTTATGTCCTCTTCCTGATTTAATATTTATTGCCTCAAAAGCAATTACTTTTTTAACATGGCTAAAGAAGTATGTATTTTATATGGCATTCTAGCCATTGTTAACGTAAATATGTTATCAGTAAAAAAAATAGGACCTGCTTAGAAACAATAAACAGTGTGAAGATGGCAAAAGTTTGTGCCTAGCATTCTTAGCCAACTGAAAGTGAATGTAATTAATTCAGCGAGCGAGTGAAGCGAGCGAAGCTGACTATCAGTCGTGTTCAATTGAGATTTCAGATATATAATTATATATACTAGTGATGTGCTTGAGTACAAATGGCGAGCGAGCCTAAAGACTATACTATTTTTATATGAATGATTTTGACTTCTAACACTGAAGCTACTGAATATAAGGTCCAGTTAAATTTCGCATACACGGTAAAGGGATTTCAGTGCCATAGTAACAACTCTCTGCAACTGCTTCAATTGAAGGGAAAAAAACAACAAAACAATACACTTTATTTAAAAATTTTCTTTGTGATATTCTTTAGCTAAGTAGTGGTTGTAACACACAATGCTTTGACACAACTGGACATGCACCTACACAGACTTACCTTCTCAGTAGTCTAGTGGACAATGTATTTTCAAGTAAATACTGTTGCGCACGGCTTATAACCGTGACAAAGAGCGCATTGACTTACCACCGCTACTAACTCGAATAGAAATGGAAGTCCCTTAACTGCACCCGCAAAAAGAATTCAAAACAGTAAACAATTATATTTCTAGGGTGAAACGGGTACTGAACGATAAACCAGAGGATTCTGTTTAGTGCAATTTGGGACGGGGTCGACCTCATAACTAACACAAAAATGCGAGGATCAAAGTACAAAATGACATACATACGTCCAAACATATATACAAACTAGTGGTGTGCTTGAGCACAAATGGCGAGCGAGCCTAAAGCCTATACTAATTTTATATGAATGATTATGACTTCTAACACTGAAGCTACTGAAAATAAGGTCCAGTTTGTTAATTTAGCATACAGGGTAAAGGGATTTCAGTGCCATAAACAACTCTCTGCCACTGCTTGGAAGGAAAACAACAACAGCAAAACAATACACGTTATTTAAAAGTTTTCTTCGTAATATTCTTTAGCTAAGTAGTGGTTGTAACACACAATGCTTTGACACAACTGGACATGCACCTACACAGACTTACCTTCGCGGTAGTCTAGTGGACAATGTATTTTCAAGTAAATACTGTTGCCACGGCTTATAACAATGACAAAGAGCGCATTGACTTACCACCGCCACTAACTCGAATAGAAATGAAAGTCCCTTAAGTTTTCAAGTTTTAACTGCACCCGTAAAAGAATTCAAAACGGTAAACAATTCAATTTCTAGGGTGATACGGGTACTGATCGATAAACCAGAGGATTTTGTTTAGTGCAATTTGGGATCGGGTCGACCACATAACTAACACAATAACGCTAGGGTCAAAGTACAAAATGACACACGTATGTCCAAACATATATACAAATAAACTAGTGGTGTGCTTTGAGCACAAATGGCGAGCGAGCCTGATAGTTAGGTAACATAAAACTAAGTATTGTTACTATGTTTTAGCTCAAACACTATAATAGCAGTTGTGACCTTTTATTTCAGCAAACAAGTACAAAATCACTCTCTTACCTGATTAATGGTAACTTTTGTAGTATCAAACATCAACCATTCTGATAATTTCAATCACCAGTAACTCTTGAACAAGCTCTCAGCTACGATAAATAATAAACCAGTGTTATTATTTGTAATTTTAGCCAACAAATATGGAATTACTACTTACATCATTCTTGAGTATTGATAACTTCTGTAGTATCAAATTGAAATTACTTTGACCATCTGAATTACCTTGAATTCTTGACAACAAGCTCTCACCTACAAAAACAAACAAATATGGAATTACTACTTACATCATTCTTGAGTATTGATAACTTCTGTAGTATCAAATTGAAGTTACTTTGACCATCTCAATTACCTTGAATTCTTGACAACAAGCTCTCACCTACAAAAACAAAAGACAATCAATTTCAGCACACAAATACAAAATTACTTTCTTACCTCATTTTCTTGAGATGTGGTAACTTTTGTAGTACCAAATTTGAGCCAATCTGACTATTTGAATTTACCAGTCACTGTTGACAAGCTCTTAGCTACAAAAAAGAAAGGCCAGAGTTAATTTTGCATATTTAGACACAACAAATATGGAATAGCGTACTTATCTCAGCTTCCCTCGAGAAGTAGTAGCTTCCATAGCATTAATACTACGGCATTCTGACTACCAACGGCTCTTGACAACCAACAACCGGCACTCCGTATCCCCCCATAAAACGGCGAAGTTTTGAAATTAAGTCTGGAAAAGGGACTTCAATGACATAGTAACCTGTCGAATCAACTTTTTGTGTCTTGAAAACAAGCGTTTTAGCAGGAATTTTTGCATACTTTGGAGCTTAAGTATAAAGTAAGGTTTGCTTAATGCTGTAGTTTCAGAATAAACTGGAGTCAAGCCTAAATAGCCATATTTTTAGGAGAAAAAAGTTCCCCGCGCGCGCGTTTAAAGAGCATACGTACCATTCATACATAAATACATATACATATATATATATATAACATATACCCCATTTTGCATTATCCACCCCTAATACTGTCTCGCTCGCTTCGCTCGCTCGCCAATAAACAAACATTCCGGATTTTTTCATTTTTACCCCTATAAGTGGCGAGCGAGCGTAGCGAGCGAGACACTTACAGGGGTAAAAATGAAAAAATAGGGGATGTTTGTTTATTTGTTTATATATATGGACGTACGTATGTCATTTTGTACTTTGACCCTCCGTATTTTTGTGTTCGCTCCGCGTTCGACCCCGTCCCAAACTTCACTAAACAGAATCCTCTGGTTTAGCGACCATTACCCGTATCACCTTAGAAATTGAATTGTTTACGGCTTTGAATTGTTTTGCGGGTGCAGTTAAAACAAATCTTATGGGAGCTCCATTTCTATTCGAGTTAGTGGCGGTGGTAAGTTAATGCGCTATTTGTCACAGTTATAAGCCCTACTCAACAGTATTTACTTAAAAATGCATTGTCCACTAGACGAACCACGAAGGTAAGTCTTGCGTAGGTATGTTCAGTTGTGTGAAAGTATTGTGAGTTACAACTACTATTAAGAGTATTACAAAGAAAATTTTAAATAACGTGATTTGATTTTGTTGCTTCTTTTTCAATTCAAACTGTTGCGGGAGCGGTTACAATGACATTGAACCCCCTTTACCTCATAGTAATGTAAAAAAAACTCGACTTTATTTTAATAGCTTGAGTGTTAGTTGTTAAAATAAATTTAACAATAGTGTAGTTTAAGGCTCGCTCGCCATTTGTGCTCAAGCACACCACTAGTTTATTTATTTATTTATATATATGTTTGGACGTATGTATGTCATTTTGTACTTTGACCCTCCGTATTTTTGTGTTCGCTCGGCGTTCGACCCCGTCCCAAACTTCACTAAACAGAATCCTCTGGTTTTGCGACCATTACCCGTATCACCTTAGAAATTGAATTGTTTACGGCTTTGAATTGTTTTGCGGGTGCAGTTAAAACTCAAAAACTTATGGGAGCTCCATTTCTATTCGAGTTAGTGGCGGTGGTAAGTTAATACACAGTTATAAGCACTACTCAACAGCATTTACTTGACAATTCATTGTCCACTAGACGAACCACGAAGGTAAGTCTTGCGTAGGTATGTTCAGTTGTGTGAAAGTATTGTGCGTTACAACTACTATTAAGAATATCACAGAGAAAATTTTAAATAACGTGACTTGATTTTGTTGCTTCTTTTTCAATTCAAACAGTTGAGGGGAGTGGTTACTATGGCATTGAATCCCCTTTACCGTATATGCGTAATTTAACAACTCGACTTTATTTTAGTAGTTTGAATAACAATAGTGTAGTTTTTAAGGTTCTCTCGCCATTTGTGCTCAAGCACACCACTAGTATATGTATGTATACGTACGTCAAAATATTTCGCCCACGCTTCTAATTACGTAAGTTAGGTAAAGCGTTCACAGTCCAGTATTTTTCAATTAACGAGCGCGGAGAATCCTACTGCACTGCCTTAGCAACTCTGTTTCAACCAAAACGTTTATAGCTACTCTCTTCTTGAAACAATTGTGAAGTCTTTGTCAAGCTGAGCTTCTTTGCCACTGCTTTCTAAGTTTATTCAGGTAATTCTGTTATTGTTAACTCTTCATGCCTAATCAGTTAGATGTAATATCTGTCCTATTTTTCTGTAAAAAGAGTCTGCTCGCTCGCCATGCATTTGCGCTATTCGAGCGCACCACTAGTTTAGTTCCTAGTTATTTACCAGATATCATTACTTTATTAACCCTAATTACTTACCTTGTCAAGAAAATTGCAGATAATAATCCGTTAACCATCAAGACAAAGTAGTCACCATAAATATAAATACTCTCCGAACAAAATAAGAAAACAAAAAAGCAAGCTGGAGTCATAATTAAGGTTTAAATGAATTGAATTTCCAATTTCTATGTTCATTTTTTTTTAAAAGCAGGAAATTTCTTACATACACTATCCAAATCTACAACAAATTATCAAAACTGTAGGACAATTTCCTTCTAAGTTCCAGGATATACAAATTACATAGTCAAAATGCAGGAAAGATTCTTCATAATCATTACAATATACAAGAATGAGAGTATTACAAGCAAAATGTAGGAAGGATCGCCCATAGAGTATATTCAATATAAAAATAAGTGCATCAATATGTTGGATATTTCTCACATTGATACTCCAAATGATAGCAGCCATGTCTTGAAAAACACTTACCATAATTTTCATAAAGTAAAAAGGGTTCTGCAAATGCCGACCATTTACCTCAATAAGATACCAAACTTAATGATAAAGTGAAAGAAATTATGATGAAGACAAAATACATAAAGGAGAGTATTAAAATGTAAGGAGTATTCTGTCTGCTATTTGTTTGCAAGAAACCCACACATATGGTCACCATAAAACTTTTCATATTGGTTGTAGGAAATTTTCCTGCACCATGAAAGTTTGACGAAATATGTCCCTTTAGCATAAAATTTCCTCTACATATTTTGCAAGTAAGATACGTGTGAAAAAAAAGATTTGATTTTCCACAAAGGAAACATTTAGTGCATGGCTGGTCAGGGCCGTAGGAACCGCAACGGCCACGACGGCCATGGCCGTTTAGGTTTTTCTCCTGGGTGGGTGTGGCTAATTAACCGTGCGCATGCGCATTAATAGTACCGTCTTATTTAAGCATGGCTACTTCGCGTTCTTCGTCGGGTAGTTTACCAGATCTTCCTGATCGTCCTACACAGCCCACCAACTCTGTCTTCCCCCGGAGATCCTTCGGCAAGACAAACGTTGTCCACCGCTCTTTTCAGAGCGTTTGGTTCAACCGTTGGAAGTGGCTGCACTACGACGCTTCCATTGACTTAGCCTACTGTGTGAAAGCTATCCAGTCAGGTTAGTAAACTTAGCTGAGTTTTGCTAAAAGTAGCTATATGTTCTACTGACATAGTTAGCTAGACTTTGGTTGTTGTTGTTGTTTTTTTAACTATAAGGTCTTTTTTTATGTAGGCCACCTGAAGAAGATTCAGGGTAACATCTTGGACTCATCTTTTGTGTCTGGCTTCTGTAACTGGAAGGATGGTACACGTTGCTTCAACAGGCATGAGGGCACAGCTGCACACAAAGCTGCTGTTGATTTCACCATAACAACACCTGCAGGTACGTCAAGGGGAGTTGGAGATATGTTGTCTACAGCTCATGCTGAACACAAAGCCTCCAATCGACACTACCTTATCAAAGTGGCACAAAACATCAAGTTTTTAGCAAGGCAAGGAATAGCTTTCCGTGGTGATGGCGATGAAAGTGATGGTAACTTCATGCAATTACTACACCTTCGTGCTTTAGATGATTCCAAAATTACTGATATGCTACAGAAAAAGACTAACAAATATACAAGTCCTCAGATTCAAAATGAGTTGGTTCAGTGTATGTCGATGAAAGTGTTGCGAGAAATTGCTGAATCTATCCACCAAGCACGTTATTTCGCTTTAATGGCTGATGAAGTTACTGACTCATCCAACAAAGAACAACTTGTGGTGTGTATTCGTTGGGTAGATGATGATTTTGAGCAGAGAAGACTTTATTGGACTTCACCATGTTGAATCCATTAAAGCTGACATATTGGTTGCATGCTTAAAGGATACTATGCTACGTATGAACATTAGTATCAGTAACTGTAGCGCAGTGTTATGATGGGGCAGCCAATATGTGTGGCTCTAGAAATGGTTGTTCTACCCAGATATGTGCGAAAGAGTCACTTGCCATCTTTGTTCATTGTTATGGCCATGCTCTAAATTTTGCTGCAGGTGATACGATCAAGGGTAATAAAGTCTTGAGAAGTGCTTTGGATACTACCCTTGAAATATCAAAGTTGATAAAATTCTCCCCAAGACGTGAAGCCACCTTTCAAAAGCTCAAAGGAGAAATTAGTCCTGAAGGTGCTGGTTTTCAAACCCTGTGTCCCACTAGATGGACTGTCAGAGCTTCCTCACTAAGTAGTGTAATTTCAAATTACCAAGTGATCCAGGCTGTTTGGGAAGAAGCCTTGGATATAGCCAAGGATTCTGAAACTCGTGCTCGTATAACCGGTGTACAGCACTGTATGTCAACATTTGATTATTTGTTTGGCATAATGCTTGGAGAACTTGTGTTGAAACACACTGACAATTTGAGCAAGACTTTGCAAGATCCAAAATTGAGCTCTTCAGAAGGTCAGCAAATAGCTGAGCTGACAAGAAATACGCTTGAAAGTATTCGAAACAATGACTCATTTAGCATGTTCTGGTCCAAAGTCACTTCGAAACAGGAAATGCTTGATGTGAATGATCCTGTTTTGCCCAGAAAAAGAAGGGTTCCAGCCAGGTTTGCTGTTGGTACTGGAGCAGGTCATCAGCCTGCTAATCTTGAAGAATTATATAGGCATCAATACTTTGAGTGTCTTGATCTTATCATTTCTTTTATTAAGGATAGGCTTGATCAGCCAAGCTACCACACTTTGAAACAGCTCAAGGATCTTCTTTTGAAGTCTGCAAGAAAAGAAATCTACAGTGAAGAGCTGGAGTATGTGTTAAACTTTTATCATAGTGACTTCAATGAAAACAGTCTCTCATCACACTTGCAGCTTCTAGGTACAGCAATGGAATCTAGCAATAGTCAACCTTGTCTGCAAGACATTATTGATTATCTTAAATCGCTCACTCCTGCACAACGAAGTATAATGTCTGAAGTGTGTACTCTAGTAAAAATTATTCTTGTTAGCCCAGCTACGAATGCAGTGAGTGAAAAAAGTGCTTCAGGATTACGTAGAATAAACGACATACTTGCGGTCAACAATGAGTCAACAACGACTCAACAGTTTGATGATTCTTCATGTACATAAAGACAGTACAGATGAAATTGATCTCAAAACATGTCTTAATGATTTTGTTGCTGGTAGTGAACACAGAAATAGCATATTTGGACAATTTTAAGTATTTTTCATTGAACTACTTTAACCCTCTCGTTACTGAATTGTTTTGACCCGCGCGGAAAAATCTAATTTTCTACCGCGGAATAGAGCATTGCCGTTTTATTTTTTTAACTCGATGCTGGCTGGGAAAACCCCATAGCAACCATATATCACTAAATAGACCAAGAGTTTGGGATTCCCCTCATTTTTTGATTGAGAAAATTGAATAATATTTAAGCCATCTACTAATACTTCAAAAAAAAAATTTTTTTCCCCCCAAAAAATCCACTTTTCCCATCAATAAAAAAATAAAATAAAATAGAAATAATATTGTTTGATGCATTATATACCAATATTATATTAGTTCAACAATAAAATATGTTGTTTGTTGTGTGTGGTGCTGATTGTGATCATGTAGGAGACATCTATGAGTGTCCACAAGGAACGTATGCCATCGGACGTCGAGCTCCACTACAAAACAATTTCATATACACAAAAACACAAACAACAAAGATATTTGTAATACAAACAACAAATTATTCATGATCCTATATAATTGCAACTTTATGATGTATTGTATGCGGTTTCATACAGGATTTTTGTTTGGGGTGGGGCTCCGAGTGTACTTCGCCACACCCATTTTTTGGAACCTACACTACTTTGATGCACATCTTTGCATACGAGTCTATACTTCACACTGATGATCAGTGTTCGGTCCTATGCACTAAATGGCTCAGTTATGATAGGAACATAATGGGATACAATATCAGACTAAAAATAAATGCTTCCTAAATGTTCATTTCTATTCAACTCCCAAAATTCTAGGGGGGAACCCAGCGCTAGCCTCCCACTGTATGAACCCTGCTATGTATACTCCACACTGTACATGAGAGAAACATGTATTGAGAAAGTGTACTTTGAAAATGAAAAGCAGTACAAGCACACACGTGGAATTCAACTTACCCGGCATGGATGGTGTCACAGACTGAACGATCCCTCCCATAGGATCCGGAACCTCCATACAATACCAAAAAAACACAAGACAACAATGACATTTGTAACATAACAGCTGGCCTCGCTGAATTGCCCCCCCCTCCCCCGTCATTACTTTTCACTGACATTCTTGTACCATAACCCCCCCTCCCCCGTCATTACTTTTCACTGACATTCTTGTACCATAACCCCCCCTCCCCCGTCATTACTTTTCACTGACATTCTTGTACCATAACCCCCACCCCCCCAGCCCTAGCTGGACACCCAAATATCAGTAAGTTGAAATGAAATTCAACTTACCCGGCATGGATGATGTCACAGACCGAAAAAGACCACCGAGTTCGTTCTCTCTCAGGTTGGATCCGGAAGTGCCACATACTGTTTGTTCATGGTTGCTCTCTCTCTCTTTCCACAAATGCACGCACACACATACACACACACACAAGAAAAAAGAAGCTACAGGTGAATACAGATCATAAAAATAAATGTATAATTTATTACACATAAATTGACTGGTGTACACACACACACACACATGAAATTCAACTTACATGGGCATAGTAGTCACGATCCAAAAAGATCCAGAGTTCTCTCCCAGGTTGTATACGGAAGCGCCACATAGTGTTTGTCCACGGAAGCTCTCTGTCATTCCACAAATGCACACACACACATACACACACACACACACTAGAAAAAAGAAGATACAGGTGAATACAGATCATAAAAATAAATGTATAATATAAATTGACTGGTGTACACACACACACATACATGAAATTCAACTTACATGGGCATAGTAGTCCCGATTGGAAAAGACCCCACCCCCTCCATCCCCGAGTTCGTTCCCTCCCCGGTTAGATCTGGAAGCGCCAGAATAACATTTCAACTCCACGCACACACATATACATCGAGTGTGAAGCTCCACTACAACACCACAAAAACACAGACAACGACAACGACAATAACAATACATATTACAACTTTTGGGATGTTCAGGGAGGGGGAGGGGGGGGGGGAGCAGCCACAAATATCAAAGTCTGTGGTCCTTTACACAAAAGATTATGGAATATCAATGGGTGTGTTGTCATCTTTCTTCCACTCTCCCCCTACCTCATCCACCCGACTCTTGTTCTTCAATTCCCGCCTTCTCCGACCGCGAGGACGTCCAGAACTCGGAGCAGGAGGAGCCACTTCCTCTTCTTCATCACTGGAACCTGCTGCCTATTCGTGTTTCATCATTGGAAGACTCAGGTCCGGTATCCTCTCCTTCATCACTGGAAGACTCTGCTCCTGTCCCCTCATCTGCGTAATCGGGTCGGTGACTGCATTCACATCTGGTCCTAGTAGTATATGTGGTAAAAACTTTTTTTAATTTTTTTGAAAATTTGAATTTGTTCAAAAACCACAAGCCACTTTCAAATCTCAAAACTCAATAATATATATATATATATATTATAGCTAAACAGCTTACTCTATCTCAATATAGCTATAAATGAGTCCTTTCCACAACAGAAGCTTGCTATTTTTCAAGAGAAAGACAAGAGAAAGACAAGCTTACCTCGATCATCTTCTTGACTCCCATTTTCAGTATCAGAGTTGACGGGGTCTGGTCCACCAACCCTGATACAGGGCCTCCTATAGCCCTAGATGTCGTCTCCTTTCTCTCCGCTTGATCCTGAGTCGATACAGTCAACATCAAGCAAGTCTAAAACTTGCACCGCATTGTAACTTCTAGACGCCATCTTCCAAAAAATGACTTTGAAAAAATTTATTTTTGGCATAGTTACCGGGGTCACACGACACGCTCACTTTTTTCCTATGATGTAATAAGCATTACCTAAGACTGTACGTAATAGGGAGGTCCCCAGTTGAACTGACGATTTTATAAAAAATGGAGAAGGCAGTAAGTCAAACCGCAAAGTCTTGGTCGGCAAAGAAGCGGTTGTTTCAATGTGTTATGGAAGGCTACTGAGCTCAAGCAATTTTTTGCTGCTTCTACAAAGCTCTGGAGATGACTGGATCCATAAATGAAGCTGCTGTGAAGAAGGTAACTTTTTTTTAAATTAAACGGAGAACCGATGTTGTTTTTTTTTGCCGAGGAAGAAATAAACGCAACTGCTGTGAGGTACTGTCAAAGCAGTCCTGGCTGAAAGCTATTTTAGATGCTTCTCCAATGCATTGGGCACCGGTGTATGCAATCTGAAGGTTCTAGCTATAAAGTAACTATTTTTAAAAATTCGGAGAAGTCAATCGGTCTTCACCCGCTTTAAAGCGGGATCCGGAACGAAAGGGTTAATTATGTCTATTCTTCATTTCTGTCTCCTCCAGGATCATGAATTCTATAGAATATAGATGATAGTACAGAGTAAATACATGAAAACAGAACTGACATACAACACAGGGGGATGTCTAGTTGTTGTTTTTTAGTAATACTTAGGAGCAGTTGCGAAAAAAAATAATTAGGGTGTGTCCTAAATGGGTGTGGTTAATACTGGTGGGTGTGGTTTATTTGGCCGTACAGGTTCAAATTTGCTTCCTACGGCCCTGACATATGCATCAGACATAATAGGCACATTTAACACTGAAAAATCACATAAACTCACACACAGTTGATGAAAGGCATCCACCATCTCCATTGACCAAATGACTTGCCCAGGTGCCTTGGAGGATGTAAAGTTTGGAATAAACCTCCGATAATAACCAATAGAGCCAAGGAAGGCACGTAGATCTTTCTTGGACTGGAAGTCCTTCATGGCAGTCACTCTCTGTTCCGGCACAGCCAAAGTCCCATTACCAATCTTGTGACCCAAAAATTCAACATAGGATTTCCCCCAAACACATTTACTCCTCTTCAGCTTCATCCCAGACTCTCTGATAGCTTCCAAAACCATCCTCACCTGACTAATATGATCTCCCACCCAGAAAAGATAAGAACATCATCAATATAGACAACTGCAAACTCAGCACACTTATCAATAACTTTGGTCATAATTTTCTGAAACACTGCAGGGGCGTTTTTGAGGCCAAAGGGCAACACCTTGAACCTATAGGACCCCCAAGGAGTATCAAAGGCCGTCAAATCTCATGAGTCAGCATCTAAGGGAATCTGATAATACCCTTTACATAAATCTAACTTAGATAGCACTATTGATTTGCCCACTTTGTTTAGCAGGTCATCCAAATGAGGGATGGGGTAATGCATCTGTGCGGTCACTTTATTAACACCTCTGTAGTCTACACAGAGGCGTACACTGCCATCTGACTTAGGTACTGGCACAATAGGTGCACTCCATGGGGAGTTAGTATCCTCAACCCAACCATCCTGTACCAATTGTTCAACTGCATCTTTCACTTTCTCCTTCAAAGCCTCTGGCACTCGATATGGTTACACGCTCCCACCTTCTTCAATCTCAATTTTCACAGCACCTCCCACATAACATCCAACACTACCATCCATAATATCTTCAAACTCTTCCAACACATGCTCAATATTATTAGTGATTTGTGCATCTGTCACACCATGCAATTTCACTTTGCTATCATCCAACCCAGCATCCTCAGCCAATACAGTTATACCATTAAGGTTCCGGTATAGTGTTCGCCCACACATTCTGCCATGACTAATTAGAGCATTCAGTGGTTAGTTTGCACCTGAAGTGCTAATGGCATATGGCCTGTGGTTGAGCAACTCAAGCAATTTTAGCAGCAAATACAATATTTAGTGGGCAGTGGCACGAGTGCCTGGAGTATGTTCATAAAATATTTGAAATGTTAATGTATTGTGCATAAAATGATCAGGTGGGAATGAGTGCAAAAAATTAATCATAGGAAAAAAGAAAACAACAGTACTATTGAGAACTAGGTTCCCTGATGCCACCTTTCTTGAATCGTGGGGATGCCAATTCCGGCAACAAAGAATTGAAATAGAATTCCTTCAGTTTTACCATTGCAACTTCCCACCACTTCTTGTTCCTGTAGATGCGCTGAGTGTGACTGTCCTTGCTAGTTTTCACAACAAAGTCACACCATTCACAATCTACACAGTGTAGCTGACATTGAATTTGGTAGTAGTAGTTATGGCGACGTTTCAGCTTATGTGTACTGCTCTCCTCGAGGCAGAATGAGGAGCTCTTACAAGCTTCAGGTATGTTTTTGTCTTTCATACTGTATGGGCACTTTATTTCTAGCAGACCTCTGATCTTCGTGGAATCCATTTTATCGCAAATGATCCCATCGGGACTAGCTGCTAGCCAAGGATGAGTGGAAGAAATAAAAATCCCGCATTCTTTAACTTCCACCTCATGTCCCTCACTTACCAAGTCAGCCACATATTGCTGTCGGGCCTTGTCCTCATTTGCCATGCCATATCGAGTCGCTTGGTTTCCCCGAAACGTGCTGTATAATAACGTTTGAACTTTATTGCTACGCTTCGTCGTCTTTCTCATTTTGGCAATAGCACCAACATTAGATGCTGTGATCCGCTTCCTTCTTTCTGCCATCCATTCATCACATGCATTTTGCCCTCTGGTAACTTTCTCTATGTCTCTTACTTCTTCTTGAGTGACTGTCACTTGCGTGTTGTAAAAGCTTTTCTTCAGCGATTCTAATACATCTGAGGGGATGTCGTCATCAACTTGCTCAGGTGAAATTCCACCATCATGTCTGTAATAGGCACTACGCGCTGCTGCAGAATCATCTATTCGGAGGTATTTGCTCCTTCGTCTTTTTTCCTTGGCTTCCTTTGTAGCTTTCCTTTTCCTGTCAGCATCTACTCTCACAGAAGAACGACTTGCTGCATCTGAATACACCTTGTTGGGAGAGGAGTTTGTCACAGTTTTCCACGTCTGTGGTCCCCAATTTGGGCCAATATTCTGGCGAAGACCAGCACCCATGCATCTTAGAAGAAAAAAAACAAAAAAACCATTGAAACTGGATAAGGGAATTTTTTTTTGTAAATTCAAGAAGTAGGTATTTATACTACAATATCAAAGGTACTGAACTAAGATTAAATATAGTCAGAGTACAACGTATGAAAATACTTTATGACCACTGACGGCGAGTGAATATACAGTGTGAAGTGAGTGTATCATTCCAATCTTGTGCGATGAGTGTAATTGTGATTTATTGTACTCCTGATATTATTACTTGACCAGTTAAAACATTTTTTCATTACACTATGACCTGGATTGTACATCAAGAATGCGATAAATATTTGGTAAAAATTGTATTTTCACACATGCATTATGTTGGATTATTTTTTAATTTAGGATAAAAGAGAAATATTATTAAGGGATAACCACTAACCTGTGTTCCCATGATCCACTCTGGGATCGATTGATGACCTTCCCACCATCAAATTTCGTCCTGATGTGCATCCAGCACTCAGCCAAATTTGTTGTGTGGTTACCAATTAGCTGGTTAGCCTTGGCTACTAGTCTGCCGACCACGCTGGAGATATCATGCAGCATTTTGGAGTCAATTTCTGTACGTGTGAGTCCGCCTCGTCTTGCTTCAGCTTCTGTTGCAGGTGTGTCATCCACAGTCTCCCTCCATTGTCGCTCCTGATCTTCAAGTACTGGAAGAAACAAATTTGATTGCATAATAATTATTATTGTATAGAGATGATTATTATATTTATCAACAACAACAGTAATAACAATGATGAATATGATAATAGTAATAATAACTATACTAATGACAACATAATTGATGCTGATGATATTAGTAGTAATAGTAGTAGTAATGATAAATATTACCTATTGCAAGATTCAAAATACAACATACTAGTTTACTAGTGCATGAAGTATTTTCACGAGCCGGTGAATGAAAATATGGCATGAGAATAAATATTCCCACACAGTAAAATGAGTGTAATAAGTGACTTATGTACAATTGATATTTTTACTCAACCAGTTACAATACAGTTTTCATTATTTTACTTGCTGCACGAGTGCTACTAGGAGCGTTTAACAAAAGCATTCAATATGGGGATATATAAACGCTTGCACAATGCAGAAATAATTAAGTAAAAATATCAAGAGTACAATAATATTTAACCATGACCACGTACCTTCAGGAACATCTTCGTCACTGCCATCTGTGGAGATATCTGCTGCCACACTCTCACCTCCTGTCACTATACTCCCAGCTCCCGTTGATGGAGAGGACTCCTTGTGGGCTTGTGCTACTGTGCAGAAATCTGCACTGCAATGGGAATGAATACCAAAACAATGCATTGGCCCATTCATCAGATTTTTCTTCAGCTGTACGACTGCATTCTTGGCATCACTTTCTTTGCTTCTCATTTTTATCGCACAGCGAGCAGCACTCACTAACTTTTGTCTCATCTTCTTGGTTAGTTTTCCACTGCCTTTGTAGGACGCATTGTCCTGGACCAGCCTTTCAAGTGCACCACGATAGCACTTGCAGGCGTGATTGGCACATTCTAGCTTCTTGATAGCATGGCCCCATCCAGGAACACCACTGATAAGAGCCGGATAAATGGAACTGTCACCATCCCCAACGAATTTGGGGTAACGAACACCGTGCACTCGTTCAGCCTCCAAAAATCCATCCACAATAATATCGGTCTCCATCTCGGAAGAGGATGCAGTCCAATTGCGAAAGCAGTCATGATTCTCTTCTGGTATTCCAGTGGCACATGCATGACAATATTTGTTTCTGACTCCGAGATATAAAAGTTTCCCAGTCTCTTTGCCAATGATTATTGCCACGCCAGATTTGGCATTGTAACTGTGCTTGTGTGAGCGTTTTGACCAGCCACCGTCTACAATTACCGTGATAGCAGGAACATCTTCGTGAAAGTTTCCTTTCTCAATAGCAATTCTTCTTTCCTCCTGGCCAGCATTAGCCATTGATGAAAGTAGAGCTTGACGCCAACACCCCCCAATATCCCTCTCGGTTGCTATAAAGCTTGCTTTGGTCATCACAGGTACTCCCATCACACTCATTGTTTCCTCCAACTGGCTATGACCTGCTCCTGTAGCCATCTGTCCCCAGACTGCAGCCAAATTAGCTTCCCATCTGCAGTAGCCTTTTGGCCCCTTTACCTTGCTTGATGTTTCCAAAGTAACAGCCTTGCCACAGCTTGTACAGTCTCCTTTCAATACAGAAGCCATGCCTGCCCTCTTCTCCTGATCTAGAACAACTGGACCATCACAGCTTGAAGAATGCTGGCTTAAATCCTTGGAATACTGTTGCAATCTTTTCAAATTGATCACTCGACTTCCTTCCAAACTATCCATCTCTTGATCAACTCTGTCAAATGATTGCTTCTTCTTTGGATTTCTAGGGTTCTTCTTTGGATTTTTCTTCTTTTGGTAAACATGCTTGTGGGTATTCTTGTACTTGTTTCTGGAGTTCTTCTTGTTTGCCATGATCTTTAATGCTTTCGCCCGTCCACTTCACCTCGCAAGCCGTTATTTTTTTAGTCCTGTAGCTCTATCGCTTGCTAATTCTCCACCAACCAAAAGTCTACGGAGATTTCTGGTGGAGGTACAGGTCGAAGTTTCGAGGTTTCTCTCTGCTCCCGCCATAGCGGTAAGAGCTTTCGACGTTGTTTCTTCAACGCCGCTCGGCGTAGCAGTTTGTTTTAATCGACATGCCCTTCTATAAGTATTGAAGCATTCATGGATCGCTAGAACAGTAAGTCCACGCTGACTTTCAGGAAATTATTGTACGGCTTTTATTTGTACCGACCTAAATGTTTTAGCATCGAGTTTAGCTGAATACTTAGCGCTTGCAACCATGGAAATTGGTTTCTAGCATTGAGAATACAATGCTGGTAAGCTAGAAATATCTAGATTAAACATATGAATTCGATTTGTTGAAGAAATTGAGCACTTGGTAGCTCATAAATTATTCATGAGCAAACTGTATACCGTAACCTTAATACACACTGGCCTATCCACATATAACTTTGCTGAATTAACATGTATAGTCCTCGACTTCCCATTAGGTAACTTCTCACTCTGTAATTAACTGCACTTAGTATCTTGGACCCTCCCAAGAATCCATAAATTTACCATTTTTCCCAGGAATGCGAACCCAAACTTTCTCTCCTACACACAATTTTCTATCGACTTTGCCCTTGTCATCTGGCCATCTAGTCGCAAGGCACATAGTGGTCAAAAGATATTGATATTTACCTTTCGCTGGAGGAAGGGGACCTACTATATCCATAGCAACTGACTCATAAGGTTCAGTAACAACTGGACGCTCGACCATAGGAACTCTACTTTGACCTCGCTTGTTAGATTTTTGGCAAACAACACATGATTTACAGTATACGTCTATCTCACTGCTAATATTGGGCCATGTAAATTTCTTTTGTATCATTTCTTTTACTTTTCTCGTTCCTAGGTGTCCTGATTTATCATGCGCCAACTCACATAGTAACATATGTCGATTTCTTGGCACCACTATCCTCTCAACTTCACCCATCGTACAATCAACCACACAGTGCAGCAACAAGCCATTACTCCACTTATACCCTCGTTCCTTCACACTAGCTAGCCTTTTACAAACAGACAAGTTCTCGTCCTGCTCTACTTCTTTAATAAACTTTAACCTGTCATCACCATCACCAACATTATCAATTAACACATCACACTCCCCCACATCTTGTTCACACGGTACCTCTGGAATACAAACATCTTGTGTAGTAACATCCATGTCCTCTTGCACTACTGCCCCTACATCTTCTTCACCCAGTCCTTCTAGAGCACATACCTCTTGTGTAGTAACTTCCATATCCTCAAATATCACTTCCTCAATCACAAATGACACCAAACTATCAAATATCTCATCCGCCATACCCACATGATTCCATTCACCATTACCATCACCCACACCCTTCAATACAATTTTCTCTTCCTCAAGCATACTCTGTTCTCTTTCTTCCTTTTCTACCTCATCCTTTCTTTGAGCCCTAGTCATAACAGCATTAATAGAATTTCTATCTCTCTGCCCATAAAATTCACCCAGTAGCAAATCAGTTCTTTCTTTGTTATTCAAGTCCATTTTCAAAAGGGCCCTATCACCAAGGTGATCACTCACAGCTACATTCTCATACCAAGGTACAGATCCAACAGCAATACACACATTAGCTACTCTCCTTTTCCTATCCAACAAGTGCTCAAAATCTGTTATGTCAACTACATCCCATGTGTAACATACCTCAGGCACATATTTAGATGGAACCACTGACATCTCAGCACCCGAGTCCAGAATGGCATCCACCTTAGCATTCCCCACCGCGACTTTAATACGATTGTTGTGTATAGCATCTTCCTCCTTTACAGTTACCACGTTTGCATTTGTCTTCTTATACATCATCTTCTCTTTCACCTTCTCGGATTTCTCATTAGCAGAGGATGAGTTCTTATTGGGGCAGTTAGAGCTAACATGCCCCGTTTGCTGACATGCAAAGCACGTCACCCTTTGTTGGCACATCCTGGGCTAAACCAACAATCAGCACTGCGATGTCCATACTTCCCACAATTTTCACAGGTTGGCTTATAACGACTGTAGTCTCCGAATTCCTTCCTTGAATTTTCCACAGGGACTCCATACCTTTTAAGTCTGTACTAATAACACATCCATAGTTCTCATATGATCTGTGAATAATATCAATGACATCATCAACTGTGTCAGTAGCAGCATCATTCAGTGACATAACAAGTTTGTCAGTACCAACATTAGTGAAAAATCCTACTAAGAGGGATTTTAACACTTCATCACAATAGTTTCCTCCAGTCAATATTCTAATAATTAGAGAGCGAACATGGTGAACAACATCAACTCCTGACATTTTCACTAATGTCTCCACGTCTGGTCTAAAAAAAAGTTTTCTCACATGTGAGACAGTCAATCCGGCTGCAGACAACAATTTAGCTCTCACTTCTGCAAAAGTCATACCCTCTCTAACTTTGGCATTGTGCAGTGCCACTGCCATCGGACCAGTGAGCACTTCTGGCAGGTAACACACTTTCTTCTTGTCATCAACATGTAATGAATCCATTAGCTCCGAAAAATGTTCTAAGTGAACTGGCAACATGCACGCACTAGAGATCTTAGGGAACGTTTTTACTGCCTGGGTAACCTTTTCACAATCAGCTCTTCTCTTCTCCATGTCTTCTTTCCAGGTTCGGTCCGATTCCCAAGCTCCAAGCATGCGTACTCGCTCTTCTTCTCGTATTCTCGCCGCTTCCTCTTTATCGGCGATTCTTTCCATTTGTCTAGTAGCCTCTCTTTTGGCTTCGTTTTCTCCTTGCATCTTCACAAGATCCCTCAACACACTCGCTAACATGGCAACCTCACTGGACGCGTCAGATATACCGCTGACCGGTCTTGAGCCACTTATCGGAATAGATCCAGACGCAACCAACCCACCATCAGACGCAGCATCTCTTCCATTTGACACATCCATTAATAAGCTCGAACTCCGCCCATGATCGTCGGTAGAACCACCCGAAGTATTAGCTTCAACTCTCGCATCCGGACTGCACATCTCCCTTTCAGACGATCCCTTTCCAGGTTGGCACGACCGCAACTGGTATTTTCCTTTGAGGGTTGAATTAGACCTTCCATCATCTTCTTTATCCATCCTCCTTCAGCACCGGGCCCGTCACCTGTCCCAGATCCGGTGTAGCCTGTACAAAACAAACAACAAGCAAACAAAAGTAATGAACTATGAAATGCAACAAAATTGAAGAAAAGAAAAGAAAATTTAAGTTCCACAATTCGACGGCAAGTCAGGATTCCTTGTAAACGTCCTCTGGACTGTTGTACAACCACCGCTGGCACCAGGAATGTGAGGTCGGGGTGAAGGTAGCGTCCCCGCTGCCACCAGAGAGTCAGGCAGAGTTTGCTAGTGACGATGTCAGCATTCCTTATCTAGCGCCCAGGTTAAGGGGACCCAAAGCCCGCCCTTAGGTTGCTTAGCTTATTGGAGCCACAAGGGATCGACCTTTACAATCTCTGACTTTGCACAACTCTGAACTGAAGTGTGGTCCGCCACAGTATATAAAACCATTCCACACTCCAGCTCTCAAAGGTGATTGGCTAACAATAAAAGGAATGTTCTGACATGACCATATATGGCTAAATACAGAAATCAACAACTTTGCCACATGGTGGCACATACACACACGCATACATACAAATGATAGTGTTAATTACGTGCCACTTCAGCACACGTCATGCTTCAATAGAGGGCGTTCCCACATGCCTACAATCTCAAACTGTACCTTAGCCATGCACAGAGTTACAGGTATACCTGTAGCACCACGTACCACACGGGTGTTTTTTATGGGCAATTACCGCTTAATTTCTCCCCGCGCGATATTTCCGGTATAGCTCATAAATATATTCATGAGTGACCATTCGTTTGCTTAAAAATTCAATATTTTAAGCTTCATTAACTCTTACTCCAATGGTTCAAATCCATTCCACTATGGGCAGTGCCTTTAGTGAGGCTTTTAGTGCAGTTCCCATTCCACTGCACATTCAAATTTCCATACCATTGAGACCGCGCACGCTAGTTTATTGACCTTTGTAAGGTTTCTGCCTGACCGGTGGTAAGCGTGGTTACTACAGCGTGGTATTGTGCCAGACTGGAAGTGCTCCCCTGAGTTTAACTAAGGTGAGAGTGTTCATTAATGACTAAATAATTGAAATATATGAAAAACTAAATGCTACTTTTTTTTTTGCACCAAATAAATACATCCACAAATACAGTAATTCTAATGGATCATCATCTTGAGCAGATTCAAAAGCACTGCAGGATTTGTGGCAATAGGCTAGGCAAATCTAAAGGAAAAAAGATACAGCCAGTGTATGCCTGTACTGATCATGTAGAAGATCTGAATACCTTTGTTGGAATTCACTCCTCAGAAGATGACTTGACTGTGCCTCAGAATTTCTGCAATGCTTGTTATTTGCGAATCAGCCGAGCAAAGAAAGCAAAAGCTAGTCACCTTCCTTTCCCCCAAATCACTGCAATGGAGTGGACACCTCATCAGGATGAAGGCTGCACTGTAAGAGGAGAAATGCTACATTACACAAATTTGTAAAAAAAATAAAAATAATAATAATAATAATAATAATAATATTAATAATAAATTTAATAATAAAATTTTAAGTTTGGTTTGCATGAATACAGATAAAATCAGTGAAGGTATTTTTACTGAATGCAATTACATCTTTAAAAAAAATCAATTTTTATTTCCTAATCAATGCCATAAATTATATACCAGGTATGCCAGCATTTTAGCAGACTAATTAGGGGAGGTGGGGAGAACAAAAAAGCTGCAAAAAACAGAGGAAGACCAAGTGGAGAAACTCCTAGGTGCGTCATTGAGTATATTCACTCAATACATTCCATGACCATGCCCCCTGAGGATCCATATCCAACCTTTTCCATGTCCTCTGTAACCAGCCAACTCACTTGCTGCATCTGCTTGCGCCTATTGAATACGCCCGTTCAGCTCATATGCGATCACCTTGTCTGTGCTAGCTGCTTGTGTGAGTCAATTCGGACATCGTATACGAGCCTGCAGTGTCCTTGTTGTGACCAGCACACACTTCAGCACTCAACAATCAGCCGTCCTTCTAATGTCATCCTGTCACTGTTGGAAGATGTTGTGGTTCCATGTTGTCGAAACTGCAACAATGTAGTCAAAGTCAAAGATTACGGCAGACATTTGGCAGGAAATTGTAAAGGTTTTTATGTGAACATTAACTCACCATCTAAGGTATCCTTACGAGATGTCCTTAGCAAGTCCGCCACTTCCCCTGCTTCATTGGCTGAAGTGAAGGCCACGCACCAGCTAGTGCGGCGTGTCTTGATGAGTGAAGAGGGCTCATCATCATCCCCTGGGACAGCCAAAACCATCACAGTACCATCCGGTGTGGGTGGTCAGGTTAGGTCTCTTTTTTTTATAATATTAATAAAATATTTAAATATGACACTATTTATAGCCTATTACCTTAGTGCAAGTGCCAGTTCCTCGAGTTGGTACCAGCAGTGCCAGCAGAAGAGCTGTTGGTCGTAGAACTGACTTACTGAGATCTGTCAGGGATCTAGCAAGTGGAGGTGAAAGTTCCTGTCAGCTTGCGGCAGAAGTGAGTCTGCTTACTAAAACTGAAAGGGAACTCCTTCTCGGGCAGGCCAGCCTTCCAATCACGATCACCGCAGATCATGCTCTGGCTATGAAGGCAGATCTTGCCATTCCTTGGAACAAGCTAAGGATATTGCGGAGGTGAATTTATACAAAAAATTTTTTAGCTAATTGTCAGTTCTTACCTAGTAAATATTTTAGGTGGTTTAAGACCTTCAACGTCTCCATAGCTAGTGAACAGCAGCAGAGAGTGCTAGCCAAGGAGATAGCTGGCAATGACCTGGTGGCCGAGAGAGCAGCGTTATCTGTTTCTGTCAGTGGTGGTGAAGAAATTCGTGAAGTACCATTTGTGTATTTTCCAAATTTAATGAAGGCTATTGGTGATATAGTGGATAGGCACCAGAGGTATGTTTTGGATGCAAATCTAGGAAAACAAACAAACAAATAAACCAACAACAACAAAACCAAACAAAATAATTGTGATCATGTGAAAATATTTTTATAAGTGATTAAAATAAAAAATACTCTCTCATACATTTAGCGTGTTATGGAAATAATGACATGTTGTTCTACATAATATTACCCATCAGATCCGGTCCAGGATTGACTTGGCATGATGGAGTAATTCCGCAAGGTGAACTATGGCTGAAGATTGGTGGGGACAAGGGACGTGGAAGTTTTAAGCTAAATCTTCAGCTTGTGAACACTTCCACTCCAAACTCGATGAAGAACACCACTGTTCTTTCTGTGTTTAAAGCGGGGGATACCACCTTGAACCTGCACACTGCCTTGGACATGTACAAGGAACATGTGAAAGAGGCTCAGGGAATGAACTTGAAGTAAATAATCAAATTAATACGTGTGTGTTTTAATCAGAAGATATTTACTTATAGAGGCTATTCAGTGCGTCTCTTTCAGTCAGGAGACTATGAGTATCTTTGTCGAGTTTATGGGCTAAGCGGTGCAAGTGGTATGTTCAATATTTATTGTTAAATGCACGTATTAGCAACTTACTTGTAAAATTAGGTCGTCACAACTGCCTTTGGTGCCTGATTCCCAGTTCTAAGCTGGTTGAGTCTCCAAGTTCCAGAGGATCATTCCCACTGAGGTCACTTGAGACCTTAAAAGATGACCACCTGAGATTTATGACAGAGGGAAAGGGAAATCTCAAAGTAGCCAAACATTTCAATAATGCTATTGGCGAAATACTATTCGACATTCCTCTCGCTAATGTAAGGTTTTTATCTTATACATATATCCTCATCTTTAAAATTGCTATAAATCATAAGGTGTGCATACCTGCACTACACCTCTCTTTGGGCATATTCAACAGGATCTGGAATCTTCTAGAAGATAACTGCCAGGAATTAGACTTCAAGTGTTCCCTAGAAGTCAGTGGCAACGCCTCTGTTAGTGATTGCGAACACCTGCGGAAACTGTCATCTTTGAAAGCAGAGATAGAAGTTGAAACTAAATACAGTTCTGTTCTTTCAGAAATGATCACTTACACTATGTTGAGCTCTGACTTAAGCACTACCAGCGAGCTTTTGGAGAGTTTGGAGGCAAAGCTTGATGAAACTAATCTAAACATCCAGACTAAAGTAAACATGCGCATGATTAATACACATATTATACATTGACTCACCAAATTAAATATATTTAGGAGGCTGAGATATCCACACTTGAAGCCAAACTTCAGAAAGACTTTGATGTGCGCAACGGAGTGCTGTTTACGTCCCTGGAGAAAAGCCTTCAGTCACTCAATGTGAAACGGCAAGCTTACCAGGGAGGAACATTCGTTGGCAACCATGTTCACAAACTATTGAAGGTATGATTCAAATTATCTCATAAATGAAACTAGTCTTGCACTTACTCACGTATTCATGTGAATAGCCCAAGAGCATCCAGACATTAATTAGCAACTTGGAGTCACTTGGCTCCAAGTTCCCCCAGACCCTCCAGCCTGCAGTGAAAGATATGACGGCCACCTTCACATCTGCTTTCACTCTGTTTGGTGAATGCCACCGGAGATATAATTCATCAACTTATATGAGCGATACGGACATAAAACATCTCAGTAAGACAGAAATCCATTTATACATACGTATATTACACCTTTGTATTGTTCAATAGAATGTAGTATAAGTGACTTCATGAAGTTCTACCGAGAGAAGTTTCCTAGGGCAACCGTGCTTCCAAAAATGCACATTTTGGAAGAGCACGTCATACCATGGGTGAAGCGTTGGCGAGTTGGAGGAGGACTTATGGGCGAGCAGGGCGCTGAATCAGTCCATCAGCACTTCATGAAGCTGGAACGAACACACCAGGGAATTCCGAATGAAGTAGATCGGCTCAAGTACATCATGAGAGAGCATCAGCTATCATCCGATCCCTCCCTTAGTTCCTTAAGACCACCTTCCAAAAAAATGAAAAAAAATGACTAGCAGCACAGACTTATTCAGAATAGATTACCTGGCACAATTGAGTTTAGCATTTCAATTATCATGTGTGATTAGCTTGCCTCCACTTGTACTGCAGGGTTGCCACAAGGAAGTAAGCGGTTGTCATAAACTTAAAGAAAACTAGGCAGGAAAAAAAAGTAGCGCTAGGAAAACAAGTTCATAAACTGCCTAAATGATTATTTATTAGTTACCTCTTCTTATTTCTTGCAGAGCGCTTCCAACTAGGTCAAGACCACGAACTTTCGGCGCCCGCAGCTTCCACTCCGCGTTCAACTTCTTAGCCTCTCCCCGCTGTTTACTCTATTGACTCTCACCAATCCCGTGAGACTACTCAGATTCACGTGATAAGCTAATTGCAAGTGTTAAAAATTGTTTTTTTCTAAGGGAGTAGTTAGTTGCCATGGAGGTTGCTAGGGAACTTTGATGAAGGAAAACATTTTTGGGGGCGGGTCGCAGTGCCCGGGTATAATTGACGGAAAACAGCCGTGACCACCACTGTATCATGTAGCATCTGGCTTTCATAGACCGGAGTACCGGGGACTATAGTTACTTCATGTCAGGGGCTATTTGGCAATCCAACCCATTAACCTTCCCCTTCACAAATGGAAAATCAGAGCCTACCACAACCCAGCTGGCATTCTTAGGTGCAAAACCTGCTTTGACTCCCAGTTTCTTAACATTGGTCTGGTCATTATTCTTTACACCAGAGAATTGTGAGGATTTGTTGGGGCATTCTGTGGACCTGTGCCCAACCTGGTTGCATGAATAGCACACTAGATGAGACTGCCTGTCATCTAACTTCACACAACATTCATATGACTTATGGCCATAGCCCTGATATATTTCTTCACCCAGCTTTAGTTGGTCTTTAGTACGGGCATTGCTAGCTTTCTGGGCTGTTGCCACCTCATTCATGTCATTGAATGATACTACATTGTGGCCTTGTTCAGATAATGGCAAATTAACTCTAAACAAACCCTTCACTACAAATAGTACCAAATCATCTTTACTCTTGCACATCATTCCAACATGATCAATTAGTTGTTATCTATCACGAAATAACTTCATCTCAAGGTCTCTCTTGTTCAGACCCACCTTCTCCAACTATTTACACACCAATCTATCTTTATCCACTACCCCTAACAGTCATTATCTGAAACCCAGTCAACAACCCATGAAACAATTTCATTAGGTCACCAGTTTTTGGCTCACTAACTTCCTCATCATTGTCAGAAGCGCACTCACCACCATCCCTGTAATCTCTTTCCATTCTCAATCTACTACCAGATCTTGCCCTTCCCTCTTATCTAGTCCTGCTCCCTTCTCTGACACTTCCATCAAGCACTACTTGCTCTTCTCTTCCACCTCCTCAATTATATCATGCTCTAGGTCACTCATATTACCTACTATACTGTCACTACTGTCAATAGGCACTACCAATCCTGGTTCACAAACCAAACAATCAAGTCTTACACTCTCACTGCCACTACCAGCAATAATACTAACAATACTAACAATACTACTAGCAATACTCCCTGATCCCTCACCCCTGCTGCTCACAAACACTAATCCTGAGTTGGGGGATTGCAGATTCCCTGTTTCTCCAAGCAACAGTTCAACTCGGTAGCTCTCCTTCCTCAACTTCTTGCAGGTCCTGTGTAGCCGCACTCTCCCGCTCACCCACTCAGGATCCAAACTCAGGAGATTTCAGAGGCCTACAAAAACATACACAACAAGAACAGTAACGAAATTGACAAAGACGCAGACCACTTGTGGTGCACTCAAAATAGAAATGACGAATAATGAAACACAAATATAGTTTTTGTAGCCTTGGGCGATGTCGTGGAGCTTATCTTCGCTTTTCTATCTGCTGTTAAGATGATGAAGAGCACCACCGCTGCCAATGGGGTTCTAGCCGTGAGTTGATGGCTGGGCCGGGTTGTCAGCTTTATGGATGTCCAGCACCCAGTAGATGCTGCCACCAGGTACTCTCAACTTGCAGGGCGATGGTTAGGCTCTGGGATAAATAGTGATCAGTTAGCCCTTTCCCGCTTAGCTACCCAGGAGTTCAGGTGTCTCAGGTATTAACTAAGATCTGATTTGAGAGAACCGAACATACACACGCACACACCAGTATTTATAAGAAGCCCACTGCTCGCACACATGTTCATTTCCTGCGCCACACAACATAATATTAATAATGAGTGGGTGTGGTTTCTTTGGCCGTACCATTTCAAACATCGATCTAAAAATACATAATATTAATAATGAGTGGGTGTGGTTTCTTTGGCCGTACCATTTCAAATTTGCTTCCTACGGCCCTGATTGTAGGTGTACTGGTACACGTCAAATTTTGTTCTGTTACACACTCCAAACACCCTTGCAGTACACCAAATTAGCAGTTTGGTAACTTTCCTACCACACTTATATTGCTGTTATGTTACGCTTTCTCTCTATGTGTTCAACACCATGGCATGATGTCAGAGACTATCAAATTATAATGTGTACAGAAATTATAAGGGATGGCTAAAGCATCCTCTAGGAGTAGGGCTATTTCTTAAGAATTGCGAGTGGAATTAAAGTTCCAAATTTTGTAACAGTTTTTCTTGGAATCTAATAATGAGAACGACATAAAAATTTTACACACGGGTAAACCAAAAAAAAAAGAACTGCACCACGTAGAGAATTTTTCAATATCTATGGAATCTAATAATGAGAACGACATAAAAATTTTACACACGGGTAAACAAAAAAAATGAACTGCACCACATAGAGAATTTTTTAATATCTTATAAATAGAAAAAATTGCGAATAAATCATAAAGTAATATTGAAATGGAGAATAACTCGTTGTCTTGCAGTAGAGTATCGGCTCGGCTAGTAGTGCACTAAATTGCGGAGCTCCAACTTACCCACCGCTCCAAAAAACTGCTACAAAGTTTTATAACCAGGCCCCGATATTTCTTCCAGATTCGTTCTAAAATTAGTGAGGGGCTCCTTCACTTGTACACTTGTGGTATGATGTGCAGTGGAGTAGGAAGATGAAAATTATTGGGAGGCCGAATTTTGTGAACATTAAAATGCTTTATCAATTTATATGAATAGTTAGCTAATCCAAAAAATGATTTTTTAAATGAATATCAGTAGTTAATATTGCAAAAAAAAAAATTATCAAGTTTTTATTATGGATACCAATAGTTCCATATTGTTCAAGAAATAATTGCAAGCTGTCTGTTTTAATCTAAAGGGTCAAGAACTTAGGGTGTTAATTAGGCATATTATTAATTTTATGCTACCTGTCACTTAATGTAACTTTGCTTATACTGTAATATCATTTTGCTGTTAACTTGGGTAGTGATTGCTGCCACACCTCAACATCAAAATGTTACTAAGGGTGATATATAAGTTACAAAGTTTGAAATTGAGAAAAAAATTTATGTGATCATGACTGCTTTTCAGTAGATCTTTCAGAATATAGTTAAAACTCACATCATATTGTTAGCTCTTTAAATCATTAAGAAAATATAGATGTGCCTTTTGCAAAATGCTTTATTGATTATACATCATCAATTTTTGCTTGCCATATGTGAGGAAACACACAAATAAATTATGTATAGTCAATACTTAAGCCATATTTTTGTAATGAGGTATACTTCGTAAAATAATGTACTGTTAGTTTCATGTGCTCAAAAAAATAACCATTACTTTATTAATTTATAGTATATTAATGATAGCACATTATAAGTGACTTACTTGCAAACACAATTATTGCATCACACTTTACATTATTACAGGCAAACATGAGGTAAACATGACAGATTTAATTCAGGAAAGATTCGGCAACTCTATTTGTACTACCATATTAGCTCATATTCTGGCTTTCCCAAGCAACTTTTGCAATGGTAAGTAAACGGGAGGCCTGTAGGCCCTGCAAATAATGTGTTTAATATCAAATATGACAGACTGAATTCATATCTGCGATTCAAACACAATGTTAATCAGACCTATGGAACCTTCATGCTGAAAGTGAATGGTACTAAATGGAAAGATGTGCTAAAGTTGAATCCACAACAATTTTCTAGTGTTATTGGAGCCTCCAAAATGGTTTAAACAAAATAGTAACCAAAATAGTAAATGGAAATATTCTTTCTAATGCCAAAGCTACTACTGACTCTCAGTCTGATTCGTCTGTTAATCTATTCCTATCACACTACGAAAATAAACCTACTACCAGAAAATATTTACCAGAAACAATTCGATTAGGCCAAGACAAAAAACTAAAAATGAAATCAACAAGTTACTATACCAATCGAGACTCAATCTTTTCTTCACATACCAATAATGGCACCTAACAAAAACAAGGAAAGTGATAGGAAATTCCTAAAAGAAGTAATTTGTTTAGTACAGAACAGAAAACAAAAAGGTACGGTCAAAGTGTTACAAAATGCATTGAATAAATGTTAAGGTTGTGACATTTTTACATACATACAACAGACAGACAGACAGACTGACAGACAGACAGACAGACAGGCAGACTCACAGATTATAAAAGTAACTAAGCAATTTATGAATTATGTTCTGAATGTTTTAGGTCAAAATACGTCCCATGAAATGACTTCTAAGAATAGCATGTCTCTCAGTAGTATGAACAATATTGTAAGAAAACATGGAGCTGAAGCAGTTGGTTAGGTCCAAAGAAGAAACTGAATAATCTGGTCAATGAATGGATTCATCAACAGATTCAAACTAAGCAATCCCTTAACTATGCAAACAAAGACACATCTGTTTATCAAGAACACCAATTGGACTTTAGCACCAGACAACTAGATGCAAATTCTCATGATAAAAATGTCCATACAGCAGACAGAGTTCCTTCATCAGCTATTCCAACAGACTTGTGTACGTAATATACTACAATTACAGATACTAATACATATTACTTTACATACTTTCAAGCATAATTCTTGAATAGCTGTAATCTAAATAATTGACTCCACAAATAAAGAAACTAAATAATAATAAATTGTATACATCGTTAACCTGGACTCATTATATTATACCTTTGCTTGAATAAAATGTGTCAGTGGTGGGAGCTGAAGAAATTCATACAAGATTCTAAGAATGTATGAGATACCAAAAATAGAATTAAACTCAGCTTTGATACCAGTGTTATCTTGTGCCATAAATTTAGTCTAAACAACAAATTGAACAATATTGTGGCTTGGCATGGTGATCAAAATACTACAATTTATAAACTATACCATAAAACTGTATACTATGATCAGAACTGATAGAAAAAGGCATTTCATGATGTACAAATGTATTATTAATTAATAAATGGTAACATTATAACTACTAGCATCCTTACAATTGGAGGTAAACGATATTCCTCAGAAATATCTCAGCCATTTGGTTAAGGTTCCCTATGCATGACACAAAGGTCACTTTGAAGTGCATTTCACCAACTGCGAAACTTATAACTTTTGTTAACACTACTTTGGACTTGGATCAAAACGTGTGGAATGGACTGTAACCCTATTTGTTTGTATACTCAAATATTACCATCCATCATTTTGACATCAAAAATAAAGGTTTTTACAGCTGTACCACCAACATGACCACCATTATCATTACAAAGGACACTTATCACAACTAGTGAGTTTGAATTTTGAATCATGACTTCTTGTATTTATTGATATGGGTAGCAATTGCAAATGCAGTTTTAGAATGGATTTTCAAAATTATTATCCAAAACATGATCAAATTTTAACATGCTAGTCTGAATGCATGCAAGAGAGCAGTTTAAAATTACTCATTCACTATAATTTATTATTTAAAGCAGTTTCTTACTGAGCAAGCACTAAAAATGTTAGCTGTTTTTCATATTGTTTATTCGTATTGTTTATTTGAAATAATATGCAAGCAGTATTAGGAATAATTCTAACTGCCAGTGAAGCTTTTTCTTACTAATTGAGTCATTTACTTATCCTAATTTATATTTACTAATTCCAGATAAATTTGAAGTCAACATAACAGATCTAATTCAGGAAAGATTAGGCAATTCCATTTGTACTACCAATATGCGGGCTTCCCGGAGTGACTACTTCAGTGGTATGTGAATGGGAGACCTGTAGGCCCAGCAAATACTATATTTAATATTAAATATGATGGACTGAATTCATATCTGCAATTCAAACATGACGATAATCAAACCTAGTTGCAAATGGGTACATTGTTTCTGGTATAAAAGCTATTCCTGACTCCCAATATGATACATCCTCAAAGCCTTTCTTATCACCCAATAAATATAAACCTACTAATAGAAATTTTTTACCAGAAAGAATTTGTTTTGGCCAAAACAAGAAACAGAAAAACCAACAAAGAGGTGACTATGTTAGTGAAAACTCAATTTTAAACTCATCATAAGCAAAGATAGCTACTCTAGGATAAGAAATAATAATGATAAGAAATTTTTCATTCAAACCTCATCAACTACTCCATTAAATTTACGTAAGTTGGCAAAATAATCATCTGAATTTAACTTGTAGACAAAAAGAGAGAACATTTCTAAATATACGATAAATGTGAATGCTTTCAAATTCATTACACTTTACTTATTAATTGCATAATTTTTGTTATCATATAATTAAAGAAATTTGACTGAACTTTTACAAGACATAATACTAAGTACATACAATAAAATTATTTTTAACTACAGCACCTGTGCAAGTCAAGGAAAATCCAAAATTTCTTCTCAGTAATAACAATGGTTTCTTTCAGGCCATGACAAGAATCAGGACAAAAGGGAGAAGGAAAGGTGGTGGTCTCAACCATATCAATCTAGAACTCCCAGTCACTATGCCGATCAAATGTCTCAGCAACAGCAGATGAACTCTAGGAATAGAAAGAATTATGTTGAAACACAAGAGGAGAGTATTTACAAACCATTTCATCCCAAATATACAGCTTCATCATCAACTCCACTAGATTTGTGTGAGTTGTAAGGACATTAACTAGTTAAAATATTTACTGGTGTATAATACCTGAAAATGTTTAGCTGAATTTAATATATCACTTGCTTTTTTCAAATAGCACTTACTAAGAAATTACATTCTTGCTTTTATTATTGAACACTTACGTGTTTATATAGCTGATAGCTTGAATCGCATAATAACTAGAATTTATATATATTTAAATTGTTAAGCTAAAATGTTTTAAACAGCACACCCACAAGTTGAGGTAAAAGACGATTTGCCACTAAATGAAAATAAACAAATTGAGAGCAATTTTGGAACTGAAACGAATCACTTACGTCAAACAATGGAACAAAATATGATGACCAAGGAATGGATGTCTACACCCATTACTACTAAAAAATCAATTAACAATGTCAATCCAGACTCTAGGACAGTTCAAACACAGCAAAAAGATTTCAGCAATAGCAAACAATTATGAAACATCTAGAGAAAGAGAATTCTACAAAGCAATGAATTCGGAATTAGCAAGTTCTTTATCAGATGATTTATGTGTGAGTCTAAACAAATACTCTGAATTGAATTGAGCACTACTTCTTAAAAACAGTTTTGTGAAGATAACTTCTTCAACATTTATATTTTGTCAATTCAGGTGTTGTTAGCTAAATATATAATTTTTCTCTTACTTATACCTTGGTAATTTTTTCCAAACACAATAAAAACAATTCAATGAACACTCAATAGTTAGTGTGTTAAACAGGAAGCTATGATGAGTACATAATAATTGTAATAGTAATTGTTCTTTATATATATATTATATATAGTACTTATTACATGAGTCAGAGTGTGATATGGTGAAATATTTCATGAACAGGCTAATTTATTTTTGGCTCGTGAAAATAAAGCCTGAGAGTGAAATATCTAGCCATATCACTCTGATGAGTGTAATAAGTGGTTTATTCCAAACTAGATATCTTCACTGAAGTAGTTTTTTGGTAACTCATGGTGTTGTAAAGTTAGTGAAAACTCACTAGAGGCCACAAACCCCCCCAAACCCCCCCCCCCCCCCCCCTTGACTAAAACTGTTATAATTCCTTTAGCTAGCTAGAAAAGAAACTTAAGCTGCAGGTTTGAAGCCAAACTAGTCCTAAATAAACAATTCTACACCGTTGTGAACCATTTAAATGGACACAATGAAAATAAAACTTTCAATTAAAGTGTGTATAGTGTTTGTTACAATCCCTTTGCTAGATAGCCAACTGTAACTGATACAATAATAACAATTGAATCTTGTGTGTAATGTACTAGTAAATGCAATAAGCATTATGATGGTGATCTAAGAGATCCATGTAAACTTGTTCATGTGTACTGTAATAATGCAATTGAGCAACCTTCAACACTAATTAAGTACTCAATTAAATTGGTGATCATCTATGAATAGTGCACAATTACTTTCCTGGAAAGCCTATTAAACAATTTCATGTGCTTTCTATTGAATATTATTTCTAGAAGATTAGTAAAATACTTATTACTGACTCCAACTTCCTGATTCAGGTCCTAATAGTGCGTACTGCAGATATTACTGTCTCTGTGTCACTAGCTATCATTTTAAACTCAGCAGAAAAAAATTGAGGAAACAGAAAAAATTAGATTATCCCGTATTGTTACAGCACCCATTTTGTATTGGCTACTGGGCGTTTCCAATCCCAGTAAATTATTTTATCAATGAGTCTACATTGTATTTAGGACATGCTTTTAACCTACTCAAATTTACTTAGCATTTTACATATGTTTTATTTTGTCTTTATATCATAGATTATGATTGAGTTGAACAATGTTTCACTGTTGTTTAAAAGTTCTGATATCATGCAAAGATATTTGTAATTGAATCTGGTTGTTACTATTCCATTTATGTAACTTGTCAGAGATTAGATAATCCCGAATCAAATTATTATAGCTAGTAACAAAATTATAATGAATTCATTTTTATATGTATTCATTCTTTCATTGCAGGAGAAATAAAGTTTCCCCAATTAAATGTTAGATAGTTAAACTATACTCTTATATTAGACATAATTACTGTGTAAAAAATATATATGGGGCAATTATAAAGTTGTTAGAGAATTTTGGTGGGCAGGTCTAATTAAACATAGTACAGGTGCTAGAGATTTGGGTGGGCATGTAATGTGTATAACAATGTTAGCATTGAAAGTACATTGTTAAGCTGTAAAGCATATTATTATGACACATGAAATAGATAGCTAATTGAATAGAAAGAGGGGGGGCAGGCCAATTAAAAAAAAAAAGTATGACTGCACCAATATGGAAATACAGTTTGTATGTCAAACTGCATGCTAACTTATGCTCTTCACTATTAAATCTATATTCAAATCTTATACAATCAATAATTAATAGTTTTCAAATTTTGGGCCCCTCCCTGTCGCTAGCGCTGGAGCCACCGCTGTTTACAGCTGTGGGGGGACGATTTGAGAAGAGGGGCACGAATGCGTAGCTCAGCCGAGGAGTCTCTCACCAGAAGTAATGCTGCCACCGGAGGTTTAGTACAGTTAGCTATCTAGCTGACTTCATTAGGATAATGCAACTAGTCATCGAGATAGAGCTGTAAAAGGTAGAACTCAAGAATGAATGAGTGAATTACAATATATACCCGAACCAGCGGCATCCCAAAATGCCGTATACTGCCATGAGTCTACTTAAAACAATGATGCCAACATGGATACAAAATATAATGACCAATGTTAATTGTTCAGAGTTCTTGTTCATCTCCATGCTTAGGACTCTTCACATTCCTTATTGTGGGGGCTGGTACCACAACATCATCTGTTTACTGCACCAGTACTTGTAATCATTTTGTTCCATAAATTCATTCAATAATTTACACTTGTGTCAGGAGGAATAATATTTGCATACTTGTTGTTAAGGAGTAGTAATGTGTCAAAGTATTAATTATTCCAAGGCTCAGCGAGTACTTTACCAAATGGACTCAATAGTTCAAGATTCTTATAGCCAGAATGCATCAAATCAACAAACTAGTCTCACTAAAAAATTAAATAACAACAACAACAATATAGTGCACTCACTATTGTAGGTCTGCAAGTTGGGTTTTAAATCCTGGCCTCAGGATCACAAATGTCAGCCCAGGAACTCCATTCTAGAGTTACTACTCTTGATGGCCACTGATCTGTTCCTGATACTTAAACCCTGATTCAGGGTGAAAGGTTGCTTAGAAGAATAACTAATTGTATCTCAATGATAGCTACAGAAAAAGGGTCGGAGATGCCAGACTGGCTGTCAATGCGTAAGCTAATTTTTAACAAATTGTCAGGAACTTATTATTGTTCTGGAAAGTTCTCTGGCAGCCAGGTATTCTACCCCTAGGCGTTCATAGAAGTTTCTAAACTACCAGCTGCTGGTGTTGTGCTGCCTAGGACACAGCTGAAGACAACAAGTATTTTCACAATACTCTACTATGGCTATTGTACCTAGCAATGATTCCTGACAATTTTCGTGACATTTTGGAACAGATTTTCTATGATATAGGATCCATATTTACCTGAAACACACAAATTAAATACGCAGTTTGAATAAAATTCTACGTTTATACACTACCTTTCATTACTGTTTTAGCAGAAAAAAAGAAATATATGAACAGCACATACGTACATGTGAGGCAATGGTAACTATTGGTAATTACTACTAAGACTAATAATGACAGTATTATAAATGTAAGAGTTTGTTTTATTTGTCCTTTCATGAAACTAATCTATGTGAGTTTCTTCCAGTGGAAAACTGGTGAAATTTCCTGGAATCACTTCGACAAAGGGGTTAACAATGACCCTGGTGGTCCTATGAAAAATTTCGTTGAAACCAGTGACCCCGATACACAAAAAGGGACCGCTGTCACTTCTCTTCAGCTGACCTAGACTTAGTTCATTACCGCCCGTCTCGTAGTGCTGTAAACCGATCCACTTAACAGGTTTAACGCTTGCACAATTAAGTTTGACTGAGCCGCCCACTGAGGCTACAACCAGCGGGTAGGGCACCAAGACACCAGGGTCTGGTTTTTTATAAACTTCTATATATCCTAAGCTGAAGAACATTTTGCCGTCAGAGAACATTCCAAAACAAGTGTAAAATCCTGAATCATCTTCTACTAAATTGTTCAGGATTAGTTGACGTGGTAATTTCAAGTGGCGGTAAGGATGTGCGACGTAACTCGGAAATATCCAAGAAACGTTCGTAGGGCTACCAGCGTAGAGTGTAACTGAGCTCATTTCAGCTACAATACTATGTACTGGTACAATTTCTCCGTGTTTCACAATAATCCGGCCCCATTGGTTTGCATTACCTATCAATGAACGTGATAGTAAAATAAGTTGGGATAATGCAATAGCTGATTGGAAAGGGTGCTCTCTACTCATTTCTAAAACAATAGCCGTCGTTTTCTCCCTATTTTAGTAGCTTGGCTTAAAATGAATTTGCTGA
>WLWD01004560.1_pt1 | contig 47413 bp, 32 predicted proteins | sample 6712731 | NCBI WGS metagenome assembly WLWD01 (sample SAMN12718690, study PRJNA576275) | sponge metagenome | isolation source: marine sponge | host: Mycale hentscheli | place: New Zealand: South Island, Marlborough, Capsize Point | collected 2014-11-01 | reverse complement strand
ATGAGCAGGGATGATGGTGGATGAGTTTATAGTTTCTAATGAGGGCAAGTTACTGTCAAGGGGAATCAAGTTCTGTGGTTTAGTCAAAGGGAAATGCAAGGGGAGGGAGGGAGGGCTGGAACGTATACCGTTGAGGGGTCTATCTGCTCAAATGTATTATTATAGTACTGGGTTCTGAAGCTCAGAATACTATTTCAATAGCGGTTAAATAATACTAGTGATGTGCTTCAGCACGTATGGCGAGCGAGCTGGTCTGACTGAAATATAAATTTGAATGCTAGCTGTTAATAACTTTTGTTAAATATTTAGTTTATTGCTATTCTTTAGCAACACACAACACTTTTATAGATACTTGTTCACTGGATATACCAGCACAAGACCTGCGTTGTATTCTCTTCGTGACTTGACTATTGGACTTGGACAATTCTGTTACATAAGGTGTATAGCTATGACGAACAGCACATTAACGAAGTTAACATACCACCGCCGCTAAAAAATAAATGAACTCGGCTAACTTTGGAAACCTAACTGAGAAAGTCTCTCCCATTCTGTGTCCGTAGCTCTTTGCTGCTTTTTTTTCTTTTTTTTTCCTAGCATTATTTCAAAGTCTTTTGTCCCAAATTTCTTGCACCCACACTAATGTTTACGTTTTTAAGTAGCCTCCGGGGATGGACACACATTGACCTCTTTGAACTTTGCCACATATGTATAATTATATACCAAAATCTCAATTGAGACGTTTTAGTGAGTCTCATTTCGCTCACCCAATTATTTTTAGATGCCGCGTATTGTTAAAAAAGGCCAACTCTATTCATACACATCTATAACATTCTGAAAAGGCTAAAAGATTAGACACAGTGATGAACATATGTACTATTAAGCTCTAATACAAGAGAGACCCACAGTTTAAGCTTACCTCATGACTTGTCCATGCTTATAGGAAATTTGTAACTAAATGGCAAACACCCTCAACTAAGTTGACCTTTAATGGCTAAAATTTAAGGCATATGCAATTAAGGTTAGAGTATATGATGTAACAGGCAGTGAGATACGGCTACAAATGATAGAGTAAGGTAAAACAAGGTGCACTCATAATTAGAATATTTACACTGTGCCCCTTACAAAGATATAACTTACTAATACAATTGTACTTCCTATGGGATCAACGCCACTGTTTATTGACCTTAAATGTATTAGGGCTCTGTGAACACTCCTGCAACTCTAATGCTATAATTGGTGTCAAGTCTGGTGGTATAGGCACAACAGCTGTGCTGGCTGTAACAACAGGAGTTACCAGATAAGCCAGCACTTATATGGATAAATTCACATAGGTAATACAATTATAGCACCTTTCTGGCAAGCTTGTATGGTAAACATTTAATAGCAGTTCATATTTTAGTTGTTATCGATTCCAAAATAGCTAACCAGTACCCTTTCAATTTTACTTTCCCTAGGATGTGCATATTTTGTTTACGTGCACTTTCTAGTGGAAACCCCTTCTTCATACTTTAGGTGACACAATACACATATTTCTAAATTATACAACAATATGTTATAGTTATAAACCAAAATTGAGGTTTGTATGTGATTTATAAACTCCGAGACACGAGGGCGCAGCCCGAGTGGCGAGGATTTATAAATCGAAATACAAACTTCATGATTTTGGTTTATAACTATTTTATAGCCCAAACATAAACAACGAGCAAAGTATAGCGTTAGCTATCTTAGTAATTGTATTAAAATACCCAAACTCTTCATTATTCCATTTTGCTTTGATCTGCCTTCCACCATAATTATGGTTGCTAAGAACTATATCAGACTTTTCCCCGCTAATACAATCTAATGTAATACTGACAATTCATTGCAAAATAATGATATCACACTGAAAATATTACTCAATATACTGAAAGGACCAATTACACAATGAGTTGTAACTTTATCTAATTACCTATAGTATTGCATGCTCTGTCCATATGAAATAACAATGAGGCAAATAAGAACACGAGAAATATGTTTCTCCCTCCAAAACAGTCTAAACATTTTTGCATGGTATGACAATATTGATCTTCACTTCAGAGAGAGCAGTTGGGATTGCCATCATAAGGTACATATCGCAATGAATTAAATGTTACAACATCAATTTTTCACAGTCACTAATGGATCAACATTTTAAAAACCCTTTACAAATCAAATCCGAGAATTTTATGATAGGTCAAATATATGCATCAGATATTGCTCTTTGGCATAAAAATTACAAAATAGCCCAAAGGGGCATTGTTAAAGGTGTTGGTTAAATAAAACCAGACCATTGATTCAAAAAGGCCAATGGTTTATTGGGAGGAAGTGTAGAACAAGCAAGATAGTAGAGCAACTCTGGAAGCATATTAAGAGTGGTATAATGCTCAGGTGTGCTGTGGTGAGTTTGATAAGAGATCATGAGACCAACAGTTACAAATGTTACATCAGATCAGGGCCACTCTCCATCCAACTAATTAATAGTACAGAAAACCCAGAGTAGGAAGAGCCTGGGAAGACAGGTGCATGCTGACAGATGCATGCTGACTGGTGCATGCTGACAGATGCAAACAGAAACCACATCAACTTGTACAGCAATCAAAATAGTACTCTTGGTTGTACACCTGTGGTGGTGTATGTTACCCTTGGTTCCTATAATAGGATATCATAAAATCACTTCACTTACGTATGTACTAAACCTCACTTACTAAACCCCACTTTCTACCTACACAGGGTTTCATCCAGAAATTTTTGTCTGGGGGGGTCAAAATTAAAGTGGACTAGGTAATAATTTTAAGTAATACTTTTTGCTATCTAAAATAATAGATTCCCTAATCTCACAACTAAGCAGAAATACTCTGAGTAAACTTTTAACTTTATTTTGTCCTTGAAAGTACAGCTATCAATTAACCCCATTAGCAACCCCAATAATAAAAAAAAAGCAAAAAAAAAAATACAGAATTGGAAAAGCTTCTGGATTTTTATGGAAAGCCTACCACAGTTGAATATGATAGAGAGACATTTTCAGCTCCAGCTGATGTCAGCATACATGAGACAAGGTTGGAATGGAAAGGATTTAAATCCCTTTTGTTTGAAGAAATGAAGGGATTTTCACTTCAAAAACTAGCATTACAGTTCTTCAAAAGTGAGGCAAAATGTGTGACGTTTCCCAATATCAAGACCTTGCTCTCTATAGCTATGGTTTTGCCCATGTCGACAGCAACAGTGGAACGGTCATTTAGTGACAGGAAACAAATCAAGAATCGACTTCGTAATAGACTTCAACCTTCTTCACTGTCGAAGCTAATGATGATAGCCATAGAAGGCCCACAACTTGACGAGGTTAATTTTGATGCTGTACTGTCACTGTGGAAATCGATAAAGCCCAGACGAATTTTGTTGTGATGCAAAAATACTGAACTCTGATTGTTTTTCCAATATAATATGACTTTTTTGTAGGCAATTAACTTTAATAGGTAGGTAAAAAAGTGGGGGGGATATCCCCCCCTGGCATTTTGACTGGGGGGGTCAAAACCCCCCCTGCCCCCCCCTGGATGAAACCCTGCTACAACTCACTAATACTCTTTAATTATATCAGGGACCCTATCCTAATTAAAAACGACACCTTCCCACTTACATGGCCACCTCATGTGTTGCCCTACTCCCTCGCTATCTTCTTTCCTATCTCACCCAACCTATATCCCTCAGTGTCTATCTTGAGCTCATTTCTTTTAGGTGCAAGCACTTCCAAGAATGCTCAAAGTAATCATTTTTTTTTTAAAGGCTTAGATTGTCTTATCTTCACTCTCAGCGATGGGAAAGTTAAAAAAAAAAAGTTAAAATTTTTTTTTGTAAAAAAAAAAAGAAGAAGAAAAAAAAAAATTCAGTAAACTGATTCAGTCATAACTGAACTACTGCAAAGGGCGGGATTTAGCAAGTACGTAATTTGTCCAATGGCCGAGTGTTATCGTGAGTAGTGACACATCACAACCCTTGTATACTCCTTCAGATGTGTGTGCATCAGGTGAGACAAGAGTAGCAGTCACTCCACATGGACCACACAATGGAGCTATTCCATCCTCAATGGAACAAGAACTGTTCACCTGAAGTATGTATACAACCAGTGAAAATGTTCATGCCAGATCAGGGAATAATTTACTTAATTTTATTTGTATAGCAACAAGTGCTACACATAAGTATGGTTGATTAGCAGTTGTCAATTTTTGTATAGCAATATTTTTTCTGTAATAAATATATATAAATTTAATCATAATCAAATAACTATAATGAAGTACGAATCACAAGTTAAGCATCTAATTCAGTATCCAGTGCAGAATGGCTTCGTTTGCGAGAACCATACGGTGCAGCATCTGGACGACGAGGGGTGCTAAAGAATTTTTCCATTGCTGGCCTTGGATCAAAATTAGAAAATGCTGGTCCATCAATACTAATGCGCAGCAGATGATCGATGGTTACTTCATTTAAGCGAGACCTCCAATCAGTTTTTATTCGCTTCATTGCACTAAAGCCACGCTCCACTGTAGCATTGCTGACAGGAAATAGTAGCAGTATTTCAATTAAGTGAGCAAAATTCTCCAACTGTGATCTATAACGGGTGAGAAGTAAGGACCAAACATCAGGGTTGCCTTGAATGTTATGTCCCACATAGTGCTTGAATGCATTCCATTCGGTCAATACAGCATTGAGTGACACTCCGTTCATCTCCAAGAGTACTTTAAAATGGTTCACCAGTAACGACACTTCAGAATTACCATAAGTTTCAAAATCAGGTTTGCCAGTTGGCCATAAAGGAACACTTAAGATATTAACTCCTTTCATTGCATCTAAATTTTGGAGGTCATCAAACCTATTCGCAACACATTCCAATTTGTCAATCAACAATGGTCGATTCCTATTGAATGCCTCCTGTACCTGCTGATTTACTCGTGATAACTGTGTTTTGCGGTACATAACTACACTTCCAGATGAAGTTGAAACAGAAGCTAACACTGACAGCTCTGTTGAAATATCTGGTGAATCTTTCTTCAAACTAGTTAGGTTTCCTGATACGCTCTTCCATAATCTCAGCCACATTTCTTAACTCACGAAGCCTTTTTGGACTGTTTTCATACACAAAATGAAGATTAACAAGCATTGTGGAGACTTCATTCAAGAAAGTGTTAGAAAAAGCTTTTTTTGCAGACAATTCAAGGCGATGATTCATGCAGTGTATGGCAACCAACCAAGGGACATCTTTCTTGATTAGTGCAGCCAGACCATGACGAACTCCCAAGTTAACAGCAGCTCCATCCACACAGATGCTAACAAGCTTCTTCATTAAGTCCATACCAAACGTTGCAAATGTCTCAACTAATAACTTCAGAATCCCTGGAGCTGTTGCATCCAAAATATCTTTCAATTGCAAAAACAACAACACTGTGCCTTACCTTCAGGTCCAACATACATGACATACACAAGCTCCTTCTCAACAACACTGCTGTCTGTTGAGCCATCTATCAACACTGCCAAGTAGTGGGACTGACGCACGGAGTCTAGAACTTTATCTCTCATGCATTCACCAATAAGGACTGTAAACTCTCTGCACTTGTGTTCAGTAGTATATGCACTACCAAGAGAAACTCCATGTCTCTTCTCTAACTCCATAATAGCAGGATACTTAGTAAACGGAATTTCTTCCTTGGCTATCATATAAGCTATTTCCAAAACCTTACACACATAAGCTCTTTCCTCCTGCTGTCCTGACGAAAATGCCCTTCCTAATGGAGTCGATTTATAAATGTCAGTAAGAGTAGCAGGCTTTATCTCCAAGTTCACAGCCTTACTATGCATGTCAGAGAGCTGGTGTTTCTTAGCGTTGTCTTTTTTCAGTGCAGTGCCAGTTATTCCATCAATAAATGAAGAACTGAAGTTTCTCAGAGCATGCAAACGTTCCTTGTGTTCAGAGCATAGTGCACAAAAAAGCGAGCAGGAGATATTAGGTCTTTACAGTTCTCGAGTCGGAGAAAACTGGTGCCCGCTATCGCAGAGATTATAAGGAACTGTAAAAGTATCTCAGCTAAAATTATGCACTGGCCAACCGGTTTATATACAGGTAATTGACATTTGTCTCGCAGTTTTTTTGCTAAACAAATCAAAAATTGAATCACAGCACCGTAGTTTTGCTTCGCAAAATGCGATGCGAACCAGGATTAATTATTACCTGCAGATATTTGTACCAGCTTAGCAGCTGTTTGATGGTGCATGCGCTCCTGTACCTGCCACTTGTATACACAATGTATTGTATACATGTTGAAATACTGAGTAATAATCGAATAAATATTGGCCCATTACTTATTATTATTTAATAATTATAATCATTATCAATACTGCTAAAATTATTAACATTACCACTAGTATTACTAATACAATAACTAACATTATTAGCTATTACTGCTACCATTACTATTGTTATTAGCAATACTACAGTAGACACTCAGTAATCCTAAAAAGTATGAGATCACAGGGTGCTCAGATTAATGAAATGCTTGGATCAAAGAGTGATAGTTGGTGAGGATCAACCAGGAAGATGCTGCATCATTATGTGCTCACAGTCAAATCGTTACGTCAAAGGAATGGCGTGTCCTAAATGTTCGGATTAACTAGCGAGGGTCTACTGCACTATTACTACTACTATAATCATCTTTACTATTATTGTTATTTATTATTAGTTTGTGTTATTATAATAATAATAATAATCATCATCATCATCAGCATTGTAGTTGTTGCTAGTAATATTAAAACCTTCCTCACCAGTCACATCCGGGATCCCGATATCCACTTCTCTATCAAATCTCCCAAACCTCCTGAGAGCACCGTCAATAGAATTGGGTCTATTGGTGGCTGCCATGATGATCACATGACTCCTCTGCTTCATGCCATCCATGAGTGTCAGCAGCTGGGACACAATACGACGCTCCACTTCCCCGTGGGTCTGTGAAACACATACATATAATGTATTTTATAGCCGGTTGTTACCCGAGTGACTGGTCACGCTTGTCGTAGAATACTATAAATCTGATACAGTTGCTGGTATTCTCGTACGAAAATGTATTAGAGGGAAAAAGTTGATATAGTTCGTAGCAACCATTAAAAAGTAATGGAAAATGACCGGAGAGAGCTATAAATAGAGCTATTTATTATTGACGGGCTATAAAAAGTTGTAAACCCAAAAAAGCGGTTTGAATTGTGGTTCACAAACCCACACCACCTGGGCTTCGCAAATCGCATACAAACCTCAAAATTGGTTTATAACTATTACAAAAACATGATTTCTAATTAAAAGTATATTAGTTCTGGTTATTGGCACACACAGATTGTGGGGAGAGGAAAAATAAATAGCACTGCCATCTTATAAAAACAACAACCAATTTTATCATTTTTGAACATATGGCAAACTAATCACATCAAAACAATCGTTGGACGTAACTGGCAATTCACATTTCCTTCTTAGAATCCCTTGGCAATTAGGGGGTGTGCACTGTGTCAATTACCTTAACCAAGTAAAAACAAAGTTCATGGAAACAGGGGAAGTACATACGGAAATTCTGCATATAATTGAAATCATACCATTAGGAATGGAATGGAAACCCATCAAATGAAATTACACACTTTAATGAAGAATCAGATAAACACACGGGCTGTGCATGCACGTAAACGAAAACAAACGGAATTTGTGTCCAGACCAAAATATAGAAGACACTAGCACGCCGGTCGATGAATGCTTAAAAATTGAACAGAAACAACGATATCACAGAACAATGCTCCTGAATTGTGGGGGGAGGGCGGGGGAAAGGTAATTTTGACAAACAGCTTAAAAATATAGCAGTTTCGTATAAATCCAGCTCCACATGTTTAATAGTAGTTCTAATTATTGTGACCTGTAACTATAGCGATTGATAACCAGGTCCATTAGGTAAATGGCCAGTTCTCATAACAAAATTGCCAAACTCAATAAACAGAAGCTTACTTTGTCTCTCTTGGGAGCAATGGCGTCCAACTCATCAATGAAGATAATAGCAGGGGCATTTTTCTCAGCTTCTTCAAATGCTGTAATAACATCAAAATGGAATAATACAATGATTCATATTGGCAACTAAACAATTACACATTGTTTGTCATTGAAATATTATTAGATAATACACCCACACACCTATCCTGTCTCTGGCATGTACACAGAAAGGTAAAAAAACAAATATAAAAAACAAAACAAAAAAACAAAAACAAAAAAAACAACAACAACAAAACAACAATAAAACAGTAAACTATGTATTACAGTCACAGTGAACATGCTAACCACAAAACATGCCTTTGAATCCCCCCAATACCGAACCATCTTCCTATACCACTGCAGTACATCAAGTCCATTCATCCATTGTTTAGTCTCAAAAGATGTTGATAATGTTTACCCTCTACAACCCCATATAGTACCTACTGTCTAGCCAATTGCTAAATTAAAGTGAACAGAAGAAGTCAATGTAGGTTTGGAAACGATTCTGTTGTTCTCTTCATGGCCCTTATTCCTGCAGCACTACTCAAGCCAAATTCTCTATGCCAACAACCACATACACACTCCTCCACATGCCTAAATAAACTCGGACGTTTCTCAATGCCTGTTATAGAGGAAAATTTAAGTTGTGCTTGAAACTTTGTTAGTCCTTAAAAAAAGTGATAAAGATGACAGAACAAGTTTTTATCAGTTATCAATCTATGTACGTTATGGTGTCATCAAAATAGGTTTGTGATAGTCCCAAGCAGGAAAATATCGATCTAACGTATAATACTAGCAACTCAGTGGTTGGAAACAAGCTATGCAGAAGCCAATAAGGTCAGAAATACCATGCCAAAGTTGGAGGTTAATTAATGTCTGATGTAACCATTCCCCAAGGTCATGTGAAGGTGGAGGAATGCCCTGACTAACATGTGATCAAACCAAATAAAAGAAAGTAAGCACATGTCTAATTAAAAAAAAAAACATGAGCTCAACCATGATTATATTCATATATGATTACTGTACCCACTACTAATGCTAAATATAGATGTTTACTACAGCTCATGAAACATGTGACCAACTATAAAGACATTATAGATAAGCTTCAACACAGAGGACGCTATTTAATAACCTATTCCTCCAGAAGTAAGAGTATTGTATATTCTAGATCAACAGGGTCATGCAGTCCTGGACCATAAACTGCCTTGCTGTTTTCTTATAAATTAAGCTCACAGAATTCAACTTTAGTGATATTTGAAAGGACTTCACACAAAAGTCAAATGTTAATATTAAATTAGGAAACAACAACAGACAAAATGGTGTTATAATCATTTATAGTGCGTGCTTATGCACAAATGGCGAGTGAGCCCATCTGGCAACAAGAACACACGCCTGGAAAAATTTCCATAGAGTAAACTCGAGTGAATCAAGAGTTGAAAAAATAGTTCCAAACTATTTCCACAGGAGGCTAACTGAAGTGTTAATACTACAGAACACCAACACCACATCAAATCTAGATAATGGCCTCTAGCTCAACTCCACCAGGATTCCGTTCCTATCACAACTTTCGCGCCAGTTACCCATCAGCGATGTGCATTTTCGTGTTTACATTTTATTTATTTTAAATAGTCATACTGTACAACTGGTGAAGGCTACAAGCCGAAACGTTTTGTGATTTTATAACTAATTTAATGCTACTAAGCTAATCAACACAAATTACTAACAAAGTTATTAAAGTAGCAATGAAAATTTACGACAATAACTATAAGCATTCTTAAATACACGTATTGTTTCATTCACAAAAACATACATTCCATTATTAATCATAATAATTATGAGTAACAGGGTTTCATAGAGAGAAAGGGCTGGTCATGGGATCACCCCAATCAACTCCCCCAGAATTGTTGTAAATTAATACTAGTAGACTAATAATCGAATTTTGTGAGTAGTAAAATTATAAAATCACTAACGCAATTACACAGCACAGCCTCATAGTCCACACTGTACAGGTTGTAAAATGTGAACCTCCATAAATCAGACCATAGTCAGGTTACTAGACTATGGCTGAACCAAGTTGAAGTCCTAGACATGTGTCAATTCCTGTACCTCTCCTTTGTATTTACTGACAGACACTTGTATAGAACAGCCAGTGGTAAGCCTGAGAGGTAGAACCAGTAATAAATTAGAGGAGGAAAAACCTATTCCTGTACTAAAATATCTTTTATAGGTATAGTCACACTAGCATGTTCAGTTATAAAAGTAAAAAAAAATAATAGATGAAAATATACTTTATTATAAATAAATCTTCCATGATTCTATATATGTATATTACTTCTTATGTACTCCCACTAACACGTATACCGTCTTACTACCTCATTTGATCAATAGATGACAGACTGGCGTGTCATGGTTAAACTATTTGACTTATTGATTGAGATATAATTAATATCTCCATTTAACGTAACCATGAGCATACCGTTCACAGACTTTCCTATTACACACTAATGACTATCCTTACCAAATAAAACCACACAATCATATATTCATCAGCTCTGACCTTTCCTAAGGTTGCTTTCAGATTCTCCCGCCATCTTGCTCATGATCTCTGGTCCATTGATGAGGAAGAAGAAAGCTCCTGTCTCGTTAGCTACGGCCCTAGCAATCAAGGTCTTACCAGTACCCGGGGGGCCGTACAGCAAAATTCCTCGAGGGGGCTTGACCCCAATAGCTTTAAACAGTTGTGGGTGACGCAGAGGAAGCTCTACCATCTGGCAAATATAAAATTTTGATTAATCAGTTTATAAATATCACACCTTAAAATTGTCGAGATGTGCAAATTCTTGGTTTCAAAAACATATCAAGTATAATAACAATTGCACACCCACTTGCAACAATATCCATACCTAGTTAACAAAAAATGTAGTTTCACATCACTAAATGCAAGTATGTATGTATGTAATTCAGTGGAATTACATGATCAAAGTCAATGGACCATATTATTAAGGGGAAAAAAAAAAAAGGAAAGAAAAAAAAAGCATAACATAAAAAGATGGCTGTCTCCAAAGAGGGGAAACATTGATGCATAACTAATATACTTCTATATGAAAATGATTGTGATAAGCAGAAGTTTAGGATTCAAAGGTTGGGGGAATATTTAGACAAGTCAAACTATAAACTGTTACGCAAGGACTCTCTCTGGGTTTTAGGGATTTAGTTTTGCCTTATAAGGGTAAATAAGCACACTGATAGCCAATAGAAGCTGAGTCTTAATGAAACCAAAACTACACGCCAATTCAGCAACATCCGCCAGCTGCTCCAAAACAACAACAATCAGCAAGATCATTTTCATAAGCAAGTCCTCATTTGGTTAGCCAATGGAAAGTACAAGGATCACAACTTTCAACATAAGACTCAAGTGCAGCAAACCTCAATCTCTTGCTTCTTATGGTGTGGACTTGACAATATAAAGGAAAATATTATTGCCTGTTGCACTGAAGGTTGTGGGTTATGGTAGAGCCAAGTTGCAGAGCTTGGCAACACTAGGTTCAAGCATCTAGTGGATGTTAGGTAATGCACATATTTGTGTCAAGAAGAAAGTGTTTCTTCTAGCAAGTTTTGGATAAGTATTATCTCCTTATATAGTAAATTTAAGCTCCCATAATTGAGACTCCTTTAATCTCAGCATCCCTTTGCAATGGTGTAAAATATGCTTAAAATGCCACTTTACAAATTTAGTAAGAGCTTTCTAACTTGATAGGCACAACACACAGTTAATTGAAATACATATATACATACATACATACATACATAGTTCCACGTTTCAATACATATGGCATGACCAATAACACTGCTATGTTTACAACATTCCAAAAAGAATATATTTTAGATACCAATAATATATATAATACTTATAGCACGAGTCTGAGTACAATATGGGAAAATATTTTACGAGCATGCAAAATATTTTCACGAGCCGAAGGCGAGTGAAATATGGCGTGAGAGTAAAATATCATTCCCATATTGTACGACGAGTGTGATAAGTGATTTATTGCTGCCTTGATATTTTTTCTCAACCGGTTACAATACAATTTTCATTGATTTTACTCGCTACGCGCGTGCTACTTGGACCGTACAATAACAAGCGTACAATATGGGAGAATACAGAACGCTCGCGTGATGCGGAAATATTCAAGAAAAAATATCAAAGCTGCAATAAATATATATATATTATATATATATATATATACACACACACACACATATACATGGTTTGCATACACTTTACACTACACATATTCCACTAGTTTGTATTTTAGGTTTATTGCAGTTTTGTGCTTATATTGTGGTTAACCCTTTAGACGTCAACTTTCTTTATCACTTTGAACATCTTTTAGAACTCTATTCTGTTTACTGCAAAGCAACTGCACACAAACCAGCCAAGGCATCCTAAATAGGCAGCTATAGCCTTATAAAAAGCACAAAGCTACTAAAAGTTTGAAAAAGAACAGAAACCAGTCCTTCTTACAGCAGGTTTGGTGGGAATAACTATACCCATATTCTCCAATATGCGGTGGGACTCTCTATAGGCTTTATACTTTCTATTTTGAGTGTTTGAAGTTCGTAGCCAACAAAAAAACTTGGGCGCTCAGTGCCCTAGAAATTTTTGGTCAAAAAAAATCTCAATCTCTGCTTTCAAACAATTAAATAAAAATATACAAAATCAGCCCATACAGGTTCAAGGAAGTATAACACCTCCTTTGTGTATTAAAAAGAACTAATGTAAGAATCTTGAATATTTAAATCAGTGAAAGCGGGCCTGTATATGCAGTTATGGCATCGAAAGGGTTTAATCAAATTAACTAGCAAGTACCCAGCCACACAGTGGCACTTGATGTATTGCAAAGTAAGAATGCAGTAGTACAAGTTATTTTTTTATTCAGGGTTACACAAGTTTCCCAGCTCTTTCTTCTAGAGTCATGTACCTCTCTTGTTTCTCTCTGTCCTATTAGGATTGTGGACCTAGACTTTGCAAAATTTTGCTTCCTTTTTCGTACCCTTGCCTTACTTTTCACAACTTACGCCGCTTTTGCTCATTGATGCCACCTTCTTTTTATTGCAATTAACCGTATTTCTATTGAATGTGACGACCCTTTACCCATCCAAACAATGCCGCTGCTTTAACAAATTGTTTAATCTCATGAATACACACACTGTCGTTGGTCGTTATTGTTACTGACATACCAGCTTATTATTATATAGATAGATACATGTATATATCTAATTGTAACCTTACAAAAATGAATACAACAATTTCTGCCTACACACGACTACTCAACATTCAGGCTGACCTCCTTGATCTGAGCCAGTTGCTTGCGGCATCCTCCCACGTCATCGTAGCCCACCTCGTTAAGGGACTCCTCCTCGTCTTCTCGCTTGATGGGATCTCCCTCGCAGTGGATGACCGTGTCAGGGGCTACGATACAGTTGGGGGACGGGTCCGTCTCAACCACCTGAAGTATACATACAAATGAGTTAGTCAAACCTCATGGATATACAAGGACTATAAAGTGATGCCCGACATCACACAAAAGTTCACCTTAACTGATGCATAGGGAATATTCCAGGGAAATAAAGTTAACACACACAAAAGAGTTACGTTATTTCCTGGGTACCAGTTTCGCTGAAAGCCACTGAGTTCCTGACTGAAAATGCCAGTCACAACACTGCCAACCACAACAACATTCTTATAAACCACACACCCACTTCATACTGACCAACATATGCCACAATAAATGAAACCATTCATTAAACAAAGAGACCAGGGTACTTCACCAGCCGGGTGTGGCTGGAGATTTCAAACCCATGAACACTGACTGACTCCCCAATCCACTTAGTAATCAGGTGTGCTCCATCAAATATTGTTAGCTTTATCAGGGATTTTTTTAGAAAAATTGCTAAGGGGGGGCAAAATAGAGATTTTTGTTAGCAAGGGGGGCATGCATGTGTCAGAGTGCATGCATTAATTGTGTGTGTGCCTGTATTAATTATTAATGTGTGTGTGCCTGCTTAAGTGTGTGTGTGCCTGCTTAAGTGTGTGTGTGCCTGCTTAAGTGTGTGTGTGCCTGCTTAAGTGTGTGTGTGCCTGCTTAAGTGTGTGTGTGCCTGCTTAAGTGTGTGTGTGCCTGCATGATCCAGCTTGAATAGCAGTGACCTTGCAAAAAAAGGGTGAAAAGTAATGTAATTGACATGTCATATTGACACCTTTTTATGATTGTTTGCACCTGCAATAGCTGTACACAAACTGGAGACAGTTGCCAGGCCAGCACTTGCAAGCACAACCACAACAGTTGTGCTTGCAAATGCTGGCACAACCCTGTCAGCCTATATAAGTCTGTGCTTGAGTAGCTTAGTTAGTTAGTTCAAGAACTATAAATGCTGTATAAATGTATTGCTGTATAAACGTATTGCTGTATAAATACACTTATATTTTGCTTAAATAAAATTGTTTGTTGCCTAATAATTAGACTAATGGATATAATAATTTTAAAAAATGCAGTACATAGTCACACAGGTCTATTTAGAATAATGAAATTTCATTTCAAATGCTCAAAATCCTCTAGGGGGGGCACAAAATCCTCTAGGGGGGGCGAATGCCCCCCCCTGCCCCCCCCTAAAAAAAACCCCTTTTTCATCACAGAACTATAAATTTTTAATATTTACTACAGATTATTTAACTACCTGTACCCCGCCCACAGAGATCTGATGTACTCGTTTGCAAAATGGAATGCAAGTTGTAGCATGAGCATTCCCTATCCATTCTTTTATCCTCTCCCACTTGGTTATTTTAACATTTTCCCCTTTCCCTCTCTCTTTCTTCCTGGCCTTTCTCTCATACTACGTTCTCAGTCTCTATGTCCTTCTAGTTCTAGTCTCTGGCATGGGACTTGGGCTTATGTGAAATGATTTCCAATTCCTTTAAAATGCTTTACCAATTTTCCGTGTCCTTACCTGCTTTTAGCTATACAACAGGTGTCGGTTCCTTATCTCCCCAACTAAACTGTTCTGAAACTTTTACCCATTCAAATTTTGCGACTATCTCTACCAACTCGGCCCCGCTAACGAATTATTCATGAATCCACCCGTCGTCATCGTTATTGACACACAATCATAATATTTTATACATTGTTCCCAGTCTGCATACGAAACGAATTTAGGAGGGGCAAAACATACTTTCTCTTAGATTCAGGAGGGGCAAAGCATACATTCTTTCTCGGATTTTAGTTAGGGCAATGAATTCAACAGTGTTTAGTATACTATTCCCTATTCCTTGCAGTACTTAAACGTTTTACAAGTATGGTCGGTTTTGTGTTAGTACTAAGATTTCTGTAGGAGAGGGGGGAGGGGGTGAAGGTTCCCCACTTTAGCCGCTCTTCGTTAAATAATCCCTGATAATCTTACTCCTCCGCTAAAGGCCAGTGATACTACTGCATCGGTAAATATTGATTTAACTATGACTACAACACTCAGCAACCCACGCACTACCTCTTGCCACACTCTCTGTTGTACCTTAAACTCCACAGCTCTCATCCCCCCACGGGCCAGAAAAATGTCTCCCTTGTGGACAGGCCTGTAGGCCTCCAGGAAATACGGCTTGAGGTAGACATCGAAGAGATTACCAGTGATGCCCTCTACAGTGTCATCTATTGGCAGAACGTGGATCCTCTTGCCATACTTCACATCAGGGAATGCTGTCACACTGTGAAATAAGGAAAATAGTTAAATACAAAAAAAAAAAAAAAAAAAAAAAAGTTTACTGTAATAATGTGTGTATAATACGCAAAATAATGCATCAGTTTTTAATTAGATGATTCACATCCTTCCCTTTATTAACTTCAGGAAAATAATAATAATAATAATAATAATAATAATAATAACAACAACAATAGTAATAACAACAATCAGCACACTTGATGACAACAATATTGCCTAGAATGTGTACTAGTAAAGGATGATAACCATCAAAAAGCCCAACTGAACAAAAATTGGAAGGGGTTGTCAATTTCACAAACACACACATGGGTGAAATTCATAGTACAATTGATATGTATCAAACAGATTCATCCATATCCCCTTTCCCACATCCTCCTTTCTCAATCCCAACTCTCATACCAATTTTTTATAAGCAAAAAACAAGAAAAAAGAAAAAAAAGACCACTCCTTACCTGACTATGTCTCCCAGCCTCAGTCGCAGATTCTGGCGGATCACACGGTTCATGCGAATTTTCTCGTTGCTCACAGTGTCATCAGACAACACAATGCATACCTAATACATAACAATAATGGAATCATGGCTAAAACTACTACCACAACTGGGCCTATACTTGCATCATGGCTAAAAAAAGAAATATTTACCTACTACATCAAAGACATTTTTATACTATTGCTAAACTTCCAGTTGATTACAGCAGTTAGAACATAATAGAATGTGAATTGGTATAACTATAAAAAAAAAATTCCTACAAAGTAGTGACAATTTACCAACACTGCTACTCAAATCTCTTCCTGGTTTGATTAAATAACAGCTCCACAGTGATTTTTGTTTGTTTGTCGGTGGTGCTCCTCCATAGCAGGCTAATGACACAAGGCTAATGAAAGCATAATGGAAACTCCCTACCAAAATAAGTAACGCAAGGAATACAAAAGAAGCTTTGTGACACACCTTTGGCACGGTTACTGGAATGCCATAATCTATGATGGGATTGCAGCAGACATGTCGCAATGCTCTTCCAGAATGGAAGGGACAAGACCAAGTAAAAGATACCTTTTCCCATTGAAGCATACAGTAGAAGACAAAAAAAAATTTCGAATTCTGTTCCATAGAACATCCATCGCACGATTAAAAAACGGGGGGGGGGAAACGGTACGCCGTTTGTTAAAAAAAAGGCCGTTCCGTTCGACCGCGTTACCGTTTTAATCTTTCTCGTTCACCATATGTCTCGCTCAAAGAAATATATTTAAATCATTTATCTAATAAAAGATTTCGATTTTTTGTTAACAGGATCCTGAGGCAGAGCTTTTGGAGTTTAAAAAATTGAAGCCATTCTATTCGAAGTTGTCTCGCGGAGAATTGTTAGTTCGACCACCGTACAGTATTGACGTTTTCTCGATATTAGGGCCTCCTCAGGCTTAGATTATTTACTGCTGGAGGTCCTTGGTAGCTAACAGAAGATCTACGAAGTGCAGACCTCGTTATAGCTCTGTGCCCATCGGAACTTCAATCTGCAGCTTTGTGGAAGCAAGTTAAAAATTTTGTACGATCTTTTTTGCACTATCACCATAGCGTTTAATGGTCAATACAAGGCCTTAGCTTGCTGATATAGCTATAGAAGAGTTTCTAGTTAGAAAATATCTGTGAATCGATGGAAAAGCTTAACCGTTTTAGTAAACGGTGTCGGCCGTTGTGTCCAAACGATACGGAACGCAACGATTAAAAACTATGGTAAAAAAAAAACACCGTTTTACGGCCGTACTACGGAACGGAATTCGAAACTTTTTTTTGTCTCCTACTGTAAATTACTGTAAAAATAGCTAATCTCATGAGTGAAAAGGGGCAGGTCATTAGTTCTTAGTTGTAGTGTATTGCTATAACAGATGTTTTTACTGACTATTTCAGGAAAGGTACCAACTCTCAAGTAAAGGAAACAATAGAGATAGAATATAAAACTCACTGTTTCCTTCCTCCGCTTTCCTTTCAGAAGAACAGTGTCGCCGCGGAAAAGTTGCAGCTCGTCCATTTTGTCTTGCGAAAGAGCCACGACTGAGTTGTCATCGTTGGTGGCTTCTTCTGCTATCAGACGATTGGGTTTGGATTTGGTGCGAAGAATGGCAGTTGCCAAGTCATCTCTGGACAAAACATTGAACAAACAAACAACAAAAACAACAACAAACAACAGATGAAAAGTACTCTCGTGGTAAAGTATATATTGGGAAATATAACACTCTACTAAAGATAGATTGAAACAAAAGTGAGAGCGGATTGGGGGGGAGGGGTATGTTCCCTCCTGCCTCCTCCCTTGTCTGGTCATTTTGAACATGATGGTGGTTTGTTGGGAGGATTTAGTTTTGCCAAATGGTTGTCATGGTTTCTTTCATACAGGATTTTTTTTCTGGGGGGGGGGGGAAGAGTTTAGGAAGGGGGGAGCCACACGTTTGTCTGACCACACCCACCTTTCCTGAAACCACACCCATTTGATTAAAAATTGTCTCAGGTCTAGAATTGGTGACATCAATCTTGGAAGACTAATGCATATTGCAATTGAAGGACCTCAATTAACTGAAGTGAACCTTCACCAAATATTAGATATATACAAACAACAATATCACAGAATACCATTATAAATCACAACCTCAGAATACCATTAAGTAGTAAATATTATTAATTTATTTCATGAAATTCTGGGGGGGGGGAGAGGGAAAGGGGAATCCCAGGGCGAAACCCTGGTTGTATTATCTCCATGATATTGAAATTAGATTGACACTTTCTCACTTAAAGGGGTCTAGAGAGAATCAAAGGAAAAATTTGAAAAAAAATATTAGTTGTCGCTGGGGAATAAAACCCAGGAACCCTGGCTTGGTTAGAGCACTAGTGGCTAAAGCCAGGGTTCGTGGTTCAATTCACAATTTTCCTTTGCTTCTCTCTAGACCTCAAAGTGTCAATCTAGTTTTTATGAAGGGTTAGAACTTGACAATTGATATTGAAATTGCCCAATATCCTTATAAGTCAAGAAATACATTTGTAGAACCCCCACCTACACTGCTTCCATGTTCACTCTCTGATTGTTACACTCAATATTTAGCCCTCATCCAATAGGCCTTGTTGATTGTGCCTCATATTAAATTAATTGTACCACAAGAAGAACAAAGTGTCAAATTTCCTAATAAAGAGCACCCACCGACACATTCAAGTTTTTAGTCACATTCAAGTTTTTAGTCACATACATCTCTCTACTTCAGCACATTTGTCATACTTACACTCAAGGGAACAGAACAAAACAAAGCAAAAAAGAACGCCTTCCTCCCCACAACCCCCTACTGCGGTACTGTTTTATTTAACCACGTACCACAGGTTATCTAAAAAAATTAACTCACTGTGGGTCTGGGGCTTTTATCTCGGCCATTAGTTAGGTTAGTTTCAAGGGGGCACTTTGTTCCAATAAGTTCGCAGATGGTGAAGTCCAGCTATATTTATCGCTAATCACTTTTCTCCACCGAATCGCCACAGAGTATTATATATGCCTCGTCAGCTAAAATTTAACCACGTCATGCTCGCACTGCGGTTTTTATTTTCTCCCGGAAATATCGGGGAATTCCCAGCTTACGACACTTCCGCTATTTCCGTATGATAAGGTAAGAATCGTCATTTCTTTTTTCTTTTTTACTGTCAGGTAAAGGCGAATCAAACAGTGTAATAAAACAGAGTAAAAAACAAAAGGGGAGACAGGGGTGAAATGATAGTAGTCATTTCTTTTAACTGCAAGACGCACGTATATTTAAATTATCCCACCACTACGCGAACAGTTTAGTAAAGCTTGGCGGTTAGTTCTAGTTGTTGAATATTGTTGACTGTAACGGGGAGGGATAACAAGGATTTTATATAGCCTCAATTTTTACTGAAGAAGGCCTTCGAGCCAAAACGTTTCAATTGATGCTATGTAATGCGCTATATCAACTCTAAAAACGTAGCACTATCATAGGAAGGTTAAAGGTACATGGGAAGTCTGTCGTAGCTAACCCTTTACCTTCTATTATTGTTATTTATCCTCTATGTTACTTCCCCACGCCCCAAATATAGTAGAGGTAAAGGATCGGCTGGACTAGGGAAGGTTGGGGGGCGGGGGTGTGGTGGGTGTATGGTGTGTGTATCACGCCCCAAATAGTATAGGTAAAGGATCGGCTGGACTAGTGAGGTTGGGGGGGGGGGGGGGGGGGGGGTGTATTGCGTGTAAGTCTCGCAAGCCAGACCCCCCTCCCACCACCGTACAGCTTGCGAGACTATATTGTGAGTGGTGGCACAAAAATAAGGTTAAAGAGAGCAGAAATGGCATGGAAGATAAACAAGGGAATCTACTACTTCACTACCATTTGTAAAAGACAAGGCACCAGTATCTCGCTGTTTTGACCCTTGGATACCGATCTCGGTAAAGGATCGTTAATTTTCAAAGCTACCGGCACGCACTACACCGAAGAATGGTTTAGCTGGCATGGTGGTGATTTTCTTCATGGGAGAATCTTTTGACAGTTTTGCATCACATTCAACTTTTTGAAGTTCAGACATAGCTAAACCGTAACAAAACTCGAGATATATGCTTTTGGTAAGAACAACTAAGACTAAGCTGTAGAGAAATTGAAAAACTATAACCAAGTATATTTCAGAAGACAGTAAATTTGATGAAAGTTAAAACTAGAGGATGAAAAATGAACTAAGCAATTTTTTATTGTAACTGCGATTTTTTTAAGACTCCCTCCTGTATTCAGTGATAGACATAAAAAATGTTGTTATCATATGTCTGTATTGGTCCAGAAGACTCTACTACTCTAGGAGATACACATAAGAGTTAATCAAAAGCTTGGGACAATTGTTAACTAGTGAAAACCAATAGGTGACCAAGTGATCAAATTACAAGGTAATTGGCATTTCAGTTTGGCAAGCTGAGCTTCAAGAATGGTATGCTTTTTCTTGTCATTAATTGACAACTGCGACTGGTTTCAAAGCCAGCTAACTTAGATATTTTAGATGTGTCGTATGGGTATGTCCATGACCCCTCCTAGCCCTCCCCCCTTTCCAGTACCAATCTTGTGATGATTAGTCTCTGCCCACGTAAAACTGGTGCAACACTGGTAGGATCATGACTAAACGTTCATAAAGAAAGTTGGCAAGCAAATGTTGGCTATTTATAGCCACTTCCACCTTATTTCCTTTGCATTACCTTACTTCCATTCTAATTTCATCCTAATGCCATCCTACTTCCACCTGTTGCTGCTCTTGCACGCAAGCATGGCAGGATAAAGCAATCAAAATAAACTTCACTGCTATGTATCTTCTAAACTCTAGTTGCTGAGTGCTGCTGGGACTGGACTTGTGAGAGGCCACACCATCTGCTTGTGTTGTGTGTGTATCTGTGTGTGGCCAACTTTTCTTGCCTAAGGTTTCAATAAAGACAGTAGGGGGGACTAAAAGGGTTTATCGAAGTCCCTAGATAGCTAATCCTCAAGGCGTAGTGATAGGTTGGGTGGGAGAAACTTTGCTGCTCTTGCTAGTGCTTCTTCTGACGGCAGGTGGACTGGATACAAGATACTTTCTGCTTATATGTACTATGTGGCCCCTCCCTCTCCTCCCTACCTGATTATATTCAGGGATGTAGGAACATTGATGCTTTTTATGGACATCCAAAAAGGTACTTAACAAATCATAAAATGAATAACATATAACCTATGAATATTTTATGATGTTCTGATTTCTTGGATGTAACTGCTGTAACATATAATTCTAATACTTCAACAGTGTCAATAATAATAAAGATAATAGCAAATTATCTCGTTCTAACAGCCAATCATATGTTAATAAACTTAACATAAATTGGCTGTTAGAACAAGAAAATTTGCTATTATTATACCCCATCAACATTTAACTATTCACTTGACCTAGTGGGGGAAACCTAACACCATTAACTGAATACACAAATGCCTTCAATGCAAGAATACACACCATAATGTCTTCTCCAAAGAGCTTGTATAATTAACATTCCACAACAGTTTGACAGCATAAAAGTGACAGACGCATCATCCAATGCAAAACATGTGACTTGCTCTTGTGACTGTCATGTACACTCTCCTCTAGTTTATTTCTGCACATGCTCCTTCTGATGGTTTCCATTACATAATGAGCATACACGCCGTAAGGTAAAGAGCATCTTTCATCATTCCATGCAAAGTATCTCTTCCGGGAGGGACTTACTCAGCACAAATCAATAAAGACTATTATAGATGGTGTGCATGTAGTTACAGCTAGCTGCGCAGATGATAGACCGGGTCTGTTGGTCAAGCTCTTTCAAACATGGCTAGGCTAAGTCCTTACTCTTCACAGAAGTCTAAGTTCAACCATGTTGTGGCCTCTCTATCGCCAGACTACGCCACCGAAGTGAGGGATTTACTACTCAAACCGCCTGCCGACAGCCCTTATACAACATTGAAGGAGCAACTCACAAAGCGCACATCCCTATTAGAGCAGCGCGGACTACAGCAGTTGTTTACTGGTGAGGAATTGGGAGATAGAAAGCCTACTCAGTTACTTGTAGAATGCAACAGCTACTTGGTGACCGTGTTGAAGGAGTTGTTTTTACAGAAGTTACCCCATAGTGTTCGCATGGTTTTGGCCTCCACCCCTGAAGGCACCACCTTGTCAGCTTTAGCTGAGATGGCAGATAAGATCATCGAGGTAGCAGCCCCTACTGCTTCTGTTGCTGCCGTGAGCACATGCCTGCCTGACGCTCTACCCACACCTCTTGCTCCCGAGTTGGCTACTGCTGCTGACATCGCGGACCTACGCTCAGAAATCTCACAATTAGAGAAGCTAGTTAGAGTCTCTCTCGATCTCGTTCATCTCACTCGTCCCATCGTTCTCCAACACCTACTGCTCCTGCACCGAGTACGGACACGTCCGATAACACTCTCTGCTGGTAGCTATCATCTAAAGTTTGGTGAGCGAGCTCGTGCTTATTGTTCTCCTTGTTCCTGGACGTTAAAAGAGCAGGCCGGTCGCTAGCGGCGACGAGCGTCGCCGGCCTACCTCACCCTGGTCGCCTCTTTTATATACATGACCGTAATAGTGACACTCACTTTCTTGTCGACACAGGTGCCGAAGTCACCGTTATTCCTCCCACTCGTCTGGAACGCGCCCGTCCTCAAAGTGCCTTTGCTATACAAGGAGTTGACGGTTCTCACATTGCGACCTATGGTGTATGCTCCTGCACGCTCAACCTTGGACTTAGACGCACGTTTTGCTGGATTTTTGTCCTCGCTGATGTCAAACGAGCCATTTTGGGTGCTGACTTCTTGCAGCATTTCGGCCTGGTGGTAGACATGTCTCATCGTATGCTACTGGACTCAACTACCCACCTCGAAGTCAATGGTCTTCCTTCACGCTCATTGCCAGTTTCTCCTGCATGTCAAGCTGGGCTTACCCAACGCCTTCTTGTCACTCCTCTCGAGTTTCCAGCACTGACTCAGGCATGTGCCATTGGTCGTCCCATCCAGCACGATGTCGTCCACCACATAGAAACTACTGGACCACCCGTATCGGCACGTACTCGTCGCCTCGCTCCTGAGCATCTCCGGATTGCACGGCAAGAATTTGACCACATGCTGGAGCTGGGTGTAATCCGTCCTTCGTCAAGCAACTGGTCATCAGCTTTGCACATGGTACTGTGGGACCACGACTCCTTCCCTCTCCCCGGTGAAGATCAAGAGAAGAGGCGGCCGTAGCCGTAATGAACTAATTCGTTTAGTGAACTTTGGACTTAGTAGTTTAGGCGGGCAAATAGTGCCTAGTCATTGTATAGTAGGTGTGGCCTGGGCTCATCTATATAACCCCAGGACACACTGAGTCAGTTGTTCTTTCTTGTCAATTTCCGTTTGAGTTGTGTTAGTCTTTTTGTCGTTGTTTTATTTAATTACTTACTTAAAACCTCGCTACTTGGGGAAAGGGCCTGGATAGCTTAGCTACTCAGGGCACGACGAGGGATAGAGAAGAACCTGGTGGCAGTAACTACTGTGACTGGTTGGGGACTGACGCCTGACTGTCCGACAGTACCTAAGCTTACGCCAGGGGATTGGTGACCTTGTGGAGATTTTCGTGGTTTGAACCGGATAACTGTCCCGGATGGTACCCCGTCTCATACTTGCAAGACTTTTCTGCATCACTGCAAGGAAGCACGATCTTTATTCACATAGATTTAGTAAGGGCCTATCATCAGATTCCAGTAGCTGAGGAGGACATTCCCAAGACTGCTATTACTACGCCGTTTGGTCTCTTCGAGTTCCTTAGAATGCCATTTGGATTGCAAAATGCTGCGCAAACGTTCCAACGTTTCATGAACAAGGTTTTGCAAGGTCTGGATTTTGCCTACGCTTATATCGACGACCTCCTCATCGCAAGTTCCTCGCCGGAAGAGCATTTGGAACATCTTCGCTCTGTTTTTCAGCGACTGAATGAGCATGGAATCGTGATCAATGTTTCCAAGAGTTAGTTTGGCGTCAGTGAACTGGACTTTTTGGGTCACCACGTCGATACCACAGGTGTTCGCCCATTGGAAGAGTTTTTCGTCCAACAGGAGTCCACAGTCATGGATCCATCAAACTATGCAACTCACCTCAAGGACTGCATGAAAACCTTGCATTGCACTCCCACCAGACAACCATCTCATTCATCACGGCAGAACTCCAGTGCTCTAGATTCAGCGTCACATGTGTTCGTGCGACACGATGCAGTTAAGAAACCCTTACAACAACCATATGATGGACCCTTTCCTGTGCTCACCAGAGCTGATCGTTATTATACACTGGACCTCAACGGTCGTACTGACTCAGTCTCTGTGGACAGATTGAAGCTGGCATATGTGGATTTCCCTACAAATAACTTACCTACACCAACACGATGTTCTGCTGCACCCTCGGCATTCCCTGCTACAACATCCTCCCAACCCTCCCAACGCATGCCACTTGTTTGCCCGGACATTGCACTAGTGCCGACTGCAACTCGGACAATAAGATCTGGACGTCGAGTACACTGGCCTGGACGTTGAGTACACTGGCCTACTCGCCTGAGAGATTTCGCTCCCTAGCAACTCGCTGGAGGGGGAGTGATGTAGTGGACACTCAGAACTCTCATGAACTTTCACCTCGCATTATATCACAGACACACCCACCTCACACAATTATTATTCAGTTGTCTCATCTCACCTTACCTTGTGTCAACGTCATGTAGTTGCTCTGATGAAATATAGTTGAACTAAACTTGTCTCTGTCGCTGATAGTTAGTAAATTAATAGTAAGTAGTTAGCCAAGACTAAATACCCTACAGGAGAAGCAAAATCTTCCAGCTATAAATTTAATTAATTTGAAAGGGGGGTAACTGTGGTAGCTAACCTCCAAAAGTATCGGCAAATGCCTAATTGCTGTTTTATTCTAAACTTAGGTAGCTAAGGGTGTGGCTAAAAAACTTTTTAGCTTGGTACTCAGCTGAAAGTACCACACTTTGGTTGCCTCCGGAAAGTCTGGTACTCCAGAAGTTTGTGACACCCCATTTTCTTCATTTTTACGAACTCATCATGATCCTAACATAGAAATTGATGTACTCAATTTGAAACCCTTAGCTCCTCCTCCCTGAAGATGATATTGACCTAAGTCTCTAGGACATGTGTAGGCTCCTGAAAGTTACACCAACCTCTCTAGCCATCATGCAAGATCTTAAGCCTCTTTAGCTTAGCAAAGACTAACAGACATGCCTGTAACCTCTGTACAAGGGTGATGCCATTTACATTTGAGAAGATCTGGATTGTCCACTTGCATTAGTTCTGAATACAATAGCAGAGTGTGGGTGGTTGATGTCAGATGTCATATAGCTGAGCTACAAACTGACTAATTCTGGAGTCCAATCACTGTAATCATACCGGTTGTATTAACACACTAAATCATATAGAATATACGTTATAGAAATGAATAAACAATATCCTTTGTGTTGTTGTGGTTACTACTCACTAAAGGAAGCCTCTTACTAGCTCTCTTTGGTGGTAGTTCTTTTAATAGTTTATTGCCTCTGCTGCAGTGGTTTTTATGTGTTTAAGTCATACGTACTGTTTTCTGGTGTGTGTGTGTGTGTGTGTGTGCGTGCTTCTGTTGCATGGAGTGCAAACTATCACATTTCGTGCTATCTTCTCTCTAGGAGATTCTGTCAATAGATAAGAATGTTGAAATGATTAAACTGTAGGGTGATCTGAAGCAATGGCATTCCTACATCTCTAGGAGATACACAAAAATGTGTTGATACTGTGAAGTACAATTAACAAGAAACTATAGAGGATATAGGAAGTGATCAAATTTCAAGATGGTCTGGTATCTAATCTTCCGTATTGAGTAGGCATTATACACCTAGCTACTAAAAATAGTTAAGTGGTAATAAAACAATGGATTGGGTAAAAAAAAAAGACTAAATAGTGTATGGAAACAATTAATTATGCAAGGAACATAGGAGCAAATGCAAGTGAAATGGTGACAATATCAATATCAGTACAAACTACTGGAGTTCTCTGCTATTTTACAGATTCAATTAGGGCAGTAATCGTTGTGGCTTAATTTTTAGCTGCTTTTTGAATTTTAACGGGTTAGAGGGAAGTGGTTACAGTAGTGTAGTAAAATTTTACTGTTTGTTGGTATTGAAGTATCTACTAACACAGCAATTTTAAGTCTGCGCGGTAAAGCCGCGCGATTATACGTTTCGCGCTCTTAAAAATAACTCCACTCCCCTTATTATTAAAGTTGTGCCTGGAGCGTTACCGGCTCGTGACTTGGGACAAGATGTCCGTATTGATCGGTGGTTCTTTCTGTGTGTTTCTCGTTTTTCAACTATATTATACGACTCCAGTATCATCATCTCCACTAGGTTAGTTTTGTTTTGAATTAATAAAGCGCTATGTTAGCTACATAAGTACTCTAGGGAAATAGCTTCTGTAGCTGGAGCACATCAGTTACTAAGATTGTAATATCATTGTAATATCTAACTAAGGAATGTGCTTTACCCCAAATAACGAGTGAGCTAGTCAGCTGAAGGGTTAGTTACTATTTGAACTGATGTAAAATTTCATTCAATATAAAAATTCAATTTTTAACCCATAGCTATATACCATAGATTGAGTAATGAGCTAGGATGGAAGCTCACTGTAAATTCAAGAAAATGTTTTTTGTTTTCACCTCTGATTTTTTAAAGACTATTGTGTTAAGTAGTCAAAGGTGCTGTCAACCTTTTTTTTTTTTTATGGTGGGATGTGAAAGGGAAGAGTTTAGGGTGACCACAATGGATTTATACCGGTAAGTAAAAATTGTGGCATTCCAGTAGAATTTATTTAAAGAGTCATCCTTTATGCACAAATAATATAGCTAAAGCACTCATCTTTTAATAATGTTCAGCCAAAATCCAAGCCTAATCTTCCAAAGAGAGGAACTATAGAGTTACAGCAATCCGTTAATTTACGGTTTTGCTTTTGGCATTTAAACCCAGTAACCCGATTCTCCGAAGGCGGTGGCAGCCCAGGCCAACAATGGGAGGATAGGTGTGTGTGTGTGTGTGGAGGGCGCGGGGGGGGGGGGGGGGGGGGGGGCTTTATACATTTTTAACAATTAAATGTTGCTGTGATCACAAACAATAGCACTGAGAAAGTAAAATAATCATGATTAGTCTGTAGAGACATTTATAAACTACAGGAATGTAGAAGTAGAAATATTTGTTACTATTTAGGCAGTAACAATAAATGAGAATCCTATAAACTATCCCTGTTTGTTAGATGACGGTTCTCCATATCAAGGAAAATGCAGCCATACGAATAATTGTTATAATAGTTACATAAGTAGGACTTCAGTTTGGCATGCCTACAAAGGTGGTAGAATCATTTCAAATAATATGTGTGAATAATGTTTATGAAATGAAATGGTAAGTGAATGGCAGCAACTCACAAACTTGTGGGAATCCACAGCAGAAATAAGAACAATGGAATATTGAGTTGTAAGAAATACTTGAAATCAGTGAAATCAGTGTGTGTCACAGCTTAACTGGTACCAACCAGACATACATTTTAATCTTTTATTTGCATTATTAATTTTAAGGAGTTGAGAAGGCAATATAATTTTTTTTAAAAAGATAGTGTGAGTAATAGCACGGGTAACTGTACTATTGATCTCTTATAGAGCATGATACCCATGCAATCACTCACTAGTATAGTAGGCCAGCTTTTTTTAAAAAACATTTACACTGTAGCTACACTGTATCATCCACTCACTATCTCCATATTTCAGGATTAGCTTCCTCTGGAACTTTGTTTTCAACCTATAGCTCCTCCTAATTTGTTGAAAAAAATTCCATCTAATATGGGTAGAACTTCTGCGCTAAAGAATGGCATAGTCTCCAACTAGAAACTACATGAAACTGTATGCTTTCAAGGCTAAAGCTGCATGCATGCACACTTACCCGTACTATTTCACTTGGCTACCATGCTATTGTAATTAGTTTAGTGCTATTTCACTTTTCCCATGGGATTTCAATTGAACAGCCACTGTTGAGTACACCACACACATGAGCTTCCAAGTCCAATGGTCTAAAACTAATTAATTGAAGCCATGAATATCTTCCAACAAAGTTATGAGAAGTTATAAATTACAAAGGGAGTGTTAGACAGCAGATGCATTGGATAGTTCATCAAGACTAAAGTGAGTAGTTGGGGTTGGCCATTATGTAACAAACCTGTCCAAGGTGAGGTGGAATAGAAACATTGAAAACTAAAAAACCAGATACTATTGTAAATAAAGTTCAGGTTACAAAACGAACTGAAATGTAGTTATGTGGAGTTACATAAGTTGGTAATATTTGGGAGGGTTGATTGTACCACACCATTATTTTATTGCTAATGATGTCGTGTGTACACTTGCATGTGGAACTTATACTTTATAATGTTCTTTAGAGATAATTGCGCTGACTGGCAATACCTCTACGGAGTATAGTAACAACATTGTACTGACTTGTGCTGCTGCTGCTGGGAGTAACTCATCTTCTGTCACCATCAGTTGGTACAGGGATGGCTTGTCAGTGGTTGGCTCTTCCACAGTAACAATCACGAACGATTCTCTGACTCTAGAAGAGGTGCAGGTTCAGCTCTCTTATCTGGAGATATGCAACGTGGGAGTTGCTGACGTTGGCAGATATGCATGTGAAGCTAACAATGACACTGACTCAGTCCGAGCATACACAGAGCTCAATATCGCCAGTAAGCAGAGTTGGACTTTAAAAAAAAACTACCTCATGATGAATATCTTGTATTGTTTTTATCGTTGCTATTTTTTTTGTTTGTTTTTTTCTTGTAGATCTCACCGTGCAAGTTGTAGCAATTTCCAATACCACCACAGTGCAATATGGAAGCTCTACAGTATTGATATGTGGTGGGTTTAGTGGACCTGCAATGGTGTCCTTATCTTGGCAGTACAGTGGACAGACACTGACTAATGATTCCAACATTATCATCACTTCTGAGGGTCTTGAAATTGAAGGAGTTGAAGGAACCTTTCAGTTGTCATATCTTCAGATTTGCAATGTGCGGGAAAGCAGCAACTACACATGCTCAGTCAGCAATGGGATAGACACTGAGAGTGCTGTTGTGGAAGTTATAGTCCCAGGTGAGTATGGAGCATGTGCATATACCTGAGAGAGGAACAAGAGTGAGAGTGTATGGGAGGAAGAGAGAGAAGAAACAACTGTGGTGATACTATACTTTACAAAATATAATTGTAATTACTTATCATATAGAGTTTACTCTGGAGATTGCAGCTATATCTAATGCCACAATGGTAGAGTTTGGTGGTTCCACTCTTCTTACATGTGTGGGCTATGGAGGATCATCAATGGTGTCCTTATCTTGGGAATTCGATGGGCAAACACTCATGAATGACTCTAACACTATCATCACATTTGAAGAAGTTGACATAGACGGAGTAGAGGGGACCTTTCAGCTGTCATTCCTACAGCTGTGTGATGTGCGAGAAAATAGAAACTACACGTGCTCAGTCAGTAATGGATTTGCAACTAGGAGTTCTGACATAGAGCTTACAGTTTCAGGTCAGTAGCTAGTGATACCTATTTCTCATACAGTTTAATAGGAGTGTGACCCTTTTCTTTTTGTGGAGAATGCATAATTCTCTTAAAATTATTAAACGAAAAAAATGCCATAGTATATATATACACAGAGCTCACTATTCACAGTATGTAGAGCTGAATTTTAACAGAAAACTTTCTCAGTACACATGTGCAAGAGTTATAGTACCTAGTTTGTTTGTCTGTCTGTCAGTCAGTCATTCTGTCACACAACAACAGATCTCAAAGACAGTGCTCTCCCAAAGGTTAAAAATAGGTTTCAAAATGTTGTATTGGACAATTGAAGTCCCTTTAATGTGCGGAAATTTTTGCTTGATTTTTTTTTCAGTACAACTTAGTTCAATTTTTTGCCTCATGATCGTAAGCTTTTGAGGATAACGTCCCCTATTGTCGCGCCTTAATCATGTGAGCCAATAATGTCTTGCCATCCACATTAATGTTACTTTAAATCTTTAATGGTTTACCAAGTGCTGGCATTGGACTTTCCAATTGAAACTACTGGTGAAGTGAGTGTCTCATATGAAGAATGTATTTACATCAACTGCTTCATTGTACAAGCTACCTATTAATTTGAACGAGCTACATCAAGACATATTGATACTAAGCCTTATGCTTTTTGTCTTTATAATAGCTAACTAGGTATAGTATATTGTAGTGCTGAGGGTTCATATCTTTGGTGCCTCTTAATTGGCGAGTGAGTGAAGCGAGCGAGACACTCTCAGGGGTATCACAATTGAAAATCGGGTGATGTTTGTTGTTCGGATGTACGTATGTCATTTTGTACTTTGACCCTCATGTATTTATGTGGTCGCTCCGTGTTCAAACCCGTCGCAAGCTTCACTAAACAGAATCCTCCGGTTTAGCAATCATTACCCGCATCATCCTAGAAATTGAATTGTTTACCGCTTTGAATTTTTTTGCGGATGCAGTTAAAACTCAAAAACATATGGGAGCTCCATTTCTATTTGAGTTAATGGCGGTGTTAAGTTTATAGCTATGCTATTTGTCACAGTTATAAGCCCTACGCAACAGTATTTACTTGAAAATGCATTGTCCACTAGACTAACATCGAAGGTAAGTCTTGCGCAGGAATGTTCAGTTGTGTGAAGGTATAGTGCGTTACAACTACTACACAAAGAAAAAGTTTAAATAACGTGACTTGATTTTGTTGCTTCTTTTTCAATTCAAACAGTTGCGGGGAGCGGTTACTATGTCATTGAAGCCCCTTTACCATATATATGTAATTTAAAAACTCAACTTTATTTTAGTAGCTTGAGTGTTAGCAGTTAGAATCAATTGTTTAACAATAGTGTAGTTTAATTAAGGTTTGCTCGCCATTTGTGCTCAAGCACACCACTAGTATTATTATTATTAATGTTGTTGCTGTTGTTGGTGATTTAAGAACACATTCTCATCATTATTTGCTATTGTTGTGGTTGTTTTCCCTGTAGATCTCACCTTAGTGGTAGCTACCTCTAACACCACTACAGTGCAATACGGGAACTCTACAGTATTGGTGTGTAGGGGGTCCAGCACACCAGTAATGGTGTCCATATCTTGGCAGTACAATGGACAGACACTCACTAATGATTCTGACAATACCATCACTGAAGGAGTAGAAGGAGCATTTCAGTTGTCTTACCTTGCAATTAGCAATGTGCGGGAAAATAGAAACTACACCTGCTCGGTCAGTAATGGGATAGCCAATGAGAGTGCTGTTGTTGCAGTCATAGTTCCAGGTAAGTACGGAGCTTGAGCAAACACCTAGAGAGAAAGGGAGGGAGAGAGAATTATACTTTCAAAGATAAAAGTGTGATTGCATCATCATCATTTTTATGTACAGTTTATCTGGAGATTGCAGGAAAGCATTCGAGGAGGACACTTTCCCGAGTGTCCTCCTCGGCCTCGTAGACACTCGGGAAAGCCTATATCACTGTGTATTCATGTTAATTTGTTTTAGCTGTCATGATAGGCATGGTTGTTGCAACATCCTATTATCACCCTGAGCATAGTCACACACACACACACACACACAATTATCCTTTGCCTGTCTCAAGGCAGTATTTAAGCTGCCAGGTCTTTTGCTTTTTTATAGTCACTAGAATGTGCACAGAGCCGAAAATTTATGTATGACCTAAAAATCTTATCAAAGAACAACACCTGGCTAGCTCTGTAGCCTAGCTACATTTTAAACCAAACAGTTAAATTTCATTAGATTAATGGTAATTATCGATAAACCAAAATGATTCTTTTTAGTAGAGTATGGGGAAGGCCGACCTCAAAGTGAACACAAAAACACGAGAGTCACTGTACAACTGGCATACGTACATCCAAACATACAAACAAATATCACACATCCTTAATTGTGTTACCTCTGATAGTGTCTCGCTCACTCACTAATTATTATGTTTGTTTATGGTTGCCGTTGTTGACTTTAGTGCACAACCTAATTTGCTATTGTTGTGGTTGCTTCCTTGTAGATCTCACCTTAGTGGTAGCTACCTCTAACGCCACTACAGTGCAATATGGGAACTCTACAGTATTGATGTGTAGGGGGTCTAGTGCACCAGTAATGGTGTCCATATCTTGGCAGTACAATGGACAGACACTCACTAATGATTCTGACAATACCATCACTGAAGGAGTAGAAGGAGCATTTCAGTTGTCTTATCTTGCAATTAGCAATGTGCGGGAAAATAGAAACTACACCTGCTCGGTCAGTAATGGGATAGCCAATGAGAGTGCTGTTGTTGGCGTCATAGTTCCAGGTAAGTACGAAGCTTGACCAAACACCTAGAGAGAAAGGGAGGGAGAGAGAATTATACTTTCAAAGATAAAAGTGTGATTGCATCATCATCATTTTTATGTACAGTTTATCTGGAGATTGCAGGAAAGCATCCGAGGAGGACACTTTCCCGAGTGTCCTCCTCGGCCTCGTAGGACACTCGGGAAACCCTGTATCACTGTGTATTCATGTTAACTTGTTTTAGCTGTCATGATAGGCATGGTTGTTACAACATCCTATTATCACCCTGAGCATAGTCACACACACACACACACACACACACACACACACACACACACACAATCATCCGTTGTCTGTCTCAAGGAAGTATTTAAGCTTCCAGGTCTTTTGCTTTTTTATAGTCACTAGAGTGTGCACAGAGCCGAAACTTTATGTATGACCTAAAATCTTGTCAAAGAACAACACCTGGCTAGCTCTGTAGCCTAGCTACATTTTAAACCAAACAGTTAAATTTCATTAGATCAATGGTAATTATCGATAAATGAAAATGATTCTTTTTAGTAGAGTATGGGGAAGGCCGACCTCAAAGTGAACACAAAAACACGACAGTCACCATACAACTGGCATACGTACATCCAAACATACAAACAAATATCACACGTCTTTAATTGTGTTACCTCTGATAGTGTCTTGCTCACTTACTAATTATTATGTTTGTTTATGGTTGCCGTTGTTGACTTTAGTGCACAACTTAATTTGCTGTTGTTGTGGTTGCTTCCTTGTAGATCTCACCTTAGTGGTAGCTACCTCTAACACCACTACAGTGCAATATGGGAACTCTACAGTATTGATGTGTAGGGGGTCTAGTACACCAGTAATGGTGTCCATATCTTGGCAGTACAATGGACAGACACTCACTAATGATTCTGACAATACCATCACTGAAGGAGTAGAAGGAGCATTTCAGTTGTCTTATCTTGCAATTAGCAATGTGCGGGAAAATAGAAACTACACCTGCTCGGTCAGTAATGGGATAGCCAATGAGAGTGCTGTTGTTGCAGTCATAGTTCCAGGTAAGTACGGAGCATGGGCAAACACCTAGAGAGAAAGGGAGAGAGAGAGAGAAAAAACATTACACTTTCAAAGATAATAGTGTGATTGCATCATCATCATTTCTATGTAGAGTTTACTCTGGAGATTGCAGCTATATCTAATGCCACAATGGTAGAGTTTGGTGGTTCCACTCTTCTTACATGTGTGGGCTATGGAGGATCATCAATGGTGTCCTTATCTTGGGAATTCGATGGGCAAACACTCATGAATGACTCTAACACTATCATCACATTTGAAGAATTCGACATAGACGGAGTAGAGGGGACCTTTCAGCTGTCATTCCTACAGCTGTGTGATGTGCGAGAAAACAGAAACTACACGTGCTCAGTCAGTAATGGATTTGCAACTAGGAGTTCTGACATAGAACTTACAGTTTCAGGTTGGTTGGTAGAAAATACATGTTTTTAACCAAGCACCAAAAGTGTGAACTCTAAGCACCACTATACACAGGTTAGTTGCATTTTTCAGACAAATCAGGTACAAATATAGCTGTGCAATGAATCTGTAGATGCAAATTCTGTCTTCATAAGAAAAGCTAAATATGCAAGGATCACTCACCGATAGTTTCAATGCAAATCTCCACTTTCAATACTCGATGACTTCCCAGCATAAAGAAGAATTAACTGCAGGCAGCAAAAATTTATTTGCCCACATGATTATGATGTGACGATTGGGGGGTGGGGGGGGGGGGGGGGGGGGGGGGGGGGATTACCCACAAAAGCTAGCACCAATGTAGAGATGGTAACTTTGTGTATTCTCAATAATCAGTTCCGAAATGCAAATTAGCTCTATGAAATCATTATTCTGAGTAAGTTCGTGCAACTGTCTGTAATATCCAAAATATGAGTGTCACAGATTACAAACAAATGGACAGGATGACTACTGTGACACTCTTGTGCATACAAACTGATGATTAAAAGAAAAAAGCTACCTATACACAGAGCTTAATATTGCCAGTAAACTACACAATTACATGTGTTGTTGCTGCTTGTAGATCCACCCTTGGTAGCCATCTCTAATACTACCACAGTGCAATATGGAAGCTCTACAGTACTTGTGTGTGGGAGGTTCAACACACCAGTAATGGTGCCCATATCTTGGCAGTACAATGGACAGACACTCACTAATGATTCTGACAATACCATCACTGAAGGTGTAGAAGGAGCATTTCAGTTGTCTTATCTTGCAATTAGCAATGTGCGGGAAAATAGAAACTACACCTGCTCGGTCAGTAATGGGATAGCCAATGAGAGTGCTGTTGTTGCAGTCATAGTTCCAGGTAAGTACGGAGCATGAGCAAACACCTAGAGAGAAAGGGAGGGAGAGAGAATTCTTTCAAAGATAAAAGTATGATTGCATCATCATCATTTTTATATACAGTTTATCTGGAGATTGCAGGAAAGCATCCAAGGAGGACACTTTCCCGAGTGTCCTCCTCGGCCTCGTAGGACACTCGGGAAAGCCTGTATCACTGTGTATTCATGTTAACTTGTTTTAGTTGTCATGATAGGCATGGTTGTTGCAACATCCTATTATCACCCTGAGCATAGTCACACACACACACACACACACACACACACACACATAATCATCCTTTGATTGCCTGTCTCAAGGCAGTATTTAAGCTGCCAGGTCTTTTGCTTTTTTATAGTCACTAGAAGGTGCACAGAGCCGAAAATTTATGACCTCAAAATCTTGTCAAAGAACAACACCTGGCTAGCTCTGTGGCCTAGCTACATTTTAAACCAAACAGTTAAATTTCATTAGATTAATGGGAATATATAGATAAACCAAAATGATTCTTTTTAGTAGAGTATGGGGAAGGCCGACCTCAAAGTGAACACAAAAACACGAGAGTCACCGTACAACTGGCATACGTACATCCAAACATACAAACAAATATCACACATCTTTAATTGTGTTACCTCTGATAGTGTCTCGCTCACTCACTAATTATTATGTTTGTTTATGGTTGCCGTTGTTGACTTTAGTGCACAACCTAATTTGCTATTGTTGTGGTTGCTTCCTTGTAGATCTCACCTTAGTGGTAGCTACCTCTAACGCCACTACAGTGCAATATGGGAACTCTACAGTATTGATGTGTAGGGGGTCTAGCGCACCAGTAATGGTGTCCATATCTTGGCAGTACAATGGACAGACACTCACTAATGATTCTGACAATACCATCACTGAAGGAGTAGAAGGAGCATTTCAGTTGTCTTATCTTGCAATTAGCAATGTGCGGGAAAATAGAAACTACACCTGCTCGGTCAGTAATGGGATAGCCAATGAGAGTGTCATCGTGGCAGTTATAGTGGCAGGTGAGTAAGAGCATGTGCAAATACCAAAAAGAGAAAAAGAGAAGAATGAGGAGGTAGTGATGTCATGGTATATTTCTGATAGGTTTTTGTGGAGGAGAAACTCAGCAAGTCATCATTGATCAAGTAAACTATGGGAATGTCACTTGGCCCAATACTGTAATTGGAGATAGAGTAGAAGTATCCTGTCCATGTGAATTTCTGGAAATAAATGAGAAAGCCACTCGTGTCTGTGGTGGAGATGTAAATATAGGAGCAGTGTGGAAGCAATCTAACTTCTCCAGCTGCAAATTGTCTGATTTCACGAGAGAGTCATGCACTTCCAATGTATGTCACTTTTTAGTGTAGACTTATTACTATGTCTATCAGAGATATTTCAATGAAGCATTAGTAATATGCTCCTAAAGTATTTAATAAGTTAATAGAAGAATTGAATTGAGAATTATAATGCAAATATTATTTTCATAGTATTACGTACATAAGAAACTTATATTTCGATTGTTAGGGTATTGATGACCTGGTGAGAATTATTGACGCTTCTCCGGAAAGAATTACATCAGAAAATATCAATAATGTGAACAACATTATAGATTCTTCTATCTCTAGTGCAATCGGGAATGCGACTGTAAGTGTATAGCAGCATTACCAAGTCTTATTGTTCACCATTTCATTGTATGCTATATTTACAGGCCAGTGATAGTTTGTTTGATATCATAAACTCAGTTTTGCGCACACCTACTGAAGTTTTACGAGAAGCCCATGAGAGAAACAGGCTCACTAGTCGGTTAGTGCAATTTGATTAGCCATTGCAGAAATTGCATATAGTTGTTGTCATGTTGCAGCTTGTTAGAGAATTTGGACACTCTTATTGATGGATATCCAATTCCACAGGATTCTGTGTCAGTACAGAGATCGATGTTTGGTTGTCGTGTGCACAAGATAATAGGGTTTCCCTCGTTCAACTTCAAACCTGGCTTAGGAAACAACAAAGAGATTATGCTAGAATCAACCAATCCATTTGCTACTTTTACTCTACCAAGTGGAGCAATTGAACAAACAAATCCCAGACCTAAGTCTGTTGCTTTCTGTGCATTTATGAATGATAAACTGTATACTCGAAGAAGAAGCTATTTGATGCAAGCAGATCGGGCAAGCTTTGAGGTGGGCAGTCAAATCATATCTGCACACTTTGATGGAAACATCTCAGTTAGTAATCTTCTAAATGAAGTCACAATGAATTTCATGAAAAAAGAGGTAAAACATATTTTTGAAGGTTTTATGATTGATATTTAACAATCAATTTCGTACAGGGGATAGCAGGTCCAGCAGAATGTTCCTTCTGGGATCAAAGTTTGGATGAAGGTTATGGAGCATGGTCTACAGAAGGATGCTCACTGGTTGAAAACGACCAGAGTACTGCCAGTTGTCGCTGTACTCATCTCACCAACTTTGCCATTTTAGTGGACACAGTAAATGTCCAAGAGGACAAGCACATGGGAGCAGCTATGATACTGGGCCCAATCATTTTGCTCATTTGTGCCGTATTTACATTCATTTATGTAGTTATTACAAAGTACGAGAATACAACATTGCACGTATAACGTATATAGGAATTCATTATTCTTTGCTTCTCTGTTTTATTAGGGATCTTCGTTCAAGCTCAACAGGAATATTCTTGGGCAACCTCTGTGTTGCAATAATTATACTGTGTATTGTATTCATCATCGCTTACTTTGTAGGAGGACATACAAACTTCTGTGCATTTATGGCATTTATGATCCATTACTCAGTGATGGTCGTCTGCCTAGCTCTGCCCACCATGACCTTTTTCATTGAGTTTACTCCATTTTCGGGAAAGAAGCAGACCATCTCATACATTACTGGAATAGTGAACAACTGGGGTAAAAATGATTTACATCAATATAAGGTTTGAATAACTCTTTAATTTGATTTTTATGTTTCTTTGTAGTTCTGCCTCTCATTATAGTAATTGTATGCATTGCATCTGCTACAAATGACTACAGGCCAACTAATCCTGACTTTACGTAAGTTTTATGAAATGTTAATTCTCTCATATCTGGTAACCGAGCCATTTTTTAAACTCACATTGTACAGGTGTCGCCCAGATTCATACTCATACTGGATAGGACTATTGATGATTGGTGGTCTATTGCTCATTATCACCGGTGTTCTTCTCATTGCTATCTTTATTCGTTTCAAAACCGAAACTATTTCAAGTTCCACACTGACTGCTCATCAATGGTATCTTAACTATTTTGGGCTTTTATTGGTAGCATCTTGCTTCTTTATGGCGTGGGCCTTTGGACTTCCTGCCATGAGACCACTTAACTTGGGCTATGGACGACTTGTCTTGCAAATATTGTTCATTTTGTTCTGTATCCTCTGTGGTGTGCTAATGGTGGTTTTCTTCTGCTTTCTCTCTCCACAAGTTCGCGCTTCTCTTTGTTGTAGCTCTAACAAAGAAAAGAAAGATACTGCTGCCGTGAATAAGAAGTATTCAAATGATATCGAAAATAACATTTATCAAATGGAAACTGTGAACACGAAAGATAAAGATGGCAGCATGTACGTAAATAATGATGCAGTCAATTATGTTTTTTCTGAGGATCTTGATGAAAAAGTCCAGCCATCACAGACACTCCAGCCAAGTGTGGAAATGACATTTTTCGATCCTGTAAAGGGCAATGTGGCTGCTCTTGATGACAAAGAAGGATTATAAAATCATCCAATACTTGTTTCATTGGAACAAGAACTAACTTTTATTTCTTTACTCAGTTTGTGATTGTACTTAGCTCATTAGATATAACTAGTTAGTAATGCAGACTTTTACAATATGACTTCTAGAATCATTGTGTGATACAGAACTTTTTTTTCTTCACAATATGCAATGAATGCTGAATTTTTTTTCATTTCTATGCTTAGATGAAGGGTACAAGTCTTGATTAAAAAGCTTATATACATATATATTTGTTCCATGCTATATATCTTCTGTACATGGTGACCATGAATAACTCACTTCCCATGGTGTCATCTCACGCTGCATTGCACAAGCTCATTACCCTGTAGTTATAGCTAGCAACAGGGTCAGGTGTACCAGTTTTCTGGGTTTCTACAGCTACCTTCCTCTAGTGAAACCTACCCAACCTGCTTACTGTCTAGCCCCTAAGCATGTATCAACTTAACATTTTAAAAAAATGGTTGTTATGTGTCTCCTATAGCCTACTTGGTTACATCATCTTTTTCAATCAGTAGCTATGCGATTAACTTTACTTTTGGTCTTTGCCTCACAGTCATGTAAATCCCGTATATATACCGATCTCCACCTCATGATTATAGCTAATCCATACATATATAAATATATATATATATATATATATATATATATATATATATATATGTAATCCTGCTGGTAATACATAAACAAGTCCATCTTGCATCTTCAATTACAGTAAGAATATTCCTACATTCCTATCTCTTACTCATGTCTCCAAAACAAATCTCTTGTCCAATACTTGGTTAGTAGCTATGCTGTTAAGCTATCAATACTTGTTTGTCTTCAAATCCATTGATGTGCAATAGTTTGTCTTCATCAAATCCAAGCTCAATGCTTAAAGCGCTTCTAAATTTAACGAATGATCCAAAGAAACTTGTAAGACTGATCAAATGACTAGACTTGAGTCAGTTTCTATTGTATACCCCAGAACTGCTGGTTATGCAACCTTACAAAGAAATTCCAATGGCAAAACATTTCCAGGAGGAATCCCAAGTCCAAGGCTTTGTTTATTAGTGATGTTGCCAAAATACTTAACTCCTGCTTTATTTTACTTTTCTACCTTCATGTCATTTTGATTCAATAATTGTCTGCTCAATGTCTTACTATGGACACACCTTTCCTTTCTGAATAATAACAGTAGTATCATCACTAAATCTCACCCACAACAATTGGAATCAAGTTTTGCTGGCTCCAGATTCCTAAATTTGATATTTTCGATGGGGTTAGCTACATCTGATACATCTCATATACAGTATTACAAGTGGGTTGAAATAATACTAGCACAGAAAGATCGTATAGCTACTCTTGCCAGGTTAAAATGCTCTTCACCTTGCCTGGTAGCTAAATGCAGGTGGTGAGGCTTATCACCAAGCTGAAATATGATCATACAAGAAACATAGCTTGTCAAATAATTATCAAATGATTCGGGAACTATTAGTCCAGCATGAAACCTTACAAGGAAATTCCAATGACAAAATGATTCCAGGAGGATGCCTAAGCCTATAAAGAGTCAGTCATTGATCCAATTAATGAGGCCGTCTCAAGACAACTTATGAAACCAGATCAGTTCCTCACTTCCAGAAATGTTTTGTTATTAGATTATATATATTGTTAGGTCTCAGTTAATCCAAGTGGCGCCACCAGTTCTCTTCCCTCTCAGTTATGGTACTCCCCACGCTATACTACCCCTGCTCCAGTTATAGTGGATAATTATGATAGCAATAGGAGGAAGTACAAAAGAATATAAAATGCTCCTCACCTTGCCTGGTAGCTAAATGCAGGTGAGGCTTATCACCAAGCTGAAGTATATAAGAGGAAGAAGAGACTAGCCTTATATAGGCCAGGCCTCTGAGATCACCAGAGAAACACATGACAATAAAACTGACCAATAAGACTCAAACAATACATAGAGCACAAAGTTCTAGAAGGTAAATGTACTGGAAGGGTAAGAGTGAAGTGGTTTATATGTTACATTTAAGAAACTGTAGAGTCAATTGCTCTGGTTCTTACATATATCCAGATGTTAGTCATAGTTATACCTATTTCTGGAATACTGCAGTGCTGATGCCAGTAATTACATGCTTAAAATAGTTAGATTGGGATACAGTGAATCTGCAATGTTTAGGATTCTAAGCCCTAGATCTGTGTGTGGTGCCCAAGTGTAGCTATGACGCTACTCTCCCACGTCACTGATTCAATGTAGCTAACTGTTTTAGAACGTAGCAACAGCTAGAAACACACAATTAAATTCGTGACAGTAAAGTGTAGAACATAGCAAAGGGAGTCCGATATACCTTATTTAACTAGCTAGCAAGCATAAACTACAGTGGGGTTGTATTCACTTCTACCACCGCATAGCGTTATATATGATAGTGGTTACGCAACTTCGTAGTTATCAAATAGCTATCTAGCTATAGTTGCTTTAATAAAAACAATAGGATATTTTCCACAAAACATAGCTACATTTAGCTAATCATGTGCTTTTGAATCTGGTCGTATCTTAAAATAAAATGGTTGTAATTAATACTCTGACTGAATCTTTAAAATGGTTGTAAAGTTCTTTGTTGCCAACAGTTATTGCTAAGTTAGCTAGCTACATCTCCTAAAATTTAAAATCAGATCTAGTTACATTTAAGTTTCTTAGCTACATGCTACTTAAGGCACCTCGCTAAGTAGCTACAACTTGGACTCAAAACAAAATAAGTCAAAATGAAGACAATTAATTGATGCATACATACAAAATGCTCAGGAAAAAGAGAGACTGACAACTAGAATAAGTGATTCAATTTCTTTACGTTAAGACATAACTATTGGTTAAGGTCAAAGTGCTACAGTGGTAGTAGTTAGATCATGATAATATGAGAGTATTGTCGTTTTTTGTTTATAGTAAATAAAAATTTCTAAGCACATATACAAGTACATGTAATTAATGACATTTACATTGAACTGAAAAGTTTTGTTTTATTATTGCACGAATATCTCGACCAATGTTACAAGTCTGTCTTCCTCAAATGAGCTTTCATAATAGCAGTGCCTTAATTCCAGGTCCTCACTTGTACTCTGAGACAAAGATGAGTAAAACCAAGGAGGGTTGTTCAATGTGCAGCAACTGCTGACACTGCCACACCCCTGGCCATCCCATAGTGGGTCATCTAAATAGAGAGTATCAAACATCCGGCCAGCTGACCCTCCATTACCGGTGTCACAAAAATACCTGGCTCCAACAAACTGTGGCAGTTGATACTCCCATGTGGTGTTAGAGTTGGAACAAGGACAATTACGATTTGCAAGGCTTGATGAAGTCTGTTCAGCAAATGCTCCAACAAAACTCCAGATATGGCATCTTGAGCCAGGGGGTCCATGAGTTAGAGATAACCCACTTATGTAAGCTTCTTCTAATGATGATGAGGATTGTATAGAGGGTAGAAAACCACTTTGTCTTCCCCTCTGAATAGCTATGACCCTACCACAGACCCTGGAGTAGGATTGATTGATTGTGTATGTTACAGAGTCACACACACGTTGTTGTGTAGACATACGCCCACATCCTCTTACAGTAGAGTTTTGTAGCATCCAATTAGAGGGGCATTGGCTGCTCGGATCTGACATGTTTAAGTAAGCCACCCTCGTCCACTCTGGAGTTGACCCACAGGAGCATGGCTGCTGGCTAACTGGGGAGTAGTATTCTTGTAGTCTTTGCCTCGCAGTCTCTCTGTAGAAGCTATGATTCACTTCAGGACATGTCAGTCCATTAGATGGAATGACATTGGGAGGAAGTGAGACTGGCAAGTTGCCATTCTGAGACTGTCCTATAGCCAGGGTATTGATGAAGCATAGCAATAGACCACCAAACAGAATTGTAGCTGACATATTTACTTTAAAATAAAGCTATGTCTGAATTTAGGAGATAACTATCACCCTTTAACTTGATATGCTATAACTCAATAGCATTTTTGTAGCTGCTGTGTACAGACACATTTCCTTTACTTGTGCATTCCATTCTAATCACTGTTCACGGTTGTGAGATTAAGAATGTTCCATTTATTAAGCACTAGATGAATGAATGAATGAATGAATGAATGGATGAATGAATGAATGAGTGAATGAATGAATGAGTGAAATGAAGAATGAATGGAATGAGTGAATGAATGAATGGATGACATGATGAATGGAATGGATGAATGGTATGATGAATGAATGAACGAGTGAATGAGTGAATGAATGAGTGAATGAAGGAATGAAGGAACGAACGATGAAGAATGAGTCAGCAGCAATATGTTCACAAGGCATAGTAGTTGGTAGTTTACCAAGCAATAAAAAAATTATGACATATAGAACATTAGAGTGTGTAGAGAAATGGACAGAGCGGAGAGAAATAGTCCGTTGTGCTAGGTGCATGAGATACTGATGGAATTAGTGATGCTAAGATGGCATTAGGCTGGCTATCTTTACCATACTTTTAGTGCAGGCATAACGTAATAACTTTTTTCTCAGTTTAAACCAAATATTATTTAACATGCTATACAGTACATCATAGAGAATTCGACCTAGAAATAGATAGTTAAGAGCTGTAAGGCCAGGCCTTAGTGTGGTCAAGCATCTTAAAGACGGAAAATAGCTAAGTGTTTTAGTACTTAATATAATATTATAGTGTTGTTTGCTAAAATGAAAACTAGCTATAGTTGAGTCAAAAATAAGTGATTGGTTATGTAACTAAACTAAATCTGAAATGAGCCAAATAAGAATGAGTTGAGAAGTTCATCTTGGAATAAGTAAAACTAAAACTAGAATTCAGTCAGAAAACTTTCAAGACTGAGGACTAAAATGATGGTGTGAGTAAAAGTTTTAACCAAGGACAAAAACTATCAAACTAATAACTCGTATAACTCATATGAGGGCCAGACCTCATCCCCCGCCCCCCCCCCCCCCCCCCCCCCCCCCCCCCCCACCCCCCCCCCCCCCCCCCCCCCCCATTCTCCTCCCAATTCAATTGTATGAATGAATGAATGAATGAATGAATGAATGAATGAATGAATGAATGAATGTATGTAGTTGCTTAACTTGCATGTATGAAAAATAATGAAATCACAACTTCTACTGCAATATTTAACAAAATTATTTTCAAAACCATTACTTAATGAATAATCTGATAATAGCAATATATGATGTTCCAATACGACAGCTCTTCTCAACCATTCCTCCGTTCACTTTGAGTTATGGATCCCTTCTCCCTCTTTCTATCTATCCTGATTCTAAAGCTCTTTGTCCTTCTATTCATGATTGTGGAATTAGGATTTGTGAAGCCTATAGTGTCAGTACAGGTAGGTAGCTATCTATATACAGTAGAACCTCTGAACTGAAAACAATTTGGGACCAGGCTTTACAGTTTGCAAATCTGAGTAGATAAGAGGGGGCAAGCATAACATTTTCTAAAAAGAGATAATTTAATTGCTCTTTAGCATGCTCACTTTCAGAGGTTCCAATGAACAAAATTGCCTACTTTGGTCCTTCTCACCCCCCACCCCTGATTCTCCCCTATTGTGAAGTGTTTCAACACCAAGCACTCTTATAATATACATTATATTTTGCTCTTTTGATTTTTAATGAACAGGGAAGGGGGTATTTTTTTTAAACATATTACATATCAAGGAATTCTATAGTAACACAATAACATTACTCGGATGTGCTTGAGCACAAATGGTGAATGAACCATTGCACATAAGTAATTAAAAAACAAGGTGAAATATTTTCAAATTTGAAATCTTAAATCTGGATTATTGGCATTACAAGACCTGTATGATATAACAAAAATGGTTGCATTTATTTAGTTTGCTAAGGGTTCTAGCTGTTATTCTCCCAGTCTAATTCCTAAAGTATATACACAGCACCTTTCATATGTTAACTAAACAAATAGCTATATGGAATTATTTTCTTACAATTTTCCCCAGTAGCTAGTGGTAGCTTCTGACTATCAAAATGACCTTGTGACCAAAAGCATTTATGGTAAAGGGTTTTCAATAACCCTAGCCAAAACTTTTTTGACTTAAAAAATGAGCTTTTCCAATTAGTTATAGCATAGTTTCAAGCCTAATGACTTGTCTATTGCTGTAGTATAACTGGAGGAAGCTTTAAAAAAGCTGTATTAAATTTTTTAGGAAAAAAAAGCAGCTAAGAGCTATTTATTCTTTAGTTAAATTTGCCTGAGATATTTTGTGCTATATTTTTTGACTATGTAGTAGTTGTAACACACAACACTTTCATGAACACATTATTGTTACCAACGTAAGCCTTACCTTGTATTCTCTTCTCAACTTGATCACTATCGGACAATAAATTTTCAAGTAATTGATACTAATATTGTGTAAGGCATAGCTGTAGCTATGACAAACAACCCACTAATTGAGGCAACCTACCCACAGCCACTAATTCCAATGGTAGAAAATAAACTCCGGTAGGTTTTTAAGGCCTAACTGTTGTAACCCACAACATTCAGATCATGTCAGTGACGTAATCCAAAGTGGTACACAATTAAACTTCCTTGGATGTGTGAGAGTATCAATAAACTCAAAGGATTCTGTTTAGTGGAGTATGGGACGAGGTCGACCACTTAGTGAACACAAAAATACCTTTGAATGGCATATGTATATACATATATAGCCCCAAATAGATAATTTAATTAATACATTTAATTAATACATAAACGAGTCATTTTATTAATAAAAAAAAGTGGTATCATTTTGAAATAGCCACGACAGCAATAGATAACTAAAATACTGATATGATATGATATTGTCTGGCCAATGTGACATTATTTCAGTTTTTCACTGCCGTGGTAGCTATTTCAAAATAATACCACTTTTTTATATTAAAAATGACTCAGCTAATTGATAGCATTGAAAACTGAGGTATTTAGATTAATAACACTAGTGCAGCAAGAAATTTCACTCAGCTTTGCCTATTGAAAAATTTCTTGCACCATTTGTGCAATTAAGCCTGAATACCACAGTTTTGTGGTATCATATCTCCAAATAAATAAATAGAAATAAATATATTAATTAGTATAATATATAAATTAATTAATTAATAATAAAGACAAAAAAGCAAATAAATATAAACTAAAATAAATAAATTAAAATAAATTATAATAAATAAATAATTAACAACAACACTTATAAGTCATATCTATAGTAACAACAACAACAACAACAACAACAACAACAATAATAATAATAATAATAACAATAATAATAATAATAATAATGATATAGCTATATGTGTCCGTTTTCATTTTAAGTGGATACATACTTGCTAAAGTTTAGTAATTAGCATGATACTGTGTCTTCTTATTGGTTCCATTTAAATCATAAGAGAACATGCATGTACATAACCTAATTTTTTTTTTGCCTCCTCTCTTCTTAATTTCTAGTTACTTCCCTGTAAAGAAGGTTTAGTTTATTCAAAATCATCTAAACATATCACATTCAATAATGTTGGGTGATAGATTCATTGAGTAGCTAAAGTGTGAAAGCAAAGTGTGTGGAGCTCTGCTCATTAACCATTTGGAAATAGTGAAGTACTTAGCTACTACATTTATATCCACACCCATTCTAATAAAGTATAAGTTTAAAGACATTACTGGAAATATGCAAGTGATATCAACAAATGAAATCATGAGTCAGTAGCTACTTCATCAATACAGTAGCAATTTGTCTGTGTCCAGAATGGTTCCACAATTGCAGCTCATGCTCTGGACGTTGACAAGGCATGCACTGATTTGATTGTAGGTTGTGATAAATGTAACATAAAAATGGAATAAATTTTGCGAGCCAAAACTAAAATTGTAACTAAATCAGGACAATTAAGTAGCTTATTTGTAGATGACAGTTATCGTGTCCAATACTTCTTCAGTTGAAGGTGTTTATTGGGTTCTGTGAAGTGATTTCTATAATTTTTGTGCCAATAAGAAATAGGTTGAGATATTTTGAGGAGGTAGTGGCCTCCTCTGCCTCTCTACTAGTCTCGCCCTTGCTTTACTTGCTTTACGATACACAAAAGTGTTTTTTTCCAGCTAAGTCAATTATAAGGTTTCTGTGTGTATGTAGCTATAAGTGTTTTTTAGCTGTCACACACACATACATACACACAGAAACCTTATAATTGACTTAGCTGGAGGTAGTCAGAAATCTATTAAACTGCAGTCTCTTTCTAGGGAGAGGCAGCTAGAATCCCCCCTTGTGCGGAGCAAACAGTAGTTGCACTACCGTCAGTCAAGTGCGGTCCACATGTTACCACTACGCGCGTGGCTTGCGTTTTACACGCGGAGCAAAGCGTTGCAGAGCGCGCGAATAGTGAACGCCCATTTTTTATTAGCCTATAGGCGCCGGCCCCGCCTAATGATACACAGCCACGCCTC
>WLWD01006349.1_pt1 | contig 47419 bp, 41 predicted proteins | sample 6712731 | NCBI WGS metagenome assembly WLWD01 (sample SAMN12718690, study PRJNA576275) | sponge metagenome | isolation source: marine sponge | host: Mycale hentscheli | place: New Zealand: South Island, Marlborough, Capsize Point | collected 2014-11-01 | reverse complement strand
CCCCCCCCCCCCCCCCCCACACACACACACACACACACACACAGGACAGCTTTTGTCAAAGGAGCCGTTAAATGATAAATTGTGCAGTGTGGTATTGTTAACAGTGAGTCTTAAAGCAACTTGTATAATACACAATTTACTAAACAGAGTAAAAATATCACACCAGGGGAGGGTATGGGGGTGGGTAAGGGGGCGGGGTAGTCAGATAGTTCACACAGAAGCAAACTCATTCAACACCAGGCGGGACTTCCTCTCAACAAATGACATCTCAACAAATGACATTCCCACGACCCCCACTCTTTGCCACACCACCCCATGTGTACCCTGCCCACCACAAAGACACAACAACTCCAGCACTGTGGAGTCTCCTTGGTCAGTTGAAATCATGTGACAGAGTGCCCAGTGCCAGAGGTAAAGGCCACAAAACATGACCAGACACCCAACCTCAGACAAAACCTAACACGCCATCCATTCCTGTCCAACACTTCATCTTCCTTCTACATACAGTACCTGCTGGCTACCCACACCCAACTATTTCAAACAACAAACAACAACAACAAGTTCTGTTCTTCATTTTCCCACCATTTCTCCTATAAAATGTCTGCATCCTTCTTCTCTCCCACTTGAGGTGTTTCCATACAAATTACTTAGCCTAAATAGCAGTCAACACAAAAGGAAGCTACTCCATGGACCAGTCCATAGGCAGCATCAGACAAGAGCAGTACATACAAGCACATACCAATATGGTAAACTAGGTGAGCAACCATACTGCTATGTACCGTGACAGAGGTTACAAGGAGGAACACCAACTGTACACTAGTGATGCTAGTCACTCACATTTGGACGTACAATAGTCAAGAATGATGTGTCAGCAACATTCTATTAAACACGCATACACACACACACAGAAACCCCATCCCTCCTAGTGAGCTCAGGCGTTACAAAAGGCACGAAATAGAAAACAGAAAAATGTGAACAATAAATACAATTTAAACATTCTTTTAGAAATTATCTCACAGTGTGAGCTAGAGGAGTTGTGACTGGCACATGCTGCTGTCTTCAATGGCTGCTCCGCAATCACGTAAAAGTAATTTTTGTCACAGCTTAACCTACCACCAGCTTCACAGCTTCACTGTCCACACACTCCCCCCCCCCCCCCCCCCCCCCCCCCCCCCCCCCCCCCTCCCAATCTTCTCAAGAGTGAAGATATGCCCTGCAATGCCTGCAATGTGTGAAGATGCAAAGGAAAGAGTGCACTGTCAATTTATAAACTTAAGTTTATTGGGGAAAAGTTACAGAAAGCAAGTGCAGTGATGATACAAAAACTCCCCCCCAAAATATAAGTAAAAGTGGGTATAAGAAAGTGATGAGTACTGTGGTCTCTGTGAGCCTTCAACCCAATAACTCTTTCAGAGCTTCAGATTATTATTCACATCTTCCCAACCATTCATGAAATTGGCAGCACTGTGAGCAGCTGTAAGGGGAGAGGCATTCTTGACAAGACAGAATAGAGGATCACACGCCCAAACTGTCAAATATCTCAACCCTCTGGCTCCTTCACTCCAACAGGATGTTCAGCCCCAAGAAAGAATCAATTAATTAGATGCCAGAGTACTAAAGAAACCTTTGTAAAGTGGAGCAGACAACACCAAATACCCTTGTAACACGACCTTTTCCCATGGTTAACTTTCCCCCTTAAGGCACAAAGCAGTTCTAAAATACACCAGCAATGCAAAACAATCGGCTCCATTTATGAAACAAACCAAAGCTTACTTTGGGACAAGTTACTATCATGTTACCTGAAAAGAGTTATTGGGTTGAAGGCTCACAGAGACCATCAGTACTCATCACTTTCTTATACCTGACACTAATGGGAGTGAAGAGGTGGAAAAAAGAAGGAAGAGGATACATGAGGAGAAGATCAGAGGAAGGGGAGAGGAAGGAGAAGGGAAAAAGAAAAAAAGAAAAGAAGGGAGAGGAGATAAATAAATTGATGATAGAAGGTGAGAGGAGATTAACCAATAAGAACACCTGCCTGATCAAGTGTTGGAGAATCCTGGACAGGTGTGAGAACATGGGAACTAAGTAAGGGGGAAAAGAAATAATAGTAATACAGTGAATGCCGACAGTGCTGACTAGGTGACCGAGCCATAACTACAGGTTCCTCAGGTAATCCACTTAGTGAGACCACCTCCCGTGAGTAGTGTGTGCAGACAGACCAGAATGGCAGCCAGGACCAACAAACCTTACAACTGCTACAAACTCTTGCCCTCAATACCACCATCCGCACATTCATAAGGTCACTTACTATAATTTTACCTCTAATTGGAGCCCTGAAAATACTCATTTTCTCTGACAAGCAGAAACAACAACAACAACAGGAAGGATTATAAGTATATTCTTCAATTGTGCTCTACCAATATGCCTGGTCACACACACACACACACACACACACTACATTAGTGATACAATGGCCAACTTCTGTAGTCAGGCTCGTAGTAAATGTCTTATGAGAGAAAAAAAAAACTGTCCCGCCAGATTCTAAGCCTTGTAGCCATTTGAAGTGACTTCAGGCACATTCTGAAGGCCAATGGCGTGTAACATCTTCACACTCCATCCACCACAGTGCATTGATCCGGACAATAAAAAAAAAAAAGTTCCCCCCTAAACTCTATAGAAGTAGAGGTGAAACAAGCTTATGCTTTAATCAGAGAAGGCACAAACAGAAGCAGAAACTGCTCTGATGCATAATTATTAGCAACATGGACTTTTTACTCCAACTTCTTTTTAACGAGGAGGAAGTGAAGCACCATTGGAGAAAATTTGTTACAGTTCATTACACCCAACTAGATGTCAGAAAATAGACTGCCGCTAATAGCACTCCTCCCCCAACCGAGACACAGTCACAGAACTGCACTGCTGGTTGGTGGCCTGTAGTGCCGAGACTTACACTGTGTTTTGCATCACATGCACACACACACACACCATGCACACACACAGTATAGTGAATTAATAGGTCAGCTTCATATTGTAAACCACGACCTCAATGCATGAATAAAATTCTGACATCAAAAGAGAGAGTCACTGAAGGATTAAAATGCCAGTGAAGCCATATGCATAAAGATCATGAATACGGTTCACTACTTATCCCAAGGGAGATTTTTTTTTTTTTTTTTGTAAAAACACCTGATATCATTTGTCCCAGCTATCCCCAGGCTTGGAGGACCACTTTAGGGAGTTCATCTTCTGCTATCTCAAGCTGTAGTACCACTACAAAGGCACCAGGAAAGCTGAGAGTGACTAGAGCTTACACCCTCAGGGCTGACACAGCACTTGACCGACCTAAAAATAAAACTGAGGTCCACATAAAATTTGTCCATCATTTATCAGGGGAGGAAGAAACAAGAAACCCAGTCACCACATGCAAAGAAACTGGAAGTCTGATGTGCAAATGGATTGTGTGTGCATGACTGCAGTTCCCACATTACCACCAATCCCATCTGCCAACGCCATATGGCATAACGTGGAGGAATGGACTGAAAAAATGAGGAGATAATGATCTAGAAGATAAACAGAAGGCACCGAGAGGTGCAGAGCTATATATAGCTGTTGCTGGCCTGGCGCTACTTCCTGGGGCAAGAAATTAACACCTAGTGGTGTAGATTAACACTTACATTCCATTCGTCACACCTCACAACTGTTGCACACAAACACACAGAGGCACAAATGCAGCAAACGTTTCTAGAACAATATCTGCATCAATCACAGATGTGACGTATGTGCATGTGCTAACATGTGCTTTATTAACTGCATAATGCCTTCCCTGAAGCCCATAAATGATCTATTATCACCTTGTTGTGTAATCATTGATGCACACACAAACAAACAAACAAACACACACTCACTGAGTGCCCTTGGGCTGTGCAGACTCACTTGTACATGTCACTCTCTTTCTTACTTGAGAAATTAAATCTATGACAATTATTTCCCCCATTCTTCAAAACAACGGCTAAAGAAAACAGGTAACACTATGTATGCTATTGTGTGCAATGTGTGTGTGATAAATACATCATTTAACTCAGATATCAAAAATAAATTATTAAATAAAACAACAACAACAAATAAATAAAAAAGCTGGGTTTGTTACGTACCACACATCGTGATGGATTCTGACGTCCCTTGAGAGCCAGTGATGGATACACTACACACAAAAGCCTGGCATGTATTGACCTCCGCAGTCTGTCCGACCCGCAAGGTCGTTGAGTTAATGTCTGAAAGTGTAACAGTAGTAACAAGTGTTGGCTGAGGGTTCCACGAGAACACTGGCGGGTCATTCCAGTAGCCCAACACTGTACATAAGAGCTTGCCATTCTGCAATTCCACCGTGGGTTGAACAAGAACTGCACGCACACACACACATACACACAATGACATTTAACTCCGCTGAAACCCATTATTGACACGTGTAAGCATTGCTCACATGCGTAAGTTAACATACATGAATATAAACACTACACTTGTAAAAAAAATAGCTTGCCACAAGTAATCACTTACACAACACCATCAGATCAAAGTGTGCTGAACTATTCCCTTGACCATTCCCGACTCGGATGGTGTATCGACCCCTGTGGAAAAACTGGATGTTCGTGAATATCAGCATGCCCGTGCTAGTGTTGAAGTTGACATGAGAGGACGGCTGGAGGGGCATACCTTCATGGAACCATTCTAAGGTTCCTTCAGGCCTTCCAAGACTTACCATAGGAGTTATTACTAAGGACTGCTCTTGTGAGCTAACCAGATGCGACGAATCAGCAAGGCTAACACTTGGACTTTCTAACAGAAAAACAACAGAAGGTTAAGGGAGAGATGGAGCTATGGAAGGGTTTAAAAAGAAGGGCACATAGACAGGGGAGCAGGATTATGGTGAAAGAGAGCAGAAAATGGCAATCGTGTGAACATGCCAAGGGTATTGAAATAGGAGCAGTATGGAGATGGGAGAAGGTTGAATGAGTACATAACACAACTCACCAGGTACAAGGACTTTAAATTCACAACCTTCCAGCCTACCATTTCCCAAGTTTACTCGACATGAATAAGTGCCTGCTTCACCTGGCTGGAAATTTCTGAAAGTCAAGTTACCCAGACTCTCAATGTCACAATCACACTCGCCAGGGCTCGAAGATAAAGCCGTGTTACCCCTATACCAGTCAAATGGTCGTAGTCTAGGAGTACAAGTCACTGTGTGTCTGCTCCCAATAGCTGCTATTACTGGACTTCGCGGGTAAGCTGAAAAATGTTCTGAAAAAAATATAAATATAAATTTAGAACATCACCTGCATGGAAAACAATACATTTTCATAAATTCATAGTGAAACCAAAGGGTACGATACCAATAAAAGTTGAAGCAATGACTTCTACAGTAATGCAGTTCCACCCCCATTCATTAGTACTCAGTAAACTTAAGGAAAAAAATTAATAAAGCCACTATATTACTAGATCTTAGCATGGGTGGTGCTTTGTTATAACATTGCACTATGTGCTTCTTGCTTAATGGTAATTTCAATGGATTCCCAACTTCAAAGTTAAAATACTATACCCCAAAATCTCACTGAACCAGTAACTGTCGTCAAGACAATGTTTGGTTAGATTATTTTTTACAATCCCATCCAAATGATGAATACCTAACGAACATGAATGGGGTAATGGAAGAACTTACCCATGCATTTTTCTGTCGTAGAATAGGCCATAGTTACAATTGCGAACAATATCAGGAAAAATAGAATAGATCTTCCAGACCGCTTCATATTGAGTAAGTCAAGGAAAAACAACAACAAGTACTCAATATCACGACACACACTACCTTCGCTCTCAACAAGATATAAGCCTAAGGACTACAGAACGAACACAGCATAGCGCAGGTTTTTATTTATTGATAAACCACGCCTTAATAACGCGGCCGACATGACCAGAGACGCGCGCATAATAATATATATAGTATACATAGTGTATTTGAAAGACGCGCGCATATGATATAGTATAATTAATTCAATGTATTTAATATTATATAAAAAGTATTAGATACAGACCAGTAGAGTTGAGATGATGTTCATGTCATGGAGTGCATTGTGTTTCAAGAGGTGCAACATGACTTTATACAATACTGAAAAATAAAGACAAAATAAATGGAGTCCTGTATCTCAAGTTCACCAGGAACACTGACAGGAGGTAGAGGCAGATTGAAAAGGATCACTTCAGGACTATGCAAATGAACCATCTTCATTGGCTGTAAAAAAAAAAAAGACATGTCAGCAGATGGAAAAGATAACAAATCAAGTCCAAATGATCGATTTACAGTTATGAAAGGATAATTTCATTCTAATTACGAGAATGAAATGTGTGTACAATAATATTAAAAATAGTCAACAAAAATTTGTTTACTGCAACTCAAATTATTGGAATTACTAATTACATATTAGATTATGTGAACAAAACAGTGCAAACATGATTAGATAGTAAACAAATTTTGTTTACAAAGGAGCTAATTACTTACCAGATTGTGTGGAATTGATGATTTGGGTCATACATCTGCCAAACTCCTCTAAAACCGCCCTCTCCACTTCTATCATAGACTTGCCATTCTACATGAACACACATAAGAATAATCACAAGATTTATACCACTTGCATAAGATATTGAAAGAGAACTATTAAAGCATATGTGACCGGCTCCCAGAAAATCGACCATTTGCAAAAAAAAAATAAATTAAAAAAATGAAAATTCATTTTTTAGCTTCAGTAAGCCCAAAATTTATCAGGAAGTACGATGAGCCCTTAAGCGTTTTTCTCCGACGCTTCTCCACAAAGATACAAACAAAAACACTACACGCGTTGTTCGTTTTTACGAGAAAAATCACTTTACAGCGAGACGCCTAAAGTCCGTAAATTTCTCTGTGTCACGGTTACGCCCACATTTGCCCCCAAAAAATGGCCGTTTGTTTACTCAAACCACGTTCTCTGTAGATTTCTAGCCTTTTGGCCTTCTTGTTCACTAACTGGATATGCTGTAGCGCAAGCTGTCAGCACCCAGAAGGTTTGTAGCATTAGCTATTCTCTCTGCCATATTGGTCGACACTATTAGGCTGGAGCTATTTTGCGGGTGTTGTTATGGTGACTCTGTGATGACGTTTTTTTATAAGTTAGTTCACGGACCCTTCAAAAGACAAAGTAAGTTTAATGTATGAAAACGTTATCTACTAACGCTGAAATTTTGCACAGAGGTCGAGGAACCCTTGCACTTACCCCTGTTAAAAAAAAAATTTTTAATCCAGAAAAAAATATTTTTCCGGCTTTTTTCGGCCTTTACGCGTTTCAATAATTTATTGCAAATGGTCGATTTTCACGGAGCGGGTCACATATATAAAAAATTGAGTGTCTCAAAACAACAATAAACAAGCAGATTAAAAATAAAATTAAACAGTAGCTGTGCAATACTGGTCACAACAGATCCAATTGCTATTAGAAGCAGTGTGCATGCTCACAATCACCAACCAGTCATTGTATTGCAGTCATTTATGTACTTCTACCCCACAGCAGAAACTGACCATAGATGCATGACTAGCCTCCTCCAGCAAACACAAACAGGTTGCCCTGGCCACCTCCTTGTTGATGAAGGAGAAGGGAAGCCTAAAATATAACACATGTAGACCAAGTCACTAACATGTTTACTAGTTCGTATTCCATAGTTTAGCAGGGGTTCTTTATTAAACAAAACAGAGTGACCTTGTACACAACAAAATGGCCTCAACTGGCAATAACAACATATGCCTTTTGTATAAGCATGGATGCATTAACTATTAAAAAAAAATTAAAAAAATTAAAAAAAGAACAAAAAAACAAAAAAACAAAAAAACAAAAAAAAAAACCAGACCAACAAAGCACAAGAAAAACACCTCCACTAGTACTTCATTTCTGTCAATACTCCATACATCAATTACCATACTGTTAGCATCCATTTACCAATGAAGCCAACAAATGAGGTTTGGCAGTAACCAAATTGGCCATTTTGGCAAGCAAGCAAGAACTGACCTTTCCATAATAGTAACAATGAACAAGGGCAGGACTAAATGTAAACATGCTGCATCAAAACAAAGGGTGGCTTCTATAAAATGCCCTAATCATCATAAGGCTACCACTGTCACAAATAGAAGGTGTAAGGAGACCCGCCAGTTTTGGATTGAAGCCAACGAAAATTTGTAAAGTGACCATTAACAATGCCATTTATTTAAGTAAACAATCCCATAGTTAATTCAAAGCATAGCGAATTTTAGTGGAATGCATTTAGGCCTACAAGTGCTCAACCATGGACCATGCTAGCTGGAATGGGACATGGACAATATTACACTTGTTACAAAGGCTTCTTAAAATTGTTCGGAAATTCTTATAAACAATATTCTTCCATTAAAATACCGCTGTCAAAGCATTGTGAATTCCAACTCTATTATAATGGACCACTTCTTATCAACTAAATAAGTTAGAGCAAAATAATCACCCATTAAGCTATTACTTTCAAAGGACTGCAAATTCCATAACTATGGCCTACCTCATGCAGATAACTTGGTAGAAGTGCAAGTCGTAATAGTTTGATTTTCAAAATAATGTTACAAATGCTTGGATAAACAATTACACTCAGATAGATACATTTAAGAAGGGGACAATAATTAAATTGTCTTACCTTGTACCATCCACTGTCCTGGGTTGTGGTTTTGAAGAAGTCATTTCAAGTTGTTCAAGGAAGTGTGAGGTGGCAGCTTGCTGTTGCTGAGTGCGAATATCTGCTGCGTTGGCTAGCTGCATCAGGCTCTTGTTTTCTGGCTTTTCTTGAACATTTTTGCAGCCAATGCAGCGACAATTGGCAGAGCAAGGTATCTTAGCTTCATAGCACTCACAGTAGTTCTTCAAACAGCCGGATCTCTTGCAGTTGCACCCTACACAAACAAAAGGACTTATTAAACCTCAGCAAGCATAGGAGTTATAGTAATAATAACTTGTTAGTTCAAGCTATTTAATGGGATATCTAACCCCCCCCCCCCCCCCCCCCCCCCCCCACCCCCCCCCACCCCCCCACCCCCCCCCCCCCCCCCCCCCCCCCCCCACACACACACACACAAAGTATTTTTTCCAGGGGTGTTAGTGGGAAGTTATCCAAGGGAATTAGGCAGTATCACGCCACACCAAGTTGGTGTGACTCTACCTTGTACATGCACAGCAGCTAGCTAAGCACACCCCGCCAAGCTTCCATGACACTGAAGTAGTCATTTGAATGGCCTACTGTTTGCAATGGCCAGAAGAAACAGAGAGTATATTGATTTGACATAACAGGATAATTACTACAATTTATTGGTGACAACAATTGGGTAGTTTCCCACAAGATGGAATCAGTGAATGTATCCTCCTTTAACTTTAGGATGCTGTTAAAACTGACTGTTCATTGTCAGTCTCTAAATATTATATGCAAGTCCATCTGGCCTGAGCCAATTGTTCACACATTGTTTGGTAAAGTGTCATCAAAATTATGAGTTAACAAGCAGCAGCCTATTGGATGGTGCAAGTTATTTTGGGTGTGCAGTGTATCTCCAGCTTTGTCACCAATTGTCCATGGGTATTCCTGGGAGTCTCCACCCACTCATATGGGCGTGTCCTTTTGTCAATTAAAAATGAACCCATAGTAGACGAAAGCATGTTCAGTGTATTTGACAGCATCACCACCCATCCCCCTAGATGAATCAAAAGGGAGTTACGGAGGGTACAACTTCCTATCATTGGGAATATCACTCATGTGATTATAGACATGAAAAAGCTAGTATTCCTATTCAATAATAAACGAGGGACAAGTTCCTACAGTGAGAGTTTCAAATTAAATATTTTGATTTGACATCACATGAGCTTTTTCAACAAGTCTCCACAAACTCAATCATTATGAGCAACTATGCTAAGAGAAAACTCATTTAATATGTGGTTTAACTGGAAATGAAAAAATGTTTGGCACTTTCCTCATCAGCTTAAGGTCAAATACATCCAAACACACATATGTAAGACAAGTGGACTCCTGAATGTCATGTAAACTGCTGGAAAGATAATATGCTACGCATCTTCTTAATTTGGAATACACTACATACCATTCTATAATCTCCAGTAATTCTCTCATGCATGCATGATCACGATTATGCAACATTTCTGATACCTGGTAGCAGTAATGAAGAAAGTGCATTGCATAATGTATACATGATACTAAAGAGTTCACATTCTGACAGACATAGTGACTACTCCCGTTTCTCTTCCTGATGATCAGTGTTAAATTTCAAAAAAGAGAACAAAGTTACTTCTAATTTGTTTTCCCATCATATCATATACTGCCAGTAACAAGGTACAGTGCAAAACATTTTTTTTCTCAAAGTGACAACAATAAAGATACACGTGAAGAGCAAATAGTGAGACAATGATCAGTGCTGCGAAACTTCCGCACTAGCCATTAAATTAATAGCTACAGCGAAGGAAAAAAAAAGTGATTATGTCCAGAAGAAGTTACAGCCATTTAAACCAGATAATCTGTTGAAGTCCAACGACAAGGGAGCTGTATGCAAAGGGATGCTGCTTGATTCCCTATTTTTTTATCACAAGATTTACTTAAAAAACGAAGCACTCAAGGTGCGAACCCTCAGCATTACTATACACTAGTTAGAAATTACAAAATCGTCTCAGATCAAAAGACTAATTTATTGGGTATTCTACTCGGGTATCAATATAGCTCGAGCAATGAAAATGGTATATGTAAACTGGTAGATGTAAACGTTGTCTCCATAAGAGAACAAGTTAAACAGGCCAGAGACACTCACCGCTATATATTTTCAACACAAAACTTCACTTCAGCACTTAATTAATTTCCCAGCATAAAGCAAAGCTACCGTGAGGTCGAAAAATTGTTGTTCTGAGTAAGTTCATATCTAAATCAAGGGCTAATTGCCAGTTAATCTCCAAAATCAGAGTGTGACAGACAGGCAGACACACAAATAGACAGGACGACTACTATAACCCTCTCACACATGTGCACTGAGGGTTAATATATATTGTTTGTGGGGTATCCACTAAAGTATTGCTCAGCTCTGCAGTCTAGATGGACACTCTATGTGAGTACCAAGTAATGCAGTTAGACTCGTGAGCATATAATTTTTTTACTGCCCTCAGTCGTTTAGCTTATGTTCAGTAGTTGATTCTGTAAATGGTAAAATCGTTTTGTATAAATTTGATATTTGCATCTGAACAAATTTGGGGAGTTGCTATTTACTGAAGTGCAAGGCATCAAGGGTGTGAATCTTGTGTGCAGTTGTGTATTACGATGTGACAATAGGGGGGCATCACCCACAAAAGCTTACAGTCATACGGACAAGGGGACTTAAATGTCAAGCACAACAGGTTGCTTAGCTTGGGAAGCCACCATCTTTGAGATTCATTGTTGAATGACAGAAAGACTGACTGATTGACAGACAAAGTGAGTACTACAACCCTCTCGCGTATGCGCACTGAGGGTTAATCAGCCACTTAATACACTCAGTAAGTCACACAGATAAGACTGTATAATAGTTCTACAAAGCAGTTAATAACAGTACTTTCAATCAAATGGCTTTATTAAGTGACTCCAAAAGAATAGTCCATCATCAGTCTCAGTGGTGATTATAGCAAATCAGTGGTGATTATAGCAAATCAGTGGTTCCACTCCCAAAAACAAAACAAAACAAAAAAACAACAAAAAACCCTCCAACAACAAAAGCCACAAGTTTCCCACCGACCACAACACATAGGATTATAGCCTAGATATTGAATGCTCACCTTTTATGTGCCTTCTCTTGTCTCCCTAGAAGAAATAAAATAATACTCAAGTGATAATTCCTCACACATATATGCAGAGATGCAAGAATGTACTCACTGTTTTATTTTGTCCAACTTTGGGCTTGAATGCATGAGGGTTGCGATCCAGACACAGCTATTAAAAAAAATAATTAATTAAAAAAATAAATAAATAGAATAAAAAAGTAGGCAAAAATTTACACAGTTCTATTAATGCATTTATATTTAATGATGAGTTCACGTGTAATCTGTCGTTGTGTGATGACTGACCTTTACTGCCTTAGCTCTATCCTCTGCATAGTTCATGTTGTTCTTGCAGTTGTGACAGTTGCAACCTTCTCGACAGAACTCGCCATTGGCAAAACAATCACAATAACTGAAACAACATATCAAAGAACACAATGCTTTGTAGTCTTAAACATGAACAAGTCCACAGTAGTACTAAAACTACATCTAGTATAAGAAGCTCTACTTTTTTCTATTCACCATTAAAGAAATAATAAAATGAAAAAAAATGAAAAAATGAAAAAAAGAAAAGAAAAGTTCATGTTTATTGTTAAAATAAAACAAAAAATAAATTTTTAAAAAGTTCACGTTTATTGTTGAAATAAATTTTATACATTGATTTCTTCTAATTTCATGCTCCCAATTATAGCTGGACATGTAAAACTGCCACTTACAGTTTCAGGCACTGGGAGTTCCGACAGTTGCAGGGTTTTCTTGGTTTGTTGGTAGTGATTGTCTGGCGTGGTAAGGAATTGGTTGAAGACGATGGAGAGGGTTCGGCATGAGTGATGGGAGGGGGAAGTGGTGTACTATTGTGTAGAGGAAGAGGAAACAAGTGACAGAACAAATTAGAGTGCAATGATTAGCAACAAAAATATTGGTACAGTAATTGGTTAATAAGTCCAGTAATTGGTTAATAAGTCCAGTAATTAATTAAACCGAAGCTACATGTACTTGCTAACAACAACTAATAATAATAATAATAAAAGCAAGAGAATAAACTAAAAAGTAACAATTCCACAAATAAGGTACGTCTTTGGATTATTGCCCAACCCTCACAAATGCATACTCATAACTGACTGTACATAAAACACTCCTAAAAGAATACTTACTAAGTATTGGTAGGTGGGATTGCAACCGGTGCTACAATCTTCTGAGAAACAGACTGGGTCTGGAGGAAGGAGAGGAAAAAAAGAAAAAGAAGAAAAACAACAACACAAACTAACTAGTGATGTGCTTGAGCACAAATGGCGAGCGAGCCTAAAGACTATACTATTTTTATATGAATGATTTTGACTTCTAACACTGAAGCTACTGAAAATAAGGTCCATTTTTTTTTAATTTTGCATACACGGTAAAGGGATTTCAGTGCCATTGTAACAACTCTCTGCAACTGCTTGAATTGAAGGGAAAAAACAACAACAAAACAATACACGTTATTAGTTTTCTTTGTGATATTCTAAGTAGTGGTTGTAACACACAATGCTTTGACAAAACTGGAAATGCACCTACACAGACTTACCTTCACAGTAGTCTAGTGGACAATTCAATTTCTAGGGTGATACGGGTACTGATCGATAAACCAGAGGATTCTGTTTAGTGCAATTTGGGACGGGGTCGACCACATAACTAACACAAAAACGCGAGGGTCAAAGTACAAAATGACATACGTACGTCCAAACATATATACAAATAAATTTATAAACATCCCCGATTTTCGATTGTGTTACCCCTGTAAGTGTCTCGCTCGCTACGCTCGCTCGCCAAATATTTCTTTCAACATGACAGTACAAAAGTTCAATAACCTTATGTTTGCAAGTATATACACATATTTCATAAATGTAAGCAACCCATGGAATACTTTCACTTGTTGGCACATGTGACCGTAGCATGAATACACGTGTGGTTAACATAAAGGCCTGTCCCAAGTTGTTGTTTTATTTTTTTTAAGGTCAAACCTCATTCTTTTACTCATAACAGAGGAGTTATAGTTGTACAAAATAAGCACTTTGAACTGCGTGTAATTTCTATGGTAACTCACCAAATAATTATGAGTAGGTAAGGGGTTATGGGGTAGATTGACACTGCTTAGGCTAGGTCTGGGCTGGAGGGTAGTCACTTGCTGTTTAGGCATAATAGGCTTGGCACGAGGAATTTTCCCTCCCGGTTTGACCCCTGCAATAGTTACTGATCCATGATCATCTTCAGTAGTGTTTGTTGACAGAAGAGACGAAGGTACTACTCCTGGAGGAAACATCTACCATGTGCACAATAATCAATATAAATCCTTACCAAGCCACCAGATTCAACAAAACCACCAAATCCAGCCAAACTCCCAGATCCAACCAATCCAAGCTTTATTTGCAAATATGAAGCACCAAAGTTGTGAACCCTCAGTGCTAGCGACTACAAAATCATTTCTCAAACCAAAAGAATAATTTACTTGAGTACAACTTGCGCAAAGAAATAAACTATCTTCAGAGGAGAACTAAACTTGCAAAGGGACAATTACTGGAAATTTCAACACGAAACTCCAATTCCAGCACTTGGCAAACTACTCAGCATAAAAAAACAACAACAAAAAACTGTAGGCAGTAAGAAAGCCCACGAGATTACGACATGACAATAGGAAGCACTACCTAAAATATCTATCCACTTTGGATTCATGGTCATATACAATGCATTCACACCTACTACTGTGCCCACTTAAAACCAACTAAGGTTTTCTGCTGGCATGTTGCCCTGATACAGTGGACGCATGGTTTTGCTGACCAGGTTCGTGGCTTACCAGTAGGTAAATACCAGGAGTGTGGTGGCCAGAGTTGTAAGGATTGTATTTTTCTGCCTGTACAGGTGCTCTAACTAACTCAGCTAATTAGCCCATGGCATAGTTCTTTCTGGTCATCAGAGCCAAATGAAGCATGTCAACATAGGCTATGCTAGTGCTGTGCAGTACTAGATGGTAAAGATAACTACGATAATTTGTAGGTATAGCATCCTCTATGTAATAGCAAACTTTCTAATGGAATAGTATTGTTTTGTCAATTTTAATCTGGAAACAATTAGAAACCACTAGATTATATCGAGATTTTTTTTTTTTTTTTGCAAAGACTTCTCATTTTGTTTAAAAACGTCCATTTTAGCTACTAATACAGGCACGTCTCATTTTGCCTGCTTTACTTATCAGAAAAGAGAAAACACCATTTAGGTGTCCACTTAACCATTACTACATGGATCACTTACCAGCACAGTGATTTCTACTATTACAATACTATCTGTGAATAAGACTGCAGCTGTGACTCGTTAATCAAGAGATAAGCTTCAAAGTTGAAAGGAAAAAAAAAGAAGAAAAAAAAAGGGAAAAAAAAGGCAAGTTGCTCATATCAAAGAGCTTGCTATGCCCAAACTCTTTGAGCAATCAAAAAAACAACAACAAAAAAACAGTTAATTAATTGTATATAAAGCTTTTAGTCAATATTATCGAGACAGTATGAAATTTTTTTTGTGACATTTCAACTCACTTTATGACATCTCAAAATGTAAAAAACAAAACAAAAAAACAACAACACATATACGCAGTGAAGGAAAAATAAGAAAAAAGAAGTGTACTCTCTGGAACTAGAAATAACCGACTTGCGCTGTCATGTTTGGCAATGGTCGTCAAATTAGCGAATTAGCAATGTAAGAATTGATTGAGTGGCTAACTTTGCCTGGTAAAGAGGATGCCCGTAATAGAGGCGTCCGGATAAGAGGGGATTGAGTGTATATACATAGTTGTGTGAGCATGATGAATACTTTGAACAAGTCACAAACACCATAGCTCCACCTTGTATGCTAATATTAACATAACTAGTGCAGTTGTTATTGCTGCTATTTTGCTTTGTTTCTTACTCAAGTTCTTTACCCTTCAATTACTTACTTGCAAAAGCGCTTGTTGGGCCAAAACTTGTTGAGACAAAAGTTGTTGTTGTTGTCGCTGCTGTTGTTGTTGTTGTTGCTGCTGCTGCTGCTGAAGAGTGTTTAGTCCTGCTAAAAGCATTTGAGGGGTAAGTTTGGGGATGTGACTTGCAAGCTGGGTCAAAGCTGGCAAAAGAAAAACAAAGAACAGAATCTAATTCATATATTAGCCACATGCATATACACTAACCATGCACTTCTGTAGAAAAATTAACAGGCACCCCCCCCCCCCCATCTTTCTTTTTTCTATCACAACACCAATGAGTCTCAATTAAATGTCACAGTTACTACTATGTTACGGTCATCATTACTAAATAGTTACAGATTCTAAAAGTTTAGCACTACTCCTTTCCTACACATGTATATGCTGTAGAAAAACATTCTCTCTTTTTGAGTTGATTATTTCGTAGTATTCTTCAGTTTCTTTATACTTGCCACCATTGTTTTGATAGGCCACGACTATTTTTCACAACGTGCATGGCTAGCCCTCAAGTAATCTGTGGTTCATGAACATTTACTTTAACTCGCCCAACTGTCCAATAAATACATAGTTGGGTGCAACTTAATCACAATACTGATAAGCTCATTAAACCATGTGATGCAAGAAATAACTTTCTTTTTTGTTCAAACACCACATACAAAGCCACTATAACTCCACTAACCACCAAATTAACGACTAGAAACCACACAACCTGATTAAGTAACCTTCCACCAGTAGACAATATGAACCAAAGGAAGAATCTCTCTCTTCAGTGGAAGAAGAAGAAGAAGAAGAAGAAGAAGAAGAAGAAGAAGAAGAAGAAGAAGAAGAAGAAGAAGAAGAAGAAGAAGAAGAGAGAGAGAGAGAGAGTTGATTTTGAATATTGCACTATTTAACGGCACCCCATCAGTCAAGGTGCATGGTCACATCAGTGCTACAAAATGTGGGTTCTTACTAAAATTAGAACATCTGCACACCACCAATATGTACTTACCCTACTCTTGCACACAACAAAGGCAAGCAATATTTCTTCAAATAAACCTTGGGGCCAAATATAATGCAGTTTATCTACAAAGCACCAAAGGTGCAAACCCTCAGCACTATTATACACTAGCTAGCTGTTACAGATCATTTCTCAGAACAAAAGAATAATTAGTTTGGCGTATCAATGTCGATATATGTAGCTTGCATGCAATGAAAACAGTAGACGTAAATGCTATCTTCGTATGAGAAGCTAAACACATTTATCTATCTGGTAATTTCAATGGCAAACTCCAACTCTAGCAGTTCTTAAAAAAATTTTCAGAGACTATATAAAGTAAAACTTCCACGAGCTGCAAAAATTATTTGCTCACGTGATTGGGACATGACAATAGGGGGCGCTACCCACAAAATCTTACAATCGTACGGCCACAACTAGCTTTTCCTGGACAACCAAGTCGGAACAAAAAATTCTGGCATTTAATTGTCCTGTACAACATTTTGATGCCTCTTTCAATCTTCTGGAAGCTGCCATCTTCGAGATCCAGTGTTGTGTGACAAAACGACTGACTCACACACAAACTAACCGAGTAACCCTCTCGCGCATGCACGCTGAGAGATAACAATGGGTTTTGCCTCAACAACTTCAACTTTTATTCTGCAGGCTAGCATTTAGTATGATTGTATCATATTCAGTGATCTTTCTAACCTCCTACACCCATTTAAGGTCGACTACTAATAATATACACTTTTCTTACAATTGACAGAGGAAGGAGTGGCCATGGAGACGAGGTTGGATAGTATTGAGGAGGGGAGTGTCTGGTTGGGTTGCAGAGGCTTGGCCAGTACCATCCTATTGCCAGCCGTAGACTGTGCCAGCACCGACCCAGAATGATGATGTTGTTGTTGTTGTTGTTGTTGTTGTTTCAGCAGCTGCTGATGGCTGCTGTTGCTGCTGCTCATAGCTGATTCAGCTCCACTTAGTTGCACTTCCGGCGAAGCCATCGAATTCATAGGAATTGTAACAACCTTCAACACAGTCATTGAGGGTTAACTACCAAGAATAATGCAGATGCTATACCTCTTACCTGGCCGACTGCCGGTATCTCTGGTGTGGACAGTAACTGGGAAGCATTGGTGTTATTGGCCAACTGTCCATCCGACATGTTTGGTAGGGTCCATATGGGTGACCTACAAATACAAGAAATCCCAGGTCACTCTAATCCAAGAAAGCAACTCCATAGATGGATAACCACCCTTTACCAGAAACCCAATAATAAGTAGTACATACACACGGCCAGTGAGCCCCTTAGCAAACAAAATTCAATCTTGGTTGTATAGCCGTCAATGTGCGCAATTTTCAAAACAACTATTTCACAAATTAACTGAAGCAATTTTGGCACTGGTAGTAAAATATTTGCAAGCACACACATATTGAAGGAAAAAGCCTAAGACATATAGTCAGGGTTCTGTCTAACATGGGAAGTTTCTCACCCAAACTTTCCAAGTTCATACAACCCTGACAGTGATAAGTCTTGTGGGTATGATAAACACTGGAAATCCTTACTTATGCCACGCCCATAAAGTAACTTTAAAAAAATTTTTTTTTTTTTAAGTACTCTATAATTCTGCGTAATCTAAGTAACATGCACAACAAACCCATATACCAACACATAAAAATTTTCTCACACACACACACACGAGAGCAAGTAATATTGTAAGTAAATTGGAATAGTGCAATATTTATCAGAAGGTTGGATAGAAGTGATTATTGTAAACAATCTTTTTAAACAGAGTGGAACATTTAATCAATATACATGAACTGAAAACTTCTGACACACTTTGACTGTGGGACTGTATTCCTTAATCATTCAACATGACCACTTTGTATGGTATTAGTAATTAGTGGATGTAAATTTATCACGATGTGATGCATTTTATCACTCATTTAAAGTAAAATTAGATGGGGATTACTTTCACTTATATTTTAATTGCTTGCCTTTGACTAACAGAAAAAAAGAGCACAAAAAGAAAACTAAAGCAAAAACAACAACAAAGACATGCAGGTTGACCCAATAGTTAGATTCTGCACTCCATGGGGATAAGATTTCACCACACATAGTAGCCGAAGTTTCAGGACTGGTGCAGCATGGCTGCCTTTCTGGATCAACTCATAAAGACACTAGGAGCTGGCACAGTAATGCCTATCAGACACATAACAGAATATCTCCCAGAGTCCTTATTGAAATGGGCAGCCAAGCAGATCACCCACATCACCCAGGCATACTGACGTATGATATTTTCATTGGTATGCTGCTACCCATGAATATGGGGAGTTACTACTCAAAGAGAGTTTAGCACCTCCAAAGACTCGATTTGCCAGTGCTTTAAGTCTAAGGTCGTAACAGTTACCAGCAATATGGTGTGCCTAGTGATTACTCTCCGCTAATGCTCCGCCTCCTTACTTTCCTCAAACTATCACTAATAAAAAAAAGAAACCATACCTGTGATAGCTACCATATTATGATCCTAGTCACCACACTATTACATTCACCCACATTGTCTCTATTGTTAGCACACACAACACTGGAGGCATAACATGGCCTCCTCAGGTGCCCTCACCCTCTCTTCCCATCAAAAAAAAAGTTTTGCATGTGAAGCAGTCAGAAGAAGAAAACTAGTGCGATAGATGGATTCAACCACATACAGGATATATCACCTATATGTAATATATCACCTAGTTATCTGTAAGTAACAATCAGTATAAAAATCAAAATCTCCTGATGATTATGCAAGTTACAATAAGCCTGTGGACAGTCCCACAAGACTACAATAATAAGCTTCATAAAATGTGACCGTCTACAGGAAAACCGGGCACAACGCGGCGTGCGTAAATATCGAGAAAAGATCGATCGATTTCTTAAAAATGTATTGTTTCAAGCCGACGGAAGGGAACGGTTAGGTCTATTATAGTGGGAACGACTTAAGCTACGATGATAAAACTTGGAGAGCTCAATTCTGGACGCCGACAACTCTGTAAGTGCAAAAAAAAAATTTTCGAAGGGTGCCGCGTTGTGCCTGGTTTTCCTATAGACGGTCACAAATAGACATAACAGCTGGGGAAAACATGAGTTAGGTCAAATAGTTTGCTAATAAGTGAAAAAATCCAAATTCATTGGCACCAAAACACGCTTTCCAGAATGAAATTTCTGAAATCACATACTAAAATACAACACAATACACAATACAGTCAAGCAATGCCTGCTACCCAACAAAACTAAACGACAATAAAATAACAGATGGTTACTGAAGGGGGGAAGGTTCACCCTTTTATTAATTAGTGTGAATTGAAGAAGTGTGCAGAGACCTAATAAATTTCCAGAAAAACAAAGTAACCAAAAAGGCTGACCTTGCAGTCTGACTGGTGCTTGCTTGAGGATTCTGATGAGTGAGAGAGGTCATAGTAGTATTGCTTCCTCCTACTGTCATGCCAGCTCCACCAGACATGTCTCAGTTCTTCCACAACTGAAGTTTCTAGCACATATGAAATAGACTTTAAAGAATAGTTGGTAATACTTCCCGTTCAATGGAAAGGAAAGCCCAGGAGCAGTTGGTTGCCAAGACTAGGTTGCTAATACAGTCCTCCAACCTCACCTATTCGCGTACTCCAAAGAAAAAGCGACGTACGACCGTCACTGACTAACTCTCTGACTACCGTAATAGACCTACAACCTTTTCCTCGGCAATACTTTAGGCTTCATCTGTGGTGTGGCGATGAAAACCGCCATTTTTTTGAACACCCAAACGGCCAGAACTAAACAGGGTCACGTGATAGCTTCTGCTTGGTCATTGCAGTCATGTGATATAAACAAACTAAAATTAATAGTACAGTTGGGTGTCGTCAGTTGTTTCTGGACTCATCAGGTTTGTCTCGTTTACTAAGGTTCCGAAATGCCGTTTGGTAAAAAGGTAGACCCTAAAGAGCAGGTAAGTTTAGATGTAATAGGTTCCATCAAATCTGAGTAGACCGTTACATTCGTCTAGTCCAAGACAATGGTAGTGATTGTTGTCGTTTATTCTGCTTTTTCGTAGATGAGAGAATGGAAGTCAAAGATGAGAAAAGAGCAAAGAGTAATAGACAGACAAATTGCAGGTAAATTGTAGATACTTTGACCATTGATGTCTGTACATTACGTGATAGTTGACCATAATGAAATTGTAATTTAATTTAATGACCCTTACCTGCTTTTCATGTACATAATTAAGATGGAAGAGGAGATGGGTGTGAACAAAAGTAGTTATGAAAAATATTTATGGAGAATGTGAGGTTAATACTTACATTGGAGTGACATCATTTTTGAATGAAACATAACTTGTAAGGTCTTACTTTCTACTCTAAGTAAGCTTGCTACATTAAATCCTACTCACCTTCCTCTGTTAAATGTAGTTTCTCACAAATGAAACTTGTAAGACCTATTTGCATAGCATCCTCACTGACAAATATCTTTCTATTACAACTTATGAATAGTAATAGCTTATATAATTTTAATAAATTTCAAGGGGATATTCCCCTTCCCCCCTTATGAACCCCTAAATAACTATCACATCCTATGCTTGTCTGTGTTTTAAGTGTCCCATTGGATTATATATAAATTAATAGTTTCTGCTAAAGCTTATACATAAATTAGACAGAAATTTAAGTTGATGCCTAATTATTCTTTAAAGTGGGCATTTATTGCTATATATCCAACTGTCAACTTTGATGTCTTTTTAGGGATTCAAAGGGAAGAACTCAAAGTAAAGAAGTCTATCAAAGATGCTGCTAAGAAAGGTCATGTGGATGTTGCCAAGATCTTGGCCAAGGAATTGATACAATCTCGCAAAGCCACCAGCAAGCTGTATTCCTCCAAGGCTCAAATGAATTCCGTCATCATGACAATGCAGCAGCAAAATGGTAAAGGGACAACACTTTGGATGATGTGACAAGACACGTTTCATAAAATTAATAAATTTGGGGCTATAGTTTGTTATGTTGAGTATGTTGGCCACCATTATAGCTCTTATAATGGTGTTAATTAGTATTGAAAGAACGTAATCATTAGTTGAAATGACTTGGGAATCACACTACAGAAGGAAAATTAAATCACGGCTTCTTTACCAGTGCTTTTGAGAGATGTAAATTATTAAGATTAGTGAGGGAAGCTTGCAGAGGGTGTGGTCATTGTTGACTCCTGTTGTTTCCTATACAGCAATGATACGCATGTCAGGGGCCATCTCTAAAAGCACAGATGTGATGAAGGCTATGCAGGGACTTGTAAAGGTCCCTGAGATACAAGGAGCCATGATGGATCTTTCTAGGGAAATGCAGAAGGTGAATACAAAATACTGCGAGCACACACTCACACACCATGTTATGACATGATATCCCACTGAACAAACTTTCCTATTGAAGGAGTCGAATCCTATATAAGGCATGACTTCTCTGTATTTACAGCCAATATTTTATGTTTAGACTCCAGCAGTACCCCTGAAGTAAGCCTTGTCACTGAGTTTAGAACATTTAAATGTTGGCTGTAATTATAGAACTAATAGTATATTTTAGGGCCCTATGTGGTAAGCGGGCAGTGTCAATTAGTCCTTGTGACCTCTGTCACATGATTCAAAGCATGCCATGGACTCAGTGGCATACCATGACTAAGCATATCAAGAAGACTCACAAAGTTATATATGTCAGCTTTAGTGTCAACAGCTCAGCTGATTTGACACATATCGTGACTTGAACTAGTCAGATTGGAATGTGGTCCTGCCTAGACACTAAATGACATCATACATACTTGCTCTAAAACAAAGCCTTGGTTGGTTGCTTGTGTCATGTTTTATACTGTTTATGGCCCATGGATAGCAACTTCATAGTCACGTTTATTATTTCTCTATTTCCATTAGGCTGGCATGATTGAGGAGCTCATGGACGATACTTTTGAGAGTTTGGAAGACGATGACTTGGAAGAAGAAGCTGATCAAGAAGTGGACAAAGTTCTCTTTGAACTTACAAGTGGTGAGAGTGCATACACACAAATAAGTGCACTATAGGAGCTAGTAGTGATTTATTACTTTCATTTTGTTTAGGGCAACTTGGAGTGCTTGGTCCTGTAAGTTCCAAGCTGCCGTCAGAAAAGGAAGAAGGGGTAAGACTTATTAATATTATTGTTGTTTGTTGTTGTGTTATGACTAATTTAGCATCGCTTCCTTTAGGCTGTTGGTCCAGAGCCTACAGTGGATGATGAAGAAGAAGAAGATGATCTTCAAGAACGATTGCAGGCACTCCGAAGTTGATGACACCATCAGTTAATATCGTCTTCATACCATCCTAAAAAAACATGTGACTTAGCTGTCTTTTTATAATCAATTAATTATTTCTGCAATAATTTTGAGCACTATTCAACTCTTTGTTGTGATATTTTTATAGTTCTTGAGAGATTAGGTAATTAAATTTAAGGCAATCTACACAACCAGTTTAGTTAGTGTTTGGCACATCGTAAAAGTCAAGTAATACGACTTTTATTAAGCTTGTAAAAAAGTTGATTTTGATTAGTACAAGGATTGAGCCTATAAATATAAATCAAGTAAGGACCAACTAGTGAAATTTACTCACTTGGGAAAGGATGGGAATGTGCAGGCTAGAGCATGTTTGTTTTTTCCTGCAATTATATTTTTCTGAGGAGACATAAAACTAGATGTTTGAGAGAGCAATTCTTTGTAAGCTCAGAGATGGGGGGAAGAGACTGCAAAAAAATATTGATTGACACCCATGTCAGGGATAAAAGGCCAAAATTCATGCACATATCTGGTCCAAGTTTCAATTGTTGTAATTAACAATACTGAGCTGATTAGTCTTGCCAAATATATTTGACAACATGGAGTGCTGTAATATTATTAAGACAGCCAACACAGACATTAAATGCAACTATAATTCTCAACACTAAATAACATCTTTAATTAAAATTGAAGATGGAAATAAAATTAAAATTCATTGCATAAAGAGTGAAACAGTATAGCATTGCTTTGCAAAAAAAAAAAAAAACTGACAAAAATAAAATAAAATAATATGCTACCAGAAATAATTAGCACTTTGTATAAGCACAAATAAACAGATCCACTGCAATTGAAACAGGAAAGGAAAATATAAGACATAAGAAAATGAACCAACAATACATGCAAACATAAGCAGCTGACTTTGAGAGAGAGAGAGAGTGGTAGGAGGGGTCAGAAGTGTCCCTATGTGAGAGGAGAATACTGAGCGACGATCCAATGGCATGCTGGTAAAGTATCAACAAGCACAGTCCTTGTCTGATTTCCTAGGCGTAGGCTGCTCCAATCTTAGCGCTGTACTCCCACCTGATGATGCACCACCGGCATCTGTATTAAGTACATAATGACCACCCACACACAGTCAAATCAATACATAATCTTCAGCTTCTCACAGCCTTATAGAACTGAAACTATGCTAAGTCGATTAAGTTTACATTCGATGAAAATCACCTTCACTTCACACTCGTTAATTGCATAGTTGAGTTGTGTAAAGACTGGCTAAATGACTCGCACTCAAGCTATATAAATACAAACAGTTTTCATTCTCAATACAAATTCAAAATGTAAACTTGCCATGTCTTAGGAAGAACTGAGATCTTGCTCAGCATGTAATGGGGTGTGGTCAGTAAGTGTTGATGAGGAATTAGATACTTATAGAAGCTATGGTAGCAGGATTTTACCAAGTACATAATTCAAAGGTTTAAAAAAAAAATTAAAAAAATTAAAAAGAGAGAGAACAAAACTAGCTCTGCATTACCTGTCCGAGAATGGGCATTGGCCTTGTTCGTTGTCACATAGTCCTCAGCTATCATCATGAAGAGAGGCTCTGTACAGTAACAAATAAAGACAAGACAATCAGTTACATCCAGCTTCACTCTTTTAAATGCTCTTACCTATATTGTGCCCCGTCTTCGCCGAAGTGTCAGTATATTTCGCTTTAATTTCTGAAATAGAATAGTAAAAACCACTTACAGATACACTTCATGCTCACAATTTCCATGCATAGGGACTAGGGTAGTTACACTACTGTAGTTTGAACTTCACACCCTTTAAAGATGTTTAGTTTAATTGCCAAAGCACTTGAGAGCAATTTAAACATCAGCTGAAACCTGACCTTTGCACTAAGGACTATTTGAAAATCACAACATCAGAATTGAATTACACCCTATGGGGTAATATTATTCATGCACAATAAAACACACACATACACACACACACACACTTCAAGTACCTCACAACCTTTGGACTTGCATAACCCATGAACTTCAAACATAAGGCACAACGAGGACAGTGTAAGGAAAAGTACATAGTGTGTACGTATGCGGGATTAAATTGCTGGCTATTCAATATCTCTTTCTAAAAACCCAATGCACAACTGGACACAAAGTGACATAAGACAGTTGAAGGAATAACGAGATTAAACCCTGCCCTTCCCAACACGCCTTCAGCAAAGCTTGACTTGCTGACCAATAAAGAGGTAAAAGTGTGTATAATTATGTTGGTAATTCTTACCATCTGCATAGTTCTTGACAACAGAAAATTCAACCTTTCTCATTTTCTTGTTCTCTTCTACCAAATCAAATTTGGTACCACATAAATAGACCACACAGTCCTGTAGATATAAGATATGAGTCATTTAAACACATACAATACAATAAAATGGCCAATACATATAATAAATAACTAGCAGCAGTCTGCTCCAGCAAGCTAGTCAAGCATACACAATTCATTTGGAAATATACAAGTGGAATGGTTTGTTAGAATATTTACCATGCAGTGATACCTCACCAAATTCAAACACATTGACTCATTTTTGTAAAAGTGGGAGTTCATGAGTTGATCAGAATCTTTGCTCATAATTGAAATACACACCATAATTTTGACTGCTCCCTAATTAGTTTGCTGCTCTTAAATAACACGGAACAACTACATATTCTGCATTAACATGTAACTGTGAAGCTGCACTGCTATGCGACTACTTCACAATCAAGAGATCTATTGAAAAATCCTCTTTTGTATATATATTTTTTTATCTGTAAAGCGAATTCTTTCTCAGCTTTTATTACACTGATTAGGCACAAAAAGTATCTATCTTACACACACACATACACACACACACACACACACACACATACACACACACACACACACACACACACACACACACACACACACTGATCATACCTCCTCTGTCTGTTTTAGTTCATTCACCCAAAACTTGGCTCGGTCAAAACTAGACAGGTCTGTCAAATCTAAACACACATACATACACATACACACACACACACACACAGATAAGTGCATGTCAACATACATACACAAACACATACTTGATACTCCTCATTTACACGCTACTATTTATAAAAATTCTAAGGCAACCCTAAGAAATGCATCCAAATAGAAGAGGCCACATAAAAATGTAGTGGAAGCTAGCTAGGGCTAAAGTAATGAATTTATAAAAAAAAATGTTTAAAAATTTCAGTAGCACATGCCATTGATCATAAATTATCTGAATGGGAAAAAAAAATTCATATTTTAAATTCTTTTTTTTCCCCCTTTAGGCTGTCCTAACTATTATCTCTTCTTATTTGATCAGGTGATACAGATGCTAAGTACGTTTGGTGGAGACAAAGATACTAGACTTTTCCACTCTCCTACAAGCATCTTAGGTACTCGTCTTCTAGACCTTTTAATCCAACACACTATCCTAAAGGTGTACACAGTATGTTGCACACCAATGGATCAATCAGAGACAGACTAATCAAATCATAAAGTATGGGGGCTGTATAGCAAAACTGTAAATGCAACCACATAAATCATTGCATTCAATGGGCTTGTAGAATTACAAGAGAAGCTGTTTAGGAACAGATGTTACAAGAGGAAAAAAAAGGACATCTTTTGGGTCAATACCATTACCAGCACTTTCAAAAGTAACCACTTGCAATAAGAGGTTACACACAAGTTTCCCTCCCCTGCTCTCTTTTTCTGAACTATCTGAGCTTTTCTTATACCCCCCCCCCCCCTCTCCTTTCTTCAGCTCTTCTTCTTGAGTTATGGAGTCCCCATTTCCTATGTCTCCTGCTTCTGAATTTCTGTCCTACTTCGAGAAACTTTTGTATTCTATTTCGTACCTTCGCCTTACTTTTGGAAACTAACCCCTGCCTTTACTCATCAATTCCACCCGCTTTTAGTTGCAATTAATCGCTCGCCTTTTTGCCTTCTCTTCCCTTCCTTTTTAAACCTACGCCGCCTTACCTCGCTGATTCCACCCGCTGATTAATCGCCTTTTACCTTCTCTTTACTTTCACCTCCCTTTTTGAAACCTACACTGCCTTCTATATTGTCTATTGCACCCGCTTTTTAGAATTAACCTGATATTTCTACTGAATGTGACGACACTTTACCCAATGTGAGGGGATGGTGCCTTACCAATACGCCAAACGCTTATGAACTATTCATTAAATACACACCATCGGTCGTCGCCGTTACTGACACACAAGCGTATTATTATATAGATTCCCTCAACACTGGGGAAATTCCACAGAATTTGCCTGAATTGTTATACTGTCATGTCTTAGTCTAGCCATGTGATACCAAATGCTATTGCTGTAAATATAATGGTACTTGATATCAATGTTCCTTACAGGGTAAACCACCCTCAGCAGCATTCAATATCTTTCATCTGCTGTTTCTTGTGGAATTTTTTTAGTAAACAAGTTACCCGACTTTACCGTCTTAAACCACGCCCAACCCTATTTTCTCAGATGAACACAAGAGTTTTTACACTCAAAATAAACTACAACTCTCAACCACCCCTTACCAAAACACACAATAGCAGCCTTTGCTCCCCTGTAGTATATCCGACTCATAGACTCGTACCTCTCTGAACCTGCCGTGTCCTACAAGATAATAATAAATTCAATCATAACTTTTCATCCACTGATAATCTCACACTAACTAATACAGTGGACATTGGATATCTGATTACACACTGTACTTCCTCTGCATATTGCATCAGACATTATGGCACTACAGCAACATAATCAGAACTAAAAGATGCCACGCTGCACCTTATTCTCTCTTTCAAAGTAAACATAGCAGAGCTAGTTAGCCAAAATAAGATTAATATCATAGACTCTCTTTGTATCAGGACTTCACCCTTACTTGGGCTTTGGTTACTGGATCTGTGCACCTTTCCAACAAAATTAATTTATTAGCTATTATTCCAGAGTCCCAAGTAATGGGCGTGGCACCACATGATCCCATGGCAATCTGACAAAGAGAATGTAGAGAACTTGGGATATTCACTTTAATTGGGTATCCAGTGGGAGTCTTTGTAGTGCAATGGCCCCTTTAGCGATATCAACACACAAGAGAACATTGCCAAGAGTTTGTTTAAGGTTAATTATCAATAAAAATGCACTTTATGCTTAAGAATCTTAACATGAAAAAACAACAAACAAAAAAGTTTGAATTGCCATCATAAGTAATACCACAACACTTCATATAACAACAACAGCAACTCACCCAGATTCCCAATGTGACTGACTCCCCCTGAACAGATACCTTTTTAGCCCCAAATGCAGCACCTATTGTCTGGAAGGGACAAAAAAAGGAATGGAATCAGAACTGTACAACAGAACTTGACTGGTATTATGAAGTAGCAGGTGAGAACAACTTGCTAGAGCACAACCAGAACTAACACATGCGCATATACTGATGCCATAAAGTATACACACTCACAAAACATGAACACATACACAACACAAATCCAACATATACAACACAAATCCAACACTTTCAACTTGAAGGTTTTAAATTTTCACTTTCTCGTTATCAGGGACGGAATAGACCAACTGCCGTAATTCTCTTCCATTAATTCCTCTGATTTAATCGCATTAATCACATCAATTTGACAAACTTAACACCACAATAAGGACTCTTCAAAGTCATCAGACCACATTCTGGCACTGATTATATACACATCCCAAAATAAAATACTATACCCATTCAAGCCATGTATGGAGTAAGACAATATTAGTATAGCCTTATTCCATACATGGACTAAGGCAATGCCCAGCCCAATGAGTCACAGACTCGCCCACAGGTAATGAGTCACAGGCTGGCAACTAACTCACCTCTACTACTTACACAAATGTAAATACCTGCTTTCTGAACAATCTGGAATAAGTGGCATACAGGCTCACTCTACTTGTCAGTGCAGTTATATATTATTATAATTATTATTATTACTACTATTATTATTATTTCATCAGCCATTCCATCCCCCCCCTCCTAACTCCTATGTTCCTGCTGGACCAAACCATCACAACCCTATCTGATGCAATATGCACACGCACACACACACACACACACAATCTGGCTATAAGGTAGCAAGACTGGCTCCTAACCTTTCTCTGTTAAAAGCAGCCATTAACTCTAAAACAACAAGTGACCCCACTACTTATGTGTTATTGCTGTTCAAAATAGCCCACGGCATGAAAATCCTACACAATAACCTTGGCAATTGTTTATAATCACACGCTGCTATCATCCCTCATGGCTAAAAGAAAAAGTACCAAACAAGTTCCACTACAGACTTGGGCTTGCCTTCGGCACGCACGAGATAAACAAGACAACACAACCTACGTATAGTCACAGTGGACTCCGAGGAAAAAAAAGATCTGAGTGCAATAATTGAAGTTCCAGTTATGAAAACAACCTGAATGTAGCCAATCCCTTACAGCTGCACAAGCACCAAGAGGGACCTTAGGTGTCAAGGGAAGACCGTGAGTCTGTTTTTACACAACATGTACCATACTGGTGCTAAATAGTGACAGGTAGGTTATCCGCGTTTGCATCGAGGATAGCATGCATAGGGTGTTAATCAGTTCACTATCTGAAACTTGCCACTCATGCATAACCAACTGTTAGTCGCTTAGAAACACCAAAACTCACATAAAATGTGCAATAAATTATATCTAGCCACCACTATTGCATTTGATAGACACTTTTATGTATTGCATAATAACTCTATGTTATATCCAGAAGTATGCCTTTTGCAAGAAAGACAGTGAGGCAGAAACATGGCCAATATACTAACCCCACCCAAAACTTTAAGAATAACAAGTAGCTATACCCATACTTACGCTCTGGTATGGAGCGTTAGAATTAAACTTTCCGTGAATATACCGCTCCACCAAGCTAGTCTTGCCTCCATATTCCTTCCCCAGAAGAACTACTTTTAAGTCCACCTTGCCAGCCATAATCAATTTCTATACAACAACGAAGAGCTGACCTCAGCGCTCCCTCTCTCTTCTATTATTCCTTCCTCTCATTAACAAACCACGTGAGCAGTAATATGGACCACGCCCTTTGCATTGCAGCGAGAGAGCCGCGAGCGTACTGGTTAGACGTACAAACCCGCTTACACTAAGACAGTTCGGCTTGATTGACTTTCTTAGCTATTTGTCTGTGAAAATTATTCTATCTCTCCTTATTGATATGCAGGATATTGCACTGCAGACCTCTCAACTTCTAGAAAATATTGTGGCATTACACAGCACCCACATTATAGCTAGTTGATATAGCCATGAGATTAATGTTTCTTTAATCTAAAGCATTACTTAAAACATCCACATAGCATTCCAGAAATTTGAAGCCTATTGAACACTAAGCGGGGATTCATACAGGATTTTCTGTTTGGAGTGGGGGGGGGGAGGAAACATGAAATTCTTGGTGTTTTCAGAGAAAAGAATAAGCATCCATTCTATAATCTTCCTTGTTTTTAACCAATTGAATAGTGACAGAACATCTGTGCACTTCACCAAGTAGCTATTAACCTTGCACTATAATATCTTTCCAATGGCTGCTTGAGTTGGAGACAGTAAATGTGGAGAATAAAGAATGAAAGGCAGCCTTGGCAGATACATGGATGAAATCAAAGCATTGATGAAAATCATGGAGTTCAACAAAATGAAAACCTAAAGTCATTTTACAAAGAAATTGTTTGAGCTGGTCTTCACAATGTGTACAAAATCTACAAAGACAAGGAGGATCCATTTGACCTTCCAAAGGTAAGCATTCTTTAAGTATTCACCATAACCGCCATAATAGCAAGACCAAAAAAGGCACGGAAGGAATAGTCAGACTGTCTGCTGCATATAGACTGAAAAGAGTGGGACTCTAAGTTTTAGTTTTAGAAATTACAGCTGAGGGCAGGAGGGAGAGTGAAAACCATTGGTGAAGCTGATGGGTTTGCTAAAGTACTTTATGTTGATGGTAAGTGTTTCCCAGAATGGAATGGCACTGATAAAGGTTTTACTAAAGATGTGACCTGATTGGAGCAAAAAGACTGCACACCTAACTCCTAGAATCAACAATATCAGTAAGTTGATCTCAAATTTTACAAGGGCTAAGTTACATGACTAGATTTATTTTACTCTACAGCTGCAGTGTGTCAAAATGCAGTTTGATTTCAAGACTGAGAGGTGTCAAGTCATATTAAGAATCTGGCAAGATAAGGACCAAATGGGGAGTCAAGATCTGGAGTCAGTTCCCTGTGAATGGGTTCCTGTGCAGCACTGTAACTGCAATCCTGAGCTAAATTTCGGATTAAGAGTATCACGATCCAATCTTTGGACCACCTTGACCAATACACCCTGTAGCCTGAGGATTACAGCTTACCCCATGTTCAATTGTATGGAACAACTAGACCAAAATCTTGTCCAGTACAAAGTTACCAGACACTACACCACTTCTTACCAGCTTTGTAAATTTGATGGAGAAGTTAATTATAACCACACCCATTAATCTCATTAGTCAAATGAAAATAGAGAACATGATTGCAGATTGCGATAATCCAGATTCAAAAGGATACTAGCTATGAACTCCTTCTATAGGAGCCACTAAAGACATTTGGTACGGGCCTGCCACCAAGATCATGATCCAGACTAAGTTTAGGTTCTGGGCTCAGAACAATGATGAAACCAAAAATATAACTGGATGCTTCAGCAAAAACCAATCTCCCATTGTCAGCTCTCATACACAACCTGCAGAGAATGGATCAAAGGGGTGTCTGTTGCTAGCCAACACAAGAATGTCTGAGGCTCTAAAGTTTGAATCACTACCACCTGGTGTGGCCATACGAGAGGCTGTTCGCCAGATATCAGAAATTCACAAGGAAGTCATAGAACAATTTGAAGTGGGTGCCATTCAAGCTTGGTACAACGAGCCATCAGCACGAGGAGCTTAGAATGTGGAACAGCTTATGTACTATCCCATCTATAATGTATTTATTTATTTTTTTGCTGGTGATGGGATATCTTTGCTGCTGGCTGAATCTAGTGGTATGGTAAGGGTTGGTCTCGCGAGCCAGTCCAGCGAGCCAGTCCAGCGAGCCAGTCCAGCGAGCCAGTCCAGCGAGCCAGTCCAGCGGTTAGGTAAAGGGTCTGGTTTGCGAGACTATATCAATAGTCTGGCTAGCCAGACTAGCTTACGAGATGCTTTTCAGTTTTAAGAAAGAGGACACCCTATGTGCAACGTGTTGTATACGTTATATAGTTAACGTTCAGCCTCAGTTCTTTTTAAACATTTTGCGGTCTCATATAAAGCGCACTAGTGATAGTGGGTGGGGCTATACGACCGCTGCAAACTCGTCACTACAGCAACACACTCAATCCGCAGAGTCCCTGACTTCAAACTTGGTGGAAGGATGGCCAGAGCCAACTCTAAGTCTATATCAGAGTTCCCACAAACTTCTACGGAAAACATACGCGAAAGTGCGGAGAAACTGGAGTACGCGACGTTCGACTTCCCAAAAGAAACAGGACAAGAGGTGCAGGAACAGCTAGAAAGAGAGAAGATATGGTTGGAAGAGATGACAGAAAGAACTGAAAGAGGTATAAGAGCTACAATACTGATTTTCATTGCTGCAATGGAAATACCTGTACTCGTTATTTCACATTGTGTTGCATGGATAGCTAAGCAAAATTGCCAGTGTTAGCTAAGAATTCCAAGTTTTAATTCAACATCTAATTATGTGCTACCTGAAGGCATGGTACTTGCTTTTCACAGCGAATGTACTACAAAGATACAGCCAAAACTAAAAATAGCTACCTGCAGTGTGGCGTGCTACTATGATGGTGCAAAGTGACGAGTACAGGTGTAAAGTATTGAGGTGCAAATTGTAACAATACTGGACCAATATTGTACCAATTTTCAGGATATAATGTCAATTGAAACCTTATTAACACCTAAAAATTTAGAACCCTAGTAATTGTAGTGCTCTTCAGACATCGATTGGACTGTCAATTCATACCTGAACTGGTTCATGGTGCGTTTGTTTTGTCTGTCAGTTTAATACTTCAGAACGACATGTATTGACCAACTTTTTTTAAATTAGCAAAACTAATAGTTTTGAGTGTGAAAGCCCAGTATGAAAGAATGAGGAAAAGTGAAGGTTTATACATGTGTTGTTATATTATGTGGTTGTATTGTTTATTTTGGTAAAACCTTATACAATTTAAAGGTTATGCAATTTCTCTTTCTAGCCAGAGTAGCTCCTGAGATATACTTCAGTATTGGCCAGTACCACTTCTTTCGCCAGGATTATGACAGAGCTGTGGAATATTTTGAACAGGCAGCCAGCTATTTGGAAGCAAGTGAGAGAGCTGATAATGATGGCTATGATTTGCAGGCTGCCTACCAGCTTGGTGTCATTTACTATGATGGACTTGGAGTCACTCCAGATCCTGTGAGTAGTACTGCACTCAATGTCATATGAAAGTTGTATTTATGGATAGGCTAGTATATTTAAATATAAAAGCAACTACTTGCATTAAATTGTGTCCAATAACTGTTACCACATATGAAATGTGTTAACGTAAACAGGGATTGCTTATGGCAGTATTTCCCATATCATCTTTTTCCTTAGTTATTACATATACATTAATCATTGAATACTGCAGAATATTATGAGTTAATTGGCTAGCATTTACACGAGTGCCACAGGCACGAGTGTAAATGCAACCAACAGACGAGTGATAATCCCACGGTATCCAATGATGAATCAATTTATTGTGTACTGGTCATGCGCGAATGGCATAGAAACCGAATGGCTGATGTAATGGATGCTGACAAGAAGTCTTTCGATTTTTTTTATTCTGATGAAGTCACTGAAAATCTTTTCTCTAATATTCTAGGTGGGAATGTGAAAGGCAAGAAGTAAACAATCAGTTAGTCTTGACGATGAGGAATTACAGAAGTTTTTGGAAGAGCAAAAAAACTGAACAAAACATTACCCAACTTGAGAATGTGGTAGCTATCGTTCATGTAAAGGGATAAATGAAAAGCAAAAAATTGAGAACATTTCACCCAAAGAATTAGACAGATTTCTCGCGGAGTGCAAGCGGTAGTCTGTATGAACCAAGCACTCTCATAGCTAGTAATAAAAAGTCTCTACATTCATATGAAGCTATTTTATTTAACCAAATTATGTAATTGACACAGAATGGTATTGTTAGAATTAGCAGACCCTCAGGGGACGCAATAAGCGTAAAAATGTAGCTTAGGGGGATGCAATTACCCAACGCAATGACTCCGGACTTCCCCTTTACTGCGGAATATTGCGGGCACACGATACTTTCCAATTCAATAAATGTTCTACATAAAGGCACTCAATAGGCCGATTCAGTACACAATAAATTGGGCTATTACGTCTCCCAGATTATAACATTGTTCATTGTGTTGTGTACATAATAAATTTACTATTTATTATATACCAGAGGATGTCACTCATCTTATTGGCTGCACTTACACTCGTACTTAGGGATTTTACTTTGGTTAGAAGTCAGTATTAACAGCAACACACGTTTAAAAGATACCACTTAAATATATTGAAGTTTTGTAGTATCTCTTCAAAATTTCCCCTGAGAGATCTGCCCTCTTTCTTCTTTATGCTTTGAGAACTTGCTGGAAACTAAGACATTATACTCACATAAATAGGATTCAAGTTCAATTCCCCTCTCTGACCTTTCATGCACATGACCTTATGTAGGTGTTTGCATAGTATTATGGGTTTGAATCATCTATAGCTTTATAAATGTTAATCTGTATATGCTCAGAAATTACAGTTGCTATCTCACTTGCACCACATACCACTCTATTAAGTGTGGTAGTAATAGAGAATTATTATGTGTGTATGTTGCTTGTGTAATCCAGGGAAAAGGTTCGAGGTTCATGCTGCAGGTAGCTCAGGGTGCAGTCCGCAAGACAACTTGCCACATGCTCTCCAGTGCACAGTACAACATGGGCAGAGCTCATTTCATGGTAGGTAGTACCTCAACTACCCTTTATTACTGATTTAAATACTTCCTCAATAATTCGAAATAGAGAAATTCTTGCAATTTAATCTAGATTTCTCCATTTCCTTTCACATTCAAATCTGATTATTATCATCAATATCATTCAGTTATAGCTGTCTTTGTTTATTAGTGTCTCGTATAACAAGGAATGAAAATGAATGGAGGTGTAATATAAACGGTTATTCAATTTTTAGAAGAGTGTTATGGTCTTTTCTCATAGATTTCCATATAAGTTTGGTGCATGTGTTCAAATGGGGGAAACACATCAGGGAGTGTATATGAACTGATTGAGAAATCTGATTGGATGGTTGAATGAAACATTTATAACGAGAAGAGGCAAGTAAAATTTTGGGAGCACAAGCTTAGGTACAGAAACGCCCTACAATATCATTGTAATCATGTGAGAACACTATAGCTTGTTGTATAGCTTTCTCTTTGTAGCATCCTAAAAATTTTAATTGAGTTCTGGAGTTGAAACAAAAAAAAATAAAGAGGTGATGTTTGTTTTGATTTGTTTTAATTTTTTCTAATCTCCTTTCAATCTTGATAAAATAATTTCCTATTTCAAACTTATTCCTCAGTTGTGTTGTTTTCATTTCTTCCCTCTACACTGTTCAAGTAATATTCTGTATTAATAGTCACCAGCTATAACCTAAGCAGCTTTTAAGATAATTAATTGATTAGATTGTTGGGAATGAAACATTTCACAAGAGGGAGGGTATTGATTGGAAACAAAATTGGTCACTTAAATCAGAGCATCTAGATAAGCAGATAGACTGAATTCTTCATGAAAAGACAATGATAGTATAATTTGCTTTAAAACAATTTAGACTATACATAAAGTTTAAATAAATTTGTTTAACTGTACAATTACTATCAGTGTACTTAAATGCATTCTCTGACACAATTGTTTGATTGATTGCAGGGATTTGGCGTGGACCAGTCAGACAAAAAGGCAGAGGAGTGGTGGCTGTCTGCTGCAGAGCAAGGCAATGATCCCAGCTGTGTAAGAGCCAAGCACACTCTTGGACTCTATTACTCCAGACCTGACACGTTTGACATCAATCAGGTGAAAATTATCAAACTACATGTGTGAAATTTCACACATCAGCTTAACTAAGTTAAATGTCATTCCGATATTTTCTTTATCTTTCTGTAGTCATTTAAATGGCACAAGGAAGCTGCAGAAGACGGTCATGTGGAATCCATGGGTAAGTACTGTTATATGGGTTAAGTACTATATTATAGTCACACTACAAAGTTTAATATAATGTAATTATATAATGTAAGTAGTAAGACCATTTTCATTCTCAGAAAGTCACATTGAGGCATTACTAATCACACAGCATAGTCTGACCCTTATAGTACAACAAGGTAAAAGGTCATTAAAAGTGTAAGTGATGAAGATTGGTGGTGATTCAGCACCAAATGTATTCACTGAACACTTTCTGTCTTAGTCACAGCAGAGAAGGGTTTAAACGTAGCTACAAAATAGCCCTCTGAGTGTACTGTACATACACTGGATAATACTTCAGAATGTACTTGTAGTGCAGCATAGCTAATCTCATTAAGAGTGTCCTCTAGAAAAACTACTCTATTAATAATAATTGACTTTGGAATCCCACACACACCCTTAAGAATGCATTAAATCCACTAATTATCTAGTGTACCTCTTATGATCACTTTGGTGATGTTCATCTGTCCCTGTAGCGGCAGTAGGCCTACTCTATGACCTGGGTGGCGGCTGTGGTCAGGACAGAGCTAAGGCACTGAGTTGGCTCAGGAGGTCCTCTCAGGCAGGCTCTATCTATGGCACTGGACTGCTTGCCAGACATTATTTTGAGAGGAAAATGTTTCTGAGAGCAACGGAAACAGCTCACAGGTACGGAGCACTATAGTATTAGACCACTTAAACGTGGAGTGAGAATTCAAGGGGGTAGATTGTACATGTAATTAGCTTCCATTAAAAAAAAAAAAAAGAAAGTAGCTACGAGCAATTAAATTCATCACATTATCATGTTCTATTCACTCTTCCTGTACACTTTAAAACAATGCACACATTCTATATACAGAGTAAGTGAAGTGGATCGACTAGTCCCTGCTCAAGTAGCAGACCAGGAAGGAGAGAGTAGCATGTCTCTATCTGAGATGGACCGCACTGGGGTGGCCATAAGCTGCTTCATTCTGGCTCGGTGTTTGGAATTGGGTCTTGGATCGGAGATGAGCATAGACAAGGCCAAACTTTACTACGACAAGGTGAGCTGTATTGCTAGAACTTACTTTAGAAAGGCCTGGAGTCTTACTTAAAACGATTTGGTTGCAGGGGGTAATGGGGAAAAAAAGAAAAAAGAAAAGTAAATAATGTAGATGCAGATTGTTAAGCACCCTCGCTTATAACTCCAAATAGGCACTTCCTAAAAAAAATGGACCCTTAACAGCAAATGGGCACCTAATACTGGGGCTAGCGCCAATCCAGCAGTTGACAAGATGCAGGGAGCACTTGTAAAATTGCTAAAAGCTGGGAATAAAGCAGGCACAAGAAGGGTGTTTAACAAACTGTGTCCATGGTAGCATGGCTAGTTCACTCCCCACCACCCAGTAATTCTCTGTGTTGACCAAGATTTTGTTGACACGTGAAATAATGTTCCATTGTATGCAGGCCACCCGCTATGACGAGAAGACGACAGCCAAACTCCATGCAGTTAGAGTCCTTGGATACTTATAGTCCACCCAAAACATCAATTCAATTTTTTTTAATTTTTTTATTTCCATTCATCTTGTGCATTTTGAAATCGCATGCATTAGAGTTTATAAAATCAAAACCCTTTACCAAAATGTCATACAGGTGGAAAAAAAGGGCACAGTGCTTGGTACACTTGACAGCAATCATTGGAAGTTGTAAACAATACTTTTTATATATACAGGCGCAATACACAAAGGCATACACATACCCAATGGTGTCAGGGATGATGCAGAGAGGAAGCAGAAAATAGAACTAGAGTGAAATTGCAACATAAAAAAAGCAAAGCATGTGCATAGCTGCTGTGCTATAGAAGAACCTATTCTTAGAATACATATAATTTCATGAAAGTGGCATTGATCAGGGAAAATAAAAAAGGAAGAAAATCGAGAATGAAAGAGTGCATTTTAGAAGAATGCTGCAAGAAATAAATGGATTGCCAGTTTATTTTCTGTGTTCTACTGTAAGTGCTGCAGCCCCGCCCCCCACCTCCTGTTGTGGTACTACTGCTGCAGCCGCTTCAGAAGAACTTGACCCCTCACCCGTCTCCATGGGAACAGAACCAGAGGGCGTATCCAAAAAATCCCATATTAAAATGGTATCGTCATGAGAGCTGCTAACAATCTGGAAATCGTCAAACTGGAGCCGGAACACACGGCCAGTATGCTCTTGCTGTGATACAATAAGAAAAAACACTGGTAAAAGTTTATTTACAGTAAGCACACCAGCATTATTGTGCATATATAGCCCACTCAATTATGAAACGTTTTCCAAATACACACAGAGGCACGTATGCTATCAAAAATAACTGATACAAAAAAAAAACAAAAAAAAAACAAAAAAAAAACAAAAAAAAAAAAAAACAGCACTACAGACTACTTGACTCAAGTACATCTTCAGAGTGAACTTACCACCAGCGTCCGCAAGCAAAGCCCTTCAGTGGGTGCTCGAGGATCGAGGGCTGCTTGAAAGTCCCACACTTTAATTGCACTAATAAAAACAGTTGTAACAAGGCGATAAAACTGCATCCCACGAGGCAAGCATTCATACTCACCCGTCATACGCTCCACTGACTATCCTCTTGTCATCAAATCTTATGCACCTGATTGCAACACAAGAGGAAAAGGAGAAAGAGGATATTGTAAACTGGCAGTTGGATAGGAACAGCTAACAGGTGGAACACACCACACAGGCATGTGGACTTGACAAACACCAACTGTGCTGCACTTTCACTTTGACCAGACTGTTAATTAGTGCACACATCAAAACATATCTAGATAACCTATCCTTGGATCTAGATGACCTATCCTTGGTAACTACACTTATGCTGTTGGCTTTCACTCTCCACAATGACCCCCCCCCCCACCCCCCCCCCCCCCCCGATTCACAGACTTCCTTTCAAGTGTTAATAAAAATTAATTAGATTGATAGATAAACAAGCAAACAAAAAAGCTAAAAAAAAGGGGGCTCAAAAACAGCAGAAGAAAAACTAGTAAGAGACAAAAAAAAAAAGAAAAAAAAAAGACAGGGTTCAAAGAAGAGCTGAAGAGCAGTATGATGGTATGATATGTAGTCCTCCACATTAGCTAACTTACAACAGCTCTTCTTTTAACCTAGCCCCTTAGCTCGCTTTGCTGACTTCAATAGGAACCTTTATCTAGTTCTATTGTATAATGCCTTAATTTCAACCTATATGTGGCCCAAATCCAGACTACATGCAGACTTCAGAATACATTCACTTGTTTTAAAAAATCCAAGAAAGACCTAAACCCACCAGCAACAGTGCTATTACTTCACTCTGAACTATTTTGAAGAAATCACTGAAAGGCAGCAGCAGTTCAGATTTACACACATGCACACACCTATTTCTGTTTACCACCACATCTGTGTGTGTTCATTCTGGCCAGGATTGTTTACACACTGGACTTGTATAAACATCAAGTGTTTGCTACGGGAGCATAAAAAATACCCTAAACTGTTGCATGCACACGGAACAAGGAACCATCACAACTAATTGACCACACCCAATTATCTCTCAAAATTAATATTCTTGGTCTTCACCGATTTAGTTTTAATTTTTATAATACTAAAAACATTATAAGTGAAGTGGCTGTGTATCATGCATTTCAACAGGTGGCAACTGACCTGACTAGATCATCATGTCCTTCCAGCAGTCGCAGACATGCCCCACACTCGATATCCCAGATCCTGAATGCCACAACATTACCACATACTTACCACACATGTTGGATTACAAAACACATGTATAAACCACATACACGTGCACATACTGTACAAAGATGTGTGAAGGAAGTTAAAAATTTTACCAACAGTTGATGACACTGCAGATGTAACATTCAAATTGAGCAGCATTATGCATGCCATGCATGATATTACGTGGTTATGCTGCTTTAAATGAAACAAATGATATCAAAAACATTATGAATACTTGAGTATGAGCGTGGGAGTTAATAATACAAGCAATATTACTTAGTATTGAGCTAATCAAAATCAATAACTATGTTAAACTTTAGTCACAACAACAACAACAATCATCCTAATACACAACACATGTATCTATTTACTCACTGACCGTATGGTGTTGTCTGATGAGCCACTGACCACATGGTTGCCTCTGTACTGCAGACAAGCAATGCCTCTGCGATGGCCGTGCAATGTACGCACAAACTCACTGGTAGATGTCCGCCACACCTGAGAGCACATGTGCAATACAACATCAATACACCCGTCAACCCTACGCCATGGTTTCATACAGGATTGGGGGGGGGGGGGGCACACATTTGTTTGACTACGCCCACTTTTGCTGAAACCACACCCATTTGATTAAAATCGTCTCAGGTCTAGAATTAGTGACATCAATCTTGGATGACTAATGCGTATTGCAATTGAACGACCTCAATTAACTGAAGTGAACTTTCACCAACTATTAGATATATACAAACAACAAATCACAGAATACTATTATAAATCATAACCACAGAATAACATTAAGTAGTAAATATTATTAATTTATTTCATGAAAATCTGGGGGAGGGAGGGGGAGGGAAATCCCAGGGCGCCCCTACCTCTGTATGATACCCTGCGGTATATCACCCTGACCAGCAATCTCATTCCTCAACTCACTTTGATGGTCCGGTCTCCTGATGCCGACACGATGTAGCGCTCGTCGAAATCTACAACATTGACAGCTGCTCTGTGGCCCACCAATACTCGACGCAGCACAACATCTTTGGGTGTCTTCATGTCCCACACTGCTATAGTGCGATCCTGATCACACCCACAAACAGGTCAATCACAAAATCATCTTACAATAGGAATTTGTTTGTTTTGCTACAAAGGAATGTCGAGGGATATCAGGAAAAAGGAAGTTCAAGATGAAAATTGATAAATATAAGAAGCCACGAAAATAAACACATAACAGCAACGTTATCATCTATTATCACCTTGGAACACGTGACCATGGTGTTAGAGTTGAATCTGAGATGCAGCACTGCCTCGCAATGATGCACGAGAGTGTTCAACATCTGACCTGTGTCTACATCCCACACTCTACAACAACAAAATACATTCACAACTTACACATCAGTTTTATATTGGATGCACATAACATGCAAGACCAGAAACAGCGACAGTGGGGGGCAAAAAATGTGAACAATGCAGACTGAATAACCAAAACACTCCTGAAGAAAGTGTGTAATTAAGCTGACAAACAGCAAAGGGCTTCCCCTTTCTTCCAAGGGGTTATAGCAACAGTACTCTCTAACAAATGTTGACCACAAAAAATAAAGTCTATGTAGCAGTCAGTTTGTCAGTTGAATCTTGTTATACACACATACGTACATGATTAGGCATTGAAAACTTTTACATAAGCCTGTAAAACATCAGACTGACTTCATTTACATATCGTACCAACCCCCACCCCACACAGTGACAGAGTTCACTATAACAACAGCAAGCACAAGTAAATAGCAGGTGGACAAAGGAATAACAATTTACATAGTCAGAAATAAAATGACTGCTCCAAGAAAAACAATGAATGCACAGTAGTTATTAGTTTTCCCACAGATACTAGCAAACACTGTTAAAGTACGTAGTTGGTAATGAAAAGGGAAAACAAACAAACGAACAAACAAAAATTATTGCACAGCATAAAAACCTATATATTAATTTTGCACATTACATGTAGCCAACTAAGAATATGATTATGCTAAGTCATTTATTTCCTTATATTTTGTGGGATGTTAAGATATTAAAGAAAAATTTATTACCAAACCACCGAGCCAATGTACAACACAAAACACACTGACTGACTGACTGACTGACTACAAAGGCTCCAGAAACATCCTATAGATTCTACTAGGATGACATAAGGTGAGATTACCAACTGGGACCAATAGAAATCTAAACCATAGAGTGCCCCAACATCTATAACAACAAGACCTTGTCGCCTAGGCTTCCTCCAGGCACAGATGGTACAAATATATATAAGTAACAGTTAACTACACAAGACTCTCAACAATGGTCCACACATACACATACACACACACACACACGCGTGCACGCACATACACATCTGAGAACATACATAAAAAGGTCCTAATACTGTGTAGGTACAAGAGAAACAGTTGCTCACCAACTTCACTAAAAATAGTGAAATCCAACAATTTCAAGTCTAATAGTACAGCGGGTAAGTTGCCCATTCAAAAATGTATGGGAAAAATCGCTGTTCAATTGAAATCGCATGGGGAAAGTGAAATAGCGCGTAACTAATTGAAGTATCTCAGTAACTAAGTGGAAACTAAGTGAAATACCTCGGTAGTTAAGTGAAATAGTACGGGTAAGTGCGCATGCGTAGAGCGTTAACCTTGGAAACGTACAGTTCCAGTAGTTTCTAGTTGGAGACAATGTCCTTCTTTACCACAGAACCTCTACCCGTATTAGACGAATGTTTTACAAAAGATTAGGAGGAGTCGTACGATGTAAAGAAAGTTCCAGCGGAAGCTAATCCTGAAATAAGGAGATAGTGACTGAACGATACAGTGTAGCTACAATTGCAAAAGACTTTTAAAAAGCTGGCCTACCATTAGATAGTGATAGCACGGGCAACCTGTGCTATTAGGGGTCAATAGCACTCGTAAAGCAATTGAAATAACACTCGTCTTCGGCTCGTGCTATTTCAATCGCGTTACTCGTGCTATTAATCCCAAATAGCACGGTTACCCGTGCTATTACTCATACTAATAGTATGGCATGTAAATTGCCCATTAAAAATGTATGGGAAAATCGGTGTTCAAATGAAATGACACGGGGAAAGTGAAATAGCACAGAAACTAAGTGAAATACAGCAGTAACTAAGTGAAACAGTATAGGTAAGCATGCATGCGTGCAGTTTTTAGCCTTGGAAACCGAGTAGTTTCTAGTTAGAGACTATGCCATTCTTTAGCACAGAAGTTCTACCTGTATTAGACCGATTTTTTTTCTCTCAACAGATTAGGAGGAGCCATAGGTTGAAAAAGGAAGTTTCAGAGTAAGCTAATGCTGAAAAACGGAGATAGTGAGTGAAGCATACAGTGTAGCTACAGTGCAAATGATTAAAAAAGAAAAAAGAAGCTTCCCTATGGAGCGTTATCCGTGCCAAATTGCAGCCGGTCAAAATGACGCTGTTAGGCGGTAAAAATGAAGGCTGTAGGCGGTGACAATGAAGTCGGTAGGCGGTGACATGAAGGCGGTAGGCGGTTACAATGAAGGCGGTAGGAGGCGGTGACAATGAAGGCATAGACTAGTAGTGAAAATGATTTTCAGGGGGGGGTGGGGCAAAATGCCCCCCCCCCCCAAAAAGGCCTTAAAAAAACCCTGATATGCCTAATTTACCTCGCTATTGAGGAAAATGCTTTAATTATAATAATATATTATTAGGGGGAAGAGGAAGGTGCTTATGGGATTGACTGGGAAGGACCTACTGCCATCCAGGAATCAGAAAATGTGGAAGTTCCCAAGACATCTATTCCCACAGGTTTTTCATTGGAAGAGCTCGAAAGAAATGTTGACCCTCTTGCAGACAGTGATGAATATGGTATTGATTTATACATCAAATTATTACAATATATAGGCAGTCATTAAAATCATTAACTAACTTGCACAACAAACATGTTTTCAGTATACCATTCTAAATGATAATTACACTTGTCCAAAAAATCCTTGAGAATTTAAGATGAAAAAGTTCATTTTTTCATTAAATTCTGTTTCCTCAACTGGGAGTGTATATGGCAATATTAAGGTTAAGGTACATGTAGACACTGAGCAGGACAGCAGTGTCACTGAAACATACTTTAGGTTTAGTATTAGGAAAACCCAAGGGTGGAACTTCTGAGGATTTCTTGATCTGTATCCCTCAAGCATACCGTATCTTTGCTCCACTTAGGATGTGTTTTAGGTTTCCCTTTCATTGACTTGCTTGAATGAATTTTGGAAGGCTTAAAACCAAATAATCTTCTGTGCTCATCATACACACTTGGCTTTTTGAGTACTCCTGGAGTTGTTTGGCCAACAGGTCCTTGAGTAGGTTGGCTAACAGGCCCAGAATATAATTGGCTAGCACGCCCTGGAGTTGCTTGGCGTGGAGAAGCAACACCATTTAATCAACAGCCCCAAGTAAAGCATTCCTTGCTTTTGCCCACTCCTCTTCTGCCATTGTAAAATGATTCAAGTGTACACGTTGTAAGCAATGGTAAAGGGTCGCTCAAAGAGAATAGCAGCAAAGTGGGTAAAGGTTATTCAGTTTAAATTATCTTGACCGCCTTCGTTACGACCTCCGACCCTTACCACCTTCATTTTACCGCCTACCGCGCCTTGATTGTAACCCCCCTACCGCCTTCATTTTTACCGCCTACTGCCTTCATTGTGACCTCCCTACCGCCTTCAATGTGATCGCCTACCCCCTTCCTTGTGACTGGATACTGCCTTCATTTTGACCGCCTTCATTTTGACCGCCTACCGCCTCCATTTTGACCGCCTACCGCCTTCATTTTGACTGCCTACCGCCTTCATTTTGACCGCCTACCGCCTTCATTTTGACCGCCTACCGCCTTCATTTTGACCGCCTACCGCCTTCATTTTGACCGCCTTAATAGGAACGATACAGTTTACCGCCCCGCTTGTCAATTGTGGCACGGATAACGCTCCATACTTCTCTACTATTAGTGAGTGATAGCACGGGTAACCTGTGTTATTCGGGATCAATAGCACGAGTAATGTGGTTGAAATAGCACTTGGCGACAAATATCAAACCAACTCTTTCTCAAGCTGACTATTGACTAATATGAAGGATAAACTTTCTCCACACCACATCAGTGATCCAACAAATTAAAACTCCAATAGTAAACCATTGCTACCTATATCTATGTAAAATGCAATATATCTCTACCGAAATAGTTGTGAGAATTTCTAATAATTTTCACTCTCTAATTTGATGTATTAAAAAAAAAAGTCACTTGATTATAAATCACTCCAGTGTAAATCACCAATGTTATCAAGTCCACCATCGTATTGGGATCTCCTGTATGTCATCCCAGTTGCTGGTTGTGGTCTTACCTGATGGTAGAGTCACTGGATCCTGTGATCACCATAGTGTCATCATATTGCAGACACAGCACAGAGCCCGTGTGGCCTTGTAGCACGCGCTGACACACGAGAGTCTTTCTATCCCATATCTGCACATGACACACACACACACACAAAACAGAGCAGAGTGGACTAGCTGCCAATGAGTGACACAGTAAGACAAAATGCTAAGCCCCCATTGAAACAAAAACTGTATACCACTGTTTGCCAGACTGGTAGTATTCTCATGAAAAGAAGGAAAGAGAAAAAGATATGCTCCACCTGCAACTAAGTCCTGAAGTAGCCACACTAGTATCTTAACTTGTTGTTGATTGACGACCTTCACATATTTGAGAAAACTAAGCAAATAAGGGATGAAATGTATTATGCCAATAACACAATTTGCTGAAAAATAAATAAATAAAATAACAAAGAGAACTGGAAAACTTTAGCTTATTTCTTTCCTTACGAGATAGTCTTAAGAGTATAATGTCCACAGATGTGCTGATGTCAACAACAACCAGCACATCCACAGCCTTACAGAGAATACATACAGCCTCTCTTCAACCTGCATTTAGTTGCTGATGATAATGACCATTTGCACACTTAAATGTATCAAAGAGAAGGTGACGAAATTGAAAAACAAAACAAAAACAAACTTTCCCATCTACATTGGCAATTTTTCTCTTTCTGCACTTGGAAGTTATGTCTATACAGAGCCCTTTCTTAAGCTATCATAACTCCCCTCACCATTCACAACTGTAGGGCATTATGCAACACATTTACCCATGAATAATTGGCATTAGCAGGTAAAGGTGTGTGTGTGTGTGTGTGTTTTATTACTTTTTTTTTTTTTTTTTGCAGTTTTATCACATAAACATCATCGCAGAATTTAGTAAGCATTGGATTGAACAACATGCTGCATCCTCCAATGAAGCACACTTGATGCTAAATTAGGTCATCAAACACACACACAAACATACGCATGCACACACCCACATTGTTATTTCAAGAAAGCTTTCACAAACACGCACGGTTATTCAAAGTTATCATTCAGTATAAAAGTTCAGAGACAGTCTGCATCTCTTATAGTAAGCAACCTTGTAACACTAACACAGCAATGCAGATTAGCGTCTGACTTCCTGGCTGATGCCAATACAGAATATGAAAAAGATAGGCATCCTTGTACAATTCAATGCAAACCTTGAAACCATCTAACACATGCATACACACAACACTCTTGCCTACCTTGAGCTTATTTCACTCCCACTTGAGAAATTTTCTAAAAAGTTGTAAGTGAAATGCCAAGTTAAAAAGAAGGTGACTGTAAATGCTTAAAATATTGCTGCTCTCAATTATTGTCTCGGTAGTTGAAGTCATAAATATTTTTGTCAGTGGATGGCAGGGCTTCATTTAGGGAAGGCTGGGGTGGGGGGTGGGGCACCTGACCCCTAAAGTTCATTTCTCCCCCCTTGAAATTTTCTTTAAAATTTTGTTATAGTATGTCCAAGTTGAGTTGGCACGACCGCAATTGCGGTAAACAAGGAATGCACTTGGTAAAAACTGGAAGCAATTTAGTCATGTGAACTAATTGCAGTTGACACGCGAGTAAATCAACGTTCACGTGAAAAGGGGCGGCTACTCGGGTGCGCATTATTAATGCAATAACTTGTGCTAGAGTTTAGTCAAGGTCGTTTTGCAGTTCTAAATAGCTATTCCTGGCGCTGTTCTGTTCACAGGTACGCATCTAGAGAGAAGAACGTGAAGGAGTGAAATACACTTA
>WLWD01006346.1_pt1 | contig 47430 bp, 30 predicted proteins | sample 6712731 | NCBI WGS metagenome assembly WLWD01 (sample SAMN12718690, study PRJNA576275) | sponge metagenome | isolation source: marine sponge | host: Mycale hentscheli | place: New Zealand: South Island, Marlborough, Capsize Point | collected 2014-11-01 | reverse complement strand
GAAGGGTAACTCACTGATAAAGTTGGTTGTAGGGGCTACCCAGACCCCCAGCTGATATTTTAGCAGCTGCTTTAACCCTGTTGAGCAGGGTACACCAAAGGATGGTAGCCATAAAAACCAAGAAAATTGAAAAGTTTGGCCTGTTACTATATCTACAAGAGTAATGAGCTTGCTCAGTACACGTGAAATATCTTGAGTTAGAAATATCTTGAGTTAGAAATATCTTGAGTTATTTCAGGGTATTTCAGGGGTAATGTACCTAAAGATATCATTGTGAAGATATCTAGGGTGGAATAATTATTCCACCCTAGATATCATTCCACCTTAAATATCTTCACAATGATATCTTTAGGTACATGACCATGAAATAACTCAGATATTTCACAAGCTGCTGTTATTTCACTACTGAGCAAGCTCATTACCCTTGTAGTTATAGCAACCTGCCAAACTTTTTGCCTCTGGGTCTTTTTTAGTTCTGTTTACCAGCTCGTCTTTACTTGTTGCTATACCCGTCTATTAAAACCCCAAACTTCTACTCGACCGGGTGGTGGCTCATACAATGTTGTCAGAGACCAGCCACGGAACTTGGTGGCCAGCACATTTACTTCATAACTAAAGGTTGGCAAGCCAGGTGTCCAACCTCCAAAACATATATACATGTATTGTATATATATTTCACAGGTCATGTACCTAGATATCATTGTGAAGATATCTAGGGTGGAAAAGATATTTTCAAAAGGTATTTTCACAATGATATCTAGGTACAGACCTGTGAAATAACTAACAATATTAATTGTAGATTAGTTTTCCTAGTTTTACAGCTAGCTACCTTCCTCCAGGAAGCCTACTCAACCCTGGGTTATAGCAGCTGCTAAAATATCAGCTGGGGGTGTGGGTAGCCCCTACAACCAACTTTAGGCTGTGAGTGTTACCTGGCTCATAGTCCTAACTACAGCAATGAAGACATCTAGCATCTCATTATTTCTTAAAAAAAGTTAAGAACTGTGAAGCAATACAAAGGTATGTGCTTTTTACAGTTATTTCATTACATGTATATTATACTATTATGGGTATTTGAATCAATGGCAACCATATTGAGCTATCTGGCATTAGTTACTCAACTGGCAACACCAATATCAGGAGTAGCTAGACTTCCCTAAACAAAAATTGCTTGGTTAATTATTTACAAATTCAATTGACAAAATAAAATAAAATAAAGGAAAAAAAATCAATATTTTCCTTCTGCATAAAATAATTAGGTAGGTTGAGAAACTACTGGCTTACTTCTGATGGTTACATATCTACCACACTTCAACCACAGGAAACTATGGCATAATCAAACAAACAAACAAAGCAGAGTTATGAAATGAAACCCTCAAAGTAAGTATTATAGACTATGGATTAATTTTCAATATGCGCATAGAATGTCATATTTATGAGAGAATGACAACAGATGAATCAGTTCTGATACTTTGATTGCAAACCACTTTCCACCTATTTCAGAGCCTGGAACAAAAACAAAACAATAAATTCTGAAGTACTATTAACAACAAACAAACAAACAACAACAACAATAAAAAAAAACTAAAGAGTTTCAATGCTCAGCTACTCGTGATCATAGTCTACATATCTAGGTTAGTGTGGAAGACAGAGGACAGAATAATGACCTCTGTAAACTCACCTCCCTCCCACCACCCCCTCCTCCCACATTCCCTACATATGCTAAGGTTATCTAGAGGACTTCATTTGTATTAACTAATAATATGTCAGAGTTTAGATACCTTTTTCGCAAACCGTGGCAGGACAAAAGCAGCTCTGTGAACGTCACTGTCGTAATACTTCAAGGAATACTCCTCTTCCTCCTCAGCACTCAATGTCCTGACTGGAGACTTGAAGACAGTGGCCTACAAATATCATATACATACACACACAAGAGCTGTAATGGAAATAACTTAAACAAGTAACTAATCACAGTGCCAGCATTAACAAACGCCTGCCTCTGCTATCTGCTGTGCTTTACAGATCAGGGAAGAAGGAAAGAAAGGGGGGGGGGGGGGGGGGGGGGGGGGGGGGGGAAAGGCCTTTCCTTAAAGCCCAAGTACTAGACAGATTTCAAGTACAATGACACCACTATAATTTACTAAGACCATGCTAATTTATATTCTTGTCCATACTGTTTTTTTGAGAAGAAAACTGCTACTATTATCTGCGAATAATGAGTACTAAATAAAAAAAATACCATCAATTATTTATATTTTCGTAAATTATGACTAAATATAATGGGCTCCTGAAGATTACAGTATTCTCCCCCCTTCCCCGCGCGCCGCCCGTTTCTTGTTTTCTCTTCATCCTAGTAGTCATCATCATCAAGTAGAATCACTAACCTGGAATACTAAACTTATATTTACTGCCATACACAAATGCTAAAGAAATATATCAATTAACTAATCTTCTACAAATAGAGTTCTAAACTCCACTAATAATTCATTGTATTTCTAATGCTAGGCACTCACTTCACTTTTGCCGGCCAGCACAAATCCAATCTGCACACACGCATACGTGGGGATGATTGTGTAGGCGTAATCAGTTACGGCAAAGAACTCCCTGCAGGTGGTCATGATTTCCTCCATGAGGTCCAGAGTGAACCAAATACACTCGGCTGCAAAAGGATTGCAAGATCCCAGTCATAAAAACAAACAATGTTTATCAAATGAGTACCAGAAGATAAATGTAATGCTACCAATATAATAATAAAGAGGTGGAAGGAAAACTAACAATCAAACAAAATAGCTTGTGACTGATATGATAAACAAACAACAGGAACCTTATTGGTTGATAGAAGAAAGTTGGCATTAAAGAGATGTGACAGGGGGGGGGGGAAGGAGGGGGGAAGGAGAGGGAGGAAGGAGAGGGAGGAAGGAAAGCCACCATCTTACAGTTCCATTGTTGATGACAGAATGAATGACCAACTGACAGGCAAAGTAAGTTCTATAACCATCTCATGCCTGCACGCTGAGAGCTAATGAGTTACCTTGCATGCACATGATCCCTCCTGGCTTCAAAGCTGCATGGACCTTTTGAAAGTATTCTTTTTCAAACAGAGACTTGGCAGGCCCTAGAGGGGAAAAATTTAAACAACAACAACAACACAGAACAATAAAAAAACAAAAACAAAAATAAATAAGCTAATAAAATGAATAAAAAATATTCAATCGATCAATCAATAAAAATAAATAAAAAAATTAAACTGAATCTACTTATCGGACCAGAGCTGAATTACCTATAGGGTCTGAGCTATCTGTGATGATGACATCAAACGACTCCTTCTTAGTACTCATGAACTCTGCACCATCCATATGGTGGATAGTCAACTTCGGATTGTCATACCCACAGGCTATGTCTGGAAAATACTTCCGAGATACTTCTATGACTTCCTTAAAAAAATAAATAAATAAATAAAAATAAAAATAAATAAATAAAATGATAATAATAACAACAACAACAAAACAGATGAGCTGTTGAAGCAGCCCTCTATGCCTAGCATGCACCATTTGCTAACGGTAAGCTAGATTGAGAAGAAATGGCCAAGACAAATCTCCCAGTTACTATAAATTATTGGACATGAGCTTGAGTAAACAGGAGACATTCTGAACAGCTACAGCAGTATATTCTAGTGCAGGCAGTAACTTACATACCTCCTGGGATAGACCACTAACATAATTATCTGGAGCTAGCAAGTAGCCCCACCCCCTTAGCTCCTCCAGAAAATGGAAAAAAAGCTGTGGAGCCTATTATGGTAGTAGGAGTCTACACCACTGCTGCTACTATTATGTGAGTGGGACTAGGAAAAGGGACCTTATGAAGCAAACCAAAAAAATTTAAGCTGTAGAATGCGTGCAACAGTCTCAAAGCTATGCTATTGTTTTTTTTTTAGCTGCTAGTTTGAAACCTCGCCTATCCCCCATTTATTGTATTTCGAGAATGAGAGAGAATAAACAGTAGCTTGTCTCTTCATGGCATGCTTGGGGTCTTTAAAGTTGTTTTGACATTTGAAATTTGGCGTAGATGTAGAGTAAGGGTCACTAAAACTAATTCTGCAAAAAACAAAAATTCGAGAAAGAAAGTATTTTTTTCAATGACTTACTTCTGGAGGCAATATCTCAATTTCAATTTTTGCACCGTAAGGTCCCTTTTCCCAGACCCGCTCACATATACAAGATTCTGGCGTCTAACAATTACAGCAACATAAATATTGTATTGAATACCTTGTCTATCTCACAGATGTGCAATTCTTCTATCGAGTTATGCTTCTTCAGCTCCCTCAATACGCCTCCATCACCACCACCAACCACCAGTACCTAGGACACACACACACACACAAACGGAGCATAATCATACATACTTCCTTACACACGTCTTACCCCAAAATATCTCCCCCCTTCCCCTCCCCCAAGGTACCGTAGGTGTGGAGCGCTCCATATGTGGGACACCGCCCACTGAATGAACTGACAATGTGTTATTGGTACACTTGACACTAGAACTTGTTTTAGAACATTCTATTCACCCATGTGTTTATTGAGCGTGTGCAGTATAGCACATTTATATTTATGCATCACCCGTGGGTGGACTGGCTATATATATTGCATAGCTAGTCCATTCCCCTTTTTAGTCAGTCTCACCTTATATTCACCTGCATCTTTGACATTGTACAACTAAAATATTAGTTACATCTATAACTTACTGGACGCCCCTGGGTGGTTAGTAATTAGTTAAATGATCAAGAGGCAGGGGATTGGTTATAGACCGACTCTGGCAGCAGTCTACCATGCTTAAGGAAAAGTCAACTTAAACCCCCATACCATAATATAAAAATAAAATGCTTATTAAGATGCGCATACGGGTAAGTGCCATAGCTTCCAACTGTCCCGAATCTACCGGGACAGTCCCGATTTTTTACTACTCCAGACTGTCCCGCACGGAATTGCTACTCTCCTATTGTTTGTCCCGAAATTTACTTTGTCACTTTGTCAATTTCTATTCCATCTTAATTAACTTACAGTTTAGAATGATGTGTCTCCAATCTGAACTGAATAGCCACGGGCATGCAGTCATGAACGTAACCACAGATTTTTCTGTGAAATAGTAGTGGCGAATGTGCGCATTGACGACCCTTACCGATCACACTTTTTTTTTTATATATACATTCTTGCAAATAGCAAAGGGGTTTGCCAACTAGCTCTTTAACAAGCTAATATTAAGGCTACCAAAAAACAAAACAAAAATAAAAACAACCAGAAACAAAAAAGGAATGATACAAACAAACCAACATCAGTGAGCTACACTTGTAAATAGAGCTTTAGGTTCCTCTTGAAGGCTAGGTGAGAAGAGAGACCCACGATTGATTCATGACATATTTTAATTATATTCATGACATATTTTAATTCTGTTCATGACATATTTTAATTATATTCATGATATATTAATTGAGGGGTGTGGCTTGTCCCTGAAATTTTTTTTTTAGAAAGTTGGAACCTATGAAGTGCGCATGCATGCAGCTCTAGCTTTGGAAACCTATAGTTCGAGTGTTTTCTAGTTTGAGGCTATGTCATTCTTTAGAGCAGAAGTTCTCTTCATAGTAGACTGAATTTAGTTAGTTCAACAGATTTGGAAGAGGCATATGTTGAGAATGAAGTTCCAGAGGAAGCTAATCCTAAAATCCAGAGATAGTGAGTGAACGATACAGTGTAGCTACAGTGCAAATGATTAAAAACAAAAACAAACAAACAAACAAACAAAACAAAAAACAAAAAAGAATCTTGCCTTCCGAGTGATAGCACAGGTAACCTCCTGTGCTACGCTACAATCATTTACTCGTGCTACTAATTCTGAATAGCACAGGTTACCCGTGCTATTACTCATACAATTTTTTTTAATGCTAGAACTCCAGTCACATAATAGACTAGAGGAAATCTTTCAGCTGGCATAATAATAATTCACATGATAGGACAAACAGAAATAAAAAGACTAAGACTCACAGACTTGGGACAAGGATGTGAGAACATCGGCACATGTGCTATCATCTCGTGGTATGCAAACTCATCCCTTTCCGTACATTGAATGATGCCATCCAATATCAGTACTTTACCATATGTCTCACTAGGAACAAACAAAACAAACAAAACAAACAATACGAATAAAAATACTAGGAATAATAAAAATACAAATTACACGCACAAAAATAAGTGAGGGCTAAATACATGCAGTAGTGCACGCATGTGGAACTATTTCACTTAGTTTCCGTGAGCTTTCACTTAGTTTCCGTGCTATTTCACTTAGTTACCATGCTATTTCACTTAGTTACTGTGCTATTTCACTTAGTTACCATGCTATTTCACTTAGTTACTGTGCCATTTCACTTAGTTTCCGCGCTATTTCAAATCTAATAGTACGGCGCGTAAGTTGCCCATTCCGTTTAATTGAAATCGCATGGGGAAGTGAAATAGCGCGTAACTAATTGAAATACCTCGGTAACTAAGTGGAAACTGAGTGAAATACCTCGGTAGCTAAGTGAAATAGTATGGGTAAGTGCGCATGCGTGCAGCGTTAACCTTGGAAACTTACAGTTCGAGTAGTTTCTAGTTGGAGACAACGTCATTCTCTACCACAGAACCTCTACCCGTATTAGACGGAATGTTTTACAACAGATTAGGAGGGGTCGTACGTTGAAAACAAAGTTCCAGCGGAAGCTAATCCTGGAAATAAGCAGATAGTGAGTGAACAATACAGTGTAGCTATAATTGCAAAAGACTTAAAAAACGGCAATCTTCCATGCACTTCTTCGAATTTACGCGCCGTAATATTAATTTAGAAATAATCCTATAGTTTCTCACCTCCAGTTTTCAGCTCAAGAGAACATGAAGGTTGATTAAGTAAATAAAAACTTCCAAGCATTTAAGTCTGCCCTGAGGCTAGCCTGCTTTAAGAAACTAAAAAGTCATTACAAACAGTACTCAATCACATGCACTATAATATGCCATTTGCACATATTTAAAACAAAACTAGAGAGGGGTCTAATCAACATTATTTTTTTTTAATTTCAGGGGGGTTCTCATTAAAAAAAATTTTGATGAAAATTTTGCGGCAAAAGTCACCACGAATGTCATAAGGGGGCAAACCATTTTCAGGAGGGCCCAAATGCCCCCCTTAAGGCCTAAAAAAATCCCTGACAATTTGCACATACATCCATAAGGACAATTGACTTGAATTTGTACACTCCTGATAGTCTTGCTTTACTATGCTTGCTCTCTGATAAAAAAAAGCCAAATTTGACCCATTCATTCACAAATTAGAGGACTTGCATGATGATATCACGTATATCCGGGCCACACCCACTTATGGTATCACTGACCTACTTGTACCGTAGAAAATGTATTAGTTTATCCTACCACTCACTCTAAAAATTTTCAGTTTTTTAAAAAAAATAATGAAATTCACTTCTTCTGATAACCCATTGTGCAATGCATTTTAATGGTGCATTAAAGTGTGGTATGTCAGCTGCTATTCCTTCGATTCCTCATCCAAAAAACTAGGAAGAGACCTGAGCCCAGAGATGATAATCCTCCATAAAAAAAAATAATAAAAAAATAAATAAAGAAAAAAGAAACTGAAGTCAGTACAAATGCTAATTTCCCTCCCATTTTTCCACAACACAGCCAGGAACTGGCCATAATTTTTGTATGAGCTGTTGGAAATTTCATAATCTATCCATTTCTGTGATTTGGTAGCTCTTCTGCAAGCTATGAGCCCGCTGGAACGAGAAATAGAGTGAGCGGTACAGGTAGGTCAGTGATACCATAAGTGGGCGTGGCCGGATATACGTGATGTCCTCATGCAAGTCCTCTATTAGGATAACTTGAATCTGCTACTTTTAGAAATCTGAGGTCTCGGGTTGTGGCGACTGAGTATAGTGAGGATGCTAGTCGAGACTAAAGGCTTCTTAAATGTTGCTGATTCACGATATCCGAGTCTGTTTTATAATGTGGAAAATGTCAACACAATCTAAGAAACAAACAAACAGTTCGTGACAGTAAGCCTAGAGTGTAAGAACAAGCGTCTGATTCATTTAATTTCTAAATGCCGCAGAGCATGCATCTACTCGAGTAGATTCAACGAACCAATCAGATTGCTCGCACGTGACTAGCTACATTATAATAGAATAGAAACATTACCATCAAATCAGTAATCCTATATGTATGCATGCACGCATGCATGTAGTGCATGTACACTCTATCCACTCTTATCCAGATGCCTCTATTACAGGCACGCCTAATTACCTAATTACCGGGCACAAATTAGCCACAATGGAGAAAACTAAGTCTTTCCCTGAATAACAGACATTTCTGAGATAAGGGCACCCACCCTCAGGTCCCAAGGTGGGATTTGATGTATGAACTATACATTGAGTTTGAAAGAAACCTTTACAGCTTGAAAAAGCAGCTGCTCTGTCCTGGTATTAATAATTAAGCATGACATTCACACCTGTTCTCTCTCCCTCTCCACACAGTCAAGTTCCTATTAGTTGTGTCAAAGGACAATTCTAAAGATGAAAAGGTAACTAACTGACACACAGACTACTAAATTAAATACACATTGATTGTCAATCTACAAGGCTTAGCAGTCAACACGGACACAATTGCCTCTGAACCAAATCCTGGAACTTCTTCAATGTGGTAAACAATTTATATAAGCAGTTGCTGTCACTGACTAATGAATTGCTCAGAAGTCGACCAGGCCTCAGTTCATATTTTCATACTCAGCTCTGTAATCTTGCCTACTCAAGCTCTCAGCACCTACAAGTAGAGTAGTCACAAGGTTGGTCCAAAGAGGAGTGCATTCCCTACATAAGCTAACTCCAGAAGCCATTTGAAGACAACGCGGTGGTAGACAACACGGTGGAAGCCAACGGGCTGTCACATGCAAGACATGCATTCTATTGTATACTATTCAGTCTGCCAACCTAACCCAGCCACACAACATATGTGGCTTAAATGACTTATCCTACATAGCTGCCAACTTAAGTGCTCTCTCTTACTTTCTGTTCAACCCAATAGAGTGAGAACATAAAGAAAAAGAAATAACAATTAAAGTCATCAAATAAACCTCAAATCTTTGACTCCCATGCTTACAAATAACTAAATAATGTGCTCTTGCTAACAAAGAAATAGAAGTAAATTTAAATTAATTAAAAAAAAGTTCATTTCAAGTAATGCCTGTAAGTCTTGTATAATGTGGGAGTTACAACTTACCTTTGGATAACCATAATGTCCTGAAACTTGGATTTCTGATGGTACAAGACTTCTTCATACTTCAAAGAGAAAGCTTCCCCATACCATAGGTCGTTCACCTCGCTGAACCACTTTCCAGAAAGCATCCGCGATTCTGTATCCAGCCCGTTCATAGCTGACACACAACACAAATTGTCAACAGCAGCTCAGGGATTATTTCCCCCAGTTTCTCGAACCGGTTTCTCAAAATGGTTTCCCGCTACCAAAAACAAACGATACTAATCGTAAACTTACACGTTGAAGCATTATATTTGATGACGACTCCGTACCATTTTTAGTAGCAAGTTGCGGTGTCAGGAATGAGATGATGGGTACTACAAGCCCCGTGGTCTCCTGGCCAAGTCACTGTCTGCCAAATGTAACTATGAGTTGTGTTAGCTATTCCAGGTGTAAGCAAGATGCATAACAAGTTTGCTTTTTTTAATGGAAAGGGTTGTCTCACTTCAGGCTCCTATTTTTTTTTTGCATCTAATGTATCATTATTATAGTTAGGAAGCTCAGCCCCCTTCCAAAGACTTTGGTGGTGCTCTAGCCCCTCTAGCCCCCACCCTCTGCTTCCTGTGCATTAATAAACTAAATCCAATTGATCTGGCTTGTATGCAATTTATTGTCACCTTTTTTAATTTTTTTATTTTTAACTATGCTTATATTGTACAGCGATTAGTGCTATAGGTTTTCATAATTTAGTGCTTGGACATATGTATGACAACACTTTAAGTGATTTTTAAACTAGTAACAATTGAAATGTAATAACTTTACCTTGCCTCTTCTTCTTTAAACCTTAGTGAGTAATAGAAAAAATGTACTCAATTGCCCATCAGGCTCACCCAAATAAAGCAATTTGATGGCACAATGTAACAATATGACATTAGCTAATTGGTAGAATTCACTGGTCTTGCACTAATATGTTAAACAGAAAAAAAGGTCTCTCATTTTTCAGACAATTGGCATTAAGACTAATAAATGCCAGATATGCACTGGTCACAACAGAACAATTTGGTTCCATATTTGAAAGACCTTTCCAAATTAGCATGCCTGTTTCTGCTATCATTAACGTGATCCCATTTTCAGCCATTGAGAGTTCAGGGGTATAGAAAAAATACGTGGCTACCACGACTCAGACCGCGAGCAAGTTTCACGTGCAAACTACTCACCCACTTGTGTTGTACGCAGTCAAATCACGGGCCCAATACACGTGAGCCGTACGTGTTCTAGTAAATTTTCGCTAACTACGCAACTAGAAAAGTGGCTGGAGCAAGTGAGCTTTGTGTATAAAATGGCACCTCTCTGTGCAACAATTAACTAACTTACTCTTCAAGTTAAAGAACACAGACGAATTTAAGCGGAAATGAAGATAATTGTATTATCCTTCTTCTTGAGCAGTATACTCATTTCAACAATACATGGCAGCAAGTAGGACATCAAAAGCCAGAAAATCATCCGCTTCTTCCAATTCAGAAATGTTTTAAGTATGGAGGTTGTCAAACTGAAGCTAAAAGCATAGTTATTGACGCCAATTGGAGATGGCTGCACAACGTCGACGGTTACACGAACTGTTTTAGCGGAAATTCTTGGAACACACAATTCTGTCCTGATGGACAAACTTGTGCCCGTAACTGTGCCCTCGATGGAGCCGACTATTCTTCTTCTTACGGTATAACCACTAGCGGAGATGGGTTGAAGATTAATTTGGTCACCAGGAATCAGTACGGTACGAACGTAGGGGCTAGAGTTTATATGCTGGACACTGAATCGGAATATACTTTATTTAAACTGAAAAACATGGAATTCACATTTGATGTAGATGTATCAATGTTGCCTTGTGGAACAAATGGTGCACTTTATTTTGTTGGAATGGACGCAGATGGCGGCTTGAGCAGGTATCCTGGTAACAAAGCTGGTGCCAAATACGGAACTGGGTACTGTGACGCTCAGTGTCCGCACGACGTCAAATACATAAATGGTGAGGCATTGTGAAAAGTGGAACAATGGCTTGGGACGCTATGGGAGCTGCTGCAATGAAATGGATGTATGGGAGAGCAACAGTATTTCTACAGCTTACACTCCGCACGCATGCACAGTCCGTGACCAAACTCGTTGCGAAGGAACGGATTGCGGTGACAATTCCTCCGGACAGAGACATGCTGGAGTCTGTGACAAAGACGGTTGTGATTTTAATCCGTACAGGTTAGGCGATAAAGGCTTCTTCGGGCGTGGCTGGAATTACACCATTGATACAACCAAGAAGTTCACTGTAGTCACTCAGTTCATCACGACAGATGGAACAGCAAACGGTGAACTCTCCGATATTCGCCGAATTTGGGTACAAAACGGCAAAGTCATTCAAAGCAGACAGGTCAATTTAGAAGGCAAGCAATTTAATTCCATTACAGAAGACTTTTGCAACACTCAGAAAACAGTATTCCAAAACCCTAATGACTACCAGAAAAGAGGTGGCCACAAAACCATGAGTGATGCACTGACCAAAGGCATGGTTCTAGCATTGAGCCTTTGGGATGACCACACTGCAAATATGCTCTGGTTGGATTCCAACTTCCCTGCCAATGAATCACCATCTACCCCAGGTGTCGCAAGAGGAACTTGCCCTATTAACTCTGGAAGGCCAAATGATGTTGAAAGACATCATCCAGATGCTTATGTGATATATTCCAATATCAAATATGGTGAAATAAATTCTACTTTTAACAATTATTAACAGGAACTGTGCTCCCATGCATGCTATTAATGTTAATGTTGTTTGTTCATACAAATTGTTGCTATATTAATATTAAAACCTTTGAAACTATAGTTCTATTGTTATTGATCTCCTGATGTGAAATATATCAAAAATGAATCAGCAAATATTTATAATTGTGACAATATACTACAGAAATACAGAACCATTGTTATAGTATAGCTGCATTAAAAATTGAGTGATGCTTTAATAATATATAGGAACACCTTTTTGAGAGATGAAAATACATTCTTGAAGCAGCCTATCATACCAAAACCAGGTCAAATGGGATCAGGTGCTAACATCCGATTAACTGCTTTCCAGGTAGATAGAGCAAATAAATTATATATTTTTAGCAATTCCCATAATTATATCCAAAATACCCCGAATATAATAATAATTGTTTTATAAATATTCTTTCAGAACTCAACCACAACAGCAATCAGTGCCAGTAGTCAACTGTGTGACAAACTTCATCAAAACAAGCCAATTTACTATTCAACCAAGAAAATGTGTATGTTCTCCATCTGAAGGTATCAATGGGATCCCCTATTTGCTACAGCCACCCACTGAGAAAAGAAGCTTGAAAGTGACACAATCTTCCCTATCTACAGAATGTTGCAGACGGAAGGCAGTGTGTGAAAATATCCCAATATAGTCATAACAAGCAGAATGTTGCAGATACAAGGCAGGGTGTGAAATACAATTCCGAAAATGACAATACTTCATACAGTAATATTTTTCACGGGTGATTCCTTCATACAATACAAAAAGTTTCAACCTCTACTAATTTGTCGCGTCCAAGTACTACTGAAGATATATAAAAAAGTACTCATGCCTGTGACCCCAAAGGAACAAAGTATTATTAATATGTTGAAATTACTAACCATGATTATTGATGTATTAAACTTATATAATAATATTAGCAGCACAGTGATATAAATATTTCAGTTCTAGGGTTTGCACATAGCTATGTTCATCAGCTAGTTATTACTAGGAACTATAAAGAGCTATTAATTAAGCAATGGTAAGTAATGAAACACGTTGTCAACAATATTAATGACTTAAATCATCTATAGAATGAGGTAAAAGCCCAAACCAGATGTGAGAAAGAGACTCAATCTTCACACTGTAAGTTTACTAGAATAGTTTAGAAATGCCATTTCAATGTAATTCAGATATATTATACACTACTTGCTTGTTTACGCTAGAATCATCAGAATCGTTGGGACAAGGTTAATTCACAGCAGGTTCAGCTTGTTCAGAATTGTCAGCAATATGAAGGATTAAATCGTCAATAGAGTGAGGTTAGGCAATTTGAATGCCACAATATCTGGATAGAAGGATCAATGTTTTAAAGCTGGTTCTGCTCAGGCACTCCTTCAGCACTAATCAGTAATAGGAATCTAGAAACCAGAGTCTGTACATAGTGGGAATGACATCTGGGATAATCAAAGAATATAGGATTATACATCTCTTGTTCAACACCTGTCTAACCCCCCCCCCCCCCCCCCCCCCTCTCGGCCACCCAGATCTCTGCCATCAAGACAGTATCAAGTAATTTGGAGTGTATGAAGAAAAAAAAACCTACTCTTAAACTCCAGGTGCACCATAGTTGCAAACATAATAATAAATGTACAGTACAAGAGAAAAATGAATGGGAGGTTCTTTATTATACTTTATTTAATTTTTACAGACCTTTTAAATTAGCTAGCTACCTGACTAGAAAAGGTAATTCAAATTAAAATATAATATTTTTTGGATGCAATTGTGACAAATACACTAACTACTTCATCAATGTCCAGGGTTTCATACAGAATTTGTTGTTGTTGTGTTTTTTTTTTTGTTTTTTTGTTTTTTTGTTTTTTTTTTAGGGGGGGGCTTGAATATCAAGACAAATCCTGAGTTTTTAGTTGTTCTGTTTGTACGAAATTAATCAAACATAACACTATAATGGATTAACTACTGTCAAGGTGGGCAAGATTGCTGAAATTAAAGTCACAGTATCAGGGCTCTCAGATGACCTAGGAGGACTGAAAATTTCTGCAATCATCACTAAAATTGTTTTGTATGTTCAAACTAAGTGATAACCATCACTCCTTGAACTGTTAGTATGGTTACAGTAGCAAACATTTTAAAAACCTAGATCAGAAACTATCTGACAAAACAAAACTTGGCCCAATGAAAGTTTCCTTTGAAGATTCCAAACTACATTATTATTATTTAGACCAAAACTGGCAGTTTTAATTTAAATATATTCTACCAAATAAAAATCAGAATAGTCACAAGGTCTTACTGCATTTTCACTTTTTTGTACCCTTTTTCCACACACACACACACACGCACACACACACATACACACACACACACACACATCCCCCTGTATAAAACCATGAACCATGATGTCAATTGTCTTTTCATAATGTCTGTGCATGAGTGCCAAAGATGAAAGTCTATTTCAATCTCAAGTAATTGGTATACCATCTTATCACACAATGTGACCGGCAATGTGCATGCTACTTGAAGAAGAAGTCTAACGTTGTTATTAGCTAGTATTACTGATATTGACCAACCTGAACGAAGCATTGTAGTTTACCACACAATTTGCAGCTAAATATTGGTCGGCAGAGATCCAGAATCATGGATACCTTGAATTTCCCCAATAACAATGATGTCATCTTGTTCATGATGAATAAACTTCTATCACAATGGTATAGTGTCTGATTCAAAATGGGTTTGTGAAAGAGAAATTTCAGTTTCGTTATTATATTGTACAAGTATTTTGCTTCAATTTTCCATGTACTTTATATTCGCAAAGATTACCACATTATAATGCTTTATACAAAACGATCCAACCTCAGCTTTTTAAACGTGGACTAATTTAATAGCTAATTTATTCAACTTAGGGCGCTTTGCTTTATTGGAGCTACTTTTGTAGCTTCGGTGGGTAGCCAGCAGCTGAGGGAGGAAGACAGCATTACCATTATAATGTCACACTGCAGTATATACTTGGATATTTTTTATGGTGGTACATGTAGTTTCATCAGTGGTGCAACATCCACTGATGTTCAAGACTCCCTTAGTGATTAGTAGATATATAGCTAGCTGGAAGGGGATCAGAGCTGGAGAATGATGGACACTGGCACTTGTAATGGCACAGCATTTGGTAGATGGTTTGTTGTGGAGACAAAAGGTGAAAAATTAGAAGATATTAGAAGATTGGGTCATATTTCAGAAGTGATATCCCTGCATAGCTAAGTAAAGACTAGTCTCGCGTGACCCTTTACCGAGTAAAAGGATCTGGCTACGCGAGACTAAATAAAGATATCATTCCCTTTTTATTTGATTGAATCTAAAATTTATCAGTAAAATAAGTATGTAACAGCTGCAGACTTAATGAGATACTCAGTATTTTAATGAAACCGCTTAATTAAAGTGATGTAATAATATTTTCTTTACAAATGGTCACTATGTAGGATTTTATTGAAGCCTCAGTACTACAAATAACTTTTAAGTCAATGTTAATTATCTTAGGCTTCTTGACTTTATTTGCATATAGCTACTTGCAGTAGCTACCACATCATGTGGTTGAAATCTTCCATTCCTCCATCCTTCCTCCTCAAATGTTATGGTACAGTAGAGCCATATTATATAGGGAGTTCATGTCTCCTAGTTCAATAATTTTTCTTTATATAATAAGGCTCTTTCAAAAAAACTTCAGGGTCATAATCTGTACGAGTTCTGATCTTTCCCCCACGGGAATGCTCAACTTGACACTCTAAAGATCCAAAGAAAAAAAATGTGGTTGAAATCTTCCATTCTTCCTCATCTCTCCATCTCCCCCCCCCCAAATGTTAATAATGGAACAGTGGAGTAAATGGGTAAGCTCTCTATTGTACTAAGTTTTCTGCTGTTTATTGCTAGCTTCTCCATTAAACTTAACTAGATAATTGCCATTTTATATTATTTCATTAAAAAATTTTTCCATTACTAAAGTGAAACTTCCCTGCTACGAAAAAAAAAGAAAAAAGAAGCACTATGTGTATGGGTGTGTTGTGGGTGTTTTTTTGTGTGAAGTGTGTGGTGTAGTGGTCATGTCATTGGCTCAGAGCCTGTAGATCCTGTAGTCCTGAGTCCGCCAAAGTGAGGCTTGACTCAAGCCTCACTTTGGCGGACTTATTTTTCCATCTGATCATTCTTCCTCTGCCTCCCACCAGTCCACCCAGCTATGATTGGGTACCTGGAATTTGCTGGGGTGAAAATTTTCAAGTGAAACAGCAATGGTCCAGATGGGATTTCGGGTGCCCACACCACTTGCTGTAAGGAATGGCTTGTTCTCCTGCGAATTCCTAGTCCGGCTCCACGAGCTTTGCTTGCACGGCTCATAGTACCTTCTTAATGCACATGGTGTGTGTGTGTGTGTGTGTGTGTGTGTGTGTGTGTGTGTGTGTGTGTGTGTGTGTGTGTAGTGCAAGAGACTGCTGTGATATTTAACTAGTTACATTATCTGCTTGCTATCCCACAAGTTCAAGTGTATTCATGGATTAGAGATGCACATATTTAAAAACAATGGGCTATTGAATTAGAGGCAGCGTAAGTCTTGCATCGTGTGGATACAGTAGGCACTTTCTTACTAGTAGTGGTGAGTGAGGCATTGTTAGGAAACAATAAATAAGTCATGAGTGACTGAATATAATTGCTCTATGGCAACTCTATATTAGTTGTGTAGCAAGTTCCTTATACAGAGAGAGGACCACTACGAGTTCTGTGAATATAGTTATGTACTACCATAACAGAAAAATGCTGATAAATTATAGAAAAATAATTACTGTCTATTCCTTTGGTCGTTTGGCTAGCTTTACTTACTTTTATTGATTAAAAAAACAACAACAACACCTTAATTATGTTACTCACACAGGCTCTCATTTATCATCTAAATGACCAACTAAATACCAGCAAATTTTTATAGCTTCACCTTTGTGGCATATTTTTTTGCATAACATTCCATTTGGCTATGAGCTTATACTTTTAAATTACTCTTCAGAAAAAGATTTGATGCTCTAATTAAATTATACTTAATAAAATTCGCTACAAACAAGAATATATTCACACACATAGTCAAGTAAAGTTCATGTAGATACTTCACATTGGACTGTAAGTAGAACCAATCTCGCCAAATTTGATGTTGGAATATATTACATAAGCATCTGGGTGCTGCTGCTCCACATCTTTTGGCTTTCCAGAAGTAGTTGCACAAGTGCCTCTGGCCACCCCAGGAGTATCAGGAGATTTATTCAGTGGGTAATTTGAGTCCAGCCAGAGCATATTTGCAGCATGGTCGTCCCACAAACTGAGAGCTAAAACCATACCTTTGTCCAATGCTTGGCTCATAGTTTTGTGCCCACCTCTCTTTTCATAGTCGTTGGGGTCTTGGAAAGCAGTCTTCTGAGCGTTACAGAATTCGTCTGTTACCGAGTTGAACTGCTTGCCACCGACGGTGATACTGCGGCTCTGAATAACTTTGCCATTTTGGACCCAAATACGCCTTATGTCTGAGAGGTCGCCACTGGTTGAGTTATCGGACGTAACGAACTGTGTAACGACGGTCAACTTGCTCCCAGTGTCAACTGTGAAGTTAGAGCCAGGTCCAAAGAATGTTTTGTCACCTAACCTATAAGGATTAAAGTCGCAGCCATCTTTATCGCAGACTCCATCGTGCCTTTGTCCTGAAGCGTCATCGCCGCACTGCGCGCCTTCGCACCTGGTTTGCCCTTGTACCGTACAAACGTGTGGAGTATACGCCGTGGATATCATATTGCTTTCCCAAACGTCCATTTCGCTACAGCATGTTCCGTATTTTCCCACTGCATTGGTTGAGTCCCATTGTTCGCAGTTAGCTTCACCGTTGATGTACTTGATATCGTGGGGACATTGTGCGTCGCAATACCCTGTGCCAAATTTCGCACCAGCTTTATTGCCAGGATACTTGCTCATCCCGCCGTCAGCATCCATTTCTATAAAGTATAGAGCGCCGTTAGTACCGCAAGGAAGCATAGAAACATCTACATCAAATGTAAATTCCATATTCTTTAATTTGAACATCATATACTTAGTTTCGGAGTCTAAGAGGTACAATCTAGCTCCAACGTTGACCGCATACTGATTTTTTGTGACGAAATTTATCTTTAGGGCATTTCCACTAGTAGTAATTCCGTAATCTGCTGGGTAGTTAGCACCGTCGAGAGCACAATTCTTAACGCAGGTGGGCCCATCAGGACAGTATTGTGTGTTCCAGTTTGTTCCGGTATAGCAGTTGGTGTACCCGCCAACATTGTGCAGCCATCTCCAATTTGCGTCGATTACCACGCTCTTCTGCTGCGTCTGGCAACCTCCAGATTTAGTGCACAGTTGAATAGGTAGTGGTGGGTGGTTTTCGGGCTTCTGATTGCCAACCTGCTGGCCACTAACTGAAGAAAATACCAAAGTAAGAGATACGACTAGCGAAGCTACGAATTTCATCTTCACCGCTTCAGCGAAAATGGTGTATTTTTCCCGATAACCTCGGGTATTTATACACGCTGCAAATACACCCACGTGTCAGCCCGGCCCGTCATTCTGGGAGGCCTGCGCATAGGAGAATTAATTTTAACCAAACTGTGGTAGCTATATTTCTAGAAGATACTTTTAGAAAATAGCAGCTTGTGTCAAATTTATCACATCTTGTCTCGCTACATTTTTTGTCCATTGTATTATTTCTTGCATCTATACTCTATCCCAATTCCTAAGGTGTATGTAGCTATGTCTCCTCAGTATCGGTAAGACAGCATGTATAGAATTTTTTTTATGTTGTCATTGCAACCTGTTTATATACAAAATATATATTGAAGGCAAAACTCTAAAGCATACTTTAAACCTCTCAGTAGGTTATAGATACAATACCAGGCCATCTTTGGTAAATAAAAATTTGTTGGAAAAGCCACACCCTCCTCCCTCCCACTTCCAGCCCTACCTGTGCACAATTCTATTACATCGCAACCACACCAGCACAACTGCTTACTCAGATAAATTGTTAAGTGGCATTATTACTCCCGATAGAGAGAAGTGAGATATATAAAAAAAAAAAAAAAAAAAGATCAAATAAAAACAAAGTGATTATTAAAATTGTAAATGATTAAAATTTGCTGATTCGGCTAAATGGGCATGTCTGCGGCAGTACTGGTGCGTGAGTGTCTTGGCTGGTGGATGTTCTCCTCATAGTAGCCCAGGTACAGGAAGAAGTCGTCCTCTCTGTACTCCTGGTACAGCTGGGACATGACACTCGCTGGAGACAGCACTATCTCATTCTCAGCGTAAATAAACAGTGTGGAATGTTCGGCTCTCCCCACCTTACCGTTGATGAACTGTATAAGATCACCAACTAAACAAAATGAACAAAGAAAAGAAAGAAAAAAAGAACTAAATTATAACTTTATTTTTATTTTTCACTCTTCATGCGCACTAATGTAACAAAATGTACGGAGTACCCTTTATTACACCATCACTTCTCTCCCACTGGGTAGTTTTAAAAATCTGAACAAGCCTTTTCTAGAGCAAATTGGAAGGGGAAAAAATCTATGATATGTGGGGGGGAGGGGGGGAATGCTGCCATATACATCAATTGGTGCCAGTTGTCATAAGTCTTTTGCCCACCTGCAATCATACTGCTGTTCTGCGCTTATCCAAACACATAAAGGGATCACAACTGTCCTTTTGGAGATATCATGCATTTACTACAACCTGTTGAGGGGCTAGACCCTTACCTAACACAATTTGACCCTTATCTCCTGATCCCTACCTGACATGCTGACCCTTTACCATTTGAACACAAAGGAACAATATAGCAAGCCATTTCATAGCAGCTATCTATGTCTTCAGGCAATCCCTGGAACAATTATTTCCTAAGTTCTGTCAAATTTATCTCAGGGTTTCATCAGACTCCCCCCCCCCCCCCCCCCCCCCCCCCCTCCTCTCCCCCCTCCCAATTTTTTTTATCCTAACTGAATTTTTTTTTTTTTTTTGAAAATAAAAAATGAAAGACATGAAAATTGTAGCCTTACTCTAATAAACTACTCAAAAAAATCCAACACTTCTTCAAAATCGCTTTCTAGTTCTGGTCCTTCAATAGCAATTCGTAAATAGTTTGTATAAGTTTTCATCTGACAATCTGTTTCATAATCATGACTTCACCATTTAAATGTTTGCGGCTAAACGTTAGAAGCAAGCTCTGGTTCCTTTCAACAAGGTAATGCTAGCCAGGGCTCAAACAACAGTCGAGCTGACCTAACCAAAGGCAATTCATTGACTTTTTTTTCCTCTCATAATTCAATACAAAACACGCGCCTGCTTGCTGTGCAGCAGAAAAAAGAAGGGGGAAAACAGCTGAAATTTAGTCCTTATTTATCTACTATGTCTCCTGGAAGTCTCTTTAATATCTGAGATAGAAAGTCAAGAAGCTTCCAACAGTTTTACGATGAGCTGACAGCAGTTCATGGAAACGTCAATAGCTGTCCTACTAAAAATACTAACACAACTATAAATAGCAAGCTAAACTAATGTCACACTCATTATCACACCTATGTCTGCTACCAAACCTTCTTGACTTGCTACTCTGCAGGAAAAGGGCCCCAATAAACACTTCACACTAAATATCTCCATACTCACTATTTATCTAATTTCTTTAAGCGTGGACTTCAAACGAAGAGGGTTTATAGTGCATGTGTGCAAAGCTCTCTCCTTGCAGGTATACATGAGACACAACTTATGTGGATTTGTTTACTACACTACAGCTCTGCTCACCATAGGCAACTCCGTCCCTATCTAGATAGCTTCGTGTGGCCACACCCTCTCTTCCACATGCATAGAAGATTGGGTGTGCTGACATCGAGCCATTCATTCCTGCACGGTCAGCATTAGTCTGGCATAGCCAGACCCTTTACCTACCTCATCGCGGGAAAAGGGTCTGGTCCAATGGAATACAGTGACTTGTTCAGGTTCCCCACGTTAAGTTGGGGGAAACCACACTAGAATTGTATAGTGGTTGTGGACAATACGCTGAGTCAGCAGAACAAGTGGCTCTATTGCATTTGACCAGACCCTTTCCCTGCGATGCGATAGGTAAAGGGTCTGATAGCCAGACTAAGTCAGCATATGGTCAGGTGCGGTTTTGTTGGAATGGAATGTCACGCGGTTATAGTAGTAGTTCCCAAAATATTTCTAAGTGGTACCCAAAACTCTCAATGTAACACCAGGCCTTTCCTCTGTGCTTACAAAAGTGGCCACATGAGGCAAACATCTAACACCTTTCTCCTTACCATGGCAGTCTTATCTGTACCAAGTGCATCTTTGAAACTGGTGCATACTTCCCCTTCCCAGAAGTGGATGGTTTCCTTACAATTTTACTGCTACTAGACTAACCTTTAGCACTTGCAGGAAACAGAAATTTGCACTTTTCCATATCACGAAGCTCCGACCTATAAGCTCTACCTACAACCAACTACAATACACGAGTCCGATGAAAAAGAAAGTATCTTGAACTAGGTAATCAGTCGTCTATATTACAATCACTCCAGTTATAAAACTTACAGGTATTTTGGTGGGAAATTTTTTAAGAACCTTCATGCCTTCACTTTTTCTCTTCTGTAACTCTGGATTCAACTGTTTGTACGGGTAAGATACCCGGAGAGCCATAGCGGGTGCTTACCAGCCAACGCCTCCTTCGTATCAAAATCCAAAGCGCTGACTCAGCTCTAATAGAGTGTATACGCAAGTTAAGACCCTTTACCTATCTTTACGGAATTTTTACCTATCATTACAGAATTCGTATACACACACGTACATACACGATATGTGCATCTTGGGACCAATTATCTCACGTGCATTTCGAACCACTGCTAGCCCAGCTGTTTGGTCAAATGGAATTAATTTAAAAAAAAGCAAACGGACAAACAAGTGGTGCTTGTATAGGTAATAATTATGAAAGAAATTATTAGCATCAAATGGAAATTAATTTTTAAAAAAGCAAACGGACAAACAAGTGGTGTTTGTATAGGTAATATTATGTTCAAGAAAAGAAAGAAATCATTATTGAAGTCAGGAATCACCAGTTGGCAGCTCCTCTTCTCTTGTTGAAGCCAAGATTGCTTCCATTATATACGATTGCACTGAGTCCCACCAGCGAGTTCACCACCAGCTCTCCTTCCTTTACCTCAAACTCACTCGTCTGTTCACAACAATACAGTTATAGTGACAACACCAACAATAACAAAAGTAGTAGTAGTAGTAGTAGTAGTAATAATAATAATAATAATAAACTTGTCTGTCAGTAATGATGACGATGTGTATTCACGAATAATTCACAGGGTTGGTAAAGTGTTGCCAAAACGGGACTGATGTAACTGAAGAACTAAGTGGTAGAAGGGATATTATTGCAAAAGTAATCCATGGTGTGGTGGGGTACTTGCTAATAACAACAATAATAATAATTATAACTACAACAACAACAATAATAGTAACAATAATAAATAATAATAAATAATAATAAATAATAATAAATAATAAAATATACCCATGCCTACATCTAGCCTTCACTTACATTGCCGTGATTCCTGCGATAGTCTTGCACTGCCTTCTGCAGCTCAGTGATGAGGCTCTCCACCTCCATGAAGGACTTGCCCGACACTTTCTTCCTCCGAATTAGGAGGTGAGAAGCAAAGGTTGTGTGGGGAATCTTGGAACTGAATGGATTCCATCGATCCATGAACCCACTCTGGTCTCTACCCCACGACACTTTCATCCCTTTGCCAGTACGAAAACTGGAGTATATACAAACAGAAACAACACGGGTTAGCGCCACACTTGTAAAGATAATGACACCCTAACAACATCCAATATTATCAGTTTGCAAAACAAACAAACAAACAAACAAACAAAAAGATGGCTTTTGGCATTTGTGAAAAGTAAAAATCATGACATAATTAGCAGCACTAAATCTAAAATAGTGAACGAAACTGGGAAAATATTACACATCAAATTTCACTCTAGGATAGGACAGAGCTCTCTCTGAAAGTTGTTGAGAAAACAGAAAGCCTAGTGCTCGAGGAATGCGTCCACCACACAACTGCATACACAAGACATTGAGCTTTCCAAACACACCAACCAACTTAGCAGAATTATTATGAAGTTTACAAGCGCCTAGAAACGGCTTGCTTCAAGTGGAAGCTTCCATTACAATTATTGAACTGCACGTGATGCAGCTGTGGTGCTGAGATTAGCTCTCAGATAAAGCACTGTACTACAAACAAATACATACATGACAGCCAGCCGAGGAGGAAGCATACCAATGCCATCCACAATAAGTAGTCAAGCCACGTTAGTGGTGCAATTGAGTGTACTGACATATATACCTTGATGAAGATGGTCCCATGGACTATTATGATGTTTACCCTAATTTATAACTGGTGAAAGTCAAAAGAAGAAAGCTATAGCAAAAAACAAATGGGGCCACCAGCACTGGCACTAACGAAATTGAACTACTGTACGTAAAAAAAGTTGATATTATTACGTAATATCGTGAACACAACTCTTTACCGACCGACTATCAACAGCACAACTACATAGAGATAGATATATACTTAATACTGTCATTGTCATTGGCTTCTGTGCCATGAATTCATTAGACAGATATTAGACTGCCAACATTTGCATGTCAAAGAACAGGCTAGGAACAATCCAATTCTGTATTCTTGCATCTCTCACCTCATGACACAACAATACTTGCCAAGAATACTCCGGGTTCTTTGTCACAACTTGCTACTTGCTGACACGGCAAGCAATAGTGGAAAGACACAAAAAAAAACAAAAAAAAAAACAAAAAAAAAAAGAAAGAAAAGAAAAACTACACAATTGGCTGAATGACAAGTTGTACCAAACATTACCTCATGGCTTCTCTTCTACTACTCCAACACTCTTGCTTTATTTCACACACACACACACACACACACACACGTACATACTTGAACCTTTACAAAGACTGTTCTTGTTTAATATGCATAATTAAAAGTTGGTAAGTCATAACAAACAACAACAATATGATGCCTGTCCTCACAGCAAACAACATGGGGGAAATGTGAGTGAGAAAGGAGGCGTAATTACATCACTTCTCACAGCAGTAACAACAACAGTCGTTCAAATTTACAATGCTTATCCTTAAAGTACATCCATCATAAGAGACTGCACAAGCACACCCACAATCTGTACTTTGAACCTTGGCAACACCAGTAATCCATATGCATGTGTTTAATTGACTGTACATGTGTGAAGACATTGCCCTTAAATTGATGCCCATCAATCGCCAATGGTTTCACCATGCATTCCAACATCACATGCCTAATGCAAAAGATGTGTAATGTACTTGCATAACTAATAGCACTGTGCCACTACTTCTTGGTGCTCTTAGAGACATGTGCTACACGCACACACACACACATCCTGATGTGCAGGAATGACACAATTACAAAATTGCACACATGCAGTGAAGTAGGCCTAATCTAGACACACCACTGAAAGATAAATATTAGAGAATCCATGCATATCAGTAGCATGTGCATTGTGATTCCCCATTTCAACCAGATAAACAGCAAGTATTCACCCCCTTCCCGAGATTTGCTGTCTCGGCTAATGTCCCTGGAAGGGAGTCTCCGTCCAATTATACGGGTGTGTCTTCTAGTCACAATCAATCACTAATTCCGACAGGGGCCAAATGGATGCATTTTCTACTGGCATTAGAAGGATGGGCAGAGCATAGTCTTTAAAGCATTCAAGGGGAGGTGGGGGGGGGGAAGAACTTTGGTTATGCCAAGTGTATCAGTCATCTGACCACAAACACAAAAGGCTCTATTTATTAGCTTGAAATGGGGTTAAAAAACAATATGTACTTGTACTGGTGAGACATCTAGAATCGCCTACAGTCTCCATGGGCACTACTAAACAACCACCACCAACTATCCATCCCCACCACAATCTCCCAAACCTTCTCCACACACACACACAAACAACAACAACAACTAAACCATATACCTCCTGTCAAAAACACCTCCTAAATTTCCAACTTACTAGGCGTAAGACGAGGGATACTTGAAGTTGCCGACCTGAATCTCCATGACATGAGACAGAGGGATGAACTTGAGCTCCTCCACAGACGCCAAGATAAAGTTGTACTTGACAGAGATGAGGTTATTGTCGCTGAGCAACACAATGCGCTCCTTCTCCAAATCCCAGTGGTCCACTCTGAACAAAAAAAAAACAAAAACAAAAAAAACAAAAAGAGAGAGAGAGAGAGAGAGAGAATTGTAGAGATGGTTCCTTGGTAACACTAATTCTAACACTCTCTAACAATACAGAACCCTCTAATGGTGCACGAGTACATTAAACAGAGGGCCATACTATACTATATATATGAAAGGGAAGAGGAATGCAGTATTCACAATTGTTAATGTGCCATCATCACTGAAGGTTGGAGCTGTGAGCTGTCCTGTTCAATATTCCAACCATCTGTTTTCTCCGAATGACAGCTTCCTCTCCCCCGCCATTGTTAGACTAAGACTGACTAAAGTGTATAAAGAGGAACAGTTTCAGCCTATCAGGAGTTCACACAGGATTCTTTGCTGGGGGTGGGAGGCACTGCACATACAACCACACCTTCTTTTTTTTTTTTTTTTTTTAACCCATACAACTTTGATGCACTATACTTAACAATGACCACCAGTGTTTGGTTACATGCATGATTATATAAGTGGGGGGGGGAGGAGGGGTGTAGATCTCAGGGCCAGCCCCCCTCTGTATGAAACCCTGATTACGCTCTGAATCTCTTTAAGGTCTCTGTCAGTGGATCCACCTGGATCACTCTGCTAGCTAACAGATACCTACCCAGCCAAGAAAATTACTAAAAAGGTCTACTTTTGCTTTTTTTAAATTAAAGCTCACACCACACAATAAAAGGACTACCCCAAATGTGACACTCTCTTCGAATTTACTCAATAGTGGAAACCCTTTGTAATTAATTAACTACACAACTTGTCTCTGATGACAGGGTGTGTTTGGAGAGACCAAACTCGACAGTATGCATGGAGATTCAACGGAATAGTCGTATAACACACAAATATATATATAAATCAGTACTATTTTTACTTAGTGACAAAAAAAAGGATATCTACTACTAGTGCATAAATGATGCCTATCTATAAACCAGATCCCAATAATAAAAATAAGCTGTTTTAAACAAAACAAAATAATGGATGTCGATCTTGGACCGAATGCATACTTCACACCTGCAAAAAATATCTTCACATGAAGAAAGTATTTAGGCTATATGGCAGTGAAACTAAGCATACTAAAAATATATTAGTACTCTTATAGCTGTATAACTAGGACTCTCTGGTGGAGTTGGCACTTTTGACAACCACTACCCAATGTGACATCACTATAAGGGAATTTAAATAATTGAAACAGCTGAGTTACTACACAAGTTCGTGACAACAAGAATAAAAGAAACTTTAAAGAGAGTTGTTGTTTGCTCAATGTTGTTTGTTTGTTGGTATATGCATACTCCAATCCAGTCCACTAACACACCTACCTACTTTTTTATTCACCCTCAGGAGAGCATCTCTGACCAATCCAAACTCATTATTTTATCACTATTCGGAAATAATTACAATATTGTGGGTGAAAGGTCATAATTGAAGGGTGTAAGCCGACCTTTGTTAGGAATTCATCGGTGAATGGGCTCCATATGGAACACCAGTATTCATGGACACTTGGGATTAGCTGTACTATTCAACTACGTAGGTACATGGCTATATTAGTTAGCTGTTTTATTTTTAGAAAAGGAACTTAAATTTCACTTGTAACACAGTACATTAGTGAATCATTTATCTTTATAAAGTTGCTAGAAACACTGGTTCTTGTGGTTTTCTCATCAAAACCATTCCAGATATGGTAAACCTAGAAAATAAATGGAAAACTATTACGCCAGGTTTCTTCTTCCCAAACTCCACCTTCAAGGTCAGAATGGGAATGTGAGTCACTTCACATGGAAGATACTTCACTAAGTCTTGCGCTAATTAATTCAGTTAAGACATTACTATAGTAGAAGTGTTAGTAGATAGTCTGTTAAATTTGAATTTGACGTAACGTATCAATTAAAATTTCATTCGGCACATAGCAATTATAGCTTGCAGTACATTTTTCAATAGAAGGAAGTAGATTAAAAAAAAAGACATGCACTAAAACACACACACATTTCTACCAGGTAATCACTATTTAACAGTATTTCAATAATTCATAGCCCAGTGACAACAGCACTCTCCGTACAGATGTGCCCTTACTATAAATACTATATCTACTCTTTAACTAAACCATGTATGTAGCAGAAGTAGCCTAAAAGCACATTCAAAACTGCTCACTTCCCTCCAGGTGCGTGCAGTATCAGCTCTATCTAATTAATGACCACAACTCTTCAATAATGTATGTGGGCGAGGTTCCTTGTGACAATAGATTTCTGAAGACTTTGAGCTGGAAACTGAAATACATGCACTGCACAATCTGCTGGAAACTGCACAATGACACTTTTTGCAACAACAACTAGAGTACTTACTCCGTTAAGAGCCAGGATGCTCTAATGTTGGTATCCTTGTCATCCAATCGTGTTTTGATCGCCACCAAGGCTGCATCATAGAGATTGGCCTAACAGAAATACAACTGATAACGTTTAGCATTTACAAGTGTCATTCAGATAAAGCTTACATCAAGCGAAAAATACTGCTTTTCCTCAGGCATGGTCGACACTTGCCAGTTTTCGTCGACTACTCGGACATTTACACCGCTATCTCCCGCAACAGCCATTCCGCCGCTTTCAGCTGGAACTTCAACTTTACTTTCCGTTTCCATCAATAATTCTTATATATTACCACTGCCCAAAAATCAAGTTGTATGCTTGCTATCTCTCTGTGCACAATTATTGGGCTGGGTTTGCTGTAGTTAGTTGCTGAGCTGGCATTTATAGTTGTCACGTGATCGACATTTTCGCGCGATTTGTTGACATCCGCGCCTCTTTAACCTTAGCAACTGGCAATTGGTGGCAGGGTAAAGGGTCGCGAATTTGCCTGTTGGGTGTCTAAAGGAGGCTGAGGTGTTGAAACAATCTGAGTCCAATCATGAAGCCGGAGGCTAGAGTGACCAACATTGAGAGAAAACTTTTGTTATGAATTACTATAATAATGTCGAAATCCAACCCTTCAGCTTTGTAAGTACAAGAAAAAGCACCTTTAAAGGCTGATCTACTGATATATCTTCCTTAGCAACGGCCTACTTCAGAAACATGGAAGAAATCATCCTCATCCAGAGCCTCAGCTAGGGACTGGCCGGTTTGCAGAGGAGGGACCACGCCATGATAGGTTAGAACACACCATGGCTACTGAATCTTCACATCAGTGGAGTGAAGGCACATTCACAGACGCCAGCAGGTGTTCTGCATATTCATGGGGCTTAGATGAAGCTGTAAGCTGTTCTTTGATTAGTTGTTACTGCTAGCAGTTTTAAATTTATGTAGTAATAGAATTTTACTTAGCAATTTTTTTATTCTATTTCTATACTCCGTGTTGACGTAAATACTTGAATTGGGAGGAGTAAGTGTTAGAATCTGCAATAACTTACCGTAGATGCGAGTTGTTAAACGGCCTAGTTTATATCCTCCAAGCAGTAGGTTAGCAGGCGCTTAATAAAAAAAAAATGGGCACTTACAGCGTTGTAGGAAAATGTTTTGATATAAGGGGGTTCCAAGACATGGTTGTTGTTTTTTTTGTTTTTTTTAATGTTTTTTGTTCATGTGAGAAATCACCTCATTAAATTGTGCCCCAAATTAGGGGGGGAAGGGGAGGCTCCAGCCCCCAGAACTGCCCCCTCTTCCTGTGCCACTGGCTTAACAGTGAGTGTTGACATAATAACTGGGGCTGAGTGCCAATAAGCAGTAGATGAGATGCATGAAACGCTTAATAAAAAGTGCTAAAAGCTGGGAAGAAATGGGCGTTAAAACAATAAATAATAATAGTTATAATAACTAGCCAGTACTGCGCCACACAGTGGCACTTGATGTTCCGCAAATTAGGACTGCAGTAGCATAAAGTGGTTTTAACATCCTCTACCATTTGTTTTGGTTACATCAATCCTCCACTTTTTACTTGCTATTTTTTACTCATTATTCATAATACAGACACACAATGATGCTGTCATTATTACTGATGACACTTTACCAACCTGGCTCAGCTTTGCACACACCATACCATCACAACCATCGTTACTGGCGACGCTTATCAACCCCTTACCAACAAAACTGTACCAACCCAGCTCAGCTAATGAATTATTCATGAATATACACATCGCAAGCATATTTTTATATTATATAGGATGATTATAGTAGAGCCCTTGAATCTGTTTTTTTTTTTTTTTTGACGATAACTTATGATTTATGGTATGTTTCACTAGTTGATACCTGAATAATGATGGTAGTGCATGGCATTATTGGTTGTTTGTTTGTTTGTTTGCAAATTCTTGTTTGCAGGAGCTGGATAGAGTAGCTGCTGAGTCAGTACGCAAGAAGTTTGAGAGGATAAACGCCTTTTTGTTCGAGGGAAAGTCTACCGGTACGAGGCGCGTGGACGAGGAATGCAAAGAGTGGAGCTGCACTTTCCCTCATTTCGAGTACGTTAGAGCACCTTGTGATAAAGGAGGAGTGGCTGTTGTCACACATTTCTCTGTGTAATCATCTGTTTCTGGTTTGTTCGTTGCAGGGTTAAAGGCATACATCTCCTGGACACTATGGAGGATGGAACGGAAATGGTGACTCCTGACCCTCTGCTGGATATCTCCTCTAACTCAGAGGCGCCCAGGGAAGATGGAGCTTGCAAACAAGAAGAGGACAAGTAAGAGTAACGGTTTGTTGTTTAGCTGTAGTCATGCATTATTTTATGATCCTGTACAAAATGGAGCAAATTTGATCTTTGTTACTTTGAAAGTTTATATATATATATATTGCAGGTTGATAGTGGTTGGGCGGAAAATAATACCTGTTGCCATGGAGCTGGACAAGGATGAGGACAGTCCCCTGTACGAGGAAGTGTATGTAGAAGATGGAGTGCTTGAGGAAAACTTCGCATACGATAAGACGTACGTAATGAGCGCTGGATAGAGGGGAAGTAATAAAATTCAGGGGGTGAGATATATTGTCTTTTATAGTAGTAGTAGTAGTAGTAGTAGTAGTAGTGGTAGTGGTAGTAAAAAGTAGTAGTGGTGGTAGTAAAACTAGTAGTAATAATAGTAGTAGTAGTGGTAGTAAAAGTAGTAGTAGTAGTAGTAGTAGTAGTAATAATAATAATAAAGTAGTAGTGGTAGTTGAGTAGCAGTGAAGAAAGAATGAATAAACAGAGATCAAGTGTACAAATGTGCAGAGTCAATTTCAGTTTCTGCATACTCTACACTTGAACCAGCTCTCAATATATATATATATATATCCCTATGTCTTCATTTTTTCTATTTGCATAGGCGTACATGTACCCTTTTCTACTAATATGCCTGCGCATGTTATGAAGTTCCATGGCAATATTTAGCTACATTTATAGCGGGGTATTAGTTGAGCCATGATAAATGATCAGCAAAATAGAAATAGCCCAGGAGTTAGGAGGTTAATAATTCTAGAAAACGGGCGCACAGAGTCAGTTACCCAAACAGCAGAAGAAAAAGAGACAAAAAAGAAAAGAAAAGAAAACGACTGGGCTCCAAGATGAGCTAAAAAAAAAGCTTCTACTGTAGAGCAAGTGAGATATGTAGTTATTTACATCAAAACTACATTAGTTAACTCACAATGTTCTGTAGCTATAGCTTTTCTTTTAGCCTTCAATGGGAACCATTATCTAGTATATTATTATATTACTGGTAGTAGTAATAGTTGTAGTAATAGTAGTAGTAATAATAGTAGTAGTAGATGAGGTGGTGGTTTTAATTATACATCATCACTCAGTTCCGTTGCATGTGCAGTGATGAGGTTAGCCAACGAAGTTCTGACAAATCCGATCGTTGGCGTCGTCACCACGGAGTGCCTCCAGTCACGCCCAACGCATGTGTAAGAGATGCGGTCCTCGATGCTGCCTTTGGGCATGTGTGGAATGAGGCGATAGCAGTGCTGCAACCGCTGCTCGAAGCCATCAGAATAAATAGCCAAGGTATACATTTGCTGAGGCTGGGGAGAGTTAACTGAGGGGGGTGGAGAGGAAGGAAGGAAGGAACTTGGTGTTGTGGCATAAGCATGACTGCTTTGAAGGGAGGGCTAAGGAGGGCATTTGCCCCCTCCCCTGGAAATCCTTTAGTACTAACATTTTGACTGTGCAACATGTTGGCATACCTTTGCATGTTTTTATCAAGTATTGCAATGTCCTATGTCACAAAACTTTCCAAGTGGTGAATACAATTTATTTGTCAGTGACTTTCGATATAATGTAATGAAAAACAACAACTTCACATGTGTTAGTCACTCAAGACAGTAACTTCTCCATGGATCACACTCTCACTCCTACAGAACCCAACATGGCCGACAGCCCACAGGAGAAAGCATACGTGCTGCCAGAAATTGTCCATCCTCCAAATTATGAGAAAACCTACAACCAAACCGACCCCAAAGTAAGACATTCCCAAAGTGACAAAGAGATTGCTACAGAGGGTATTTGTTTTAATAAAGTTAGTTTTATCAACTCGGCCAATTTCACGAGTTTCACTATATCTACCAATTAATGAACAATAAAAAATAGTACATGTGACTAATTATATATAAAATAGAGTACATGAACTAACTATAATATATATAATTTTTTAAATTTTTATTATACATTTTTTATTGTGATTAATATGTTAGTTTCCTAGATGGAAGTTCACTGCTCCGAGCATGCCCTCTAATTACGGGTCCTCCGGCAGTCCTGCGGCAGCTAATCTGTCCGGAGTGATTCAAATCAGAGCCATGGCACTGCAGCACAGAGGTCAAAGGTGCCTGATTTACTTTAAAATTTGCTTTTTGATAGGTGAAAATAAAATTCAAAATTTTTCATTTTACTTCTACAAAATATTTTGGTCCAAGATTGCTTTGAAGTTAGTGTTTTGTGTATGTGTGTTGATCTTAGTATTTTACCTGTGGGCGGTAACAGTAGGGAGGGTACTCCCCTTTACCCACTGATCAATGACCGTCCTGTGTCTGGCTTAACGGCTCCCCGCCTCGGCAAGCTCTCCACGCCCCTCCCTCCTCGCACCGACTTTGTGATTCCTCCGACGCCAAGCTCCACCAACGTGGGGTCGAACCGCCTCTCTTCCAGTCACCTTACCAGCCGAAGAAACATCAATACAGCCGTGCTTCGCCCGATAGAGAAACCGAAAACTCCCGCGCTAGTAGCCATGCCTATGGACAGCGGAATCAGGGGGTTTCGCCTGGGAGTAAACTCACTCCCGTATTCTCCGCCTACTACTCCTATGGTAAGACACTCTCAACTGCCCCCACTAGAGGTGTCATCCAATAACCACTCCTCAGCCACTGCATCCAGGATTCCCCCGAGTTATTCCTACCCTTCCTCTGACAAATCATTCAATGCTCAACATCGGGTCAGCGCCCAGCAAAGGGGCAGGGTGACGTTTAACTCCCGGGTGGCCAGTGCCGCTGATGACCCCGATGTGTGGAGTCATAACAGGGTAATTTCAGGGGCGGCAGTGCCCGGGGGAGATCTGAGACCGAGTACTACTAATATTGCGCTAAGACCCATTGAGGGTCAGGTTAAATCGTCGTATGGTATGTCCCGAAAGGTGTCGGAAAGCTCCTCCTTTTTTGGTCGTAAGAAGGGCATCGGTCATGTAGCAGGTGCTCACGGTGGTGGTGGGGCCTTTGGAGGGGGCGGAGAGATGATTTACGGGATTGAGGAGGATGATGAATTGACAGATGGGTCCAGGTCATTCACAGTGACAGGGAGATCTGGAATCGTCCGTAAGTTGTCAGCAATTTTCAGATGTGCAAAATTGAAAACATGCTATTTATTTCGTGCCTTGTGTGGTCGTGTGAGTGTGAATGAGAGGGCAAGTTATTGATTCATCCCAATGCAGGGAAACCATTTAGTCCTAATGAATTTCTGTGTGACCCAATGCAAGTAGAGTTATTGTACTCTACAAACAACAACAACAACAAACAAACCAGATGAGTGCTCAACCATCACTTTTTTAGTGTGAATGACTACTAAACGAGGTGGTAGGGAAGAATTGTTGATTATGGTCAACTTTTTTTCTATGGGACAAAAAGTATTTTTTTTTTTTTTTTTGCTAGCTGATAAATGTGTGAAGTTTAAATAGGGATATAGAATTCTTATGAAGTCCAATATTTTTAGCTTATATTACTGTATGTCAGTGTGTTATTTAGTATTTGTGTGTCTATAGAAACCAAGCCTCATTCAGTATCGAACAAAACAAAGTCCCGCAGTCAATTCAGATAACAATTATCACCTTTTTCTTTTTGTCTTCATGGCAACCAATACTTGGTCACTTAAAATCAAGCATCCAACCATGTCATAAGAGACTAATCATACTTGATGCACCAATTCTTACCTGCCAACTTGACTCCCTTCTTGGGTCTTTGTTTATGGAAGAGTGAAATGCCAGATAAAGCTGATTTTTTATTGTTTGGTGACACAAGCACACAACAAAAATGGCTGTACAATGTTATCAGAGTTAAGTTCTTGGCTAAGAGATTCCGTTGGAAGTTACGTTACCACTCTCTCCCACAGTAGGTCTCCCATCTTAAACATGTTAAATTTCTCACACACTCACTTCAGTATCTTGAAACTTGCCTTGCCATCGATGCTGTACAACAAGAGAATTAACCTTAGTTACACAGCTTTAGCTAAAACTACTGTATGCAGATTCAGTGCTATAAAGGTGCTTTTACATCACCCACCCTTTCCCTACAAAGATGACATTTATTATGAAAGTGAGTTGTTATTAAGACTGAGTGTGAGCTCTGATATAGGGTATGGCCCATAATTAGCACTGTTAGATTGAAGTGTAAGATAACTGACACTACAGTAGCTCCAAGTGCTACCATTGTTCACCATATATAATAGGTCAGTGGATAGAACACTCGCACATAACTAAGCAATAATTAGCCAACTCAATTGTTGTTGTTGTTATTATTAATTCCCATATTGTATTGCTTAGTTAAGGTGAACATGGATTGTGGTTGCCATTTGCAGTACTTGCTGAATCCAGTTTGTTTTCTTTCTTCAACTTGCAAGCCGTCTTGTACGGAGGATTGATGGGTGACTGGGCAGGACTGGTATACTGGTATCCCTTACCTTCTTTCTCCTACATTAACAGATTAAAGTGCTATAATTGCTCAGTATGGTGAGAAAATACACACCTATACTCATGCACTAACCAACCCAGCCTCCACCCCCACATACACACACCCACTGCATATGTACCAGTTGTAGAGGATATGTCCTGTCAGAGTCATAGCCGCTCAAATCTCCGCAAGCTACAAACGGGACGATAACCCTGCTGATACCAGTCTTGGGATTTCCGTCACCTACGATAAACGCACACACACATACACACAGCAATTAAGGTAAAGCAGACTGAGGAGTACAATAGTTAACAACAGGATGTTATACCTGTATCAGAGAGCAGAACGGTCATGTAATATGAAAGAAAACATAAGACATAATAAACTTTCGAACATACTCTAAAAACACCACAATTAGTGAGCAGCACAAAGGATAATTTGCTTCTTGTGGGAGAACTGAATGAGAACATTCAGAGAGCTAACATTCACCTATCACTGAAGAACATATTTAGTATTTGCCAAATTAAATGAGCAAAGGCAAATTTAAAGACAGAGCCTATAATAATAAATTGAATATGAATGACAGCTGGCACGTACATACTGTATTTATGATCGAGGAATGGATTGGCCATTGTAGGAATGTATCCCTCAGGAGGCTGGTAGTGCTGGCACACCATGAAGGCCTCTGTAACAAATAGAAATGTAGGGGAGGGGTAATACAACAACAAAAACAAACACTGGAACCATGACTACAGCCTCAGAAGTGTAAACAGTTGAGGAGGGGAAAAAGTGAGGGCTGTCGTTTCCGTCCAAACTGCTCTAATTACTGCACATCTATAATTAATCTAATGTGCTTTTTATGTATATGTATTATTGGATACCAAACTACAAAAACAACAACAACAACAACACAGAATGTCTCCAGTTCAATTCTGTACATCAGTTTTCTTATACAAGCTCTACCTGTGTGTCCTTAGGGAACATAGCTATCATTATATCCACAGTGCTCACTCTGAGGAGAAAAGATTTGGTCTAAAGGTCTTATTATCAAACTTCACACCCACCCACCCACACACACAAATGCAAATTCTACAGCAACCACTAGCGGTTATGCGCACTTGGCAGATCCAGGATGCCTGTGCACTAAGCAGGCATTGTGAGCCGTGCAAGCAAAGCTCCTGGAGCCGGGCTAGGAACTCGCAGGAGAACAGGCCTTTCCTCACAGCAAGTGGTGTGGGCATCTGAAGTTCCACCTGGACCATTGCTGTTCATGAGAAAAGGCCTTGAATTTGCGTCCCAGCAAATGCCAGGTATCCAATCACAGCTGGGTGGACTGGTGGGAGGCATATGGAAAACCAGATAGAAATTGCCTGAGTTGGGTTTGAACTCTGGGACCTCAGGTCCTGCCTGAGCCAAGGACACAACCACTACACCACACAGACACACGTACCCACCCCCACACACACATACCCACACCCTCCTCTCCTACCTATGCTGGAGTTCCTGCTACTTCTTGGCTTTGAGCAAGTGACATTTCTGAAGAACATTTTCAACTGAGAAAATAGCAGCTGCACATCTTTGCCTCGGAAAATCTTGGCCACAAAGTTGCCGCCAATTTTTAGCACATGTGTAGTGATATTTAGTGCCTGAAACCGGGAAATTAGGGTCAGAGGTCATGTTAAAATGTTACACAAATTAATGAATGACATCCTCAATAATACTAAATAAAATGGTGTAATAATTCAGACAGAAGACATTAAAATAAGGAAAGTTAATCCAACAAATATTCTCAAAATTAAACCTTAATCCTTGCATAGAAAATAAGATACCATCAGCAGTGCAGAATATATAAAATATGATGTGTGGCATGTTAGTAGCACGTGTGATTAGACAACTAATTGGTAACGACTCCTGGGTCTCACAAAGCATGCTAGCCTTGAGACACACCCCAACTTGTGCTTACTCCGTCAACCGCCAGTGGACTACTAGTATTTTAAAAAGAGACTCACTTCTCTTCAGTCATGCTAAAAGGGGAATACACTTCAACAATTGGGATTCAAGATTTTTTTCCTTATCAAGGGTCGTAGTTCATAGTGAGCTCTCGATAAAAACGTGAATATGTATATTGAGAATGAAGATGATAAGTAATTAGGCGAAAGCAATCGTGATGACACCTTACCAATCATAAGCACACAGAAAGTTAGATCAAAGGAATTCAACAAGTTTTAAAGTTAATACATGTATATTCTCTCTCTCTCTCTCTCACCAGCTTTCTTTTCTTTTCTTTTTTAACAAACCAGGGTTTCAAACCTAGGACTACTTGCTAAATGCACAAGCACTCTAACCACTGAGCTACGACAACCACCGGGCAACAGAACAATTCCATCTGGTACTGCTACACTACAGTCTCACTCTCAACACAACAACGGAATTTTTTTTTTCTTGTCTTACACATTTTGCACAAACACACATACCCCTTGCTAATTCATCACACACTGCGCGCACCATGACCCTGCATTCATGATGTAGTGGAAGAAGGGGGGAGGAGAGGGGAGGAGGCCAGTGGAGAAGCTTCTCCCCAAACTCCCCCACCCCCAAATTCTCAGCTTCCTCCCTAAATATTCGTAAGTTGTGTGCAATATGTCGTTCGGCTGAACCCACAATGACAGCACTCATAGCTCCAAATAATTTCATGCTAATTACTCTCTCTGATTCAAAGAAAAACAACGTTTTAGCCTCATAACTTAGCATACTGAGAGAGCAGTGGAATTGGCCGAACTTATCCCATAAATAAATTACTTTAGCTAGAGAGCCCTGATGGCCGACCACCATTCATCCACTCACAGCAAGCAGCAGCTGAGCCTGCACATACTCGTCCATGTCATGCAGTCCCGTCACATCCGGTGCTCCGTCACACACCACCAGGTCCGCCTTACTACCATGGAAGTGACTGATAATCTCGGCAGCTGTAGAACTCTGCGCAACAACAACAAAAGCAACAACAATAAACTCACTGAACTCCAATTATAACTACAATTATATTTAACAGACTTTCCCTCATCTGTTTAACCAAGCACTAGTGGTCAAAAAATCTTGAATGGAGTTTCCCCAACACATCTCTTTTCAAAATGTATTATGTTGTTTCTTTACATACATATAATATATATTGTACATACACAGACATATTATATATGGATGTATATTAATATATTTTCCTCAAAATGAACACACTAAATAAACAGGTAACAGTGCCAATGCTTCTAAACACCACTGGCTTAAATATTGCTTTCTTTTTTTATTTTTTTTATTGTACTTTAAAACTATATCTACAGTAACAACTGCTTGTGTACCAACCACTCAAGTTAGAAATAATTGTTTAAAATATCTTCTTATACAGTATTGAAACTACTTTGTATTTAATTGTATGAATACAGTGAGTAGAAGACATGCTCATGTCTAAAGTTTAGTTGCGGTCAAGCCCTGCCATTGCTACAGTTGCAAGAATAAGCAAATGCGGTTGTGACGACCCTTTACCCACCTTGGTGATATCTCCATGAATCTGTACCACACCTGGTAAAGGGGCCATTAACTGCAGGTCCACGGCCACAATCCTGGCTGTACCATCACCAGTTGAACATGATTCACTGCTTGTCTTCCTGGTGTCTCTATCCACCCTATCCGCTACAGCCATATTGGACAGTCTTCCAGTCACATCATCATTCTCACCACTTGCTCTTCCCTCCTTGTCGTCTTCTTTCTCCTCTTGTCCACATATCATATTTCCTGGACACTGCTCCATAACCTTAGTAGTGCTCTCTTCTTCCTGGGCACTGCCACCTGTTGTTGCAGGCGTGGCATTCTGGTAGAGTCTTTTACTAAGCACTTGGCTCCAGCTTCCTGGAGCAGCACAGAGGTCCACCACTCTATCCACACCTTACAAAGAAATTAAAAGTACTGGTTTTCTCGCAGAACAAAAGTAATAAATGATAGACGGAACTGTTAAGTGATGTCTACCTTTCACCTCGTAAAATATCGAATTCTTCATCTATGTGGAGAAGTTTATAAGCACTGCGAGCCCTCCACCCCTCCTCCTTTGCGAGCCTGTAATATATGTCCCGTTTGTCCTTTGTAGTCCTCCCCATTCTCTCTCACCAAGAAGACGTCTTTTACCTGCACCGCACTCCTCCAAACTCAAGAAATGTCCCTTTACCAAACTGTCCTAGTCAGTCGGGAATATCAGCGCGGGCGTTTACCAAACTGTCCTAATAGTCAGTCAGGAATATCAGCGCGGGCGCACTTAGCGTTCCCGCGAACGCTTCGTTTTACTTTCTGCGGAGCCGAGAATGGAGGCCTACCGAAAAGCGAGAGAGAAGAAAGGCTCTAGGAGTAGCAGGCGTAGAAATCTGATCAAAGACATCCAAGAATTGCAGTCCAAACATCTGGAAGCAAAGATTGTGATGGCCAGAGAGGAAATGATGATAAAGCACTCAATCAAAATGCAAAAAGCAAGTTTAAAAGAACTGGAGGAGAAGTTAGTGGCAAAAGGTGGAGATCTCGGAGAAATAAAAGGTCAGAGGAAGGCACTCAAATATGAAGAGGAAGAAAGAAGGACACATGATGACATAAAGCCTTGGCAAGTCAAAGACAGAGTCCAGAACACACAGCTGCGACTGCAAGAACGCTTAATTAAAGATCATGTGGCTAAACTTGGGAAAGAAATCACAAGTAAGAAAAATCGACTTTCCAAACTAACTGAACGCCTTTCCACCTTGCTGAATCAGCCAACAGTTGGAAGCATTAACTGGACTCCAATGGAGATGACATTCAAGGAGCCTCATGTACCGACTCCTTCAGTCTTTTATCCTAAATCAAGAACCCTAACGGAAAACCATGTTGCTGGTGAGGAAACCATAAAGTATCAGAAGCAAGTTGCTTTGGTAGAGTGTGAACATTCAAAGATCAGCAACACCAATGCCAACGAAAAGACACCAGTTGATGATATGCTCCTCTGCCTCGATGAAGAGAGCAATGTAAGATCAGATATAAGTTTGATGACACCATCTGTCTGTGACACCAAAGACCATGTAACCACAGCAAGTGGCATATTTATGGCCATGCAGCAGAAAGATGGAGGTTGCCTTCTCAATGAACATGCAAGTACAGGTACTCTTTCTCCCACAAAACCACACACAGTAAAGACTAATGAGGCCACTCCTGTACAACCATTCAATCAAATCCGTCATTCACTGGAAAAACTTGAAATAAATCCATCATCAAGAACTGCTTCCAGCCAGATGAAGGAAGCTATAGCTAAATGTAGCTATGCTGAGATATATGGACTGCCTTTTGAAGACATCAAGAGGAATGATGCTCGGGAAGGGGTTGACAAAAGTGCTGCAGTACAAAGGCCCTATCATGGACATAGCGATACTGGACCAGCAGTTGGGAGAGGTGGATGCTTGAGCAATGGCGAACCAGTCAGGCTGCAGCAGCAGAACACTGTGGTGACCCAGAGTCATGAGTTGTGCATGTTCAATACTGTTCCAGCAGACTACTACTGTGGACCTGACAGTCCCAGTTCTTCTGTGAAGTTCTTGGGCAGTGGTGGTGGCTCTAACTCAAACAACAATGGCAGCCAGAGTGCTAACCATTCTTACCGAGCATGTACAGCTGGTGGTACAGTGAGACCTTCACAATGTGTGGACTGGAGGGAGGCTGTGAAAGAAGTTCCTTCTGGGAACCCTTGTAGGCATGTTTCTCCTAGCTTTGGACGAATTCAAGTTTCCAAAGAGAATGACATACACATTGAGGACTTGGATTGTTGACCTTACTGTGTCATCTACTACAATTTTTTTTTTATATTCTGTAATTGCTTATTAATAAAATGTATTAGTAAAATTAAGTGTAGTAAATGGAGCCTCTTCTTATAGATAATCCTTGGAGCAAAAGAGTCTCAGAGAATGTATACTTAGGAAGGAAAAAATTAATAAATGAAATCTCACACAAATTAGACCCTATACCAACTGATTAAATGGTAGCTATGTGTTGAACCACTGGATATTTTTTACTGCTGTAAAATGTTGAACTTAGGTGCCTCTAATAGGACTTGCTTTTTTCATTGTACACTTGTTTAATTGGGAACATGGAATGGGTTTCAAATGATGTCAATAGGTGCTAGTGACATACTGATTTAATCTTCAAAAAGCCTGCTGTATAGACAAAGCTACAGAGTGCCCCGACAAAATGTAGAGAAGTGGTTCACTGCAGACTCTGAAAGAGCATTTGTCCATGGAGTGTGGGTTGGTGTATGTTCAATGTGACTTCAGTCATGCCGGCTGTGAGACTTACTCAGAAAATAATCTCCTCGCACAGACACAAGCTTGACAGCATGGATCATCACATGACCCTACTGGACGCACAGAATGGCTGTCTGAAGTGACAGACTTATGCCGACAGGTGGAGGGAGACACTTGAAATAGAAATGAGGCAGTAGAAGTTGCCTTTCTAATAATCCACCATATTATATTTGCCATCCTTGGTGTAAGTATGTTCAGTGGAATTAGCTATTTTACTCTTAAAGGTCTGGTGCAAGGACCCACATGTCTCATTACTAAGAACAACCTACATTAACAACAGCATAATAAACAGAAATCTGAAAATGACTGTGAAGAAAAGAGAGATCTTACCAATAAGCAAGACACACCCCACTTTATCAGAGGAGACTGTGAAAGTGTGTGTGTGCGTGTGGAGCAAATTCAAGTAATGAACATTAGCTAGTTCAGTGTACGTATCCTCTTCAAGTTAGCTAGTTCAGTTATGTATCTCAGTTGTAAATGTTATAATTTACATGTACCATCATTGTTTATTTGTTCAATACACACATTTTTTACACACATAGCTATTTATTGTAGTAAATCTCTCATCTGACTTAAATGCTATGGCTTACACCTGAGAACCTGTCATTTAACACTGCAGAATAAGTTTAACAAACCACAGAATGTTGACATGTGTCATTTCTAAACTTGGAAGTTATTGATACAGAGGCATATCAATGTGTTTGATGTATTCATTCCTCCATTTATTTCACACCAATGTACCATAGCTATTTCACTCTCACCACACAACTCTACACATCACACACAAAATGAACAAAACTGTACCATCGGAATTACAACAAGCCCTCCATGCAAATTTCATCTCCAAAATTTCAATTTTAAATCTCATTCAATTTGTTTCATCTAAATCCAGACACTATCACATCACCATATCCTGATAGAGTGATTGCTTGTTCATTCTAGAAGTTAATAAAACTAAAGTGATGCCATCCTAAAATGACAACAAAAAGGAAAAAAGGGGGGGGGGGGGGGGGGGGGGGGGGGGGGTGGGAAATCAAAGTGATGACATCACCAATAAATTCCAGTTGAGCATTGCTAAAAATTCAAATCGTTGTCCGTAAAAAAAGAAAGAAAAAACAATAGCGAAGTCCGTCTGATAAAATAAGTTATTGATCTTCAGATTTCTTGTCTTGTTCAGCTCCTCGAAGAGCCCATGAGAGAAGGTTGGACGTTTCTGAGCCAGAGTTATTCAAACTCCAAATGCTCTGGTTTTCAAAAAGTTCATACGTGCTTCCAATGTACTGTTGACCCAATTCAGATGGAACGTCTAATCCCAAAAAGGAAGGATTGCTGGATGAAGGAGTGAATAGTTCTTGAGTGTTTTTACTGTTGTTGCTAGAAGAGGGCCACTTGTTTCCCCAGTCGCTTCCAGGATCCTATAGCAAATAGTCAAATTAATCAAATACCAGTTAAATAAACAAAACAAATTGGAAGACCCAATAAATTTCAATTATTCCTCTCCCATTCCAGCTTACTCATATTAAGTTCCCGTTCCAGTTAACAAACTCTAAAATTGTATTCTAACCGTATATTGCATGTCATTCAACCCACTAAGATTTGGATCCTAGAAGTTAGTATTACCTCAGCTCCAGTAGGAGACCAGGCTGCAGCCGATGCTTTATCATAACTATCTCCATTGTCGTCCAGTCTGATAGCTTGACTCTGTTCCACGCGCGTGCTGCCATTGTACTCTGCACCGGGCGCTCTCTTGTATCCAGGAGGACCCACAGAACTAGAAGATTGGCCCCCTAGTTGGTAGCCGGTGAGAATTTCTCCTCCAATGTCGCTGCCACTGCTCATCGTTCGAGTACGCGAGGGCATCATGTGTGGAAACTCCAAGTCATCAGGCACTATTCCGTACGAAGAAGATGAAGAAGAAGGAGGATGCTGTCTAGGATGAGCTTCATCATCATACTCTCGGTAGTCTTCCCAAAGCCTAGTCCCTTGCACTCCTCCAGATGGCTTGCCAATGTCCATGGGATAGTCTGGCAATGCAGATGGACGGTGCAGAGAATTTAACGCCTCAGCTGATTTCCTGGCCTGCTCACGTGCATAGGCGGCCGCAAGAGCAGCCCTTTCTTGGCGATAAAGGTCAACCAGGTACTGGCGTTTACGCAGCATCTGTTGCTTCTTGAATTCCTCTTCAGAAGACAAGTGGGCATGCCCAGAAGGAGGACTCTCGTACCCAGGAGGTGGCGCCATATACCCAGGAACATTTGGATGCTGGGGCATTTTATGGGAAGGATACATGTTTCTTGGTGGCATCCTTGGATGATGGTGATGAGGAGGAGGTCCAGCTGAGTGATGTCCCTTACCAGCTAAATACATATCACGTTCCATGTGAGCGTGCGGGAAAGGTGGCTCATCGGTACCGCTGTAATAAGCTCTTGGGTCTCTATCCGGCACTCGCCTGAAGGCCCCATGCGTTGGTGGTGGGAGTGGCGGGTGTTCTGGAACATCATAAAACTGTTCAGACATGTCATAGCCCTGAGACTCTGGTCCATACGGCATGTTGTAGACAGGAGAAGGTGGAGACTTCCTGCCAGGCCTGTGATGTTGGTAGTAATCGTGCTCTAGCATCCTCGGGTCCACAACAGGAGACACGTTATTTGGAGAATCTTCATTAGAAAAATTCCGAGAAAACGGTGGTGGTACCTGTTTCTTGGACTTCATCTCTTGGTCAGGATATTTCCCCTCTCCTCCAGTACTGCCTGCTTTGCCGCTGGTCCCAGTCTTGCCCCTAGATCGGGTCGACTTAGCGCCCTGCTTCTTGGACGCCTTAAAATTTGAGGATGGATAAAATGGTTGTGCATCCAAAGAGAGAGTGGAAGGTTTCTGCTGCCCAGACGAGAGCGTAGGAGATGGAGAAGAAAAGGAATCATCTTTGCCAGGGGAGATGGTAGATGGTCGACTTTGCTGGTCTTCACCCTCTAAGTGACTACCGGCCATGTTGGCATTCACAAGCTCTCCTTCTTCTTCGTCATAGTCTATGCTGTCTGTGCTCTTAGCTGGGCTGTTTTGCACTTTTTTGATTTTCATGGGGAGCTTGGAAAGAACAGAAGCAGCCAGGTCATGTGGAGTTGGGACATTCTGCTGCTGTTGATTGCCCATAACCGACACAGCAGAGCCTGCAGCATTATCCGTCATTGAGCTAGAATCTTCACCTTCAGCGTTCACCCATTCCGCTTCCTCTTCGTCGACAAGAGCAGTGTCTAAATTTTCAGTTTTTCCTTTAGGCGTGACATCTTCTTCTTCCTCCAAACATGACTCCTCTACTGGAGACTTGCTGGGCCTGTCCAACGACTTCTTTGAGCTGTTTTTCTTGCTGGCGTAAGTGGAGCGGTCAGGGTTTCTAGAGAAAGGGTCCATCATAATATCCTTAAGCTTAGTTGTACCGCCTCGAGAACTTTTTATTGCAGTACTGGGAACAGATGGTGCTGGTTGAGACAGGCTGGCTGGTCCAGACTTACCTGATACCAGTTCAATGACATCTCTAGATTTTCTGGAAGGCTCAGAATCATACTTCTCAAAACTGCTTGCAGGAAATTTGCCCTTGACTTTCGATACTTCTGATCTAGTAGTGACTTGACGCTTGCCATAATTGCCCTTTTCCACTGCCGTCTGTACACTCGAGTCAACACTTGCATCTTGAGTGCCAGGCTCCTCCATTGAACTCTGCTGCTTGTCTTTAGCCTTGGACACAGTGTTAGTTTTTTCTTTCTCTTTCTTCCGAGCCTTCTCCTCTCTCTTTAGCTGCCTCTGCTTTTTCTTAGTCTTCACTTTCTCTTTTTTGACCACTTCCTCATTTATAATAATTTCGACATCCTCACTTGCTGGCATAGTTTGCCCAGTATTAGGCTCTTTCCCCATCGGTATCAGAATTTGAGTTTTGGTCTCTAACGGACTCTCTAAGCTCTCCTCGTCAGCAACAACTTCATTCTTGGAAAATTCTTGCTCACTAACTGCTATTTGAGAAGGCGTATCCCCAAGATCTTTCTCGTCAGACTTATCACCGCTAGATGCAGTAGACTCGCTGTCCACTGACTTTACGCTGCTCTCTGATTCTTTCCTAACCAGGTGGTCTCTCTTCAAGTCTTGGCGGTTCGGCAAACATATAGGAGGTGGGGTTTGCTCCTGGTGCAGCGTGCTTTTCTGGATGTTTCTTGATGATGATGTCTTGCGTGTGGCTTTCTGCTGTTTCTTGGTGCTGTGTGACGGAGCTGTGTATACTCCAGTCGTGGGTGACACTGTCTCCACTGCGCCTTCTAGAACTGGACTCTCACTGGATTGAAATCGTGACGACTCAAATGCTTTGTCATTGAGGACATCCAGGTCATTTGGCTTCTTCAGCTTCGTAGATCTCACTGATTGCTCCTTGCTAAAATTCGTCTGCACGGCAACTGTTTCCCCATGAAGGAATTTGTCACCTTCTTCTTCATTATCAGCCAAAGGCAAGCATTCTTCGCCATCATGTTCATTAGCTTCTGACTCAACTGAGGCAGAAAGCAAATAAGAATCTTTGGATTTATTGCGTGCCAACATTCTCAAAGATGAAACAGAATCAGAGTCATTTTTAGACGATGCTGTCGCACTACTTTGAGGACCTAATCCCTCCTTGGCCTTCTGTTCACTGCCGTGTGCCCGTGTCCTGTGATGAACTGGAGCCTGTGTAACAGAAGTGGGTAAGGAGTCTGGTTCTCTTCTGGAGGTAGTGGACAGTGAAGGCGCCACGGACGAAGGAGATGAGTGTTTGATAGATGCCGAAAGAGGGGAGTGGTCCCTATGGCTACCACCTGATGCTGGGCGGGGCCTAGAGGTAGACGGAGAAGAGCTGCGCGTGTGACTTCTGGCATGAGATATAGTCTCGGGTACTACACCACTGTACAAAACAAAAAAATACCAATGGATTTAGCCATGCAAAGAAACATACACACACGACTGTACATTCCGACTTGGCCTTCAAAATATAAGTATTGTTCACATCACATACTCTCCAGTAATACTAGGTTGGGATGGGGGGGGGGGGGGGGGGCACTGGAATTTCCCAAAGCTAATCCCCATCCTCTCCCTTAAGCTTAAACTCCTGTACTGAATCATGCCCTCTCTCTCTCACACATCCGCCCAATGGTACTTTATACCAACTTACTTGGCCATGGGTGTCGTGTTTGCATTTGATGAATTAGTAGCAGACGGCATATTAGCTCTTGATCTAGCCAAATCCACACTTCTGAGATCAAACACAGGCCCACCTGTGGCCTGGATCAGGGGCAATGCAGGATCGTTCTGGTAATTCAATTCCGGTTTCGTCCCAATCTTAGTCTGCAACAGCACAATGGTCACCACTATCACTAGCATGCACAGCCAGAATGGAACGGAAAGCCAGGCCAATGTCTGTTCCCATTCCGGCCTGGGCTGCATGGCATAGCATATGGCCAGGAGGTTGTGTGGGATGACGGCAAGTAGCGGATACAGCAGCTCTGTGCCTGAAGACGTTTTAAAGGAGAGAGTGCTAGACAGACGTGATATGGTGAAGTCAGGAGCATACCTGCAAATAACAAATATATTAACAACACCAAATATTAGCAACTCGTATAAATCGCTGATGAAAAATAACAACACTAGTTGGTTAACACTCACGATATTTCGATGGTCTTTGTCTTATTAGGCTTGATGATAATCTCTCTCTTGTAGTTTGCAATGGTGAAGCCATCTTCTTCCTTACCCCCGGAGCCTATGCCCACCAGATAGAGCGTCAGCGGAGTGGGTCCTGAATTGTGCATGGACAGCACTTTATTGAGTTTCATCGGCTCTACTAGCGGTCCAGCTGCAAATAGTGTAAAAAATTAAATTAAAATTTTAGTCACAAAAAAATTTCCAAAAATATATCTATACCAAGCTAACACACACACACACACAAAAACAAAAAACAAAACAAAAAAAACACAAAGAGGAATATGGTTTTACCTTGACATTTTTCCATCATAGTCTGAGTGAATTCAAACAGCAAAGGTTCGGAACTTGGCTGAATCCCATTAATGCTGAACACGCCCCTCACACCTTGCCCACGGAGCAACACATAATCCAACACAGTTAGATTGTTGCGTACCAGAAGCAGAGTGTTAGCAGGAGTGTCGGACTTGGGGCTGAAGGAGATGGCAATCTGGTGCGACATATTTGGCTTTATGATGACGCTGGAAAGAGAAGATCCAACACTCCCCTTTTTCTTTGAAGAAAAGGCAAAAGAATTGGTAAAGGGTGAGCTGAAGTCAAGGTTGTGGAGGTCTGGATCGAGTTGCTCGGCCAGAAGGTCGATGATGGATTGGAATCTGCCGTAGTGATGTAATAGCACGGGCTGGATGAGCAAAGGGCGGTAGGAAGGATTGGTCATGTTCAATGTCCACACCTGGGTTTAAATTAAAGGAAGACAAGAACTGGTAAAGCATCACCATTTAGCAGGGTGTCCTACAGAGGTAGGGGCGCCCTTGAAATCCCCCCCCCCCCCCCCCC